>Ga0070724_10000246_pt1 | contig 44043 bp, 40 predicted proteins | sample tdDd001_FD_67278 | JGI IMG/M metagenome (GOLD analysis project Ga0070724, IMG submission 67278) | Marine sediment microbial communities from the Atlantic coast under amendment with organic carbon and nitrate - tdDd00.1 | ecosystem: Environmental > Aquatic > Marine > Coastal > Sediment | place... | reverse complement strand
CGATTTTTCCATCCCCTCCCCAACCAAAATGAACTCTAACTCCGGCAAACTTTTGGCCGATTCGATAAGCTTATGTAGAGCATTCGATTTAGCATGTCCTCCTGCATAACCAACAAGCATTTTGCCTTGTAACTTTAGGTCCGCTAACAAAGCCGAGTGCTCAGCAGGAAGTGAGTGCGCAGCGGTTTCTTCAGCCAAATAAATACCATTAGGAATGTAATGATACTTTTCTTTATCTAAGCCGTGCTGCACCATATGCTCAAGTGTATTAGGCAACATAGAGATAACTTGATTGGCATTCTTATAAGCGTAGTTTTCCGCGACTTGAAGCAGCATCATAAATGGGTGCCATTTAGAAATATTACCTATCTCCATTGGAGACAACGGCCACAAATCATGCACCTCATAAACCACCTTAGCACCACACTTTTTAGCTAAATAATGAGCCAAATAGTTATCCAAAGGGTAAGTAGACGAAGCTACGATGACATCAGGTGCCGACCACTTTATGATTTCACTCGCTTTTTTAATAGCTTCAATCAGAAACGAAAAGAGATTTAGAACGCGGCCAACGCCATTCCCATTATAAGGCTTAGATTCAAGCCAAAGGTATTCAACTTCATCAATACTCTGATGCCCTGCAGCAGGTACGCTTTTACGCAAATGAGATTGATCAGCTGCCAAGATAAACATTGAATGCCCAAGCTCAGCAATGCTTTTTGACATATAATATGGGCGATACTCCATGCCAAGCTCAGGGCTCCCAGCATAGTGGTTAATTAGTAGGATGTTCATGATAATCTCAATAAAATGCTATCTAGATAGCAGAATAAAAACTGTTTAATTTCAACTCTTCAGAATTCCAACTAAATGCATTAAGTACGGCTTCTCGTCCTCGCCGCCCCATCTCAGTGGTAGATTGCTTATCTTCTTTTAGTTGAGTAATCGCTTCAATTAACGCTTGTGATGAACTTAAATCAACCGCAATACCACATTGATATCTGTCAACAAAATCTACCCAATTTGGCATAGCAGAAACCAAAACGGCCTTCGAGGCATACATCGACTCAAAAAACCGATTCGATTTAATATCTCTATGATTTGGAGCATCACTAAACATAACAATGATTATATCAGCATTACTGTATTCCACTTGAACTTGCTCGAATGAAAGCCTTCCCAGGTACCTACAGTTATCTGTTTGCCAACTTAAATCCTGATACGAAGACGCAATTCCCCCACCAATAGAAAAAGAGACGTCTTCAAGCTGCTTAGAAGCTTTGATGATGAGATCAGCACAGCGCTCATCAAAGACCCCCCCCACACTTAATACACTAAATTTACTTTTAGTGGTGGGCTCTGGTAATTCATATAGTAGAGGATAATTACAAATGTCTATGGTGTTACGATTATATTGTTCGAATCTTGCTTTTAGAGTTGTATCTGCAACAATAACTCCAGCCATAAAGCGACTCAAGTTATTTTCGATAAAAGCAGCAATGGATGATAATGGCAACTTCAAGTATTTCGGCACCCAACTTCTCTGCCTAAGTTGAGCGGGAACATCTTCATGAACATCTGCGACTACTTTATAACCAAGCATTCTCAATATTATAGCAATAGGCCATAACTCAAAATCATGAAAATGGAAAACATCTGGCTTCACTTTTAATGCTCTTTTTAATAATTTGAAAGGCTGAATGAAAACTCGCGAAAACTTAGCCATATTTCGGGTTATAGCTATAATATTCACACCTTGCAAAGATTCATCTCCCAAATGAGGTACAACAAATGACACATCATGTCCAGCATTCGCTAAACTGATACATTCCTTTTTAAAAACTCGAACATCATTATACAGGTGAACGGTAGACAAGTGGCATATTTTCATATTAACTTCTATCTAAAACCTCAGCCGTACTTAACGTACTCGAAGTGCGGCATACGTACTCAAGATTCATAAGTGCAAGTTCACTTATTGTTTTCGGGTGCATAACTAAACATGGTAAACAGTTAGTGTTCTTTACTTGCTTCTCATACTCATAACGAAAAAGCGCAGGGAACATGCCCTCAACTGAAAGCGTACGCATATTGTAAGCAAATATCCTTCTAAACTTCTTTGCTAAGCCATCTGCCTTGTATAAACCGCGACCATCGCCAAAAACTCTGTTGTTATATTTTCTCAGCATTAATGCATTTAAAAAAAGTGTCATACCATGAATTTTATGCGTAGTTACGGGCAACTCTCTAAACTTCCCCTTAATAACTTCCTCACAAGGATCACTCTCAAACCTGTAAACATTATCATGAATCACGCCTGAATAGTTGTAATAATGGTGCGGTAAGTTATTCTTAACCAATCCTGGAGTTACAGAAGAATCTAACACTATTCCCGCTTTATCAAAGGCTTCGCCTATTTCTTTAAATGGTTGTAGACACCAACCTCCAGCTCTAAATCCGCGAACCGGAGCCCCTGAAGTTTCTTCCAACACTTGCTTACATTGTAAAAAATAGCAGGTCAACCTATCTGAATTTAAACTATGCAACCTAAACTTGTCAAAACTAGAAAACGACCAGTTATCTCCATCAAAAACAGCATCTAGCCATTGAGGATGAATATGTAGCTCAACTGATGATCCAATAGAGATAAGCTCTCTTAATTGGTTACCAATTGCTTCTAAGTCAGAGTGATTATACTCCTTAAGCTTCAACAAATAGCCTGCATCTACATAAAATATCCCTTTTGATTCATGCTTTTTAAAAAGTTCAATGATTCTATCAGTAGGCTCAATAATCGAACGCAAAGCCGTACCTGTTTCTTCACCTAAAAATAACTCGTAATCAAAAGTCAAAACACAATGTCTATTCATTTATTCCCCTGGTCAATAACATCACCAAGATAAGGCCTACGACGCAAAAAACCCATTAACTTAAGTAAACATACTTGTAAGCGATAGTTTCTAGGTTTAAGTATGTATTTCCAAGTGTACCCCTCTTCCAAATCCGCCCCAAACCTCACCTTAAACCTTTGAATGCCCTGAATTTTAACATCTTCAGTACCAGCTAATCGATACCCCATCATATCGTAACTTTTGATCTTCATAGATTTTAGCTCAAGCATAATTCTATAGTGCATATAATTAAGCGCACCAGGCATGGTCTTTGAGCAACTTCCACCATAAAGGTAATATCCTTTGTCTTGATCATAGGGAATTACGGCAACTCCTTGCAAAGCGTTATCAACTCGACAAGTTACAAAAAGGACATTTTTACATTGATCTTTTAACTCTTTTAGCACCGATAAAGAAACTGATCCTCTATTCTGCTTTTCCATTGTCCCTAAAATCATACGATGAACATCTTCAATAGCTGCATCAAAATCTACTACTATATTTGATTTTTCCGCCTTACGAATAACATTTCGGTGCTTTTTGTGCATTGCCGCAAGAATATCCTCTGAATCACCACAGAGGGAAATAACAGGGCTACTCCACTTTACACCTATAGCCCCCTCGGGAATACTATCAAAGAATACATGCGCCATAGGTTGCGCAATGTAATCGACATCGAGTTTCTTTGCTTGCTCTATTAGACCAGAAACAACCCGAGCATGATCAGACAGGTCAATGGCCTCACCCGATGGTGATATTACCCCAGAAGTAAAAGATAATTTAGAAAAAATACCTTTACGCTGAATATAATATGCGACTTCAAATCCTTCAAACTCCAAGACTCCATTTTCAGAAGATTGCGTATTGAGGTATGCCTCATTATAAAAGAAACTCTTATTAAATTTATTTTCCATCTAATTTACCAAGCATATCAAATAGTACTCTAGAAGTATTTTCAATCGACCACTCATGTCTTCTATCTAAAAGATTAGACTTCAAAGACAAATAGTTAGCTTCATCTAGAATCAAGTTATCAATTGATAACTCAAGACTAGATAAATCATCTACTGACACGCCAAACCTCGAGTCATTGATTATAGTACTGGCATCACCATCAGGGAGAAAAGCAATAACCGGAAGACCAAACTTAATATAATCATACAACTTAGATGGAACAAACGGCTTAAAATAATCACCAATCAGTGGAATAAACCCTGCGTGAGCATGCTTAATATAAAATTCATGTATCTCACTCTGTTTCTTTTGCCCATGATAAATGACATTCTCATATTTATCACTATAGTCACTAATAACAGAGGCATTAACGCCAGAGCCAAAAAAGTGAAAGTTAATCTTAGAAAAAGCGCTTGTTCCGATAAGAGATTCAATTAAAACCTGAGGCTTTTGAATATTATTCATATTACCTGCATAGACTAAATTAAAGCCCTGTGAACATGATGGCAAACTCGCAACCTCATCCATTGTTCCAAAAAAACCAAAATACCAATTTGCAATCATTATATCTTGATTAATTAGAGTGCGCCTTAACTCATCAGAATAGAGTTGTGAAGATGTTAATATACCATCTGATTCCGACAATAGCCTGTTTGATATGAGAGTTCGGTCTCTATGATAACGAGTGGGAATTTTTTGCCCTAGAACGACTGTATGATCAATAGGGTCGTGGAGATTAACTAATAATTTCGAACCAGTAATTGCTTTGATTTTTGTTGCTAACTCTATACAGCCTAACTCTCCTCCAGACGTGGCAAAAATAATATCATCCTTATTGATAACTTTGGAGAGCTTTCCAACTACACCACCTACCCAAGGAGACAAGTAGTCAGTAATAAGACCAATATGTTCAAGCACTAATGAGTACTTTATCCAATTTAAATTAACCTTTATAGGGATAACATCCTCAACATTTTCCCAAAGAGAAACATTTGTCGTAAATAAAATAATTACAACACTGTACCCTTTACTTCTTAGCAAGTTAACGGTTTGTTCCCTTACAATAGCACCGCCACCTTTGTACTCTGGGAAATAGCTTCTTGTAATAAAGTATACTTTCTTATTCGTCATAGCTTGATACCCAATCTAAAAAAAACGACCTTATATATTGATGTTTTTCATCAACGTCATCTATTGGAACTTCTATAATACGCCCTTGTAAAGAAGTCATATTCGGGTAAAGAGAACCGTGTTCATCTTGTAGCTTATACCCAGCAGAATAGTAGATTGAACTCTTTGCTAATGATTTTTTCAGACTAATAGCTACTGTTTGATTACTTGCTATAATTACAAACTTAAATAAGTTAGCGTGTTCAGTTGTATCAATTACCGATAGAAATTTAGATTTAATTATAATTCGTTTCAATTCACTAAATTTTTGCTTTCTGTCATTAGCATCCAAATTAGCAGTTAAAATCTGACGATGTGTATAAATTTCGAATTCTTCAGCACAATCATACTTTACATTCAGGAACCTAGTTACCATCCCCTCAAAAATTCGATAGAGAAATAGAAATGCTCTTCCTGGTGACTTAACATCAATGTCATATCGAATAGTTTTAAAGAAAAACCACTTAATTTTTCGATACCAAAAATGACGAGTTCGTTCTATTGAATAGTCTTGATTACAAGTCCAGAAATAAGCACCTGAAGCCCCGGATGTTGGTTTTCCAGGGGAGAATGAAAAAAAACCAGCATCACCGTAAGTACCAACTGGTCTATTACTATACAAAGCCCCCATAGCCTGAGCCGCATCATCTATAAGACAAATATTCCGCTCCGTATCACTAGATATAACCTGATTAAGCTCATCAAATTTTGCAGGATTCCCATACAGGCTCACTACTAAAACAGCATCAATCGACGGATCTAACAAAATTTTTCTTTTTATATCAGAAACTGAGGGGTTTAAGCTCGTTAGTTCATGATCATAAAATGAATACTCTACATTTTCTTTTTTTACTGCCCATAATATACTCGAACAAGAATAAACTGGCAGGAGTACATGTTTTACTGATAACGAACTTAGTATATGCCTAATACAGGATTTTCCATTTGTTGCATACCTCCATGAAGCACCTTGCTTGGGAAGTAAGGAATCTAGTTCAATCGGTTCCTTAACATCTAGAAATCTACGTGGTTTAAAAATATTTACTTTCAAAACAATACCAGTTCCAATGAAAACACATAAATAGTACGAAACAGAACTGTATCTATTTTCGAATAACTATAACGGTTAGGTAACCTTCATAATTAAATTTAGAATCAAAATATTCAAACATGGTTTTTAAGAATGTAAATGGCCGCCAAAACTTAAATGCAGTTTTTTTAGCCAAAACTGTTCGTGTTACAAACTGCAATCCTGATTCATTAATTTCTTCCTTCATATCATAAATTTTCTTTTCCTTTGGCCAAGGCCAAAATCTGCCAAAAAGGATATAGTTATGGAAAATGTATGCCAAACGATATGGAACTGAGTAATGATTAGGAATAGCGATCACCATCATTCCGTCCTTTTTTAGAACTCGTGAATATTCCTTTAATAGAGTTACTCGCTCATCATAAGAGTAGTGCTCTGCAACACCAGCGTTATAAACAAGATCAAACTTTCCATCTTGGAAGTTCATTTTAAACATGTCTTGGCAATGTATGTTTAAGTCATGGCCGTACTTTTCTTTAAATTTCTCTAACTTTAATGTTATATCCTCATTGAAATCCAAAAGATGCCTTTCTAGTCCATCTTCAAGAAGCATAGTTATGATCCCTTGCTCACATCCTATCTCTATGACTTTCTTGCTATCTTCTTTCTTTGCTAGCTCTGATAGAAAATGGGAAAACTCTATTTGAAACTCAACAGGATTAAGTAGGGCATTATTAATATCATCGACACTAATTGAGTCTGTATGATTTTTCCAAATATCTTTTTGTAGCATAAACAACCTCAACACATCATTAAAACTTAGCAAGATAATTAACAATAATAAAATGGACTACAAATATTGCCAACATCAAACGCTATATAGGTACTCTAATCCCTCACTCCTAGTTAGAGGTATACAGAGTTAGTTTACATATTGCTTAGTATTTTTTCTTTCATTACTTCTATGTATTCATCATCTATTTGCTCATTAACCCAGAGATTCAAAATTGTTTTACCTACCAAATCACTAACTGGAGTAACAAAACTACTGTTAGCTGCAAAGAATACAGATACAGATGGAAACCAACTGCTTACACGTAACTTTTCACTCAATAATGCTTGCAATATATGATCTCGATTATTGCTAAAAAATAAGTTTGCCCTCCAGTAAACTGAACCTTCAGGGGGCAAGAAAACCTCTACACCTGTAACATCAGAAAAAGCATCTCTAACCCTTTGAAATTTTTGTTCCCGCCGAATTAAAGAGTCTGCCAAATGGTCAAGTGAATCCTGAATCTCACCGGCCTTAGTTGGTTCAAACTGAAACAAAAACGAACTCTTTATTCTTAAAGCTTCCGGAACAAACTGCGCTGATATCGCATTAGGGTTAGTTGAAAAATACCGGTTATACAACTTATTTAGAAGAGAACCTAAAGCATCTATCTTCATCGTCATATCTGGGGTGTAATTTGGCAGACTGTCATTAAAACTTCGAATAGAAGCCATCCAATCAGAGTTATCTGTAAAGAGACAGCCACCGTGATCAACGTCAATCATCTTACCTGAGCCGAAGGAACCGACCGAAATATCACCCCATGATCCCACGGGCTTCCCCCTATATGTAGCCCCCTGAGCTTGCGCAAAATCTTCGATAAGAGGAACACTTAAATTACTACATATCTCCTTCAAAACATCTATCTGACAAACAGAACCGTACATATGAGGAGCTAAAACTGCGCCTAGTTTCACCGGGCACCCCCTTAATGCATCAGGGTCTAAACCAAGGGTTTCTTCTTCTATATCCAAGTAATATGGTCTATTACCGCTGTACAAAATTGGTAAAACCACATTTACACAAACATTATTTGGCAATGCTACCCATTGGTTCTTAACCCCAAGTCCTTTTAATGCTAAGTAAATTGCAGATGTCCCACCGCCAGTTAAAAGGACTGAAGACCTTCCATGGTACTTACACAAACTATCTTCAAGCTGTAATACATTTTCTTTATACATTTGTTAAGCCCAATGATAGTTCATAATAAGGCCTAAGATCTCCACCAAATGTAAGCTTAAACCAACCTCTATCTGGACTATTAACACCTTCCATGTCAACTTCCCTTACACCCAAATCCCCCAAATGGCGAAAAGCATCCCACAGAACTCTCGTCCCTGATGAACTGGTTTTCTCTAATGGATGATTAGCGCCCCACAAATAGTAAGCTCTCTTATTATCAATACAAAAGTAAGCAGCACTAATTGCAGTCCCATCCGATTTCTTAATAAGATATAAGTAACCTTTTCCATCCTGATATAACGTCTCCATGATCTTAAGTAATGACTTTTTCTTTTCCTCTGGAACCAACGTGTCATACTTAGCCATAGTCAACTGATACAACTCTATGAGAGTGCCCCAGTCCTCCGAAACCTCTGCGACTAATCCATCTCTTGCTGAATACTTAATTTCTTGGCGTCGTGAATAGCCTAGTTCCTGGAAGATACTAATTTCCGTATCTTGTTTCAACAATGAAGCATCTTGAAGTTGTAAATAACTAGTATATCGAACATCTACCGTATATTTTTTGGTTGATGGTTCATGATAATTAAACCACAAAAATGGACGAATATCTTTAAATGCAGGAGATAATGATATTTCAGAGTTAGGATAGATCTTAGCCAACTCTTCCGCTACCCAAGTTGCTATATCAAACTGATTAGAAATAATCTTGGGTTGATTCATATTAGCCTGAGGCTTCGAAAAAAGGAGACCATTATAGATAACCAAGTCGTCCAATAGACACTTACTACCGTCTTTTGATAAAATAAGACTAAGTCCAGCAACTACTTCTTGACCACCCGACTTTACGAAGTAATTCTTATAGTTCAACCCTGAAGCATTCAAATATTGTGATGTTGAAAAAATAGTCCCTTCCGCGGATTGTTCTACGAAAGCGTCCCAACGCTCGATGCTATCTACTTCAGATAAAGTTAGAGTTTTCGACTTAGCCATTTGGGTCCTCCACCAAAGCTACTACATTTTCTTTCAACATCTTCTGTGCAACCTTATGCAATTGAATAACAGGCACACCCGATTTTTCACTAATCGTAACTAAATCTGTTTTTCCATCGGCATAGAACAAAAACCAACTGATCGCATCAATCGCGTTGGAATATATAATATCCCCTATAACCTTCGGTGAGGATTCATTTGCTTCATTAGCAGACTGTTTTACATGCCCGGAAACGGTAGGGTATAACCCTCTCTTTCCTAGTTGAATTTCACAACGATCTTCTAGCACTCTATAAATATTATTTACTTCAAGCTTTTCAATCGCTGAAATATATAACTCAAGCGTTTCTGACAAAGCATCTCCACTTACAAAGTCCAAATCATCTTTAGATGTATGATACTCTTTATACTCGTAATATTTATCTTTAGTAATTGTTGCTATTGGGATTCTAAAAGAAGGTGAGCTGTATTGCCTCTCATCACTTCCGTCCGGAGCAAAAGAATACTCGTTATACTTCATCTTCCGCTCACCGAAACCTAAACGTATAACTCTATCCACATCAGCATTGTGAGAAAAACTCATCTTAGCACCGAATTCACCAGGACCTGCGACGGTAGTAATAACAAACCCCCCATCTACATCCCTGAAAAATTCCTCGTTCGCGTGAATATAAGTAATAATACCGATAGTTTCAGGAGCAATGACAAATCGATAATTATGGCGCAGGTCCATCTTCTCCAAAGCCTGATATAGCAAAGTTGTGAGGATTGGGCCGCTTAGATTATCGTTACATAGACTAGGGTGACAACAATAAGTTGAAATGATGTATGTTCGCTTTCCTTCACTTCCTTTTAATTCCATATCAGCTAAAGTCAAATGACCAGGCTCTAAAGTGGAATCAATGCAAACCTCATATTGTTCATTTTTATTCAACTTGTCGTATTGATTTTGACTCAAACAGAAACCCCAGTTTCTATTAAAGTAACTTGTTCTATAAGGAATAGCTTCTGGAAATTCAGGCAAGGTATACAATCTATCTTTTAACTTATCAAATGAAAAGTTCCCTCTTATCGGTTCACTATAATTCAAAACGTGAATATTTGATGCATTAAAGTCAATTACACGTATTCCTTGTTCGTTTTTTACATACGCATCTTTAATATTCCATTCGTCGGGTATAATCCAATCAAATACTTGAGTCCCAGAGCAAAACTCATGAACATGCCAAGGGGCATATTCTTGTAATATCTGTAGCGTATCTCGGACACCGTTCCCTGTAATACTTCGACAAATTGGATATAACTCTTCAAATAAATTTTTAGCTACTTTTGCATTGTTATTCTTCATTTTTACGCTCCAGGAGATATTGTTCTATTCTTTTTGGCTCGCTTAAGGAAGAGAAGAATCTAACCAAGCCGAAGAGTAAGAAAAATGGCACATACAATACTCCTCCTTTTTTAATTGCTCTCCACGCCCGCTCAACAGGGTAGCCAATCAGTTGGTGTCGGCGTATTGCAATGCGTTTATGAGGATACTTATGAATAATTCTAGCATCTCCCCGACCATACTTAATCCACTTTTTCCACCAGGTCGAAAAATCACTAGGGTGATCTCTATGTACACAACCCGATCCCATCCCTTGTTTAAATCCTTTTTCTTCAAACTGAATGGAAATATCAACATCTTCACACCCAACGCCAAAGCTGAAAAATGGGTCAAAACCGACATCTTTTATGGCGTTTGCTTCATAAATACAGGGACGGCCGACCATATTAGTTGGTCCTGGAGTATTAATACTTAAAGTTGTCGTAAACTCGTAAGCTTTCTCCCAGTAGGTATTAAGTTTTCGGGCAAAAGTTTGCGCCTGGATAGCATGATATCCATGCTCTTCGAGCTCTGAAAGTAAGATTTGTAGACAGTCAGGCTCGATTTTGTCCTGAGCATCAACCATTGCTATAAATGGTTGTTGCGAATGAAGCAATCCTTGGCTTCTTTGATAAGCCAATCCAAGCTTTTCCACTGTAACAACTTTGGCTCCTTTAGACTCCGCAATTTCTCGAGTCCTATCAGTAGAGCCAGCATCTATTACAATAATTTCTGCTGGATTATTTTTAACAATACAATCAATACAATAACCAATATTACCTTCTTCGTTAAAGGTAGATATATTAACTGAAATAGGAAGTGGTTTGCTCATAAAGTTTACTTTATCCATGAGTTAAAGAATATTTCCAAGGAACATGATATTCGGGTTCTAAAATTTCTATAATAGACTTAATAGCTGTAAGATAAAAAACAGTTCCTTGTATATCACTCTCAATATAACTTGGCGACACTTTATAGTAATTGTGTTCATCTTGTGCTCGATGAGGATAGAAACTAAAGCCCCCGTCTGGATTCTGGAAATTAAAAAGAGTTTTCAGACGGCTAGTTAAGAGTAGATTAAGTTCATTTTTCCTATAAGACGGAATCTGACGATGTACTCTAGCTAACAAATAGAATGTATCTAAGTCATGACAACCTTCGCCCTTTCCTTCCTCAAAAAGAGGATGTGAGGTCAGAAGCTCGATCACTGAATCAATGATTTGTTCTGGATAAGCAACCTCTTTATCATGGAAAAACCAAGTTCCACGTAGCAAATGATATGTTCCATTAATCAAGCCTTCCAATCCCTGCACTGAGCCGTCCCCCCAAAGGCCATTGATGGGATCCTGTTTTTGTCCTAGCCAATCGAACATCTCATCTAAAACGGGTTGATACTCCTGATAACCATTGAGTATGTTCAACGATATCATGGTAGCAACAGCATCTACCCACCCCCCGGCGCCCCACGGGCTGCGAGTCCAAGGCATTTCTTCCAAATATTGGGAGATCTTACCTTCTCCTATAAATGGCTTGTAAAACCTAAACTCGTATTTGGGCAATCTATCAATAGTACGCAAAGAGCCACCAACCTGAAAGCCAAGATAAGTTCCAGACATTTCAACAACGCGCTCAATAGGTGAATCACCCAACTCTTCATCACGAAAGGGTTCATGGTAGAAGCCTGTTTTCTCTTCTTGGAGACTATCGAACTTTTCTTTGACTTCTTGCTGCACTTTCTTATCTGGCAACATATCCAACATATACTGTAGGTCTAAATGTAGCGATGCTGCATCGATAGAAAAAGATCGATATGCACTTTTACAAAACGGAGGCATTCTAGAATCCGATACTTGAGAGATATCAAATTGCCATTTTTTAACACCAGTAAAAACTTTATCAATCTGTTCTTTAAGCAAATTCATCGACTATTTCCTCAACTTAGTTACGCGCAGCATTGCCGTGAAAATTTTCCAGTTGGCTTTTAGTAAACGTCCGAAACGAGGAGAACCGTGTTCCCGATCCATAATAGGGATCTCTACTTGCTCAAAGACAGCTCCTCTGCGAATGCTCTGTATAGCTAGCTCAGAACCAATGGATTGACAGTGATCAAAACCATGATTATATACCCAAAGATTCATATTATACCCCTTCATGCCACATAAAGGATCACGGATCCCCCATAACAATCTTGCGTGCTGAGCAAATATCCACTCGGCCAAGCGCGCTGTTTCTGGCCGAACTCCAAGAACCAGATCGACGCCACTATCTAATTTATCTAAAAATACTTGCAGCCTCTCAACTGTATGCTGTCCATCAGCGTCAAAAGTAACTACTAGCTTACAACCTAGTTCGTGAGCTTTCTCCATTCCGGAACTTAAAGCACCGTCATAGCCCTTGTTTTGAGCATGAGAGACAACTATTGCTCCTGCAGCTTCTGCTACATTTTCGGTGTCATCAGTAGAACAGTCGTTGGTAACAATAACTTGTCCAAAGGGTTTAACCTCTTCAATAACTCTAACAATACTTTCAGCTTCATTGTACGCGGGAATAACAATTGCTATATCAGACCTATTCACTCTACTTTCTCCGAATTGTAATCAACACTTACGCTTCTAGAATAAGATCTCGAATTCTAATTATTTCAACACCTTTAAATCGCGGCATGACGCTTAACTGGCTCTCAATCTCACTAGCGGATCCCCAAGAAGTTATTATTACAGAATCAAAAATGTATTCGTCAGCCTCACTCACAGGCTGAATTGAGACCCCTCCCAAATGTAAACCTGATTTACTAGGGTTATTATCAAAAATTACAGATGGCTTTATTCCCGAGTACTGCATCAAGTCAACGGCATAGCTACCACCACCAAACAAAGCTACACTTTTTCGTTTTAGTTCATTCATCTTTGTCGATTTGAAAGTTGCCTCAAAAGTACTCGTTTTATCTCGTAAATCCTGCTTATAACTATCAAGTAAAAGAGCTAGTCGCTTTTCTCCCTTTGGGACACATAAGAACCTTAGGGACGGAGGTGTGGTTTCATAATTAGCTCTTTCCTGAAGTATCACATCAAACCCAGAATCTTGTAGTAATTTGGCTAACACGGGTTGGAAAAAATAAGATACATGCTCTAGACTAAAATTGTTTGGTGACGCTACCTGCGCTTCATCTGGAACTTCAACAAACAATAGTGAGCTATGTCCAGACATAAAACCACTTAACTTTTCCAAAAACTGCTTGGGATTTTTGATATGCTCAAGCACATGACTCATAATTACTACATCAACACCTTGTTCAATTCTAGTGTCTACTTTATCAGGACAAAACTCAACGATCTCAATTCCTCTATTTCGACAGGCCTCATGATGACTTCTATTTAGCTCACTTCCCATAAGGCTAACACCTTTGGCATTAAAAAGAGAAAGCAACGCGCCATCACCACAACCAATTTCCAAAAACTTATTATGCGCTTCAGTGTTAATATAGTAACTAATAAAATCGAAACGACTTTTTGCTTTTTTTTCTCTCTCAGTTTGAACTTGAGATGATATACAAGAAGATTCATCTATAGAAAAGTTAAACGCATACTTCTGGTAGTAACACTCTAAGTCTCTACCACTTAAACTTGTAGTTTGAAATATGTACCCACATTTTTCACACAGCCAAATATAATATGACGCATCCATTTCCAACTCAGGAAAATCAGATTTACTTACAGTTCTTCTCTCCAACTGAATTAGTTCAGCCCCTTTACACAGTTGACAACCGGATTTATTAACCACAATATTCCTCACATATAAATTTAACATACCATAACTAAGATACTAATTCTCAAATGGAAATAGTGTTACATATCAAGAAGAATGAACCAAAAAACTCCCATGTACTTAAAAATCAAGTAATTCTATTAGGCAATATGACTAAAAACTGAAACTACCTAAGCTCCAATAAAAGCCATTGACACTAGAGCAATCAATATTAAGTACATAGATGTTGTATATATTACGTACTTCTTACTCATATAACGTAATGCCATAAGATGCAGCACTAAAGAATATAAGAAGAGCCCAACAAAACTAGCATATGCACTTCCAACCACCCCATATCGAGGAATTAACATCCAGTTCAACAATGCATTTGTGCCAAAGGAGAACACTGATAAAATAGGGTAAAACCAAACTACCTTGTGAAAGCCAAGAACTAATGAAGGAATCTTATATATCCCCCCCATCATAAAACCAGCCATAACAAAAGGAACAACACTAGATGCCTCACTGTAGCTCTCATTTGAAAACACAGCCACAATTACTGGACTCAGAATTGAAATAACAGAAGTGATCGCTATTAAAAATAAATTATATCGGTAGGAAAATGACTCTAGCTCATTAATCGACTTCTTATAGTCCTGGTTGAGATCATTATATACCTTTGGGAGAATAGCTTGAGATATCGCCTCGTACACCAATGATAACGATTGGCCTAACATATACCCCAACGAGTATATACCCACAGAGCTATCACCTAAGTAGAACTTCAAGAAAAATCGGTCTGCATATAAAAACAAAGCCCCAAGCAGCACTGAGATCATACTTGGCAATGCAAGCATAAAAGTCTCTTTCGCCATTGATTTATTAAAAACAAATTTTACTCTAAATAAATCTTTTGAAGAAAACTCTTTAACTAGAGATACTACGTTAAGTATATAGCCTAAGCCCTGTCCACAAACTCTACCTAAAACGCCTAAATTGAGAAAAAAGATAAATATGTAAGAGGAAAAGTGGTTCACAAACGTTTGAAAAACCGAATGCTTTAGTACTGAATTTGATTTGTGCTCATTGTATAGCACTCTCGTAAGAAAGCTAACATATACCGAGCTAATTCCCATAATCAAAGTAAAAAAATATATATCGCCACTGCCTTCGGATATTAATTCAGAAATAGGTATCATTAACAGCAAACCAATACCAAAAACAAAAATAGAAATACCAGAAATAAGCCAAAATATGGTACTTAGGTATTCATCTCTACGAGATTCTCTATAATCAAAATAGAATCTAGTACTTGAAGAATCTAAGTTTAGTGATGTCAATGAAGCTACGTATTTAAACATCATAAGGTAAATTGCAAGTACACCATACTCTGCAGTGCTAAAGACTGATGTATAGTATTTTGTCATGATCAAAGAAGCCGCTCCTGCTATCACAGAACCAGTCAAAAGTTTAGGAGCATGAGAAACAACCGTTTTAAGAAATGATTGGCTCATCTATGAATCCCTAACTCATCTTTCCATACATCATTCCAGCCTTCGTATAATTCTTTAATTTGTTCTTCATTTTCAACATAGAATCGATCAAAATCTCTATATAAAAGCTCTTTTTTATTCTCAAAGTCTTTAGCATCAAAGATACTATAGGGAAACCGCCAACGTTCTAAACACGAAACATTCTCATACTTTTTAGCTAGGGATAGCAAACCATGACGAAAATAACCTCTCAATTTCATTTTCATAGAAATATTCCAACCGCTAGGCTTAGACTGACCTTCATTGATCATATTAATATGTTTCTTCAGAAATGACATGAATCGTACATGATTCATGCCATCAGCAAACCCTATATAATCCGAAACAAGTTCCTGTCTTAGTTTATCTTTGGTGTCAAAGTCATCTATTTTACCCTCCCGATAGAACTCCTCAATATACCCTTGAATTTTAAATTTATCTGTTTCAGTAATTGAACCGTGTAATATATCTGAGGAAAATAGCGCTTCTTCGGTATTAAATGAAATAGTCGGCTTATTTAACAACCAGCCTTCTAAGTTTGTAGTTGAGTTATAGTTGAGCCAAATATCAGACGTAGATATACTTGGTACAATACCTACATCTTTACCTATGTATTTAATATTATCAAACTCACTTAATCCCTTAAACTCAATTGGTTCATGAGGATGATCTCCTGGATGAGACTTTAGAAGAAAAAGAACATCAGGATTTTTTTGAATGACAAATCTCAGTATTTCATTTATCTCATGAGCTTTATCCATTATTTTTTTATAAAAACCTTCTCCCCGAGTCCTTATAAAATCATCCTTTTTTGAACGTATATTGTTAAAATCAAAGGCAGCATACCCTATAACCTTCGCATACTTTCCCGTATCAAGCTTCTCATGGGAGTAGATAGAATACTTATCAAAACCAACAGCTCCTGTCACATGATAAAAATCATCTAGTTCAGGAAAGGCTTTAACCGCCATATTGAATGATTTCTTACTCCACACGCCGGAACTAACTTCTGAAAATCTTTTTTCTTCTTTATTTAATCCCCAGACAAATTCTTCAATTTCATTCTCCCTAAACATCCCCTCACTAACATGCGAAAATAGCGGTATTGAGCTTTTTTCTATAATTCTAGACATTCGCACATTCTCAATAGCACCTGTTGTGTTTGACATAATAACCATGTCAGGATTTAAGGTTAATAGTTTTGGAAGATTAAATATAGATACAAAAGCTGTTTCCCAGCCTAAATACCGTTCAAAAAAATAAACCAGAGGCAAGGTTATTTCAAAGTCTCTTCCTCTAGTGCTCCACTCTACAAACAATACAGTTCTTCTATTTCCCATTACAAAAATCTTCCAAAGTTTTAAAGCTAACAACCAATTTCCAGTTACTTTTCAGGTCTAGTTGACTCATCATAACTTCACTTTTTAATACGGCTCTTAAACAACTTACGTTCGCCTTAGCATAATCTCATCGTTCTAAACTCCGAGCCAAAGTAAAAAGCCGCCTTTTCTTTAAGGTGGCTTAAACACGCCTCAGAGAAGAACAATTAAAATAACTGACGATAAGACATAGTTAAATCACTTACTTAAGACACATACCGACTTGTTAGTTTAGACGCTTGAACCCACCATGACACACGGGACCATCTAAGAGTTTAGTAATGTCTTTTTTTCCGACTTCACAAGCGGATATTGTCTCAAATATAGGTTCAAGCATATTAGCGTATTCATCAATCATATTTTTATCATGAGCTAATGAAGAGTAGAAAAGTGTTGAGCCTAGGTAGCCCTGTTTTAATGTTTCTTGGGTTATAAACGTTTTATACTCTAAAGCACTATTGGAAATAAAGCTAAAACCTGAAAGAGATGGTATACCGAAGCGATTTATCTCTAGATCAAAAGCATCTGCTAAATCCTGCCATTTACTAGACATATAATTACCATTGTCAGTAATTTGCTCCCACGGAGCAAGCTTCTCCATAACTTCGATGGTTTTCAATGCAGCTGTTGGACCAATGCGCTCGGTCCAGAAAGTTGAACTTATAAATGTATTTTGCGCGGCCTCCATAACAGCCTGAGTCCCTACTACGGCAGTAAGAGCGTACCCATTAGCGATTGTTTTTCCGAATACGGTCATATCAGGAATAACACCATAATTATTGAATATTGGGCCAAGGTTATCTCTGAAACCTGATGTACATTCATCAAAAATAAGTACAATATTGTGCTTATTTGCCAGCGCTCGCACATGTTCTAGATAGCCTTCTTTAGGAGGCATGTTTCTCTGAACTTCCATTTTAATAACGCCAATATCATGATTTTCTACAATATTGGTAATCTCATCAAAGTCATTAAACATGAAAGGCACTGTTGCTCCTTTCAGGTTTTTAGGTACGCCTAGAGGGTCTAAGCCTGGTAACAAATGCTCCTTTAGACCATCATCATTACCGAGATTCGTTGCAAGATACCAGTCGTGCCATCCGTGATAACCACATACTGCTACTTTATCTTTACCTGAAGCAGCCCGCGCGATGCGAATAGCCATTGCATTTGCCTCTCCCCCACTTCGAGCAAATCTTACCATATCAGCCCAAGGGCATATTTCTGTCACTAGTTTCTCAGCCAGATATACTTCTTCGGGACAATTGAGAGTAGACATATTACCGTTATCAACTACACGCTTTACAGCACTATCGATTTCTTCATTGCCATAGCCTAATATATTTGTACCTATACCCATTATGCACATGTCGGTATACTTGTTTCCATCTAGATCCCAAACGTGACATCCTTTTGCTTTCGAATAATAAGCAGGCCAATGCTCAGGCAGAAACATCTCGGGCCTTTTCGAAAGTAGCATAGTACCACCTGGGATTAGTTTTTTTGCTTTTTTATATAGCTCTTGACCTGTTTTCATAATACTATGCTCAATCTAGTTTAATTACTTCGAAATGATATAATCATCACGTAAAGACTTAATATAGCCTTCGTTACGGACTATTTCCTGGTTTAAACTCATCTTATCTAAATTATCCCTAAATAAGTTCATGATATCATCGAGGTTGAAGTCATTCTTTTTAATGAAAAGGGAATCATATATAAACTTAATAACGTCATAGTCAACTTGTTCATCAACCGTTAATCTTACGCTAGAAAGATCTTCATTATTTTCTAAATTTGCTTTCTTAAATTTTTCTTGTTTTTTTATGTAAGGCGTAACATGTTCTCTTTCCGAGGCTAACTCAGCTTTCTCCCACGCTTCTTTTAAAGAAGTAAATTTTACAACCTCAACATCAAGACCATCAGGATAAGTCGGATTTATTGTATTTGAGGTATAGTCAGCTTTCGATTTAAGATGAAGGCTAATTACTTCATCAATAACTTCATGGTCAATAACAGGACAGTCTCCTGTTATTCTTACCACATGCTCAGGCCGGGACTCTTTTGCGGCAGAATAATACCTATCAAGAACGTCCCCAAGACTACCTCGGAAACACGATATATCTATTTTTTGGCATAATTCATCTATTACATCATCAGAGTTGTTAGTAGATGTCGCTACCATAATACGGTCTATTCTCTTAGAACGCTTAACTCTATCAATTTGGCGTTCCAACATTGGCTTGCCAAGCAAAGGCAGCAATACTTTTTCTGGTAACCTTGTTGAAGAAGCTCGCGCTTGAATTATTGCTAATATACTCATATTTATCACCACAACGAAGGATTAATTAATTCAATGTTTTGAGATGTAAGGTTTAAATTAGAAATATCCAGGGTTTTTAATCTATGGTAAATAGAAATCAACTCTACAAGCTGGCTATGAGTCGTGCAACCTATTACTCCCTTTGATATATCATTTGTTTGCAATAAATAATTCATTGCTAACTCTTTTCCTGACAAATTCAACTTATTCGCTTGCTCATCGAACCTATTGAGGTCTATATTATCTTTGAACATACACGGGCGCTCATACGGTGAAACAGCTAATAGTCCCTGTAAAAAAATAGAGCGAACATGTGATTCTATACCTAGTTGCTTGGCTAGAGAAAGAACACCAACCTCTGAAAATCTATTATCTAATTGATTTGCAGGAACTTGTATTATATCTATGGCATGTTTTTTTAATACGCTCATAGCTACTTCAGGAGAATAAAAGGATACACCAACCTTTTCAACTAATCCCTGACGCTTAAGTTCTGAGAGTTGCTCAAAAATTTCGTAACTATTATCACTTACCGCATCTTGCTCACTATGTAACATTAACCCATAGAGCTTACTGATACCTAGTCGTTCCAATGAACCTTCTACTTGTTGTCGCAACGCTACCTTCTTGCCATTCTCATGCGAAGGTATTTTACTTACTACATTAAATGGTGACAAATCAAACAGACCTAATGTTTTCTCACTCGTCCCATAAGCAATGGCAGTATCAATTACATCGATTTTATTACCAAGCGCAACATCCAGAATTTTTTCAATTTGCTCAACCTTAACTTGTCCATCACCATTTGTGATTCCATAGTTAAGACCAAACTGAGCAGTTCCTAAGGCTATTTTCATTTTGCATCTTATAATTAATGTTAAATAATACGAGGAGTAGAATTAGCCAAATTGAAACTTAGGCTATCTTTCAATTATCAATAGTATTAATCTAATATAGAGGAGAGGATACTTATGATGCATCTCTCCTCTTTTAACTCGAACAATTGTTATATTTAGTCGAGCTTATTCCATTTGATATAGTCACCTTCTGATATCTCACATTGGATTGTTTTTCCAACTATATCATTCAAATGGTAAGGCTCTATAGCATCTTCAGGGCAAGGGCGTAAGCAAATCAAATCTTCTTCTTTAATTATATCTCCTTTGCTCATGTTTTTATTCACTCGAATTGAACGACGTTGTACAACGACAGTTTCAGATTCATTTTCTTCTACTCGTTTTACACCATTGCCCAAAGCAAGGAAAAGCTCATTCGAACGCTCAACCATTTCTTTCCATGAATCAGGATTCATCGCAAACTTGTGGTCTGGGCCCACATTAGCGTTATTATCGGTAAAATGCTTTTCAATAACATTAGCCCCCAGTGCGATAGCACCTAACACAGTAGAGTGCCCTGGTGTATGATCACTTAAGCCTAATATAGCATCAGGGTACATTGCTCTAAGTGTCTTCAACACATTCAAGTTAATATACTTAAAGTTTTCAAGAGAAGCTGTATAGTTTGTATTACATTGCATCAATACTATGTCAGATGTATGCTCTAATGCAGTATTGACTGCCATATCAACTTCATCAAGCGTCGATGCGCCACACGCTAGAAGTAAAGGCTTATTTTTAGAACCCATTTTGTGAATAATTTGAGGCCACGTGATATCTCCTGAACCAACCTTATAGGCTGGTACAAACGGATCAACGTATTCAACAAGATCTAACGAGTATGGACTAGTAAAGAATTCAACGCCTGCATCTTTACATGTATCAACCAACGTTTGAGTCCAGTCTAAGTTAATTGACGCATCTTGATACACTTCAAATACACTTTTTTTCCAGGCAGACTGGTGACTCTGTTTGTTTCCTAGTTGATCAAACCCAGTTTTACTAACAATAGTATCTGCTTTAAAGTGTTGAAACTTTGCCGCATGAGCTCCAGACTCGGCAGCAAGATATATAAGATCCTTAGCTTTTTCCAAGTCCCCATTGTGGTTAGCACCAATATCAGCAATGAAATAAGGGCTACCTTCACGTTCAATGACATTACTTCCCATTTTGAAGCTGCGGTTAAATAATTTATTCACAAAACTCTCTCGCTACATTTTTAATTTCGTCAGATAAATCTGGTAGTTTCATACAAAAAGTATTCTCAAACTTGTCGCAATTCATTCGCATATCTTTCGGTCGCTTTGCGGTAAAGTCTAACGAATCAATTGACTTAACCTCAACACTAGGTACTGGCACATTACATTCGTTTATAAATTTCAATATGAATTCAGACTTACTCAAGCCATTATTGGAACCCAGATTATAAACGCCAGGGTTCCAATTATTAACCACATATATAATTAAATCACAAAGCGTATTTATTGATAACGGAGAAAAATATACATCGTTAAATAGAGTTAAATGCTTTCCTGCCTTAGCAGAACTATACATTACGTCTGTCAAGCTTCTCTTATTTGGCACTATACTTTTACCAAAGAAGTTGGTTCTCAAGATGGTTGAATTTGAATTCATCAACTCCAATTCACCCATTAACTTAGTTAAAGCATAGACATTTATCGGCCTAGCACTACTCTCATCTGAACGGTAATCATTATATATATGGTCTGTTGAAATATGAACTATCCTAGTACCATATTTCTTTGAGTAATCTGACAAGTGCTGACAAATAGACACATGTACATTGTAAGCCTTCTCAAGGTTAGACTCACACCAATCTACATTGGTTATCGCAATCAGGTTTAGTATATAGTCAGGCTTAGTTGCATTTATTACTCTATCTAGCTCATTCTTATCCGTTGCATCTATGTAGAAATCACTGTTTCCATTAGTTTGTGATACCGTATAAACTTTATCGCCACGAGCTCTAAAAGAGCTCGTTAAAGGAGTTCCAAGTAACCCTGCTCCACCTAATATCAATATACTATTCTTCATTAATCTTTCTTCTAGCTAAAATAAGCAGGACTAACCTTCGACTGAAAAAGTGGGGTCTACATACGCTTTAATCTTATCTCTAAGTGATTCCACTGTTTCCCACTCAGTGTTGGTCGCCGAGTTATAAGTAAAGCCTTGTGGTACCATAACAGCATTGTGGTGGCTCAAATACTGTTCATCTTGTATGCCCATAGCCGTCGATGGCAGAATAACGTAGTACTTGCCTAAATCGATCGTACGCAGAGAGTCTGTCGCAGTGATCATCTCTTCATGCAATTTTTCACCTGGACGTATACCGATCTCTTTTGTTGCACACTTAGGAGCTATCGCCGTTGCCACATCGGTTATTTTGTATGATGGTATTTTAGGAATGAAGATCTCTCCACCTAAATGGTGCTCTAATGCATACATAACCATATCTACCCCAGACTGAAGAGATATATTAAATCTAGTCATATCCATATCTGTAATAGGCAGTACGCCTTCTTTACTTTTTTCCATAAAAAAGGGAATCACAGATCCTCTAGAGCCCATCACATTTCCATAACGAACGACACTAAAGCGTAGATCTCGAGACCCTTTAATATTATTTGCCGCAGTGAACAGCTTATCAGAAGTCAGCTTGGTTGCACCGTACAAGTTTATTGGTGCACAAGCTTTATCTGTAGAGAGGGCTACGACATCATTAACTCCACAAGCTAGTGCAGCCTGAATCACATTTTCAGCACCATTCACATTGGTACGAATACACTCTGTAGGGTTATACTCAGCAGTATCAACTTGCTTCATCGCCGCAGCATGAATAATAATGTCAACACCTTCACATGCTTGAATCAAGCGAGGCTGATCACGGACATCACCTATAAAAAAACGTAACTGGGGGTAATCCCTCTCCGGATACTTTTTCTTAATCTCAAATTGCTTTAACTCATCACGAGAATAAATTATGATCTTCTTTACATCTTGATAGCGTTCAAGAATCGTTTTGATAAACTGCTTACCAAACGAGCCGGTTCCACCTGTGATTAAAACTGTTTTATTGTTCAACATAATTAAATCCAAATACCTTTTGTATCCAAGACAACACCCTTCTCTGGCATTACCTCTTTAAATTCATTGTGATCCACCAACATTAGGTGAATATCTGCACATTCTAAAGCCGTATCTACGTCCGTTAAGATCAAAGTTCTCATCTCACTTGGTAACTTTGAAATATTTGGTTCAACAGCTAAAACTCGCCCAACGTGCATACGCATAACATCGTCAACGATGGTCAAGGCTGGACTCTCCCGCAAATCATCAATATTTGGCTTAAACGCGAGACCATAGCAAGCAATAACCACGTCCTTCGCTGTTTTTTCAGGATACGCCAATAGGTAATCAGCTAAAGCTAACTTAACTTTATTAGTCACCCAATTAGGCTTTGCATCATTCACATTACGCGCTGTATGGATAAGCTTAGCCGCCTCTGGAGTTTTGGAAACAATAAACCAAGGATCTACTGCAATACAATGACCTCCAACTCCCGGACCTGGCTGCAATATGTTCACCCTGGGGTGACGATTAGCCAGCTTTATCAGCTCCCAAACATTAATATCTAATTCGTCACAGATAACTGACAACTCATTTGCAAACGCTATTTGTACATCTCGGGAACTATTTTCTGTCAACTTAGCCATTTCCGCGGTTCTTGCATTCGTTACAATGCAATCCCCTTTAACGAATGCTTTATATAGCTCAATAGACTTCTCGGAGCAACGCGCTGTCACACCACCAATAACACGATCATTTTCAACCAGTTCTCGCACCACTTGCCCCGGCAAAACTCGCTCAGGACAATGTGCGACATATACATCCGCATTATCATTGCTGTGATGCGGAAAAGCCAAATCGCTACGTAATTCCGATAACCACTGAGATAGTTTTTCAGTTGCACCGACAGGAGAAGTCGACTCTAGTACAATCAGATCACCCTTTTTAAGCACAGGTGCAATAGACTTGGCTGCCGCTTGAATAAAAGATAAATCTGGCGTAGGAACTTGACCTGATTCCACAGGCAAAAACGGTGTAGGAACTGCTATTAGAAATGCATCAGCTGGTTCAGCCACCGTTGTCGCCCGCAAATAGCCCTCACTAACTGCAGCGTGCACCATCATATCGAGGTCTGGTTCAACGATATGTATTCTTCCCTGATTGATCGTATCAACGGCGTGCTGATTAACATCCACGCCAATAACATTTTTCTTTCTCGATGCAAACATTGCAGCAGTAGGCAGGCCTATATAGCCTAACCCTATAACTGAGACTGTTTCAAATGACATGTTACACCTTATAAATTCTGTTCCAATACATCACAAATCCGCTGGCTCGCTTTCCCGTCTCCATAAGGGTTATGAGCCTGGCTCATTACCGAGTAACTCGCCTCATCATTAAGCAATTGAGATACTTCAGTTACAATTGTATCGATATCTGTACCAACCAGTTTTACCGTTCCAGCAATAATAGCTTCAGGTCTTTCGGTAGTATCTCGCATCACTAGCACTGGCTTACCCAATGAAGGGGCCTCTTCTTGAATTCCACCAGAATCCGTTAAAATAATAGAGCTTTGATCCATTAAGTAAACAAACGGCAGATAATCCAACGGTTCAATAAGGTGCACGTTAGAGATACCTTTTAAAAGTCGATTAACCGGCTCGCGAACATTGGGGTTTAGGTGCATAGGGTAAACTATTTGACATTCGGGGTGCATATTGGCAATCAGTCGAAGCGATTGGCAAATGCGCTCAAAACCTCCTCCAAAGCTTTCTCGACGATGGCCGGTAACTAGCACTATTGGGGATGATGGGGAAATAAAATCAAACTTATGCTTCAATGACTCAACTAAGGTACTATCATTGGAAATAGCAGAACGCGTCATCAATAGCGCATCTATAACCGTATTCCCAGTGACATAAATATCCTCAATGGCATAATTTTCGGCTAACAAGTTAGCTTTTGAGGTATCTGTAGGCGCAAAATGAAAACGAGTTAATGCACCTGTTAATTTTCGATTTGCCTCTTCTGGCCAAGGGGAGTATATGTTGCCCGTTCTTAAGCCCGCTTCAACGTGACCAACCGAAATCTGTTCATAGTATGCAGCAAGACTAGCCGAAAAGGTTGTAGCTGTATCACCATGAACCAAAACAACATCAGGCCTAAATTCTTCCAGTACTGGTTTAAGCGCTAACAGTATTTTTGCAGTAACATCATTTAAGCTCTGACCAGGACTCATCAAATCCAGATCATAGTCCGGCTGAATTTCAAATAACTGCAAAACTTGATCAAGCATCTCTCTGTGCTGAGCTGTTACACATACTTTTGCATCAAAGCGGTCATCAACCTCCAGTTGCTTAACAAGTGGCGCCATTTTAATTGCTTCGGGTCTAGTACCAAAAACCGTTAGAACCTTCTTCTTCATTCAAATACCGTTACCTTAAATATCCATGCATTGGTAAACTAAACACTTGCTTTGCAAGTCTCTCTGCTACAGGGAAATCGCCTTCCTGATACCCTAAACCCGCAAATGCGCTTTGCTGATGCATGCACGTTGCATAGTACACCATTGTCGGAACCCCTTGGGCATTATACTCAGACATCGCCACGTCTCGCGCACTTGATTGGAGTGTATATTGCGCCCAAGAACTAACATAGCCTTCAGGAACTGTCGGTGTTTTATACACACCTTCTAGCTCCTGATTATACTGCTTCGCTGCCAGATTACGCGCCACCAACTCGTTTGGAAACTCTACCAATTTTTCTAGCAAAATTGCTGCCTGAATAGTATCCAAGCGACTATTCATGCCAATTCGAATGTTATCGTATTTATTCTTGCCTTTACCGTGAACACGGTACGACCGTAGCAGCTCCGCGTATTCGTCGCTATCAGTAAAAATCGCACCTCCATCCCCGTAGCAACCTAACGGTTTAGCCGGAAAAAAGCTAGTCGTTGCAATATCACCAAAGCTACCTGCACGCTGGCCATTAATCTCACCACCAAAACCTTGCGCAGCATCTTCAATAACTTTGAGACCATATTTACTGGCAATTTTCTGTAGCGCTGGATAATCGGCAGGCAAACCAAACAAATCCACAGCCATAATGGCTTTCGGCATTAGCTTACCTTCGCTCATTACCCTTCGAATACGTTTCTCTAGATCGGCAGGGCAGATATTAAATGTATCTTGATCAGAGTCGACAAAAATGGGAGTCGCACGATTAAAAGCTATCGACTCGGCGCTAGCAAAAAAAGTAAACGTTGGACAAAAAACAGCGTCTCCTTCACCAACATCTAACGCCATTAATGCCAGTTGAAGGGCATCTGTACCATTGGCACAAGTCACAGCATGTTTCACCCCTACATATTCCGCCAGCTTATTCTCAAGCTCTACTACTTCTGGACCCATGATATATTTACCATGATCTAATACTGTCTGAATTCTCGCATCAATCTTGGTTTTCAAATACTGATACTGAGCAGCTAAATCAATAAATTGCATCTACTTTTTTTCTCCAACAAGCGACAAGGTAGACCCTTCAAGCAGATATAGCTCTCCTGTATGCTCACATACTGCTTGCGCTTGACCTTGTAATGGTAAATCGAGTTGTTCACCATACTTACTAATCCAACCGATTTGTTTAGCTGGAACACCTACCATTAATGCAAATGATGGTACATCTTTATTGATCACCGCGCCCGCACCGACCAAAGCATACTTACCGATTGTCACTCCACATACAATGGTGCTATTAGCACCCAACGTGGCACCACGCTTAACTAACGTATCTCGATACTCGGTTTTACGCTCAATAAAAGAACGAGGATTATAAACATTAGTAAACACCATACTTGGGCCACAGAATACATCGTCTTCTAAATGCACGTTATCGTACACCGAAACATTATTTTGCACCTTAACGTTATTACCAATGCTTACCTTATTGCCAACAAATACATTTTGGCCCAATGACACTTCAGAGCCAATCACTGCGCCAGAACATACATGAGCCCAATGCCACACTCGGGTGTCTTGGCCAATTGTGGCACCATCATCAACGATGGCTGTTTCATGTTGATAGAACGACATTCACAAATCCTCAAATCACAAAAAGAGCACCTAAGTGCTCTTCAATTTAATATGACCCAGCCAGTATTATTTAACCAGTTTAGTCATCAATGGGTGATGATTAGCCGTGCTAGTTTCAATGGGCATTTTACGAATACCTTCAACCGTCGTAATAGCGGTGCGGTTATCTTCCAAACCGTAGCCATTACCCGCCAAAATTCGTCGATAACTTTGAGTGTGCAAATCGGTAAATCCGCCAGAAAACTCGAGTTCCTCGCCTTCAATATTGATGCTTCGGTAAGTCTTCTTTTCACCTTGTACTGCGTTGTCTGGCAAGTTATTAGCATCAATCGAAAGGAACCACTTCACGCGAGCACGCTCATATTCCATGTAACCAGATGCGGTCTTCTCATCACGGTGGTGTACTTCATTGTGTTTAATGTCACCGAAAATAAAGTGCAACATATCGTAGAAGTGCACACCAATATTGGTAGCCACACCACCTGATTTGTTATCCACACCTTTCCAAGATTTTAAGTACCACTTACCACGGGAGGTCATGTAAGTTAGCTCGACATCAAACACTTTATCTTGGGGTGCATTTTGCACTTTCTCGCGCAGTGCAATAATCGATGGATGCAAACGTAACTGAAGAATGGTGTTCACTTTTGCACCATAAGTTTCTTCATACTGTTTAAGCAAATCAATTTCTTCTGAAGCTAGTACCAATGGCTTTTCACAGATAACGTCAATGCCATTTTTAAGTGCGAACTTCATTTGCGGGGCGTGGAGGTAATTAGGCGTACAGATTGATATGTAATCCAACTTGTTGCCTTTTAGCGCTTCGTCTTCAACAAAAGCAGCGAAATCTTCAAACTCAGTAAAGAACTCCGCCTCTGGAAAGTGACTGTCCATAATGCCAACAGAATCATTGATGTCCATTGCCACCGCTAAGTCGTTACCCGTATCGCGGATTGCATTCAGGTGACGAGGAGCGATATAGCCTGCCGCTCCGATTAAAGCAAACTTCTTCATTTCCAATCCTTATTACAAGCGGATATCCGCAGCTTCTGGGTCAAATACATACTTCACATCATAAACAACATGGTTTTCCTTACCCAGAGCGCGAACTTGCTCGATCCCCATGTTTTTAAATTCGCTATGATCCACCGCTAAAATCACCCCATCGTAGTGATTTTGCTTAAGCTCATTAATTAGACCAATACCGTATTCATGTTCAACTTCTTCTGGGCTTGCCCAAGAATCATACACATCGACGTTAATATTAAAATCTTTGAGCTCTTTGATTACATCAATGATCTTCGTATTGCGTACATCAGGGCAATCGCCCTTAAAAGTAAAGCCCATCACCAGTACCTTGGCTTCATCAATGTGAATTCTATTACCAGCGAGCTTTTTCACCATTTGAGTGGCAACATAACTGCCCATGCCATCATTAATGCGGCGACCGGCCAAAATCACCTCTGGTGAATAACCCACCTCTTTGGCTTTATGAGTTAGATAGTATGGGTCGACACTGATGCAGTGACCACCAACTAGGCCTGGTTTAAAATGTAAGAAGTTCCACTTAGTGCCCGCCGCTTTCAATACTTCTTCTGTATCGATATCGAGCTTATTAAAGATTTTGGCAAACTCATTAATAATCGCGATGTTCAGATCGCGCTGAGTGTTTTCAATCACTTTTGCCGCTTCTGCCACCTTAATCGACGAAGCCTTATGGGTACCTGCATCGATGATTGAGCTATAAACCGTATCAACAAAATCGGTGATATCTGGCGTAGAGCCAGAAGTAATCTTCATAATGGTGGTTAAGCGGTTAACTTTATCACCTGGGTTAATACGCTCAGGGCTATAACCTGCAAAAAAGTCTTGGTTAAACACAAGGCCTGATTGTTTTTCAATAATAGGTAGGCACACTTCTTCCGTCGCCCCGGGATACACCGTAGATTCAAACACCACAATATCACCTTTAGATATCACTTTCGCCAGAGCTTCAGAGGCTTTACACAAAGGAGTTAAATCGGGCGCGTTATTATCATCAATCGGCGTAGGCACTGTCACCACATAGAAATTACAGGCTGCAATATCTTCTAGCGTTGAGGTATAACAAAGTTTAGAAGCTGATGCCAACTCTTCTGGAGAGCACTCTAGTGTTGAGTCATTACCACTTTCAAGCTCTTCCACGCGAGGCTGGCTAATATCGAAACCAATGCTCACGTACTTCTTACCAAACTCTACTGCAAGCGGAAGGCCAACGTAGCCTAGGCCAATAATTCCAATTTTTAAGTTTTCTAACGAGTATCCCATTACTACAGCCTTAACCAAATCGCTGTATTACTACAGCTTTTTTTACCTAATCACACTTTAAAGTAGTGTTTTGGGCACGCTACCGCCCAGAGGTTGAACGCATCCCCAAGGCATGAATAAACAAATTTTGTCGTAGTTGTAATGGCTAGCAAATAGTACGCCAACTATAAACTACTAAGATCTCAGCATTATAGCGCGATCTAAAGAAATACAAAAGATGAACGCACCTTCATTAGTAGGTACATCTACCCGAATAATCTACCGTATGTACTGCTAGAGCACACAATTCAAACCAAACGATGACTACCAGAAACACTTCTAGAAAATGACTTAAAGCGGAGACAAAAATGGCATCTACATTAGATGCCACTTCAAATACGTATTGTATTACTGAGAGTAAAAATCTCGGTACCAAGCAACAAATTCAGTGACACCTTCTTTAACCGACACTTTCGGTTGATAGCTTGTGGCGGTAAACAAATCCTCTGTATTTGCATACGTTTGATAAACATCACCTGGCTGCATTTCTCGAAAGTTCTTCTTTGCCTCAATACCTAGTTCAGCTTCAATCGCGTCTACAAAATCCATCAAGTTGATTGGAGAACCGTGACCTATGTTATACACAGAGTATGGCGCTGAACTTGTCGCAGGAGAGCCCGTTTCTACTGTCCATGCGTCATTGTGAATAGGGATAACATCTGAAATTCGGACAACACCTTCAACAATATCATCTATATGAGTGAAGTCTCGCCACATATCACCATTGTTATTTATATCAATGATATCGCCATCTAATATTTTCTTAGTGAAAATAAAAGGTGCCATATCTGGACGTCCCCAAGAACCATACACAGTAAAGAAGCGAAGGCCAGTTGTTGGGATTCCGTATAAATGAGAGTAGCTATGAGCCATTAACTCATTGGACTTCTTTGTTGCCGCATATAGAGATACTGGGTGGTCAACAGTATCCTGCGTTGAAAATGGTGTCTTTCCATTTAGCCCATAGACAGAGCTAGAAGACGCATAGACAAAGTGACTGACTTTATTTTGACGGCACCCTTCCAAAATATTTAAATGACCAATTAAATTTGAGTCTGCGTAAGCATGTGGATTTTCAATAGAGTAACGCACTCCCGCTTGTGCCGCTAAATGAATAACCCTGTCAAATTGCTCAACTTTAAAAAGATCTTCTACCGCTTCTCGGTTTGCTATATCTAATTTGACTAAACGAAAATTCTCATGTTTGATTCTCTCTAAACGCGCGAGTTTAAGATTTACGTCATAGTAGTCATTCAAATTATCTACTCCGACAACTTCTTCGCCATTTCCAGTCAGCTTATCAACGACAGCACTACCGATAAAACCCGCAGCTCCAGTAACTAAATACTTCATACGACTACCTACACTTTAGTCAGATCCAAAAAGATCGCGAGTATAAACTTTATCTTCAACATCTTGAATTTCATCAACCATACGGTTTGATACAATGACATCGCAAGATGACTTGAACTGAACTAAATCATTGACAACTCTTGAATTAAAGAAGTGCCCTTCTTTCAAGACCGGCTCATAGACGATCACCTCAACACCTTTAGCCTTCAAGCGCTTCATTATCCCTTGAATGGAGGATGCCCGAAAGTTATCCGAACCTGACTTCATAATTAAGCGGTATATACCCACACATTTGGGTTTCCTTTTGAGAATACTGTCAGCAACAAAATCTTTTCGTGTTGTATTTGCATCGACAATCGCACTAATAAGGCTGTTGGGGACATTTTCATAGTTAGCACGCAATTGCTTGGTATCCTTTGGTAAGCAATAGCCCCCATAACCAAATGAAGGGTTATTATAGTGAGTGCCTATACGAGGGTCCAAGCCTACACCTCCGATGATCTGACGGCTATCTAAACCATGGGTTTCAGCGTAACTATCTAACTCATTGAAGTAAGCTACTCGCATTGCCAAATAGGTATTCGAGAATAGCTTGATCGCTTCCGCTTCTGTTGAGTGAGTAAAAAGGACATCAACATTCTTTTTTTCTGCTCCCTCAACCAACAACTGAGCGAAGCGTTTTGCACGCGAGGAGTCTTCTCCAACAATAATTCGTGAAGGATAAAGGTTATCATAAAGGGCTTTACCTTCTCTTAAAAATTCCGGTGAAAACATAACATTGTTGATTCCTAACCGCTCAGATAGCGCTTTAGTGAAACCAACCGGAACCGTTGACTTAATGACGATACAAGCGTCAGGGTTGATAGCGAGAACATCAGATATCACTGCCTCAACAGATGAGGTATCAAAGAAATTTGTAACAGGATCGTAATCTGTTGGCGTCGCCACAATCACGTACTCTGCCCCTTCATAGGCCAATTTCTTATCAGTTGTTGCCAATAAATCAAGCTCTTTCGATGCCAAAAAAACCTCGATTTCCTTGTCGGAGATAGGAGAAAGTCGCTGATTAATCTGCTCGACTTTCTCGGGTAAAACATCAAGAGTAACCACCTGATTATGCTGAGCTAATAGCACAGCATTCGACAGACCAACGTAACCAGTTCCAGCAATAGCAACTTTCATCTAACCAACCTTAAATTAAGCTTTAACATTCCCACTCATACTCTCAATATGCTTTTATAAGTAGACAGCGAATCATACCATGATTCAGAAAAATATGAACGCTGAGTCAATCCGTTCACTTTGGCGTACAACCAAAAGTGCGAACACTTATAGATAGCTATACATTTCCTTTTGAACGCAACGAAGGTATTATTCTGCCCATAAACTTGATAACTGAATAGTGAACAAAGGATCGCATCGTGCTGATTGACCTCCTCACAATTTTTTTTACTTCTTTAACATACTTGTTTTTCTTACGAAAAGTGGCCAAAAATATAGGTCTTGTAGACCGACCAAATGCCCGAAAGAAGCACAGTGGGGTGATCCCTCTGATTGGAGGAATTTCAATCTGTTTAGTTATACTTAATTACCTTTATTTTAAGCCGGAAAGCCTACCCCACGCTCCTACCTACATGGCGTGTATATCACTTCTCACGATTTTAGGCGCATTAGATGACAAGTATGATGTGAGCTTTAAAATCCGCTTTCTCGTTCAAGCGGCACTATCTATTGCCATGATGAATTTTGCAGATTTAGTGTTAGAAAACCTAGGAGATATGCTAGCAGTCGGTGACTTACACCTAGGTTCTCTCGGCTATGTCATTACAACTTTAGCCGTGATTGGAGCGATCAATGCCTACAACATGGTTGATGGTATTGATGGGTTACTTGGCGGGTTATCAACGGTAACTTTTGCCAGTTTAGGCTTCATATTTCTACTTAGCGGTAATCAAGCGCTTGCATTCTTTTGCCTTATATTATGTGTTGCCATCGCCCCCTATATTCTATTAAACCTCGGTGCATTTGGCCGAGCAAGAAAAGTGTTTATGGGCGATGCTGGCAGCATGCTTATTGGTTTTACAGTCATTTGGCTACTACTACTCGCCAGCCAACAAGATAGCAACCCTCCTTTACGACCTGTGACGGCACTTTGGCTAATTGCAATACCACTTATGGACATGACTGCGGTAATGATTCGCAGAATTAAACGGGGCAACTCACCATTTAAGCCAGACAGAGAACATCTGCATCACATTTTTCAGCGTGTTGGATTAAATTCAGCGCAAACATTAGCTGTCATTTGTTTATCTGCTGTAACACTATCTACAATTGGTATTTTAGGGGACTTATTCAATGTACCTGAATACATCATGCTAGCTGGCTTTATTCTTTGCTTTGGCACCTATTTATTAGTACTAAGGCATGCTTGGAAAATCACTTCAGGAATAAAACTACTCTTCAAACTGAAGTAAATCGATCACTATTGAGGACATTATGAAAACGAAAATCACTTTGGCTATTGCTGTATCCTTACTCGCTGGTTGTGCTCAAATGGACACCAACTACAAACAGAATGCTCGACTAAATGAAATAGAATTAAACCAAAGACTCATCTCTTCCCAGCTAGGTCTGACAAACGCAACAATGCCAAAATACCTACCTTACATGGACGGCATTACTTTAGGCAACCCTAACGCACCATACGTTATGATGGAATTCACCGATCTACAATGCCCATTCTGTGCCAAGTTTCAGACGGAGACATTTCCTGCCTTTAAAGAGCGCTATATTGACACAGGTGAAGTATTCTATGTAGCTAAAGAGCTTCCATTGAAACAACTTCATCCAGAAGCAACCGGCGCTGCAGTTGCCTTACGATGCGCAGAAGAGCAAAGCAAAGAAGCCTACACTCCTTATAAAACAAGTATTTTTGAAAGCAAAACACTTGGTAATGACTTCTATCTTAGTAAAGCCAAAGAGCTAGCTTTAGATGAAAGAGCATTTGAAGTATGCTTAAGCAATAGTAAAACTCTTGATGCAGTAAATACATCGTATAAATATGCATTTGGTTTAGGCCTAACTAGCACACCTTCTTTCATTTTTGGTAAAAACCACAAAACATATATGTCCGACTTTTTCATCCTAAAAGGGGCTCTGACTGAGTTGCATATTGATGAAGCACTTAAAGGTCTTAAAAATAGTCAACTTTAAGATTATTTGACCATTTTCAATTAATATCACCGAAAAAGTCACGTATTTTATTTTGTTATTCAGTGAAGCCACCACTTAACGTGGTGGCTCATTTAAATAGATAATGTTACTTACAGCTTTAACTATTACGTACCTTTCTCAACAAGCGGAACCCTAAAGTTTCGTTTTGCAAATCCAAACTTAGGATATAGAAAGTCTGCTTCTTTCTGCACCTTTGCAGCTTTTTCTTTTTCACCCAAAGCAAGATAAGCAAACAATAGATACCTATAATTTGAAACTCTAGGTGTTGACAGGTTTTCTACTTCAATCCATTTGACATACTGGCGCACTCTAGACTCACTTTTAGAGTTAATAGCGTTGACAATATATTTCTCACGATAGATATGATTATAGTTATACCCCAAAACTGGATTTTCTTTTAAAAAGATCAATTCTTCTGGATTAGTTTTCTTGTTTTCAACATAGTCAATCAATTTAGCATTCGCATAGACAACCGAAGCAAGCATTGTTGTGGTAACTAATACTGACACAACTCCTACTCCAACAAAACTAAATCCGCCCACTTTTGAAAGGCCTATTAGGTTATTATCGGAGTCCACTCTATTCTCATCTATTAAACGAATAAGCACAATCAGCACAAACAAATGCACATATGAATGATAAATTGGATATTCTAATAATATATGTAACGCTATCGGCACCAATAGGGCCATCATGGCAAGTCGCTTCCCTAAGCTGACCTTCTTTATGCAATAAACTAAGTAGCCTATAAAGAATAGCATTGCAGAGAGAGATAGCACCCCCCCTTCTACAAACCAATACAACAACTCGCTGTGCGGGTGAGAAAGATTATGATTACCATAAAAATCAAAGTCACCATTTTTATACCATAATGCTGTTTTATGAGCATATTCATACATAAACCTCTCAAATCCAACACCAGTCCAGAAGTTATCGGCAGCAAGTTTAATCACTTGGGGATATATATGCTCACGGCCACTCTTTTCAAACAGCCCCCTATTAAGTACTGGTGGGGAAATCTGTTCCTGATGTTGAACTTCAGCACTTTGTGCAGAAGAATCAAAAATCGTATTGAAATAACCACGGCCAAAAACAACAGCGCTCGACAAAATAAATACTGATAACCACACCTGTACTGACTTGGTCTTTATATTATTAATTAGGGCAGGGAGAAATAGAACAAAAACTATAGTGGCACCTAAAAATCCTGTTCGAGAAGCGGTACTATAAATAACAAACACCAACAATAAAGATGACATACATGCAACGCATCTAATTATGTTACTCTTTCTCTCAAAAGTAGCTAGCCATATACTAATAGCAAACCCTGTGGCTAAAAAAGAACCTAGTACATTTTTTTGTTGAAATATACCAAACACCTGATTTGCACCTAATGGCGACTGTATAGCTCCCCAAACGGCTTGCAGAAGTGTAGCCAACAATATGACAAACAGTATCTCATTTGTTTTTAGCTTGTATTGATAAGTAGCAAAGAAAAACAATAGTGCGAAAGCAATCATCAAAATACGAGGTAAAAAAGCAATAATATCAGACTTAAAATACAATAATGGCAAGAGTAAAACCATCACAATACATAATATAGGAGTAAACATCTTTCCATACGTGACAGACATACGTTTAAAAGAAAGAATACATGCTCCAAAAACAACGACACTTGCTCCAACCAATGTTGCAACATTAAAAGGCATTGAACGCCCTGACTCGCCAGTGTTTAACATATAGAAACAACCGGCTAATAGCATCATTAATGCCAAAAGCCATGTAATCAAATTAACACTTCTAATACTCGCATTACCTTTAGAGAACACAGCCCCCCCTTATATAAAAGCGAGCACTACTCAACGGTGAATGCTCGCTCATATCAATAATATAAATGACTACTCTTTAATCTCGATCGGAAAACTAAATACTTTTTCAACTGAGTTTGAAAACTCATCAAGATCAGTTGTACTTCGTAATATCCTAGGGGTAATAAGTATTACCAATTCAGAACGAGAAAACGAATCTGTATGTCCAGAAAATAATCCACCTATTAAAGGAATATCCTTTAAAATTGGCACACCGTTATGCCCTTTACTTTTATCCTCCTGCACTAAGCCACCAAGAATAGCCGTCTTACCATCCCCAACCATCACCTGTGTCGTCACTGAACGGTTAGTGATAATGGGGTTAAGCGTAGCGGGGCCTTTCTCAGTATTACTTACTGACTGAGCCACTTGAAGTGCAATAATACCGTCAGAGTTAATTGTAGGTGTCACAGAAAGGTGTATACCCGTATTACGATATTGAACCTCTGTGGTTTTATTGCCACCATCTGATACGGTTTGACCTACCTGAACTGGCACTTGTTTTCCAGAGTTAATCGAAGCCGACTGGCCATCTTGCACAACAATATAGGGACGAGAGAGTACTTTTACATCCTTCTTCTCTTCTAGCATTTCCATATTTATTGTTGCGGCCCCAACAATAGCCTCAATACCTACCCGGCCACTAAATGGCGTCATGTTTATTTTACCGCTTTTACCGTTGTCTTTAGCACTATCAACTACAAGGCTTGTAATACCCGCCTTAAAGTCATCACTTAAATCTACTTCAGCAATAGTTACATCTAGCGCGACTTGTCCAGGTAATTGGTCGAGCTTTTTGAGCAACGACAGTAAATTCTTATATTCTGATGAAGTTGCATTAATTAATAGAGAGTTCTGAACCTTATCTACACTAATTTTTACATTTCCAAAAGACTTGGAGTCTTTTATTACTACTCCGCCGTCTTTAGAGCCCCCACCAAAAAAAGATGATAGTGCTTCATTTATATCAACTGCCTTAGAGTATTTAGGCCTAAATATATAAAACGACGGTTTATCACCAGTTGCTGGTTTATCTAGCTTTTCTGCCCAGTCGACAACCCTCTCACCAATCGTTCGATTTGAAGAGTAAACAACAATAGCATTTTGACTTTCGATAGGGACTAAAGCAGTATCACCGCTTGATCCTACGCGCAGCCCTTCCTCTTTCAACAAGGAGCTAATGTTTTTTATAATATCATCTACCGACACATAAGATATATTGAGCATACGAATATCGCGTCCCTTAATAGCCGGAACATCAAGCATCTGAACTAATCGTTGCACACGGATTACTTCATCTCTTACCCCTTCAACTACCATTAGTTTTTGATCATCATATGCATAAACTGAGGCATCAGATAATTTTGTTACAATACGACTTATACCGCCACTAGAGTTATAAACGTATGGGATAAGCTGAATAATTTTGCCTTGAACGTTGGGAATGTCAGACTCTTCACTACCAATGCCAATTGCGGTATTCGCTTTCGTACTACTATCTTTTTTTGAGAAAAATATAATATTGTCTTTACTCGAAACTTGAATTTTCCGTTCAGATAACAGATTCGAAGCCAATGTAAACAGTTCTGTTCTTGTTACAGGTTGTTGCAAGTTAAGAATCACCTTTTCACGATTTTTTTCTACTTCCGGAGACAAGACATAATCTAAGCTCAATAGATCTCCATAAACGTGATGAATGAAGTCAACAATACCAATTTCATCAACCGATACCGTAATTTTAGACTCGCTAGCAAACTTAGGTACTTCATTCGGTGCTGGAATATCTATATCAACTAACGAAGGTAAGCTTGGAAGTTGCTTGCTTTCAAATTCTTTTTGCGCCTGCTCTACTGCGCTTCCAACCTCTGGACTCAGCTCTTTCTCTTTTTCTTGAGCAAGAATGGATTTGTTTACAGAGAAACTTTGATCGGAAGAGTCAATAGGAAAGGACTGCTTATCGGTAGACGCACAACCAGCTAACGTAGCCATAAGCGAAGCGCATATAAGTGTTCGTTGAAACTGTTTCAAAATAGGTGCCCTTATGCCTTATTTGTTCTTAAAAATATTAAAATGCAGTTCTTTCGAACCATCTGTAAACGAAAGCGATGTCGCTGAAATATCTATTAGTGTATAACCCAACACCTTGTCTCCAACCCGAAGCGTTGCACGCTCACTACCTGTATCTGTATCATAAACGAGCAATGCCAAATAGATACCATTGATACTAGAAATGGTTCTAACAAACACTTTAGCTTGGTCTAAATATATGATAGCTGGCGCAGACTCATTATCATCTTCTGGAATTACTTCTTTTGGCTCATATTTTATTCCATAAAGATCCGCCAATAATTTTGCAGATAAGTGAACGTCTTCATTCGAGTCTAGAGTAATAACCTTCACAGCCGAGTTCTCGTTATTTTTTTCTGGAATAGTAGCATTAACATAGAAGTAAAAATGCAACAGAGCCAATACAAAAGAAAATGCAATTGCCGATGCTACTCTATTTATCATTTTTCACCACCATTACTAACAATTGCATATTAGCTTTAAGCTTACTTCCTGCTCTATTAGGCTTAGCAAGTACAGTGTCTTCAACAAAAAACTTTTTTTTATGGTTTTCAATGCTATTAAAAAACGTAGAGATACCTTCAACGTCACCTTCGATGTAGATTTTCAACGGCAAAATATTTATCGTACCGGATTGAAACTCCCCTAATCGTTGGTTTAATAGTTTGACATCAGCGTCATTCGCTAACTTCTTTATTAAACTAAGAATATCGGAAGATATTAGTGATGGATTACTTCCTTGAAAAGACCGTGATAACAAGGTTTTTCTATTTTCACTCAATAAATCAAACGATTGCTTTATATCTAGTTCTCTATCTTCCAGGTTGGAGAGCTTCTCCACCATGAACAGGTTTTGCTCAATCTGCTGTTTCTGTAATTCAACATCAGCTAACCAAGGCAGCACAAATACCTTTACTAATAGCAACACAGATATTGCTATAACGCCTACGATATTGCGCTCATTCATTCTCTAACTCCCGAAGTTAATACCGCCTCATTTTTCAACACTAATTCGATAACAAATCGCTCATTGCCAGAGCGAGCCGTTGTCACCGTGCCATCGAGTTTAACACTGCTAAACTCTTCAATATTAACTAGCATTTCAAGCACTTTTGTTGCTGATGGTGCCAATCCATATATCTTTGCCACATTCCCATTAAGCCGGAAGTTAGTTAATCGCGTCTCTGTCTCCATCAAAGCAGGATGCAATAACTGATAAAACAAAATGGCTCCTGGGTAGTTATCATTCAAGCGATTGTAGTATTGATTGCTACTTTCAATCTCCTTAACCTTTAACTCAATCATGGATATTTCACTGATCAATTCTTGTTTCGTCGAAATTTCACTTTGTACCACCCCCAATTGATATTCTTGATAGAAGCTAACAAAAGATGCGTATAAAGCCAAACTAGAACAAAAAACAGTGGCCGGCCACTTCAGATTAAGCCAGTTAATTTGTGATAGCTTCTCTTGCTTTGGATTATATAGTCCGATCAATTGGTATAAAGACAGATTGTCTAACTCACAACTGATTACACGCAAATACTCTTCATTAGAAAGCATATGCACTGGCTCCGGTTCAACCACCCCTGATAGCTCCAAAAACCGTTCAACCGTTGGTACGAGAGGGCTTTTAAATGTACTGAACTGCTTTCCTTCATCTCCTAGAAAAAAAAGCACATCACTTTCTGTTGCTAATATGCGATGTCCAGACGAACGAGCATACAAAGCCAACAAGTAACTTTCAGGTACTACAAATGTACATTTATCAAATCTATCAGTAAGAGCACATGCGATCTGCCAATAAGTCACTACGTAACCTGACTCATTTTTACCTGTAATAGACCAAAATAGTTTTTGTTGGATTAAAGAGGCTTTAGCCACCTCTGCTTTGATTACCTTGTATAAATGATAAAGGTTCTTAATTGGATAGCATTGTGTACTTTCTAGGTAGTGATGCCTAGCAACTATAACTAATGGGACTCGACCTGTCACACTATCTACAGGTAGTGTTTCTTTACTATCAGTAAAAGCGAGTAACTCTGAGGAGTAATAGAATGGTGAAACAAACCTTCCCAGCACACCAAATTTCATATTAAACTTAATTTCCAACTTGATACTCCGCTATAAAAAACGGCCTTGCGGTGGCCATCCCTCTCACTATGGTAAAATGTCTATTGTATTGACTATGACCAACCTTTGCAGACAAAGACATCGTCAATCGCCTGCTCGGGTATGCATCTTCCTCATTAGATACACTTTTTTTCACATTAAGCTCACTATCTTCCCCAACCTTTTTCCGCTCTACGCCGTATAAGCTAGCTAATAGATGGCTGGGAGCATATTTAGTTATGGGTGTTCCCGCACCAAAAAGTGCAGCATTATCCTTGATAATTTCAAACACTTGACCAGAAACGCCTTTAATATTTCTCAGTTCAGATATATGTTGTATATGGTCATTCCGTGGAAAGCCCGTCACATTGTAATCCATAGCTTCAGCACCATTTAGACGCTGAAAATCATCTTTATCCATCCAATCCAATATACTATCAACAGCGATGTTGGTATCCTTCTCTGAAATGCCGTTAGACAGTAATACTCGCCGTAAAGACTTTCTATCTGTTGGGATCAGTGACAAAAGCCCTGACTGATCCTGTAATGTCACTTGCACTCCTTCAAAAGTAAACTCAGCACCAAAAAAATTTAAGTCTAGAGGCAAGTCTACTCGCTCGAGACGACTTTCAGTGACCCCCAGTAACCAAATTGGAGATGTCAGCAACTTCTGTAACAAAATAGCCTGTGATGTATCGACTGCTTTTTTTGCAAGAAAATAATCATTCTGTAGCTTTTGCTCTTTAATCAGCATTCTGCTTTGATAACTAACAACAGTGACCAAAACCCCTAGAATAGCCGAAATCAAAAGCACCATAACCATCGCTGCGCCGGACTGACTTTTCGTTGTTTTTATGACCATTTAGCGTGCTTCGTCCTCACTTCCACTAAGATAAAACCATTTCCGCGATGGATCCTGATTATACAGCTTTATTTTCCGTCTTAGCGTTTTTTGCTCCGCATCATCTTTCTCTCGATATGATGCGGTCAATTCAACCCAACTAGGAATCATTCCTGTCTCTCTGCCTTTATACGTAGCAAACCACTTTTGTAGCTGACCCAAGTTTTGCAAGTTTTGAGACGCATTAGCTAACTGTTGATCTGCGTAAGATGCCCACCCAAAATATTGAATATTAAAGGATTCCACATTAGGTAATAGCTCCAAGTATTCGGTACATATTCCTGGTTCGACAATATCTTCTGTAGGCAAAAATCCTAAGATTTCCTTTTCACAATAAACAAGCTTTTTATCTCTTACTCCAACCCAAATAAGGGCAGCATTGCTGCTGGCATAATAGGCGCTTGACACTACAGCATACATTGCATTTCGTTCACCGATAAAAAGCGGAAAACGTTGTGCTGCTTTTCTATACTTTGGGTCTATATAATAATCAAGAATGCCACTGATTTTGTCTGCTACGCGCTCAAATTTTTGCATACGTAATTGGGCAGTCTCACGAGCACTATTTTGCTTAGTTGAAAGCTCAACAAAATAACGATAGGTATAGCTACTTAAGCTAATAACGGTCACCATAATCGTCATCGAAACCAGCATTTCAATTAAAGTAAAACCAGCTGATTTTCGTAAGCTTATCATAGTGAGTTCGTCCAAATGCTCTGCTGATAACTTGTGGATAGGCTCTCTGATGAGATCTGAATACGGTATAACACCATATAACCACGCCCCGTCACCGTCCCTTCACTTTCATTACTATATGAATCAACAAAAGCGTTTTTAGCTATCTCTTCCGCAATGTAACTTACTTTCAAATCATCAACCACAACGTCACCGCCGACACTGCCTTTTTCCAACTCAAACTGCACTGCATTTTTTGTCCAGTACAACATTTCATGTCGAAATTGTTCTTTTTTCAAGCGACTCTGTAACATTAAACTCTGTTGAAATACCGAACTAACCAACCCGATCGCCATAAATAGAATTACCGACGAAATTAACACCTCAATCAGCGTCATTCCCTGTTGTTTTCGGGCTGATGCTTTGTAGTGCAATGTCATATTCCTTCTCACTTTGACGTACTTTGACTAACGGCGTTAAATAATTGCCATTACCATCGATTTCTATTGTTTGAGGCTTAAAGAACAACGAGTTAAATGACTCCGAATGCAGCGGGGTAACCGCGCTTCCAACCATTTCGGTTTCTGCTGCAGCTTTTTCCTGCTCCTTAACAAAACCATCTAAAGCTCGAATGCTTACCCTCTTCCCATCTAAATCCATGGCAAGGGAGCTTCTGTTATAAAATGCAAGTTTAGCGGCGTACTGAGAAAGCATCTGAAATTTCTGCCTTTCCTGCCGAGCATTAGAAGATTGATATTGGCTATACAATGACGGTCCAACCAACGACACTGCAAGCCCAACCAAAGCCATCACGATGAGCAACTCAATTAATGTAAAACCTTGCGAACGCCTAAAAGCTAACATCATTAATCGAGACAACGCTAAGCAACATAATAACAACTACCGAACCAACCAAACCACCCATAACAACAATCATTAGTGGTTCAAGCATAGCCGTCATCCTTAACATCCAGTCTTCAAACGTTGAGCGGCCTCGGTCACTTATTTCCCCAAATATCAAATCGAGCTGTCCTGTTTCTTCACCAACTTTAAGTAACGATGTTGACACACTATCGAAAATGGGAATACCAGAGAGCGCACTCATAATCGACTCCCCTTGACTAACACCTTCATTAGCAGTGGTTAACTGAGATGCGATAGAAGTACTCTTCACCGTTGATGCTGCCATCGCCATGGCCTCCACCAAAGGAACCCCGCTGCCTAACATTAAGTTCATTGAAGAGGCATAACGAATTCGCTCTACCAGCAACATTGCTGTTTTTGTTATCGGGTTACCAATCAGCATCCTATCGACTCGGTTTTTAAACCAAGGCTGATCCTTCCATCTCATTATCAATGAGATGCCTCCGGCTAACGCTAGCAGCAAGTATATCTGATAGCTTTGCATCCACTCACTAGCAGACATCAAAAACTGAGTATAAGGGGGGATATCTTGTAAAGACTCAAACAGAGACGACATACTTGGCACTACAAAATTAAAAATAGCGACAACAGAAACCACACAAACAGCCATAATAAAACAAGGGTAAATCATCGCTTGCGTAACTTTTTTAGTTAGCTCTCTTTGAAATTGCAAATTGCTGGCGAGTTTCTCAAACACTTGAGGTAATCGACCGCTGGACTCTCCGATTTTAACCATCTGTACATACAGAGAATCAAATACTTTTGGGTGGGCAGACATGGCTTTATGCAACTCCCCACCATGATTCACTTCATCTAATATATGGCTAATGATTCTCTTAACACCGTCCGTGGGGGCGATATCAACAAGCACCCCTAATGCATGGTTAATTTGCAAGCCACTTTTAAGCAATAGAGATAACTCAGATGTCAGCTCTTCAATATGATGCGAGGTAACACGCTGACTTTGGCTTCCACTCTTCTTGGCCTTAATTTCGAAAGGCACCATACCTTGGGCAGCAAGAGCTTCTCGAGCAGTTGTTTCAGATTCACTAAGCAATGATCCCGATACAACCTTTCCCTCATTATTATA
>Ga0070724_10000245_pt1 | contig 44360 bp, 39 predicted proteins | sample tdDd001_FD_67278 | JGI IMG/M metagenome (GOLD analysis project Ga0070724, IMG submission 67278) | Marine sediment microbial communities from the Atlantic coast under amendment with organic carbon and nitrate - tdDd00.1 | ecosystem: Environmental > Aquatic > Marine > Coastal > Sediment | place... | reverse complement strand
TATTCGGCACTGCCCTTCTACCTGAATGCATGGCGCAGCCTACGTGGACGAACGTTAGGTATGGACGTCCCCGTTTCAATCGCGTTGATTTTTGCTTATGTGGCGAGTTTTGTTGCCACGGTGACAGAAAATGGCGAAGTATTCTTTGAGTCTATTTCGATGTTCACCTTTTTCTTGTTACTGGGGCGCTTCTTAGAAATGCGAGCGCGGCGCCAAGCTGCCGCCGCAAGTGCCAACCTACTGAAGCTAGTGCCAGCAATGGCCACCCGGCTCGATGGCGACCAAACACCCGTTAAATCGTTAGTCGTTGGTGATAAAATTCGAGTGTTGCCAGGTGAGCATGTTCCAGCCGATGGTGTGGTGCTTAAAGGCCGCATTCATATCAACGAGTCGATGCTGACTGGTGAGTCTGTTCCTGTTGTTAAACAGCAAGGTGATAAGGTATACGCAGGCACACTAAACGGTGATGAATCGTTTGAGTTGGAAGTAAGCAGTAAGAAGTCTGACTCAATGATTTCGCATATTGTGCGCTTGCAAGATGAAGCGCAAATGTCGAAACCTAAAATTGCCCAGATTGCCGATGTTGTTGCTCGTTATTTTGTGGCGGCGATCTTAATTATCGCGGCAGGAACGTGGTTTTATTGGCACCAATCTAAGCCTGAAGACGCGTTTTGGATCATGCTAGCGGTACTTGTTGCAACTTGTCCTTGTGCTCTTTCTTTGGCTACACCTACTGCGATTACTTGTGCAACCTCCCGTTTAGGTAACCTAGGTATTTTATTACGTAAAGGCCACGTGTTCGAAACTTTGTGTAAAGTCAACCACTTAGTTATTGATAAAACGGGAACCCTAACCGAAGGTAATATCGAGATATGCCGTGTGGAAACGCATGCAGAGCTTGATGAGCAATACTGCCTAGCCATTGCCGCTTCTATGGAGCAACACGCAAACCACCCCATCGCGAAGGCGTTTGGTCGATATCTCACCCCAGAGATTGCGGCGACAGAAGTAGAGAACTTGATTGGTTTTGGTGTGCAGGCTCAACATAACGGTCAAGACTATAAATTAGGTAGCGCCAAGTTTGTCCTTGGCCATATTCCAGAGAACTCCAGCCCTTCTGTTTACCTTTCGGTAAACGGTGTTCATCAGGCAACCTTCTACTATCAAGACCCTATCCGTAAAGAAAGCCAGGCGCTTATCTCTTGGTTAGCGGAAACTGGCGTAAAAACTACGCTACTAACCGGCGACTCCCTGGCCAATGCCAAGCCCGTAGCAAAAGCCATGGGGATTGAATCGATCGTAGCCAGTGCCAGCCCCGCAGATAAGCTTGAGTTCCTTTCGACATTAGACAGTGATGAAGTGTCTTTAATGGTTGGCGATGGGATCAATGACGCGCCTACTCTTGCGGGGGCACATTTATCGGTTGCGATGGGTGGCGGCACCGACGTGGCGAAAGCATCCGCCGATATGGTGTTATTAGGCGATAAACTTGACCGCCTTATCATTGCTCGTCAATTAGCGCTTAAAACCCGAAAAATCATTCGCGAAAACTTAGCCTGGTCTTTAGGATATAACCTTCTTATATTACCGTTAGCCGTAGCCGGACTGGTTGCGCCGTACATCGCCGTTGTTGGTATGTCAGCAAGCTCTATTATTGTGGTTTCTAACTCACTCCGATTACTAAAAGATAAAGGCTGCTAATTCATTATGGAAAGCTTGTACATTCTCATACCCATTGCCATTTTATTGGTTTGCTTAGCGGTCGCGATTTTCCTTTGGGCCGTTCGAAGTGAGCAGTTTGAAGATCTTGAGCGTCAAGGGCACAGCATTCTTTTTGATGAGGAACAGCCACGCAAAAAAGAGTCGACAGATGAGCAGTGATTGGTTAGGAGCGCTATTGGTTGGCATGTTAGGCGCCGGGCACTGCATGGGGATGTGCGGAGGGATCGCTTCAGCGGTAGCGATTGGTGAACGATCGTTTGCACGTACCGCCCAAATCACCTTGTTATACAATGTTGGCCGACTTCTGGCTTACGTCGTCGCCGGTGGTCTTGTTGGCGGCGCAGTTTCTTCAATAGCTCAAGTGGCGGACTATAACTTTACCTTGGTTTATTTACGACTGGTGGCATCGCTATTTATGGTAATGCTGGCGTTATACATAGGCAGGTGGTGGTTTGGCTTGTTGTTTGTCGAAAAAATGGGCCAATACCTCTGGAAGTTTCTTTCCCCTATAGGGCAAAAATTGCTACCATTACGCACCCCAATACATGCTGTACCTTTTGGGTTTGTATGGGGGTGGTTACCGTGTGGGTTAGTGTATTCTACCTTAACCTGGTCTGCCGTCGCAGGCAGCGCATTAAATGGTGCGCTGATTATGCTTGCGTTCGGGCTTGGCACATTGCCATCGATGATGTTGATGGGGCTAGGCGCGACTAAATTACAGCAATTACAAAAATCGGAAGTGTTTCGCCAAGTAGGAGCCGTACTTTTACTTGGTTATGGTTTGTACACAGGGTATGACGCGCTGATAATATTGTCATAATTTGTTATATCTTGTTGTTTCATTAATATTTTTTTCACTACCTTTTATTCTTAATAGGTGTTAAAATATTGATGTATATCAAATTAGTGCTTGGAAGTTATGATATCTGATAAACCAGCGACAAAACGAATCCAATCGGGTGGATGTGCCATTCACTGTCAAGATTGTAGTATTAGTCAGCTTTGTATCCCATTCACCTTGAACGAATCGGAGCTTGATCAGCTTGATGAAATCATCGAGCGTAAAAAGCCGATCCAAAAAGGTCAGGAATTGTTTAAAGCCGGAGACGAACTAAAGTCACTTTATGCAATCCGTTCGGGAACCATTAAAAGCTACACTATTACAGAACAGGGTGACGAGCAGATCACTGCTTTTCACTTAGCCGGAGATCTCGTCGGATTTGACGCGATCAACGATAATGCCCACCCGAGTTTTGCTCAGGCTCTTGAAACATCAATGGTCTGTGAAATTCCTTATGAAATTCTTGATGACTTGTCGGGCAAAATGCCTAAGTTACGTCAACAAATCATGCGTTTGATGAGTAATGAAATTAAAGGTGATCAAGAAATGATCTTACTGCTTTCTAAAAAGAATGCAGAAGAACGATTAGCAGCTTTCCTTTACAACTTATCGACTCGTTTTTCTCAACGTGGCTTTAGCCCAAGAGAGTTTCGTTTAACCATGACTCGTGGTGATATCGGTAACTATCTCGGATTAACCGTTGAAACGATCAGCCGTCTTTTGGGTCGTTTCCAGAAATCCGATATATTAAGTGTTAAAGGTAAATACATTACTATTATCGACCACAGCGCTTTGCAAGACCTTGCTGGCGTGAGTAAAGGCTAAGTTCCAATCTAGTTAATGAAGTGGCTGTAGAATGAGCCACTTCATATTTCTCTGCAAATTCCTTCAGTTTTCCTAAAAACTTTGTGCGTAATAGGCTACAGTTAAAGTGTGCTGTATCCCTAACCTCTTGGTTTATAAGGAGCTACTTATGAGTATTTATAATAAAATTCTCGTTGTCGCTGATATCAATGACGATCAGCAACCTGCCCTCGCCCGTGCGATTCAACTTAGCGAAAGCAGCCGTTCCGAAAGCCACATTACTTTTTTCCTATCTATCTATGATTTTTCTTATGAGATGACATCTATGCTGTCTAGCGACGAACGAAACGCAATGCGTCGTGGTGTGGTTCAGCAACGAGAGGCATGGATGCGAGAGGTGGCAAAGCCTTATATCAATGATGCCATCAATTTCGAGGTAAAAGTGGTTTGGCACAATCGTCCTTATGAAGCGATTATTGGTGAAGTCTTCGCTGGCGAACATGAAATCGTGGTTAAAGCGACTCGCAAACACGATATTCTCGAGTCAGTTATCTTCACTCCCACCGATTGGCACTTATTGCGTAAGTGTCCTTCTCCAGTTTTATTGGTTAAAAACCATGATTGGCCAGTCAATGGTCAGATCTTGGCGTCGGTTCATGTTGGTTCAGAAAATCCAACCCACCTAGACCTTAACGATACTATGGTAGAACGCCTCAAAGAGATCAGCAGCCGATTAAACGCCAACCCTATCCTCGTTAACACTTACCCTGTTACGCCGGCCAATATTACGATTGAATTACCAGAGTTTGATCCGGCCAGTTACACTGACGCGGTGCGTGGTCATCACTTAACAACGATGAAAGCGCTTAGACAAAAGCATGGCTTAGATGAAGAACATACGCGTATCGAGCAAGGCCTTCCTGAAGAAGTGATCCCGAACTTAGTAAAAGAGCTTGATGCGGGTTTGGTTATTCTTGGTACGACGGGAAGAACCGGTTTGTCGGCGGTTTTCATCGGTAACACCGCTGAGCACGTTATCGATAAAATCAATTGTGATGTGTTAGCGCTAAAACCAAGCGGCTACATTAGCCCGCTTGATCCAAAGCAATAGTCAGCTATAAATGGCAATAAAAAAGCAAGGCTCATGCCTTGCTTTTTTTTGGTGTCGATTGAGTGACTAGACGTTTGTCACATCAATAAACATCGACTCATCAATGTTAGATGACGAAATTTCAGCTTCGTTAAACTCATACTCTTCACGCTCGCCTTCTCTATCAAGGGGAAGATTGACAAAGTCGAACAACTCTCTATCCGCTAACTGGCTTGGGCTCACGTTTTGAATCGATTTAAAGATCTTTTCAACTCGGCCAGGCGTTTTCTTATCCCAGTCTATCAGCATCGCTTTAATGCTTTGGCGCTGAAGGTTTTCTTGAGAGCCACACAGGTTACAAGGAATGATTGGGAACTCTTTGTGCTCTGCGTATTTGATAAGATCGGTTTCACGGCAATACGTCAGCGGTCTGATCACAACGTTACGGCCATCGTCAGAGCGCAGTTTTGGTGGCATTGCTTTTAAGCGAGCACCGTGGAACATGTTAAGGAACATAGTTTCTACGATGTCATCTAAGTGGTGACCAAGCGCGATCTTAGTTGCGCCGATTTTTTCTGCAAATGAGTACAAAGTACCGCGACGCAGACGAGAGCAAAGACCACACGTCGTTTTACCTTCAGGGATCTTCTCTTTTACGACTGAGTAGGTATCTTTATCAACAATGTAGTAAGGAATATCCAGAGTTTTAAAGTACTCTGGCAAAATGTGCTCAGGGAAACCTGGTTGCTTTTGATCTAGGTTCACAGCAACCACGTCAAAATGGATTGGCGCCGCTTCTTTGAGCCTCAGTAAGATATCCAACATCGCGAAAGAGTCTTTACCACCACTAATGCAAGCCATTACTACGTCATTTTCTTCGATCATGTTGTAGTCAATGATTGCGTTTCCAACATTTCTCCTTAGGCGCTTTTGGAGTTTGTTGAATTCTAGAGTTTCTTTTCTGGTATCTATTTGATTCATTGCGACTTCTCACACTATCGAGGTTATCGACGGTTGATTTCCTAGTTGGATTCTTAATAGGGCGTGGATTATACGGACTTTTTTGAAAGGTTGAAATACCCTCGATATCGAATCCCAGCCAGAATTGATCGTTTAAGGGGAAATGGCAATAAAAAAGGCTGCACCAGCGCAGCCTTATTCAAAACTAAACCTAAATCGGCTAATCCGCTTTTGGTAGCCAAGGCAGTACGCGAGTGGTGGCCTCTGGTAATCGTATGCTTGCATTTGGCGCCAGTTTGGCTAGTTCCACATAAGCGCGGCCGTTTTCGATAACAAATACCTCGCCGTTCGAGGCGTTGATCTTACCGTTATAGTCATTAGCAAACTCAAGGGTTACCCCTTCAACATCTGGGGTAAACCAACTGGCAAACATACCGCCGAGATCTTCGAGCATCGCTTGCATTTGCGGTAACAGTTTTTCGATATCTCGGTACGCAACCTCGCCATGGAGTTGCTCGTTGGCCATGACTACCATCGAAAAGTCGCAACGAGTGTCACGCTCTGTTTGTACAAACACCAAGGGGTTGGCACTTTTTAAGTTGTTATCAAGTGGGACTTTTAGTTCAAAGCCAGAAGTATCGAACTCTTCGTAGTGTTCTTCTTTCTCCATCCAAGCTTTTTCGATGGGGCAAAGCTTTTTAGTGGCAGCATTGACAAAAAATATCCCCAGCCGAACATCATCGTGACCTTCTTTGGCGTTGTTCTTCATCTGGGTGTACAACTTAGAGTACGTGAACATGTACTCTTGTGCATGGGTAGGAAAAGCTGCAGCAAGTGACAGCAAGACCATACTCATCTTAGGCAATTTCATTTATTCGCTTCCATTCTCTGACCAAAACTTTCGGTTGTGGCGGATCATTGCTTGTAATTCATTGATATAGGCAACACCACGTTCAGAATAATGACCTAACTCTTCAATCAGTGCGAGCGCCGTTTCCTCACTTTGTAGCGAAGCTCCCTCTTTTTCTAGCTGGGCTCGTTTATCGCGTAGGTTTTGGTACGCGCGGTTACGGTTAATGTTCATGAAATAGGCATGAACCGACTGCTGCACCGAATCGAACTTGGCCACTTCATGGCTGGCCCCTTCGTTACGTTGTAGCGGAACCAAACCACACCCTTGGCGGTAACACCACTGGCCAAAGAAGTTGTTGGCTTGGGTGGCAAAGCGAGAGGTTCCCCAGGCCGATTCATTGGCCGCCTGAGTCATAACAAGGCTTGGTGGCAACAGATTTACTTTGCTTAACGCGTTATCAAACCACTCGGCGGTCAAACCGGTTTCTGGCAAAGACAGTTGATAGAGCTTGCCTAAGCGCGCAATGTAACGCTCTTGCTCTGTGGTCATCTTGTTGTCAGCGAGGGACTGTTTTGCAGCCATCAAAGCACGGCGCTCGTTAGTGACGCGTTGGTTTTCAATGGCAATCTTGGGCTCTAAATAAGAAAAAAAGGCCCGCTTCTTTTCTTTTACATCGGTGATAGTTGCGAAGTCTGGTCGATCCAAAACCTTTCTGGCCGATTTCTGCTTCTCTTCTTGCCGTTCTTCAGCAAACTCTGCCTCTTGCCGAACGGACTGTTGATAAAATAGAAAAGCCGCCATCGATAAGATGGCGGCAAGAGTAATTATGCTGTTTTTACGCATCAAAAGATCCTGGGTGATTACTGCTGGCCGCGGTCGGGCTTGGCGTATCGGAGGCAACGATCTTTAAACGAATGCCAAACATGTTTCGATAAAGAATGCCTTTAACATGGAAGTAGAAAGGCAACACGAAAATTAAACCAATACCGTAAAATAGTGCGGCCACAACAAACATCAGCATCACCATGATGTAGATGCCCGCAATAGGCAGTATTTTCTTATTAATTGCGCGAAGAGACAATAACAGCGACTGCATAGGCGGAACGCGCTTCTCACAAATAAGTAAGATCGAATGACTGAACGCCATCGTTAAGTAGAAGGATAACAATGGCAATAACGCACTCGCGATGCCCTGTAGCATTAAGCTAAACAGTGTGGCGATAATCACAGGGATCGTAAACTGTAGCCCTTTGGCCATGTGGCGAGGTTTGGTACTGAGTCCGGCGGCGTGACTCATCGCCATAAGGCTAATGCCAGCGTACAGTGGCGCGCTGATCACTTCATAGCTGAAATTAGCAACGAAAATAGATTGGAAAATACGCTCATCAAAAAATTGAGGGTCTTTGACCGCTTCAAGCAATAAAGCCGGATCGCCAAGTTGCAACTTTAATGCAATGAAGAAAATCAGCGCTTGAATGGCAATAAGGATGATAATGGCAGGCGAGAACGTCAGGAAGTTCTTGATGGTGTACTTCCATGCCTCTTGAAATACTGCTGCTGGGCTGAGCTCGTAGTCACCAGAAAGCGCTCTTTCAATACTGCCCCCAAGGTTAAAGTCTTTTTCGATATCGTTGTTGTTCATATGTCTTTCCATGACCGTGTGAGGTCGGTCAGATTAATTGTTGGCGTCATTATACGTAAACGTCGCAAAGTCGTAACAAGAAGAATGCAATAAGCACTTTTTTTTATTGGCTTTTTGGCGAATAATTAAACAGCCGTTCCGCAAAAGTTGTCTTCTATTGAGTATGGTAGAAGTCGACGCATAAAACACGCAAAAAAAAACTGTTTCAAAGTAAGAAATTTCTTTGCTAACGAGAAATTGACATTTATTATGCGTGCCCGATTCATTGCGTACTTAAAAGCCTTGATTTTAGGCTGATATAGGAGAAAAACAGACATTGAAACAACCATCACATGTAGTTGAGCTTGCATCGATTAGTAAAAGCTTCGACCAAAAGCAGATCATCAGTAATCTGAACCTAAACGTCAATAACGGTGAGTTTCTTACCATTTTAGGACCTTCAGGCTGTGGTAAAACCACAGTACTTAGGATGATCGCCGGTTTTGAAACCGCTGACAGTGGAACAATCAGTCTTGCTAACCAAGACGTAACTAAACTTCCCGCTGAGCAGAGACATGTAAATACGGTATTTCAAAGTTACGCCCTATTCCCGCATATGACGGTGTTTGAAAACGTCGCATTCGGCTTGAAGATGCAAAACGTCGCGCAGCAAGAGATCGAACCGCGCGTTATCGAAGCATTAAAAATGGTTCGCTTAGACCATATGGCCAGCCGTAAGCCGCATTCGCTTTCAGGTGGTCAGCAGCAACGTGTCGCTATCGCACGAGCGGTAGTGAATAAGCCGAAGGTGTTGCTATTAGATGAGTCTTTGTCTGCATTGGATTACAAACTGCGTAAACAGATGCAAATTGAACTTAAGCAGCTACAGCGTCAGTTAGGTATTACCTTTATTTTCGTTACTCACGATCAGGAAGAAGCCTTATCTATGTCTGATCGTATCATCGTAATGAAAGACGGTAATATCGAACAAGATGGCACACCGCGTGAGATTTACGAAGAACCTAAAAACCTATTTGTTGCCAAGTTTATTGGCGAAATCAATGTGTTCAACGCCAGCGTTGTTGAAAGAATCGACGACAAGCGTATTCGTGCTCAAATTGAAGGTATCGCGTCGGTGGTTTATTACGATAAGCCAGTACAAACGGGCGAAAAACTGCAAGTTTTGCTCCGCCCTGAAGATCTGCGTCTTGAAGAGATCAAAGAGTCAGAAGAGAAAGGCATTGTTGGCCACGTTATCGATCGTACCTACAAAGGTATGACGCTTGATTCTGTGGTAGAGCTTGAATCTGGTTTGCGTGTCATGGTTAGCGAATTCTTTAATGAAGATGATCCTGATGTTGATCACTCATTAGGGCAAAAAGTAGCGGTGACGTGGGTAGAAAGCTGGGAAGTGGTACTGTCGGATGAAAACGAAGATTAACCTGCAAAATGCCATCATTAGCCTCATTGTAGGCTGGTTGGTCGTTTTTGTTTTATTGCCGAATCTCATGATCATCGGCACCAGTTTTTTGACTCGAGATGAGGCTAACCTTATCGAGATGACATTCACGCTGGATAACTACTTGCGCCTCGCCGACCCACTTTACATCAAAGTACTGTGGCACTCATTTTATATGGCGATAGTCGCGACGGTATTGTGTTTAGTCATTGGCTACCCCTTTGCGTTTATCGTCGCGAGAATGCCCGAGAAGTGGCGCCCTATCATGCTGTTTTTGGTGATTGTGCCTTTTTGGACTAACTCTTTAATTCGTACTTACGGATTGAAAATTGTATTGGGTTCGCAAGGCATACTGAATAAAAGCCTGATGGCACTTGAGATCATCGAGCGCCCGATCCGTATCATGTATACCGAGTCGGCGGTGATGATTGGGTTGGTGTACATCTTGCTGCCATTTATGATCTTACCGCTCTACTCTGCGATAGAAAAATTAGATCGCACCTATATTGAGGCGGCCAAAGATCTCGGTGCCAACAAAATTCAAACGTTCACTAAGGTGATTTTGCCGCTGACCATGCCTGGCATTATTGGTGGTTGCTTATTGGTTCTGCTCCCTGCCCTTGGTATGTTTTACATCTCCGACCTATTGGGCGGTGCGAAAAACTTGCTGATTGGTAATGTTATCAAAAGTCAGGTACTCAACGCACGAGACTGGCCATTTGGCGCGGCGACCAGTATCGCCCTCACCTTCGCAATGGCGGTTATGCTGTATGCGTATTACCGCGCGGGCAAATTGCTCAATAAGAAAGTGGAGCTAGAGTAATGGGTAAATCAGCCAAGTTTAGTTTTATGGCGTTGGTATACGCATTTCTATACCTGCCAATTATTGTATTGATCGCCAACTCATTTAATGCCAATAAGTTTGGTATGAAATGGGGCGGCTTTACCTTTAAATGGTATGAGTCACTGGTAAATAACGACAGCTTAATGCAAGCGGCGTGGCACTCGATTAACGTGGCGGTGTTTTCTGCAACCGCGGCGACTTTAATCGGCAGTTTAACCGCGGTGGCGCTGTTTCGTTATCAGTTTAAAGGCAAAGGCTTAGTGAATGGCCTATTGTTCATTGTCATGATGTCACCTGATATTGTGATGGCGATATCGCTACTGGCGCTGTTTTTGGTGGTTGGGTTTGAACTGGGTTTCTTAACGCTGTTTTTTGCTCATATTACCTTTTGTTTGCCGTTTGTTGTGGTCACGGTATACAGCCGATTGAATGGCTTTGATGTGAAGATGCTTGAAGCAGCCAAAGACCTCGGCGCGAGCGAATGGGTGATTTTAAAACAGATCATCTTACCGCTTGCAAAACCCGCCGTCGCTGCGGGGTGGTTACTCAGCTTCACTCTGTCACTCGACGACGTCATTATTAGTTCGTTTGTGACTGGGCCAACTTATGAAATTTTACCATTGAAAATCTACTCAATGGTGAAGGTGGGGATTTCACCAGAAGTGAACGCTTTGGCAACCATCATGTTGATTGTGTCATTAGTGCTAGTGGTGATTTCTCAGCTTCTCGCTCGCGAGAAAATAAAGTAAATCTCAGTATTAAACAGTCACTGAATAAGCTTTGATTTATAAACAAACAGTATGGGTTGTCCCATGCTGTTTTTGTATCTAACGTTTGTTTTGGAGCTAACGTAAATGAAAAAATGGGCTACTCTTTTAGCTGGTAGTGCATGTGCGCTTTCACTGGCAGTATCACCTGCTAACGCGGACGAAAAAAATCAACCATTGGTATTTATGAACTGGGGGCCTTACGTCTCGAGTGAGTTGATCCAACAATTTACCGATGAGACTGGCATTAAAGTCATCTATTCAACCTACGAGTCAAATGAAACTCTGTATGCCAAACTAAAAACCCACAACCAAGGTTACGATTTGGTTGTGCCATCGACTTACTTTGTTGCCAAAATGCGTGACGAAGGCATGCTGCAAAAAATCGACAAGTCGAAAATCACTAACTTCAACAAGCTCGATAGCAACTATTTAGACAAACCATACGACCCAAATAATGACTACTCGATTCCACATGTGGTCGCGATCACCGGTCTTGCGGTGAACACTGACTTGTACGATCCAGCGCAGTTCCAAAGTTGGGCTGATCTTTGGTCGCCAGAGCTTGAAGGCCAAGTCATGTTGATGGATGACACTCGTGAGGTCTTCCATATCGCATTACGTAAATTGGGTTTCTCGGGCAATACCACGAACAGTCAAGAGATCGACCAAGCGTACCAAGAACTGGTTAAACTGATGCCAAACGTATTGGTGTTTAACTCTGATAATCCTGCTAATCCGTATTTATCCGGTGAAGTTGGTGTTGGCATGCTATGGAATGGTTCGGCCGCCGCCGCTCAAGCTGAAGGCCTACCACTTAAATTGGTTTTTCCTAAAGAAGGCGGAATTGGCTGGGTCGATAACTTTGCGATATCGTCGGGCGCGAATAATGTCGATGCCGCGCATAAGATGATCGATTTTCTATTGCGCCCTGACATTGCCGAGCAGATTTCACGAAGCGCAGGCTACTTGACCGCGGTAAAAGAATCTAACGATAAGTTCAAACATGAGACGGCACTGTTTCCATCGCAAGACGACTTAGATCGCGTCGAATGGCAAGATGCGGTGGGTGAACAGACCACTCGCTATGAAAACTACTTCATGAAATTGAAAGCTGGGCAATAATTCAGCACAGCAATAATTAATTCTAGGGCAGCCCATGCTGCCCTTTTTCCTCGCTTCACTTTGCAGTACAATACCCGCCTCAATATTCACCTAGTGAAATGTGTTATACGCATTTACCCAACATTCAGGTATAGCGAAAAGATGAAAAATTGCTCTAAGCTACTTGCTGGTATTATCAGTGCTGCTACTCTGCTTTCTTTTTCTGCCCAAGCTGCAGACAAAGAACTCTACTTTTACAACTGGTCTGAGTATATCCCTAGTGAAGTACTAGAAGATTTTACCGAAGAAACTGGTATCAAAGTTATCTATTCGACTTATGAGTCGAACGAGAGCATGTACGCAAAACTGAAAACCCAAGGCTCGGGTTACGATTTGGTCGTGCCATCGACTTACTTTGTGTCAAAAATGCGCAAAGAAGGCATGCTACAACAAATCGACAAAACCAAGCTGGATCACTTTAAAGACTTAGACGCTAACTACCTAAACAAGCCGTTTGACCCAAATAACAACTACTCCATCCCATATATCTGGGGTGCGACGGGCATTGGTATCAATGCTGATATGCTAGACAAATCATCCGTTCGCCGCTGGGCCGATCTTTGGGATAGCAAGTGGGCTGGTCAGTTGATGATGATGGACGACTCACGTGAAGTGTTCCACATCGCCCTAACGAAACTGGGTTACTCGGCAAACAGCACCAACCCAGATGAAATCAAAGCGGCGTACGAAGAGTTACGTAAACTGATGCCAAACGTGTTGGTGTTTAACTCAGACTTCCCTGCTAACCCATACCTAGCGGGTGAGACGTCGATTGGTATGCTATGGAACGGCTCAGCTTATATGGCTCGCCAAGAAGGCGCTCAAATTGATATCGTATGGCCAGAGAAAGGCGCGATTTTTTGGATGGACAGCCTAGCGATCCCAGCTGGCGCAAAAAATGTTGACGCTGCGCACCAGATGATTGATTTCTTAACTCGCCCTGAGAACGCGGCAAAAATCGCGTTAGAAATTGGTTACCCAACGCCAGTGAAATCGGCTTACCCTCTTTTGCCAAAATCGTTTGCTGAAGATCCAAACGTTTTCCCTCCACAAGAAGTGATGGACTCAGGTGAATGGCAAGATGAAGTTGGTGAAGCAAGCGCGCTTTACGAAGAGTACTTCCAAAAATTAAAAGTGAACTTGTAGTAGTACAGTGAGAATTCGTATTAAAGAGTGGCCTTCGCCGCTCTTTTTTTTCACTTTAAAAAACATGCGTTAAAAGCTTCTATACTGTAAATAGACACGGAAAACCAACGAGGCCAAGTTGAACTGGTTTACTAAACGCACCATTATCGTGCCGATCATCGGGCTTATTGTTATTGCCTTTGCTACTACTTTTAGCGAAGCACTTTATATTGAAAGCAAGATTGATCTCGTGTTCGAATCATCGACCTTACTGGTGCTTTTCTACATCTACTTTATTGTGACCGAATACCTCGATCACAACGTTAAACTCAGGCTGGGTTTAGTTATGCTCATTGTGAGCAAAGCTTACGATACCATTACCGAAGTAGAACCCATTGCTCAGTTTTTTAAAATCCGCCCTATCATCGACAGCTTTTTAGAAGATGGTACCTTACAGATATCGTATTTATTGATTGCTGTTGGAGTCACCGAGTTGACTCACATATTGCGTAGCCAGAATTTAAAAGACGACCTTACTGGGTTATTTAATCGAAAGATGTTGCCACAGTTACCACTTGATACATTTCAAATGATCTACTTTGATTTAGATGGCTTAAAAGCTGTTAACGACAGTGAAGGACACCATGCCGGCGACCGATACATTGTGACTTTTGCTCACGCGCTCGAACTGTGTTTAAACAAAGATGAACTCGCATTTCGTCTCGGTGGCGACGAGTTTTTGGTTACGCTACACCGGGATCGGGCCGAGGCGTTTTTAGCGGAGCTTAACCCCATTGTAGAAAAACACGACGTGCGTTATTCATATGGCATTGAAAATGGCACTAAGGCCAGCATTGAAGAAGCCCTATCTTCTTCAGATAAGGCGATGTACAAAATGAAAATGGCTAAGCGCGAAGAGCCGTAGGCGCGCTTAATAGTTCATCAACTAAACGCGGCACTTCCACACTGGCTTTGCCATAACGTTTTTCTTCAAACTCGCTTTCTACCGCGCTAGGCTCCAAATTGATCTCAATGGTGTGCGCACCATGCATTCGCGCATCATGAACAAAGCCAGCCGCGGGATAAACCACTCCAGAGGTACCGATTGAAATAAATAAGTCTGCCTCTTCGATCGCCGCGTAGATATCGCCCATCCGCAATGGCATTTCGCCAAACCAGACGATATGAGGCCGCATTTGCGCCGGGATCTGGCAACAATGGCATAAGTCGTCAAGATTAATATCGTGATTACACTCAACGACTTGGTTAGACTCAGAGCAACGCGCTTTAAGCAGTTCACCGTGCATATGAATGATATTTTTTGAGCCACCGCGTTCATGCAAGTTATCGATGTTTTGGGTGATCACCGTTACTTTCCCATCAAGGCATTGCTCTAGTTTTCCAAGAGCACGATGGGCATCATTAGGGAGAATTGAGGTGTGATTGAGCTTCTGGCGCCTCTGGTTATAGAAATCGAGCACAAGTTCAGGGTCGCGATGAAAGCCCTCTGGGGTTGCGACATCTTCGATACGGTGGTTTTCCCAAAGCCCATCTTGCGCTCGAAAAGTTTGGATGCCAGATTCCGCTGATATTCCTGCGCCAGTTAAGATCACTATATTTCTATATGGAAAGTCCATGCTACTTCCTTGCTTTTGTCAATCCTAATTTACTTTAACACTAATCTAACACTAGCAATAGCCATAAGGGTATAGACCATAGTCGAAAAAAGAGCGATGGTGGTCGATATTTTTACGCTTATTCATAGAAATGTCGTATACGGCGTTACGTTGGGCTGGGGGGTAACCTGGTTCTTTGTTCTCATGGCGCCCACGTCCATAAATCCTCTCCCCCGTAAGCAATAGAATGACAGCGCTCGGCGATAACAAAATGACAAATAACGTAGCAAGACTGGTACCTTGGTCACTAATTAATATGACGGCTATAATATAATCAGCTAATAACTTATGTAGCACAGCGGTTGCTCCATATTGGGTATTTTTATTACGCGCGTTAGATGCATAAAAAACTGTTATTTATACGGTCTGCGATTTTGTATCAAAACATATCCTCGTAATTGGAATACAATGCTGTATTTGATATCTTCATCGCTACCCCACTGAATAAAAAAACGATTAATAAGCATATATATCACTTTTATTTATATTATTAGATTATTGCTCCGGAGTTAGAATGAAATTTAGAAGTAAAATCGTAATTGCCTCATCAATATGCGTTATTGGTGCGGTGGTATGTTTATCAGCATACCAATACATGTCGGTTTCAGACTCTGTTAAGAAAAACGTGTCTGAAAATATCGCCTTGGCATTGGATGAATCGAAACTCGCGGTGGAATCTGATTTAACTAAAAATGAAGTGTTAACCAAAACGATTTCGGATTTAGTGGAACTGTCTCCAAACGACAAGGATCACGTAGGTAATGTACTCAATACTAAGACCATACAAAGCGAGTTTATTGTTGTCGGTATGGGCTATCAATCTGATGGTTCACTGGTAGAAAATGATCCCACTTGGCTGCCAGGCTCAGATTACGATTCCCGTACTCGCCCTTGGTTTACTTCGGCAAAATCCAGCGGGGTCTATAACGTAACTGAACCCTATTTCGATGATATCACTAAAGAAATGGTGGTTTCTCTCGCGACACCGATTAAAGCCAACGGCCAATTTGTCGGTAGTTTGTTTGCGGATGTGAGCTTAAAAGGATTAGCAAAAACCGTAAACAAAATCCAATTGGTGGGTAACGGCTATGGGTTTGTGGTCAGTAATGACGGCATGTTGGTGGCGCACCCTAATTCAGAATACAACGGTAAAAAGCTGCTTGAGGTCTTTCCTAACCTTAAGATGAACACACCGATCCAGACCATAAACATCAATGGCGAAGCCCACATTGTTGAGATGGTTAACGCGGGTAATCATGGCTGGTCTGTTGGCGTGGTGGTTAACGAAAAAGCCGCTTACAGTGAACTTGCTACCCTCAGAAATGCCAGTATTTTTGTGGGATTCCTTGCCGTTATATTGAGCGTGATCGTCGTTAGCTTAGTGACCGTTCGCTTGTTAACGCCGTTAAACGGTTTGAACCGTGCCATCAATGATGTCGCCAATGGCGAAGGTGATCTTACTCAGCGATTACCAACCGACTCAGATCAAGAGTTTGCGGAGCTCGCGACTGGGTTTAATACTTTCACCTCCTCGTTACAAGGTATTATTCAGCAGTTGCAACTGATCGGCGCGGACATCAAGAGCAACAACGAACTCATCTCTGGTGGCGCTGGTAATTCCTCTAAAGCGATGAACCAGCAAATGGAACAACTGGAGATGTTAGCCACCGCGATGCACGAAATGTCGGTTACGGCGTCTGATGTGGCAAACAGCGCTCAGTCGGCCTCGGATTCAGCGACCGTTGCTGATGCAGCAACCGTTGAAGGCAATGAAATCGTTGGCAATACTCAGCGCTCGATCACTCAACTGGCAGAGCGTATTTCGGATGCCGTTGTTGAAGTGAACGCTTTAGAAGCAGCAAGCGATAACATCGAAAATATCCTGCGAGTTATTAGCGAAATCGCCGAGCAAACTAACCTGCTTGCTTTGAACGCGGCAATTGAAGCAGCGCGTGCGGGTGATAGCGGCCGAGGCTTTGCGGTAGTGGCGGATGAAGTTCGTAACTTGGCAGGCCGTACCCAGCAATCGACCACCGAAATCCAAGATATGATCACTCAATTGCAATCTGGCGCGGCGAGCGTAACCAAAGTAATGCAAGAGAGTGCGAGCATGGCGTCAGTAGCGGTCAGTGAGTCAGCCCAAGCGAGCGAAGCCTTAGACCGTATCAAAGATAGCATCAGCGTGATCAGTGAAATGAACATGCAAATAGCGACGGCGGCTCAAGAGCAAAGCCACGTAGCGGATGAGATCAACACTAATACCTTGCAAATAAAAGACCTATCGACCGAAGTGTCGACGTTAGCAAGTGAGTCACTGGTGACGGTTGAGCAGCAACAGGAACGTATTAAGCAGCATGATGCAATTCTCAATCGCTTTGTCGTATAGACTGATTGATTGATAAAAAGCCCCAAACAAGTAAATTGTTTGGGGCTTTTTTCTATCTTAAAGGTTAGGACCTTTAGAGGGCTCGATTGGTAGGTTTTGCTTTAATCGCTTCATACCCTGAACGATTCTCATCATCCAAATGGCGATAGCGATAACGGCAAAGCCCGCTCCGACATAAGGAATGATGTAACGGATCGCGTCAAGCCATGAGTTTTTGTACCAGTAGTTGTGTACCCCAGCTAACACCCCATTAGAGGTCGCAACGGTCACAATCAACACCACAAAAAACGTGAGGTACAAGAAAAAGTTACGTATCAAGCCGTAATAGTGGCTGTTCACCACTTCGCTATCTTCGCCCTTATCTAAACGGTATCCCGAGTAAATGATGGCGACCACGCCTGAAATCAGCAAGGTAAAAGGCGTTAATAAGCTGGCGATGTAGGCAAACCAAATACCTTTACTATGGTTATTGTTCATCTATCTAAATTCTCTTAATTTAGGGCAGTGTTACCTGCCCTGCTGGTTAATCGCTCTTCGGTTTTGGTTCATCAGACGCCGCTTGCTGGGCTTTGATGTCGTGATACCAAAGGTCGTGGTGCTCTTTGGCCCAAGTTTCATCAACTTCCCCCGTCACCATGCCTTCTAGCGCCCCTTCCATACCAAACAAACCGATGTAGATATGGAAAATAAAGCCACAAATTAAGATCAACGCAGAGAACATATGGACTAAGTTAGACAGCTCCATATCACGACGGGTTTGATCAAAAATTGGAAAATCGAGAACCAGTCCACTGACAGCTGCAATCGCACCAAAAACGATCAACAGCCAATAGATGGCCTTTTCACCGCCATTAGAAAAACCAGCCGATGGATGCGTCCCTTTGTGTTTACCAACCATGCCACCCATTTTCATAAACCAAGTAATATCGGTTTTGTTGAAAATCGATTTACGCCACCATTTCAGCAGCACACACATCAGCAAGATGAAAAAGATCGGCCCGATGTAGTTGTGGTACTGCTTAGAGATGTAGATAATCCAGCCCCACAACTCGGTTGGGATGTAAGGCTTTAAGAAGTGTTTACCATACACCAACATTAAGCCGCTAAAGGCTAAGGTTAGAAAGGTAAACGCCATACTCCAGTGCAGCGCCCTATCCACTCGTGACCAGCGCTTGATCTTCTTGCCCGTTCTTGGCGCGCTGAGCATTAATGGCCCCACCGCCAAGTACGCGAGCACCACCATTGCGATACTGCCAAAGATAGCGATGGCGCCGGCTGGCGACATCCACTTCTCTTTAAGTATGAACCAGGTCTCGCCCGGGGTACTGATCAAAACGCCATGCTCTGGAGACTGAGACGTGGTGTAACCTTCTCGGCCTTCCTTTACTTGGCGCCAAAACTCCGCGCCAGCCAGTTGGGTCATCTCGGTTTGTGCACTTTGCTCGGTCGCGTATGCAGGCATTGAAAACGTGAAGAGCCATGCTGTCACAAGTGACAGCATAACGAGAGTTGCACGCTTAAAATGTTGTACCATAACTCTCTCCAACATTAGCTTTTTGTCGCGTCAAACGACAGATCTTCGCCGTTAGTCCAACCCGCACCCTTCGCGCCGCGCTCAACCACACGTTGGCGGAATATCTCGGAGACTTTCTCCGCATCGCCGGCAAGCAAAGCCTTTGTCGAACAAAGTGACGCACACATTGGCAGTTTGCCTTCTGCGATACGGTTGGCGCCGTATTTTTTACGCTCCTCTTCCGAGCCCGCTTCGGTGTTAGGGCCGCCGGCACAGAAAGTACACTTGTCCATTTTGCCGCGCTCACCAAAAGCAGATTGCTGAGGAAATTGCGGCGCACCAAATGGGCAAGCAAATAGGCAGTAACCACAACCAATACAAAGGTCTTTGTTGTGTTGCACGATGCCATCTTCGGTTTGACTGAAGCAGTCTGCAGGACATACCGCCATACATGGCGCATCCGTACAATGCATACAAGCCACAGAGATCGAGTTTTCGCCCGGCTCGCCGTCGTTTAGAGTCACCACGCGGCGGCGTTGGATGCCCCACTCTAGGGCATCGTCGTTTTCATTTTTACATGCGGTCACACAGCCGTTACATTCGATGCAGCGTTTGGTGTCACATAGGAATTTCATTCTAGCCATTGCAAGGCTCCTTACGCTTTACGAATGTTACAAAGGGTGACTTTAGTTTCCTGCATTTGAGTCACAGGATCGTAGCCGTATGTCGTGGCGATATTCGCCGACTCACCAATCACATATGGGTCGGTGCCCTCTGGGTACTTGTCGCGTAGCTCTTCACCTTGGAATTTACCGCCAAAGTGGAACGGAATAAACGCCATTCCAGGACGTACGCGTCGAGTGACCATCGCTTTAACGTGAATGCGGCCTTTTTCAGCGCCTTCTACCCACACCATGTCACCGTCTTTGAAGCCAAGGTCATTGGCATCTTTCGGGTTCACTTCAACAAACATCTCTTGTTGTAGCTCAGCAAGCCATGGGTTAGAACGGGTTTCCTCGCCGCCCCCTTCGTACTCCACTAAGCGACCAGACGTCAGTACAATTGGGTACTCTTTTGACTTGTCTTGGTCTTGGATCGACTTGTACATGGTCGGTAGACGGTAAATAGACTCACTGTCATCCCAAGTTGGGTAATCAGCCACCAAATCACGACGTGGGGTATAAAGTGGCTCACGGTGTAGCGGCACGCGGTCTGGGAACGTCCAAACAATGGCACGAGCTTTGGCGTTACCAAACGGCATACAACCATGCATGATGGCCACACGTTGGATACCACCAGAAAGGTCGGTCTTCCAGTTTTTGCCTTCCGCGGCTTGCTTCTCTTCGGCGGTCAGATCGTCCCACCAACCCAGGTGTTTAAGCAGCTTATCGTTAAACTCAGGGTAGCCATCTTCTAGCTCACAATCTTTCGAGTAGCTGTCTTCTGCCAGCAGGCTCTTACCTTCAAATTCAACGCCGAAACGGGCGCGGAAGTTACCACCCCCCTCAGCCACCGGTTTTGATGTATCGTAAAGAATGTGGGTGCCTGGGTGTTTCATTTCAGGCGTGCCCCAACATGGCCACGGCAAGCCGTACGTTTCACCATGCACTGGGCCGCCTTCGGCTTCGAGTGAAGTTTTATGGAACGTATGCCAGTTCATGGTGTGCGCTTTAATACGCTCTGGGCTTTGGCCGGTGTAACCTATGGTCCACATCCCGCGGTTAAATTCGCGCGTGATGTCTTCAATCACCGGTTGGTTGTCTTTCACTGCGACGTTTTTAAACAGCTCATCAGCAAAGCCGAGCTTTTTGGTCAGCAAGTACATGATCTCGTGATCAGGCTTAGATTCGAACAGCGGTGACACCACTTGCTCACGCCATTGGAACGAACGGTTTGACGCCGTTACCGAGCCACTGGTTTCAAATTGAGTACAAGCCGGTAATAGGTAAACGCCATCACTACGCTCGTTCATTACCGCGGCAACGGTTGGGTATGGGTCGACGATCACCATCATATCCAGTTGCTTCATGGCTTTTTTCATTTCGACGCCACGAGTTTGCGAGTTCACCGCATGGCCCCAGTAGAACATGGCGCGGATGTTGTCGTTTTGCTCGATGTTGTCTTTGTTTTCTAATACGCCGTCAATCCAACGCGATACAGGAATACCCATATTGTTCATTGGTTGCTTGCCACGGTATTTATTTTGGTCAAAGCGATTTTGAACCCATTGGAAGTCAAGATCCCACACTTTTGACCAGTGCTTCCACGCGCCTTCAGACAGACCATAGTAACCAGGCAATGTATGAGAAAGCACGCCAAGATCCGTCGCGCCTTGTACGTTATCGTGACCACGGAAAATGTTGGCGCCGCCGCCAGATTTACCCATGTTGCCAAGGGCAAGTTCTAAAATACAGTAAGCTCGGGTGTTGTTGTTGCCTGTGGTATGTTGAGTACCACCCATACACCACACCACACAACCCGGACGGTTTTCTGACAGCAGTTTCGCGGTGTTGTAAACATCGGCTTCCGATACGCCAGTCACACGCTCAACTTCAGCTGGCGTCCACTTAGCCACTTCTTGGCGAATTTCATCCATACCATATACACGTTGACGGATGAATTCTTTGTCTTCCCACTTGTTAGCAAACACATGCCACAATACGCCCCAGATAAAGGCTACATCGGTGCCTGGGCGAAGAGATACATAGTGGTCAGCCTTTGCTGCGGTGCGAGTACGACGAGGATCAGCCACGACAATCTTACAATTGTTCTTTTCTTTGGCGATCAAAATGTGCTGCATGGCAACCGGATGCGCTTCTGCTGGGTTTGAACCAATAAACAACATCGACTTACAGTTGTGCATGTCGTTAAATGAGTTGGTCATCGCCCCGTAGCCCCACGTATTCGCTACGCCTGCTACCGTTGTCGAGTGACAAATACGCGCTTGGTGGTCAACGTTATTGGTGCCCCATAGCGACGCCATTTTACGGAACATATACGCTTGTTCATTGTTGTGCTTGGCGCTGCCTAGCCAGTAAACCGAATCTGGCCCTGACTCTTTGCGAATTTGCAGAGTTTTCTCACCAATTTCTTCAATGGCTTGATCCCACGACAGCTTCTTCCACTTGCCGTTTTCAAGTTTCATTGGGTATTTAAGGCGGCGTTCACCATGGCCATGCTCACGCAATGCGGCGCCTTTTGCACAGTGACCACCAGCGTTAAATGGGTGATCAAAGGCCGGCTCTTGACCCGTCCATACGCCGTTTTGTACTTCAGCGTAAATACCACAACCAACAGAACAGTGAGAACAGATGGTGCGTTTTACTTGTGTTGGGGCGTCATGATCGACATCCGCCGCTTGGGCTTTTTTCATCATGCCAGGAGCAAACATCGAGGCGCCAACCGCCGCGCCACCAGCAGCAAGCGAGGTGTTCTTCATAAATGAACGTCGGCTGATCCCTAGCTGACATTGCTCTTTAACGACGCTATCGGAGCGTTTGGTTAATTTCATTGGATTGCCCCTTTATAGCGTGTCGTAGTAATCACGAATATGTTGTGTTTCACGGTAACCTGTTTTTTTCTCATCACTGGATACAAGGGTTTCAGATGCCGTGGCTACTTTCGTCGTACCAGCTACAACCGCTCCTGCAACCGTAGCGGTCGCAACGCCTTTCAGCAGGTTGCGTCGCCCTGTATCGACGGGTTTTTGATTTTTCATACATTGCTCCTATTTGGGTGCTTTGTGCACCTCTTGTTGCAAACTTAATGGCCGTCTATCGGCCACTAGCGTTTGCGAATTTGGTTTCGCGCACTGGGATCGTGGCGAAGCGAGTTTGCTCGATAAGTAAAAACTCCCTCATTACCAAGCAGACAGAGCAATAAAACTGACTATGCTCTGCTTGTTCAATTTGTTGGATTAGTTTCGGGTACCAAGGTTGAATATGCTGATTAAAGAACGCGTTTTGCGCCACTTCTCCTTCAATCAGGGCCATGACTTCACACAGCGCAGCAATATGGTCTTCCGGCTCTTTGGTGTTTTCGTTACGCTCAAAGCCTAAACGGATAAGATCACTGCGAAGATGCGCAAGGGGCTTTTCCATCAGTGAGCCAGTTAAGTGCCATGAAGCAAAAGGCATCACTTCACCGCGGCCAACGCCGATAAATAGGTTTTGGTACTCTTCTGCAACTTGCTCAACCGAATGATCTTTCGCAGCTTGGCTAAGCGCCGCCCATGCTTTGGTCATTGGCTGCTCAGCTTCGCCTTCGGTTTCTAATTCTGCTAACCAAGTTAATACTGCTTGGCTTGGTGCTGCGCGCATTAGCGCTGCCAGCAAGTTATAGATATCAGCACGTACCGATTGGGTTTCTTGGCTCATGTAAAGTCCTATATATCTAATTGTTGTTCTGGCTTATCCGCCAGTGTGCTAAACATGTCTTTGACTCGGCAGTCTTCACACATTGCGATGCGCTTAATCGCCGTTTCATCACTAAAATGTGAGTGACCACGTAACTTATCTTGTAGCATAGTGATCATCGATTGCGGCGCAAACGGCTTACCACAACAAAGGCACTCAGCGGCTTTCTCTTGATGAATGACTTCAACGCAAGTTCGCGTCTCTTTATCCCAATTAAACTGGGCGTTAAGGGTTATCGACTTCTCAGGGCAAGCCTTCTCACACATACCACATTGAATGCAGTCTTGTTCAACAAAGTTAAGCTTAGGAGATTCGCCGTCATTATGCAGAGCCGCTGTCGGACAAACCGCAACACACCCCATACATAAGGTACAAGAGTCACTATCACAGTCGATACGACCAAACGGCGCAGTGGCTGAAAGCTGAGTGACGGTATGTGAAGGAATATGCTGCTCGGCTAGTGCATCTAGGGCTTGGAACAAGCGCTGACGTTTATTGCCATTAAGTGGGCCGAGCAGGAGCTCAAGAGGTTGCTCGATAAGCGTTGGAAGCCCTTGACGCAGGGTCTCCAAGTACAAAATATCAATACGGTTTGGTGCCAGTTCAAGTTGAGTCAGCAGCTGTTTTGCCACTTCGACTTCTTGGCCCAAGATACGCTTAATCGTCTCTGGCATATGCATACTGGCAGCAAACATTACCTGACAAGCGCCATTGGTCAGCGCTGCGAACCAGGTATCAATGCCGACAGAGGGCAGATCTTCCAGTTCCACCGGGATCACGTTATCAGGCAGCACTTTAAGCGCCATCACGTTATACATTTCATGTCGCTGACTACAGAACAAGATGATAGGGTTTTCGCCCCCCGCTTTTTTATAGTTAGCGAGTAGGTTTTCGACAAACTTTTGCGTCTGCTCAGGCTCGGGAAGCGCATAGGAGATAGCTTCCGTCGGACAAGCGGTCGCACATGTCCCTACCCCTTGGCATAGATATGGATTAATTTGGATCTTATGACCAATGTCGTCGTTACCATCGCTGGTCAGAGCGCCAGCTGGGCAAGCATCTACGCAGCGATCGCAGCCTTTTACCCCACGAGAACTGTGCGCACACTTATCGCTATCTAAGCGAAAATACTTCGGCTTATCGAATGTCCCCATCAAGGTAGGGATCTCTGTCAATGCTTCCGCCAGTTTCGGATAGCCGCGCCCTACAGGGTAATAACCAGGAACTGGCACTTCCTCGCTCATGAGCCCGTTAAGGGTCATGTCCAACACCAGATCAAAACAGTCTTTACCGATGGCCACTTGAGCAAGGTTGGTTGGAAGGTGATTCACCTCAACATTGACACTGAAGGTGCCAAGAAAACCGCTCACTTGGATCTGCTTTGCAAAGAACAAACGCTCAAAGGTAACGTTGCTTGAATCTTGCCCTTGGGTATCGGTACACAGTAGCGTGACTGTCGCCATCTCGCTAAGTTGCGGTGCGATCTCTTGCAAAATGGCCAGCGGGCCAACCACAAGCAAATGGCCAGCACTTTGATAGCTGACCGTTGGGGGAATAAGGTTACCAAGTTCGACGGTATTCTCTACCGCGAAATAACGAGCCTTACCATTTTGGCTTTGCGCCGATTGTAATAGTGATTTCAACATTGCTTCTATTCACGGATTAATTATATTTATTCCATGTACATAGCAATTACCGATCCAACTTTTATCCGCTCAAAAGCTAGGGCTTTTGATGATAAAAACGGCTCAACGTCAACCGGCTGTGACAAAATGTCGCAATTGATGATTTTGTGAATACGTCAAAATGTACCGTTCGATTAGGTGGTACTTTTTGTCTCACTCAGCTTTGTATCTGAGTTTGACGGGCGTTGAGCCTTATCTTCCACAGAGGGTATGTCATGTTTATCAGAGCGAGGAGCTTGCTCTGACTCCAAAGCGGAAGCATCACATGCAGGCTCAGTTGACTGAGCGCTTGCTGGCGCGCTCGAGGTCTCTTGCTGTTCATCAAGTTGGGCTTCTTCGTCTGTTTTCTCGTTAAGCCAGTTTCTTAGGTGCTGAGCGGCATCTTGTGACAAGCTTTTTACCGCTTTATAGTCGTGGTCGTAGTCATTTAAGTTATCGACTTCGCTAAACTCGCCGGACAAAAACAATTGCCGTAACGCTTGTTTCTTTACTGCGCCCTTTGCCCCAGAAGCCAGTAAGCCTGCCACACTTAACGCGTCACTTTCTTCCGTTTTGCCATCGTGCTCGCTTACCTTGAGTGTTGCATCCTCATTTGTGCTAGGCCGCGAAGCTGACTCCTCAGAAGCGATATTGCCCGCCTCGTCGTCTTGGACAGGCAAAGTTTGTTTGGGATCAGCAATAGGCCCATCAGGCTTGGTAACTGAGGGCTCATCAAGGGTTTGGGTGGCCAGTTTATTGCTCGACCAACGTTTTAAAAATTTACTGACCACTGGCGCGCCCCGCTCCTTTGCGTTTCTTTCTTCTCTGCTCTAACAGTTCCCCATTGCGACCAATGAAGGCTTCTATCCACGCTTGTACCGTTAAAGGCATATCAATCGACAGCACTAAGTAATCGCCATCTAAGAAGTTGCCAGCAATCGTCTGAGAGGCCGTTAACGTCACAGGGGTTAATTGCTCATCTTGTTCTTCTACGGCGAGAAAGAGCTTAGGCTGCTGAGAGCTTAGGTTAAAGCGATAATCGGTTCGTTCATCGCGAAATAGATCCAATGGCAATACCCATTGAGAATCTTCACTCGGGTGCATTTTTAGCGCGACTAAATCCCACTGAGTGACGCTCCAGCGCCCGCTTTGTACCAGTTTCGCCTCGACCTGACACTCTATTGGCCAACGTTGCTCTGTTTTTGTTATCGTCATTCTGCTGCTACCTCTGTGTTGGCTTTATTACGCGATGTCTTGCGCTAACGTCTCTTCGAGCGCCGATATGTTTGAGCTAACTTGCAAATCTTACGCCAAATATACGCTTTACGGTTTGCGCGCCGGGTTGGCTGGGTTAAAGTGGTGTAATAATTGCTTAAGTTAGCACAATAAAAATTCATACCGCGCATCTAAGCGAAAGAACAAAACGTAAGGAATACTACGTGTCTACCCAGCCTAACATCATAAAATCAGGCCAAGCGCCAGTTCAGACCCAACAAGTAGAAGTGTACGACGAATACGGTGAAAAGCTGATTAAAGAGATCGCCTGCGAGCGCCCTCTTACCGTAATGTTGAACTGGAAAGAGATCGTAACCCTAATGACATTGGGTTCTCGTCCGGAAGCTCTGGTATTGGGGTATTTGAAAAACCAAGCATTTCTTGAAGATCCGAACGCGGTTGAGTCGGTGATCATTGACTGGCAAACCCATAGCGCCGCGGTTATTACCAAAGAAAATACCGATCATTTGGAGTCTGCCCTTAAAAAGAAAACCGTCACCTCTGGCTGCGGTCAAGGCACCATGTACGGCAACGTAATGAAAAAGCTTGAAGATTATCAAGTTCCTCAAATTGAGTTAAAGCAGTCGGACATCTATTCGGCGCTAGAAGCCCTGACTCATTATAACGATACTTACCGTAAGGCTGGCGCTGTGCACGGTTGTGCGATTTGTACCAATACCGAAGTACTGTCGTTTGTCGAAGATGTCGGCCGCCACAACGCGGTCGATACCCTTGCCGGTGAGTTGTGGCTTAAACAAGAAACTGGTGAAGATAAGATCTTTTATACCACTGGCCGTCTTACTTCTGAGATGGTGATTAAAGTTGCCCAGATGGGGATCCCTGTGTTGCTGTCGCGTTCTGGCGTAACCCAAATGGGATTAGATCTTGCCAAGCAGTTTGGTATCACCACGATTGCCAGAGCAAAAGGCAATAGATTCCAGGTGTTTACTGGCGCAGAGAAAGTAAGATTTGATGTAAAAGGAAACCAGTAAGCCCTCCATTTACCTAATACCCACACTGCAAGAGCGTGTTTAGTGCGCTCTTGCATAATTCCCCCTATCTGCTAAGACTTAAGTACTGTCATTAATATTTAACACAATTGTCACATAGGCAAACTAAAGACAGAAATAACGTCAGGCTGGCAGAACACACTCTTGTTAAATTCGGATAGCGAGCGACTAAGATCATCGCACCTGTTGCTTGGGCATTGCCAGTGTTTGTTTCGGCACCATTTTTAGGAGCTAAATCATGCACACATCACAAGATACAGCCGGGGTGCTGTCATCGATTTCGATCAAAGCAAAACTGCTCGCGGTCACCGCGACCTTACTCGTCTTTATGGCCATGTACGCCTATTACGAAAATTACGCGTTACAAGAACTTGAGCAGTTACAAAGTGCTCAAGAGCAAAACGCCAATAGTGAAACGGAACTCTTGATGCTAAGGCGTAACGAAAAAGACTTCCTTAGTCGCAGTGACATGAAGTACGTCGATAAATTTAATCAGAACCATCAGCGTCTTATGGTGAGAGTTTCCGATCTAGAGTCGGTGTTAGCCACTTATCCCCCACTGCCCAATACCGATTTCAATTTGATCAAGCAAACCCTGGGCGATTACAAAACCCAGTTTAACCTTCTTGCTCGTCAAACCGAACGAGTGGGCATTGATGGACAAAGCGGTTTATTGGGGAAACTTAGCCTTGCTGAACAAGCGCTGCGACAGCAGGTGAACCAACAAGATAATGTAGGCCTCTCCCTTGGGCTTATGCGAGTTATCGACCAACAGCAACGTTTCTTGTTAAACCCTGATGCCTCGCAAGTCGCGGAGTTTGAAGCGGAGTGGAAGCAATATCGAACTCAGCTATTTCTGGCCCCTAGAGAACTCAAAACCTTATCCGACAATTATAAGCTAGCACTTGGCGATCTTTATCAGGCCCTGCAAACTCGTGGTTTAGATCATCAGAGTGGGATGAGCGGCGCATTGCGTAGTAACGTTCATAAAACCGAGACGGCGCTTAATCAAATGCAGCTCGCCATTGCGCAAATGGTCGCCCAGACCCGTATTGAAGTGACGCGAAACCTGCATATCTTTGGCGCAACCATTGCCATTATTGTTTCACTTCTGTTGGTGGCGCTTAGTTACAAGATCTCAGCAAGACTGCTTAATGTTAAAAAGCTCATGCAGAACATTGCCCAAGGTGAAGGCGACCTTACGGTGCGCATGAACGACACCGGCGGTGATGAGCTTGCCCAGCTTAGCCAGTCGTTTGACTTGTTCGTAGAAAAATTGCAAAGGAATATGGTTGAAATAGCCAATGTAACCGAGCAGCTTTCTGGCGCGGCAAGTTCTTCTCAAATGGCAGCTAATAGCAGTTTAGATAACGCCGAGCAACAACAGATGGAATCGTCTTCTATCGCAACGGCGGTCAATCAGATGCTGATGACCACCAATGAAATCGCGTCTAACATTGAAAACGCGGCACATACCGCCCATACCGTAAAAGTGGATGCAGAGGAGAGTATGCGGCTGACCAATATTGCTGGTGACAGCATTCAGGCCTTAACCAACAATATAACCGACTCACAAAACTTAGTTCGCGCCCTAGAGCAGCAAAGCGTGGAAATTCACTCTGTGGTCTCCACTATCCGCGAAATTACCGAACAGACTAACCTCCTCGCCTTAAATGCCGCCATTGAAGCAGCCAGAGCAGGAGAAAACGGTCGTGGTTTTGCCGTGGTTGCCGATGAAGTCAGACAACTCGCTCAGCGAACCAATGATTCAACCAAAGAGATCGAAGGCACAATTGGCGGGCTAAGCCAAGGTGTGCAACAAACCGTGGGCTTAATGCAAGAGAGTTTGACTCAGGCGAGTGGTACCAATCAGCATACCATCGAGGCGGTAAACGCCATTCAGAAAATCGTCACCGAAGTCAGCGCTATTTTTGATATGAACTCGCAAATTGCCACCGCATCGGAAGAGCAAGCTATGGTTTCGGCAGATATCGATCGAAATATCACTCATATTGCCGACTTGGCCAGCAATACCAAAGAGTCGGTGTTAGTCTCGGTATCGAGCAGTCAAGACGTTGGGGCTGCGAGTGACAGGCTGCTTAAAGTTGTCGAGCAGTTCCGTTACTAGCGCTTTGGCGGGCATAAATAAAAAACGCCCAGTGAAGTTATCACTGGGCGTTCTATTTAAACCATCAAAGCTTTGATGGGATTATTCGTTCACACCGCGCATTTTAAGGAACTCAGCGTAGGTGCCCTTAAAGTCGGTGATTGTGTTGTCTTTGATTTCAAGCACGCGCGTCGCGAGTGAGTCTACAAACTGACGGTCGTGAGATACGAAGAACAAAGTGCCTTTGTAGTTCTCTAGCGCCAAGTTAAGCGATTCAATCGATTCCATGTCCATGTGGTTAGTTGGTTCATCCATTAGAAGGATGTTTGGGCGATGCATCATAATTTTGCCCAGCAACATACGACCTTGCTCACCACCAGAAATTACTTTTACTGACTTTTTGATGTCGTCTTGAGAGAAAAGCATACGGCCAAGGAAGCTACGAACCACTTGCTCATCTTCACCTTCCTGACGCCATTGGCTCATCCAATCAAACAAGTTCATGTCTTGCTCAAAATCATGGGCGTGATCTTGCGCGTAGTAACCAATGTTTGAGTTTTCTGACCACTTGTACTCACCAGAACGAGCAGACAGTGCACCCGCTAGGGTGTTAAGTAGGGTTGTTTTACCCACGCCGTTTTCACCGATGATCGCCACGCGCTCACCAACTTCAAAAATGCTGCTGTAGTTTGTGAACAGATCGTCTTCAAAACCTTGAGTCAGGTTTTCAATCACCAATGCGTTACGGAACAATTCTTTGTCTTGTTCAAATCGAATGAAAGGGTTTTGACGGCTAGAGGCTTTTACTTCATCGAGCTGGATCTTGTCGATTTGCTTAGCACGAGAAGTCGCTTGTTTCGCTTTTGATGCGTTAGCAGAGAAACGAGAAACGAACGTTTGCAGTTCAGCTATTTGCGCTTTCTTCTTCGCGTTATCAGACAACAGGCGCTCACGTGCTTGCTCTGCGGCGGTCATGTACTCGTCGTAGTTACCTGGGAATAGGCGAAGTTCGCCGTAATCGAGGTCAGCCATGTGGGTACACACACTGTTTAAGAAGTGACGGTCGTGCGAGATGATGATCATGGTGCAGTTACGCTGGTTTAGCGTCTGCTCAAGCCAGCGGATCGTGTCCATATCCAAGTTGTTGGTTGGTTCATCAAGTAGCATGATGTGCGGTTCAGCAAACAGAACCTGAGCCAAAAGAACACGAAGTTTCCAGCCAGGTGCAATGGCGCTCATTAGGCCAAAATGCTGCTCTTCAGGAATACCAACCGCCAGCAAAAGCTCACCGGCTTTCGCTTCTGCCATGTAGCCGTCCATTTCGGCAAATTCTGTTTCAAGATCCGCCACTTTCATGCCGTCTTCTTCGCTCATTTCTGGTAGCGAGTAGATGCGGTCACGCTCTTGCTTTACCGCCCACAGTTCTTTGTGACCCATGATCACGGTATCAACCACTGTGAACTCTTCGTAAGCGAATTGATCCTGGTTTAGCTTAGCAACGCGTTCGTTTGGATCGTAGCTAACGTTACCGCCAGATGGCTCTAGTTCACCGCTTAGGATCTTCATGAATGTCGATTTACCACATCCATTGGCACCGATCAGGCCATAGCGATTGCCTTCGCCAAATTTGACCGAGATGTTTTCAAATAGTGGCTTGGCGCCGAATTGTTGCGTGATATTAGCGGTAGAAATCAAAGCATTTACCTACGTTAGCATTAAAAAAACCGAGCAACCGTACTCGGCTTAGTTAATAGATGCAAGCTTAATCGTTATTTTTCACTATTTAAGTTCTATCGGTTAAGTCTGGCTGTCGAATTTAGCCCGCTTCAACGGTCAGCACGTCGGCGTGATTCACTTTGAGTGGCAAATATATCGAGAACTGACTTCCCTCGCCTAACTGAGAGCGAACCGTTAGCTCCCCGCCACACTGACTCAAGATACTCTGGCTCACCGACAAGCCAAGCCCAGTACCATCACGCTTGGTGGTGTAAAACGGGTCAAACACCCGCTTGAGTTGCTCTGGGGCAATACCACACCCTTGGTCGATCACGTGGATCATCACTCCTTGCAACTGCTGGTCTTCGTAACAGTCTTCACTGCGTATCGTCAGGGTGCCTTCTCCATCCATCGCATGAATGGCGTTCATTTCTAAGTTAACTAAAATTTGTAGCAATTGGTGACGGTTCATTTCTACGATGGCTTTGGCACTAAGCTCGGTCACAAAGTGGACCTCTCGCTTTTTGGCGCCCGTTTTTACCAAGGTTAAGCTTTCTTCAATAATTGGGTTGATATGCTGCCAAGTGATTTCATCTTGTATCCCGCCATGCCGGCTGTATTGCAAGAGGCTGCGAGTAATATTACGAATTCGGTCGATTTGACTAAGTATGGTTTGAATTTCTTCTTCAACACCATTGGCGCTGTCACCCAATTCGAATTTAAGCAACTCAACGTTACCTAGAATTACCGCGGTGGGATTGTTGATCTCATGGGCGATGCCGGCCGTTAACTCACCTAAGGCCGCCAGTTTCTCGCTGATCACCAATTTATCTCGAGTTTGGTTAAGCAGTTTAATATGCAGCTCCAATTGCTCGGTTTGTTCTTTTAGCTTTAGTGTTCGGCTTTGGACTTTATCTTCAAGTAGCTCGGCCGCTTGGCGGATCTCGCTGTTGCGCTTATCAAGCAGGTCGAGCATTTGATCAAACTGACTGGCTAGTAGCATCAACTCATGGTTGGCATCAAGGCCTAAGTGACCGATTCGCTTGTGTCTCCCCGCCTGAACAGATTTCACTACCGCGTGAATATGTTCGATAGGAAGAAACAGATCTCGCGATCCTCGATAAACCATCATGCCCGAGATAATCAATAAGCTAATAATGGTTAAGCTTATCTCAGCCAAATTGGTAAGATAAACGGTAATTAACGGCCAGATAAGGTAACCGGTATACAACATCCCAATCACTTGGCCATTTTTATCGTGCAGCGGCTGATAGGCGGTGACATACCAGTCGTCATAAACATAGGCTTTGTCGACCCAATGTTGGCCGTTAATTAACACCGTTTGTTTCACTTGCTCGGAGACTCGTGTACCAATCGCTCGGCCAATGCGCCCTTCGCTATCTAACGGAACATTAGTACTCACGCGTAGGTCATCGAGAAAGACTGTAACCGTCCCTTCGCTTGGTTGTAACGCGTTGGGCTGGGCATAGATAAGATTTCGGATCTTATCGACTAGCGCGGTGCTGTTGTTAAGCAGTATGCCCCCTTCAAAGTAGCCAATTAGGTTGCCCGCGCCGTTTTTTACCGGGTAGCGCGTACCGCTAATTAAGCCCCGAGTTTCTACTTGATCTTCATTCATCAAGGGAACGTGGGCGGTATTGGCAAGATCGTCATCTAGCTCATTGAGTGAGGACGCAGAAAGCAGCTCGAAAAAGGTTTGTGCCACTATGGGCTCTGCGCCCGCTCTGTTTTGGGAAATGGGCGTCCAGCGTAAAAAATCGAGTTGATGGCTGGCCTTAGCCTGCTCGAGCCAGTTCGCAAGCTCTGGCGTCGGCTCAGAGCCGTTTTCTAACAGCTCACGGAACTGATAGTTATTGCCGATAGCACGAATACTTTGCTCTTGCTTTTGTTGCAAGATCTCGATGCTATTTTCCGCGACTGATAGTTTTTCAGCAACGTTTACCAAGGCGTTTTGCCACGTATAATGCACCGACCAATACAGACTTATCCCAACTAAAGCGAGCAAAGTGAGGATGATTGGTGCAGAGGTCAGCAACAGCAGGCGATAACGAACCATGGTTTTAAAGCGAAACTGCCACAAGCGCAGGTTGCCGATTAAGCCAGCTCTACCGATTGCATCCGATTTATTGGTCGACATGTGCTTCTTCGTCCCCATCCCACTCTTTATATTTTCTTTCTAACGTTTTACGCGCAACACCGAGTTGGCGAGCGGCAGCCGATTTATTACCATCGTGGTGGTTGACCACTTGCTGAATATGAGACTTTTCGACTTCTTTTAAGCTCCACTGATTGGGGTAGCCCTTTTGGCTGTCATTGCCATAATCGGGTAATGATGGAAACTCCGCATCATGTGACAATGTCACTGTTACCCTATTGGCCACTGGCTCGTATTCCTCACCCTTAAGCTCTCGCCAGTAATGCGCAGGCGGTTTACCAAGCAAAATGCAGCGCTCGATTAGGTTTTTAAGCTCACGTACGTTTCCTGGCCACTGATAATCGTGTAGCGCAATCACATCCTCATGGGCCCACTTAGGCTCTGCAATTCCAAGCTCTTTAGCAAGCATGCGGGTAAAAAATGGTACAAGCTCAATTAAATCCGCACTTCGATCCCGTAGCGGAGGTACATCGATTTTTAATACATTGAGACGGTAGAATAGATCTTTACGAAAATTACCCTCGTCGACTCGCTGCTGGAGATTCCGATTGGTGGCGGCCACAACCCGCACATCCACACTCACTTCTTTTTCACTGCCGACAGGCCGAATAGTACGTTGCTCAAGTACCCGAAGCAGCGATGATTGCATCGTAAGAGGCATCTCGCCAATTTCATCTAAAAACAACGTGCCGCCATGCGCCACCCGAAATAACCCTTCACGGCTCTTTTTGGCGCCTGTAAAAGCGCCAGAAGTGTGGCCAAATAGTTCACTTTCTAGCAACTCTGGTGCAATAGCGCCGCAGTTAACCGGCACAAACGGCCCGGTTCGGCCACTCGCTTGATGGATCCCTCGAGCGACTAACTCTTTTCCGGTTCCTGATTCACCCTCAACCAAAATAGAGGCCTTGGACGGCGCAAACTGGCCAATCAGCTGCTTTAGCGCCTTGGTCTTTTCAGACCCTCCGATGATTTCACTATTTAAATGACGGTTCACATCATGTTGAAGAGCGGTATGCATCCGTTCTGCAAGACGCTTATCCATACAGCGCTGCACCGACTGCAGCATCTGTTCTAAATTAAACGGTTTTAAGATAAAATCCGTCGCGCCCAGTTTTAATGCAGAAATGGCGGTTTCAAGGTCAGCATAGCCAGTCATGAAGATGACATCACTGCGTCTATCCGGGTCGTTAAACGCTTCTGTCCACTCAATACCAGAGCGGCCAGGGAGATTAATGTCGAGAACTATCAGATCATAGTGATTATTGCTACGAAATACCTCAGCCTCTTCAATACAACCGCAGCAATCGACGCGTGAGAACCACTTTCCAAGCGCTTTTTTTAAAATGGTTTGCATCCCTTGTTCATCATCGACAACCAAAACAGAGAATGCACGATATTTGGCTTGAGCGTTTAAACTAGAGTCTGACGGTTGAGACATAGTAGTACCTTAGAGTGGATCAGTTGAGACAGAGTGTACCAATCTGGAGTTTATTCAGCAGCAAGTATGTGCGACATTTTGTCCTAATTCAAATTTTGTCTAATTATAATCAATAAATTTTCAGTGAAATGTGCATAAAAACAGCATTTTATCCGTATCGCATGTTGGCATTAAGCTTGCAATACAGGATAAAATATTGTTGTTAGGTCGGTTTTCGAGCCGACCTATCGATGACAATTATTCCAAGGTTGCGTTGAATACTCATCACAACCGCGTGCATTCTTTTAACTAAATAAAATGGAATTAAAATGAAGTACACCATTCTCCCTTTAATCGCCGCTGCTTCCGTCTCCTACAATGTAAATGCAAGCGATGAGTTACCTCATATCCGACTAGCAACGACAACAAGTACTTACCATTCAGGTTTGCTTGATTACCTTCTGCCAGAGTTTCAAAATGATACTGGCTATCAAGTCGATGTGATAGCGGCGGGCACAGGCAAGGCACTTCGCATGGGCCAAAATGGCGATGTCGACCTCGTGATGACCCACGCTCCGAAGGCCGAAGCGAAATTTGTTGAGCAAGGCTATGGCGTACAACCTCGAGCTTTGATGTATAATGATTTCGTTGTTGTTGGCCCTAAAAACGATCCTGCTAACGTTACTGGTGAAAAAGACGTTGCTAAAGCTTTCAAAGGAATTGTTGAGAGCAAATCGGTCTTTGTTTCTCGTGGCGATGATTCAGGCACCCATAAGAAAGAACTAAACCTTTGGGCGCAATCAAAAATCGAACCTAACTTTGGCGGCTACCGCTCGGTAGGACAAGGCATGGGCCCAACATTGAATATGGCATCTGAAATGCAGGCATACACCTTAACTGATCGTGGCACTTGGCTGGCGTATCAAGCTAAGGTTAACCTAGCGATTTCGGTGCAAGGTGATAAGCGCCTATTCAACCCATATCAAGTGATTTTAATTAACCCTAAGCGTTATCCTGATATTAACTACCAAGGCGCAAAAGTGTTTAGCGATTGGTTGGTGAATAAAAAAGGCCAAGCGCTTATAGACAGCTTTAAACTTCAAGGTCAGCAACTATTCGTGGCTGACGCTAAGAGCGAGTAACTATGTCATTGTGGCAAACCACACTCGACGCGTTCCAACTGCTGATCAGCTTTGATCAGCAGCTTTGGGCCATCGTCGCGGTCTCCTTTTCGGTTTCCTTAACTGCGCTTATGCTGGTGCTTTTGCCAGCGATGATTTGCGCATTTTTGTTGGCGTATTGCCACTTTCCTGGGCGCTGGACTTTGCTGTCTTTGGTTAACACCTTGCAAGCCGTGCCCACGGTTGTAATTGGATTGCTGCTCTATATGCTGCTGTCTCGCTCTGGGCCTTTGGGAGATTGGCAGATGCTCTTTACCCAAAAAGCGATGGTTTTCGGCCAAATGCTGATCTGTTTCCCTATTTTGGTTTCTATGATGCACGGTGCCCTGCAAGCAAGTGATAGGCGAGCCGTCGAGACTGCTTTAACGCTAGGCGTTTCTTTGCCGCATGTGATCCAAACATTACTATGGGAAAATCGCTTTCCTTTGATCGCCGCGACGATAGCCGGTTTTTCACGTATTATTACAGAAGTGGGCTGCTCTATGATGGTTGGTGGCAACATAATGGAGCTAACGCGTAATATCCCAACGGCTATCGCGATGGAAAGCCAAAAAGGTGCCTTCGCCCAAGGTATTGCGCTTGGAATGGTACTACTTGCGCTCGCTCTACTACTTAACTTTACTTTGTCATCGGTACGTGGCAAAGGCTACTTACGGACATAGGAGGCAGACATGACGATTTCCCTTTCTGCCCGTAATCTATCAATGCGCTTTAAAGAGCGTACGTTATTTCACGTTCCAGAATTAAGCCTTGGCCCACGCGATGTTGTTTACCTTAAAGGGGACAATGGGGTCGGAAAAACCACCCTGCTTAAGATATTAGCGGGTCTACTCTCTCCTACCCAAGGGGAAGTTTTTTGCACAAAACCCTCACTAATTAAGCGGCTATTCGGCATTAAAACCCGGACAGATGTCATCTATTTGCATCAATCTCCTTACCTTTTTGATGGTAGCGTCTATCAAAATGTCGCTTATGGGATAAAATACAGCACGAAATCAAAACTGCAAAAGCGCAATGATGTGATCACGGCACTAAGAATGGTAGGCCTTGAAACCCTCGCTGGCGAGCACGTTTCTTTACTCTCAGGTGGAGAAAAACAGCGTGTTGCTATGGCAAGGGCTTGGATTTTGTCCCCTGCTATTTTGCTCATGGATGAACCCAGTGCAAGCCTAGATAAAGAGTCCATCGATCGTTTGGTGGTGATGTGCCAAGATTTGATCCAGCGAGGGTCGAGTTTAGTGATCACAAGCCATCAGCCCAATGCGTTAACCGAGCTGTGTAAAAAGCAGTGGTGGCTCAAAGAGCAAAGGTTGTTTGAGAAACCATTACTACAACTGATCCAAGAGAATGACTATGCAATCTCCAACGCCAATTAGTTGGGTTATTTTAGCGGGTGGACAAGCCACTCGCATGGGGGGCAAAGATAAAGGCCTTGTTGAACTTAATGGCACTCCTCTAATTGAATTAGTACAAAACAAACTTGCTGCGCAAACGCAAAGTATTGTGATCAATGCCAATCGCAATTCGGAATACTATCAAAAGTACGCCCCAGTTATTTGTGACCAGTTCACCGGTTACCCTGGCCCACTTGGCGGCATCCATGCGGGGTTACTACACGCCAGCACCGATTGGGTTGGGTTTGTACCCTGTGACAGCCCCCTTATTAGCGATGATTTAGTGGCGCGATTTGAACGGGCCATTAAACCCGAGCTCGATATCTTAGTGGCCCACGATGGTGACCATTTACAGCCGGTGTTTACCCTATTCCACAAGCGCGTATTAGATAAGCTCGAGGCTTTTTTGCAACGAGGCGATCGCAAGATCATCCTACTGTATGATGAATGCCATACTCAATATGTCGATTTTAGTCACGATAAATCGTGTTTCATTAATTTGAATACGCCACAAGAACTCGAACAATTTGGAACCCTACTATGAGCCTAACTCTTCCTGTCTCCGTACCGGTACTTGGTTTCGCAGCCTATAGCGGCACTGGAAAAACCACTTTGCTCGAAGCTTTACTACCGATGTTAACCTCAAGTGGTTTACGTATTGGTGTACTCAAACACGCTCATCATAATTTTGATGTCGATAAACCTGGCAAAGACAGCTATCGTCTGCGCAAAGCGGGCGCAAGCCAAATGCTGATTGGCTCGCGCTATCGCCACGTTTTAATGACAGAAACCCCTGAAGCAGAAGCCGAGTTTCAATACCTACTAAGCCGCTTTGACTGCGATAAGCTCGACCTTATCTTGGTTGAAGGGTGTAAGAACATTTCGTTCCCTAAAATCGAGCTTAACCGCGCCGAATTAAATAAGCCTTGGTTACACAGCAATGACAGTAATATTGTCGCCATTGCTTGCGACCAATCGGTTGAAGCAGACTTACCTCGTATCGACATTAACGATCTCCCTGCCATCGCAGGTTTTGTAGAGTCGTTTGTTGCTGAGCATAAAAATGACGCGGCCCCACAAACCGCGGCAGCGTGTTGCGATGTGTTATCGCCCGCCTTTCTCTCGGTAGAGCAAGGCAAGAAAGCAATTCTTGATCAAGTTACGCCGCTTACCGAAACCGAATTGGCGACGCTCGAACAAAGCTATGGGCGGGTGTTGGCTGATGCTATCGCCTCTCCTATCAATGTCCCTGCCTACACCAACTCGGCTATGGACGGCTACGCTATCCGCGGCGACGATTTAGCTCGTACTCAATATCAAGTGGTTGCCGAAGTCTTAGCTGGGAAAAGCTACGACAGTGAGCTTCTTTGCGGCCAAGCGGTTAAAATCATGACCGGTGCGCCGATGCCAGCAATGGCTGATACGGTTATTATGCGCGAGCAGGCGATTCAAGATGGTGACATTGTCACATTTACCGCGTCAGAAATTAAAGTGGGACAAAATGTCCGACAAGCCGGTGAAGATCTTCCTATTGGCCAAGGAGTCTTTACATCCGGAACCCGAGTCGAAGCGCCAGAGCTTGGTATGCTGGCCTCGCTGGGCTTAAACGAACTAAACCTGACTCGCAAACTTAAGGTCGCGATCTTCTCAACCGGCGATGAAGTGCAAGCTCCAGGAGAAACGTTGGCTGAAAACCGAATTTTCGACTCCAACCGTTTTACTCTTAAAGGGGTGTTAAATCGTTTGGGCTGCGAGATTGTTGATCTCGGTATTTTAGAAGATGATCATCAAGTAATGGCGGATGCACTAGAGCAAGCCGCGCAAAGCGCTGATGTTGTTATTACCTCGGGCGGTGTTTCCGTTGGTGATGCCGATTACATCAAAACCGTGCTAGAACAACTTGGTGAAATCAACTTCTGGCGCATTAATATGCGTCCGGGCCGCCCTCTTGCGTTTGGCAAAATTAACGATAAACCATTTTTTGGCCTGCCGGGTAACCCCGTTGCCGTAATGGTTTCATTTATTAACTTTGTAGAACCGGCACTGCGTAAGATGCAAGGCGAAGTTAATTGGTCGCCAGTAAAAGTTCAAGCCATTGCGAGCGAGAACTTACGCTCGCGTATGGGCCGTACTGAGTTTACTCGCGGCATTTTCGAGCTTAACGCACAAGGACGCGTTGAAGTAAGAACCACAGGCAAGCAAGGCTCTGGGATCTTACGCTCGATGAGCGAAGCCAACTGCTTAATTGAAGTGTCGCCAGAGATAGACACCGTTAAGGCTGGCGAACTGGTGAGTATTTTGCCGCTGCAAGGCCGTTTGTAAGCTACCACCTTACGTGCTGCGCCTTGCGGGTCTTAGTTATCTAGGTTAGAGTGCAGCAAATTTTGTAATCCGTTTAGAGTTTTCTTATGGCACGTACCATTATTTATACTTACAAAAAAGAGCAAAAAACACTGCTTTTTTCTTATGAAAAACACCGCAACATTCACGAAGCGGTTGCCGAAGCTGAAGGCATCGATATTCGCGAGTACCTAAAAATGGAACAGCAGATCGAAGCAATCTCAGACACCAAAGCGGTGCGTGATTACCGTGACAATTACTTTAGAAAATTGGGCTTTGGTAAGATCACCTTGGCACAAAAAGAAAACCTAGGCGTTGGCAAAAAGCAAAAATAACTCGGTTTTCGTGATTCTATGGAACGGCCTCTATTCACGGAATAGAGGCCGTTTTCATTTAGTCACAACCTATAAGTCAATCGATTGGTGAACTGAGTTAGTGACACGGTGCGCCGTTAGGAATACCGCTGCCGAGAAATTCGACTCTGATTTGTTCTAGATCCTCTAAATAGCGGTTGTTTTCTGGATTTTGCTGGTCAAAGTTATGCAGTTTCACGTTCCAGGTAGTAAAAGGTGTAGGTTGAAAATACGCGTACTCAAATTTTCTCGCTACCGCTCCGTCTGTGATAATGCTAACTTGATTTTCACGTGCATCATCTAGTCGATAATAAAATGCACGAGAAAGTGGGTTGGCGTTAAATTCGAACGTGTCTTGCTTCAATCGGTCTTTATAGTTACCTGTATTTGAAAGCGTTACGTTAAATTGCTTACCGTAAGGCAGATCTTCTCCTTCTAAAAACACCCGCACCGTATTTAGTCTTACGCGGTCAAAAGCGCAGAACTTTGTCTGATTAATGGGTATGTCGAAGCTTAGGCTGCCTGAATGTACAAATTCATCAAGTTGCGCTCTATCATTGAGAACATAATCGTCTATGGTGAAGTCTTGCGGCGCCGGTTGAAATGAACTCAATGCAGCAAGGTACTCATTTTCTATTGAGGCTAACGCTAATTGATAATCCAAGTAACTCATATTGAGTGAAGGCTTAATGCTACTTTCATCTAACGACCAGTAATTGAATGCTTGGACGTAATTGGACAGTGCAACAAACATTGGACGTTTGAAATGGTTAAGAGCCCGTGCCAGTTCACGCTCAATGAGCTCATAGCCCTGCCCTTCCGTTTCATATCGCGTGATGGCCGATTCAAGACGCGCTTTTTGCTTGGTGCTCACTTCTTTGGTTAATGTGAGATCGACTAATTTCGCTTGCTCTTGCACTAAAGTAAGCTGAGTGGTGTTGATGCCCTTACCTAGCAAGATCTGCTTTTCAAGCTCCAACAAGTAAACCCGTGTGCCTTTTATCCCCAGCCCTTGAGCCATACGCAGGTTGCTACGAACATCAATCAGCATCGAGTCCCATGCTAGGTTACTTTCTTCAATTGTCGGAACACTAAAATTGAAACCGTCTACGGCTGCGGCGATCTTTTGTTGTTTAATGGCTCCTTTTACGTCTGTCGTCAACTGCGAGATCCCAGCCACTGTTTTAGTAATACTATCGATAACCGATGTGAGTGACTTGATATTGGTGATCATGTTCTTGGTTTTTTCTACGGCTTCCGGTGCTTTCGCAAGCTGCTCGGTGACGTCACTGATCCCGCTCATGTTGCCCGTAAATACGCCACTGACCGCACTGCCAATGTCAGCGATGGCTTTGAAGATCTGAAATGCGGCATTCAGTTCCTGCTGAGTTTTCCATAACTCGACGCCATAAAGGTAGTTTGTACGCGCTGTTAGGACTTTAAGCTCTTGAGTCTTGTATTGTGCTTCGACCGCTATGAGCCTATCTTGAATTTTGCTTATGTTGGCTTGGGTTTGTTTAATGATTGCATCTTGTGCTGTAAGCACATCAGATACCTTCTCGGCCGCAAGACTCGCGGAGTCCACTTTGTCTTGTTCGTTACTTTTCCTATTCACCGCAATATCATACTGGGCTTGGTATTCAATCATCGCAGTTAGGTAGGCTTGGTACTTGTCTTTATAGAGGACTCGGTCAAGATAAGGGACGTAATGCGTGGCGCCTGCATTAAAGCGTGCAAATTGTTTAAAGGCGATGGTTTGCAAATAGAGATCTGAAAGCAATGGATCGTTTTCAACCACCGATGACGCATTTCGCATCCCTTTTTCTATCCAATTGAGCATTGCTAAACTGGTTGTACGGTTTTGATCGAATATTGCACCGGCCATATCAAAAGAACGATTGAGCACATCGGCAAACGAGCCTTTCGCTAAGTGCATGTAGCTCGTCACATCGTCTTTAATGTCGCTCGCTCGATAATATTTACCCGCAACCAAGACAGACTGACCCAATTTAGCCGATGAACTGGTTATTGCATCGTGCTTGACCGAACCATCAGCTTGGTATGAGAGAACATTAATCGGAGTTTCGATACTTTGGCTGATCACTGTTACTGAGGACGCGGCCCCCTTTTGGCCTAGCACAAAAGTAGGGACGCCTTGGCCAACAATTCGACGGGCAAAAATCACAATATTTTGATTGTTAACGACCAAATTGAAGTTTTCTGGGATCTCGACCGTATCAGCAAACACCAATAGTCGAGTGGCTTGATTGCTGTAAAGGTGTTGTTCCTCTACCCATTTTGATAAATCGACGTAAAGATCAGAGACCTCTCGTGACATTAAGCCCGTATTTGTGTGCGCAGAATCAAGCCACTGGGGGTATTCGACATCGGTTCCAATATAGTTTAAGTCGATCCAGTCATTGGCTAAAACCTGGCCGCTGGCTGCTAAAGAGATAAGTAATGGAAGTAAACGCATTTGGATTTCCTTTTTTAATACTCGGCCAGTTTTTGGCTAGCCGAATTCACACCTCAGGCGAGCCCGAGGTGTATCTAATATGCAAAGTAAGTAAAAAGCGGTTCCTTTAAGGGTTACTCTTCCATTTTTTGAATGTAAGCATTATTGGCGAACTGTTTCGCTTTCTCACTAATGTGATCCCAGTTCATTTCAACAACGGCAGTATTGGCTAACGCCCCCGCGGCGCCAACAAACGCATCTAACTTCAACACTTCGGCATCATTTTCAGCCAATTCTAGTGCCGCAAGCATGGAGTCAAACTCGGTATTCATTGTTTGCCAATGCAATTTAAGTTTATTGACATATGGGATCGCGTCATCGATAAGCAAGGAAATTGAGTTAATGCTTTCCGTTGAGCGAGTATAAGTATTAAAGATTTTTTGTGTCATGCTTAACTTAGGAGTTAAGATCTCTAGTTGGTTTTGCAGTTGATTACGCAGTTTTCGCGCTTTTTCTGCCTTATCACCATAAACCCCCATAATAGGTACGGCAACAAAAGGACACCATGCGTAGGTTACCGCCGTTGCAGCAACAGTGACGTAATGGTCATAATCTTCATTCAATTGTTTAATACGGCTATTTAGGCTGTTCACTTCTTGTTGTTTTTCACTGCCATCATCAAGAAGATATTTACTATGCGTTGATTGCAGCGTTGCCAGTTGCTGTTTCTCAGTCTCTAATTTAGCAGAGAAGTCCAATAAGTTTGTTGATATGTCAGCAACCTGATCATGATAACGACCAGAAAATGTTTTGAGACTTTTAATATACGCGATTGCTAATTTTCTATTCTTCTCGACTTCAACACCAATTAATATATTGGTTAAAGCTCCACTTAGCGGTTTTAACATTATTTTTTGAATGTCGGAATAATTAGACAAACTCAATGATAACTTAACGACTTCTGGATAAAGATCACTTTTCCAATAGTAAGCATTATCATATATATTATTGTATTCATCTAGCAGGGCTTGAAAATCTGAGAAGGCGATGTCATCGGGTATTCCCATTGCTGACTTCATTTTGGCTTTGGTCGTTGGCAACCCAAGCGCTCCTTCAACGTATGCTTGAATGGTGAACCACTCTTTTTGGTTAAGAACGAACTTATCCGTCTCCATATCGATAAATGCGCCGTTATCCCCAGTAACGGTTTGGTATTCTATCGGTTGGATCGTAACAGTTTCTGCGTTAAGCGTTGTTGGCGCGGCAGAAACAGGTAATGTAACAGCGAAGCAAGAAGCCGAAATGAGGCCCAGCGTAATTGACGAAAGCGCCAAAGAACGTTTTATTTTGATCATTATATTTGCCTTTTCTAATGAAGCTAGTTTTGCTAGCACATTATTTTTATGTATAGAGTACCCCACTAACCACTTAAATAATTAGTGTTATTACTCTAAGGTTTTATTGATGGACTTATCGGTGATATTTTCCGTTTGTAATATTTCCTCTCTTATTTTGAGGTGTTCAATAGCGGGTAATTTATAATATTGAGACATTCAAAAATCATGTTCTCATCACACTTTTATTAATTTAGCAAATGGCAATTAACTGCTTTATTTTAGCTTTGCATTTATTAGGCGTTTGAATTTAAATTATATAAGCGAGATCATGTTCGCCATATTTAAATTGACAATAATGTTATTAAGGAGGTATTGGAGTGATATATTCTAAGGGTGGTTTTATATAAAAAAAGCCCTACACATATGATGTATAGGGCTCTGAAGTTATTTTATCACTATTTGATATTCAAGAATGCCGCGCCACGGACACCGCCGGAATCGCCATGTTTGGCTTTGATAATTTTTGGTGCTTTAGCAACAGATAGTAGGTGCTTAGGAATGCGCTTTGGCATTTCTTCGTAGATAAGGTCGTAGTTAGATAGACCACCGCCAAGTACCACAACGTGCGGGTCGAAAGCCGTGAACAGGTTGGCAAAACAGATAGCCAATAGCTCCATAAAGCGCTCTACGTGCTC
>Ga0070724_10000234_pt1 | contig 46185 bp, 31 predicted proteins | sample tdDd001_FD_67278 | JGI IMG/M metagenome (GOLD analysis project Ga0070724, IMG submission 67278) | Marine sediment microbial communities from the Atlantic coast under amendment with organic carbon and nitrate - tdDd00.1 | ecosystem: Environmental > Aquatic > Marine > Coastal > Sediment | place... | reverse complement strand
CCTGCAAGGATCAGGTCGTGGCCTTGAGCAGCAAGTTCCAGGGCCAGAGCCCGCCCAATGCCCGACCCCGCGCCAGTGATCAGTGTCCACATAGTGCTTCTCCCTTTTGCAGATAATTCACGACACCGTTTGTCGCGACGGGCCGTTATGATTTTTGGAGATCAGACGTTTCAGACAGTCCGCATCTGTGGTCACATACGGTAACCTGTGGCAACAGGATTGAACTGCACACCAGACAAGGAAATTCATGGCCGCACTCTCCACCGAGCCCACCGAGCAACGCGCCAGGATCGAACCCGGGTTTCACGCGATCCACGCCAACCATCTGGAAGACTTGCGCCGGGCCGTTGTCTACATCTGTCGGCACAACCCAATGCCGCCACTGGAGAGCGAGACCTTCCTGGTGCAGAGCAACGGTATTGCCCAGTGGCTAAAGCTGGCGCTGGCGGAGAAGCGCACCGAAGATGGCCTTGAGGGCGGCCTTGGGATTGCTGCCGGTATGGATTTCCTGTTCCCGGCCCGGTTTATCTGGCAAGCCTACCGGGCCGTGCTTCCGGACGGTGAGGTACCGGAACAGTCGCCCTTCGACAAACGGCGGCTGGTGTGGCGGCTGTACCGGTTATTGCCACGTCTGGTGGGGCAGGACGAGGCCTTTACACCGCTCGCCCGGTTTCTGGAAGGTAACGATCCGGACCTGCGCAATTTCCAGCTGGCGGAAAAGGTGGCCGATCTGTTTGATCAGTACCAGGTGTTCCGGGCCGACTGGCTGGCTGCCTGGGAGCAGGGCAAGGACGTGATTATCACGGCCCGGGCCGAGGAAAAGTCGTTGGATGCGGAAACCCGCTGGCAGCCCCTGCTCTGGCGCCGGCTGGTTGAGGATGTGGGCGCAGACGCTCATACCAGCCGCTCGCAGATCCATACCCGGTTCATGGAACAGGGCCAGCGACTTCAGGCGCCGGCCAACCCGTCCCGGCTGCCAACCCGGATCGTGGTGTTTGGCGTCTCGTCGCTGCCCCGGCAAGCGCTGGAAGCCCTGTACGTCCTGAGCCGGTTCAGTCAGGTGGTGCTGTGTGTTCACAACCCCTGCCAGTTCTACTGGGCCGACATCATCAGCGACCGGGAGCTGCTCACCGCCGAACGCAAACGTGGCAGGACCCATCCGGCACTTTCCGCCATTGAGGATCCGGACCAGCTGCACCAGCACGCCAATCCGCTGCTGGCCGCCTGGGGCAAGCAGGGCCGGGACTACATCCGGCTGCTGGACGAGTTCGACAACCCGGACCAGTACCGTGGCAGCTTCCAGACTCCGGACCAGAAAATTGATATTTTCTCGGACCATGGCAACCCGGAAGCACCGCGCCTGCTGCATCAGCTGCAGAACGATATCCATAACCTCACGCCCCTGCAGGAAATCCGCCAGCAGCAGCGAGAACTGGACCTGCACCAGGATCATTCCCTGGCGTTCCACCAGGCCCACAGCCCACAGCGGGAAGTGGAAATTCTGCACGATCAGCTTCTCGCGGCCTTCAACGTCGATCCCACGCTGCGGCCCCGGGACGTCATCGTGATGGTGCCCGATATCAACGTGTACGCGCCCCACATCCAGGCCGTATTCGGCCGCTACCAGCCAGGCCGGAAACGCCACATTCCCTTCACCATTTCCGACCAGGGCCAGCGCCACCACGAGCCGGTGCTGATTGCCCTGGAAACCCTGATGTCACTGCCCCGCAGCCGTTTTGCGGTGAGTGAGATCATCAGCCTGCTGGAAGTACCCGGCATACGGGACCGTTTCGGAATCAATGAAGACGAGATCCCCCTGGCTCGTCGCTGGGTCGAGGGCGCCAATATCCGCTGGGGTCTGCACGGCCAGCACCGGGAAAGCCTGGACCTGCCCGCCGAGCTAGAGCGCAACACCTGGCAATCCGGGCTGCGCTCAATGCTGCTGGGCTATGGTATGGGCGACGATGAGCCCTGGGCCGGTGTGGAACCCTTCGGTGAGATCGGCGGCCTGCAGGCCAGTCTTGCCGGCCGCCTGAACGACTTTGTGCATCAGCTGGAAACCCTCTGGCAGGCGCTGCAGACCCATCGCACACCGGACGAATGGGAGGGCCTGTTCTCAGAGATGCTCGGGCAGTTCTTCCACAAGGTCGAAGGCAGCGACCTGTTGCTGCTGAACCGTTTCCGCCGCCAGTTGGAGCAGTGGCTGGAAGACGCCCTGGCAGCAGGCCTTGAGGAACAGACCCTGCCCCTGAACATCGTCAAGGATGTGCTGCTGGAGGGGCTGGATGAAGGCGGCCTGAACCAGCGTTTCCTGGCCGGCAAGGTCAACTTCGCCACCCTGATGCCCATGCGAGCCATACCCTTCCGGAAAGTGTGCCTGCTGGGCATGAACGACGGCGACTATCCCCGCTCCCGGCCGCCGGTGGATTTCGACCTTATGGCCCAGGACTACCGCCCGGGGGACCGCTCCCGCCGGGAAGATGATCGCTACCTGTTCCTGGAAGCCCTGTTATCCGCCCGGGAGCAGCTTTACATCAGCTGGGTAGGCCGCAGCATCAAGGATGATTCGGAACGGCCGCCGTCGGTTCTGGTGGGGCAGCTTCAGGATCATCTGGACAGTCTCTGGTTTGTGTCAGGGCAACCCGAAACCAAGGTCGTTGAGGCACTCACTACCCAACACCCGTTGCAGCCGTTCAGCCGGAGCTATTTCCCGAAAGCCAACGGGCTGGAGGAGGGTGGAGAGGGGGAAAACAGTTCGCCCCGTCCGCTGGCCGAGGTGTTGGAGGCACGCCGGTTATTCACCTACGAGCGGGAATGGCGCAGTGCCCATGGTGGTGAGGCTGCCGCACAGACACAGTCGGCACTACCTTACCAGGCGCCCGAAGAGCCCATCAGCCTGAACGATCTGGCGGCTTTCCTGAAAAAACCCATCGACACCTTTTACCAGCGCCGGCTGCAGGTGCGCTTCGAGGATGTCGAAGACGACGACACCGACAACGAGAATTTCGAGCTGGACGGCCTGGACCGCTGGCGCCTGGACAACGAGCTGATCCAGGACGGGCTATTGAAAGCCAGCAGCGAAGAGGAACTGCACGACCGGTTGCAGGCAACTCTGGACCGCATGGCGCGACGCGGCGACCTGGGTATGGGCGTGACCGAACACCGCCTGCGTTCCGAACTGGCGGGGCGCTTGCCCGATCTGTTCGAGCGTTACCAGAGCGCACTGGCTGACTGGCCGGAAGCGGTTGCTGAACCGCTGCCCTTTGATTACCGGTTTGAAAGTGCCCTGGGTTCGGTGGAAATCGCGGATCTGATCGACAACCTGCGCTGCAATGCCCAGGGAGAGCTGTGCCGGCTGGTGGTAGCCAGTTCCAGCCTGCTGACCGGTTCAGGATCCAGCAAGAAAGTACGCTATGCCAATCTGATGCGGGACTGGCTGATCCATCTGGCAGGCCAGCTCGGCGGTCAACCTTTTGAGACCCTGGTTCTGGGCAAGGAGGAGGGACGGAAATTCCGCTTTGCTCCATTGCATCCAGAGCGGGCCAGACCGTTGTTCGAAACGGTGCTCAGCGGGTGGATGGACGCCACCACCCGGGCGCTGCCCATTCACTGCGAGGCCGGCTTTGCCTGGATCACCAGTTTCTACGGCAGCAAAAAGTACATCGGTGACCATGAGCGAGCCATATCGGAGGCGCAGCAGGCCTATTCCATTGCTCTGGAGCGGGATACCGGTTACCTGAGAGGGGCCTTTGAAACACCGGAGCTGCTGATGGCCAGCGGTGAATTCGAAGCCCTGCTGCATCAGCTCTACGTGCCGGTTTGGGAAGCCGAGCAGGACAAGTCGGCTGCAGATCAGATCGGAGGCCTGGAATGACCGAGCAGATGACCAACCGGAATCCGAATCTGGATCCCCTGGCAATGGCCCTCAACGGCAGTGCCCTGATCGAGGCCAGTGCCGGCACCGGCAAAACCTTTACCATTGCCATTCTGTACGTGCGCCTGGTGCTTGGCCACGGTCAGTCGCCCGACAGCCCTCTGCAGAACCTGCTGCCTCCCAACCTGCTGGTGGTCACTTTTACCGAGGCCGCTACCAAGGAACTGCGTGACCGTATCCGCACCCGGCTCACCCAGGCCGCCGAGGTGTTTTCTGACGCGCCCGACGAGCCCAATCCGCCCGCGGAAACGGCACTGATCTACCAGCTACGGGATGAAAGCTACCCGGATCCGGCCAGCTGGCCGGAATGCCGAAAGAAGCTGCTATTGGCCGCCGAATGGATGGACGAGGCGGCGGTATCCACCATCCACAGTTTCTGCAACCGCATGCTCAGCGAGCACGCCTTCGACAGCGGCAGCCTGTTCAAACTCACCCTCGAAACCGACCAGAGCGAATTGCTGGACGAGGTCGCCCGGGATTACTGGCGCACCTTTGTCTATCCTCTGCCACCGGCGCTGATGGACGAGGCCCTGAGCCACTGGAAAACCCCCGGGGACCTGCGCCAGGGTGTTCGCAATCTGATTGACGATCCCCTGAGCCTGGGCACACCCCCGGAGAGCGTTCATCAGGCCATCGATCAGGTGGTCCACCGGCGTCTGGAACAGTCACAGTCTCTGAAAGCCCACCCCTGGAGCCAGTGGCGCGATGACGTCATCGAGCTGCTGAACGATCTGAACAAGAGCAAGCGACTCCATGGCGCCAGCAAGAATGCCATGATCAAGGTCTGGGATTTGCTGGTTGCCTGGGCGGAATCGGACGACCTTTTGCCCGAAAAGATCGATAGCGCCGCGGGCTTCAAGAATCAGACGCCCGAAGGGCTCGACAAGATTCTCAAGGGCGATGATTCTGCCCCTCATCACCCAGCCTTTGATGCCATCGGAGCGCTGCTGGATTTCAGCCAGAACCAGCCCAACGCCAAATCCGACATTCTGCGCCACGCCAGCCACTGGATTGCCGGGCGGCTGGAGTCAGAAAAGCAGAAACGCTCGGAAATGGGCTTTGACGATCTGCTCACCCGGCTGGACGATGCGCTGCACGGCTCCCGGGGCGACCAGCTGGCCGCGACGATCCGTCGCCAGTTTCCCGTTGCTCTGATTGACGAATTCCAGGACACCGACCCGGTGCAGTACCGTATCTTCGACCGCATCTACAACGTGGCGGGCAGTGATCACGGTACCTGCCTGCTGATGATCGGGGATCCCAAGCAGGCCATTTACGGCTTTCGGGGGGCCGACATCTACACCTACCTGCAGGCCCGGCAGGGCGTGAAAGAGCGCACCTACACACTGGGTAAGAACTTCCGCTCCGCCAAGTCCATGGTGGCGGCGGTTAACCGGGTCTTTGAACACAGTGACCAGAACAGCCGGGACGGCGCCTTCCTGTTCGGCAAGGGCGACACCTCACCGCTGCCGTTCCAGGGTGTGGACGCCAACGGCACCAAACGAGTCTGGGCGATTAACGGGGAAGAGCAGCCCAGCCTGGTGTTCTGGACCCACGAATCCGGGGAAGAGGACAGGGATGGCAATCCGAAAGGTATGGCCAAGGGCACTGCCACGGCCGATGTGGCGGAAACCTGCGCCAGTGAGATCGCCCAATTGCTGACCCTGGGCCAGGCAGGGCAGGCGGGTTTTGCCTTGCACGATAATTCAGAGGATCTGGAGCCGGTTGCCCCCAAAGACATCGCGATACTGGTCAACAACCGCAACGAGGCCAGCGCAGTTCGGGACGCCCTGGGCCAGCGGCGTATCAAGAGTGTGTACCTGTCAGACCGCGATTCGGTGCTGACCTCACGGGAATCACAGGAAATGCTCTGCTGGCTTCGGGCATTCGCCGAGCCCCGGCAGCTGGCCTATATCCGCGCGGCCCTGGCTACACCCACTCTCGGTCAGTCCTGGCATGCCATGAATCAGCTGCTCACCGACGAGCTCGTGCTGGAACGGGAAATCGAGCGTTTTATTGGTTACCAGCAGCAATGGCAGAAGCAGGGTGTGCTGCCCATGCTGCGAACCTTCCTGATGGATTTCGAGGTGCCGGGCCGGTTACTGCAACGCCCAGACGGCGAACGGCGGTTGACCGACATTCTGCACATTGCCGAATTGCTGCAGCAGGACAGCCTGCAACTGGACGGCGAACATGCCCTGGTGCACCACTACACCCAGATTCTGCGTGCAGCCGACGAGGAAGATGAACACCGTACCCTGCGGCTGGAGAGTGATGCCGGCCTGGTGAAGGTCATCACCGTGCACAAGTCCAAGGGTCTGGAATACCCGCTGGTGTTTCTTCCCTTCGGCACGGCCTTTCGCGCCCAGAGTGAAAAGCAGGCCTTCGTGCGCTATCACAATGACCGGGGCAGGCTGGTCACGGTATTCGACCCGTCGCCGGACGACGTGGCCAGGGCTGACCGGGAGCGCCTCGGCGAGGATATCCGCAAGCTCTACGTGGCCCTGACCCGGGCCCGCTTCGCCACCTGGGTCGGCACGGCGGCCCTGGACAACTGGCAGCAAAGCGGACTGGGCTACCTGATTGCCGGCGAAGGGCAAAGCCGTATCAGCGACTGCCTGGGGAAACTGGCAGAGGGCAGAGCAGAGATCCGGATAACCCCGTTACCGGATCCGGACGATACGCACTACCAAGAACCGGCGCCGGAAGCGCTTGGCCCGGCCATGGTCTCTTCCCGCGAGGCCAAAGAGGATTGGTGGATTGCCAGCTACTCCTCCATCGAATACACCGGCATGACCGGCACCGGGATCGCGTTTACCGGTGAGGTGGAAGATGCCCAGACCCAGAACCTGCTGGAAGAAAGCACCCTGGACGAAGAGGAAGACTCGGCTCAAATGGCCAACCAGCGCAACCAGCATAACTTTCCGAAAGGCGCCGGACCCGGCACCTTCCTGCACGAACTGCTGGAATGGTGCACACAGCAGGGGTTCCAGCGGGTTGTGGATAACCCGCCGCTGCTTCATGAGCAGCTGACCCGGCGCTGCGGCACTCGCGGCTGGAACGAATGGGTGGAGCTGCTGGAGCGCTGGTTGCTGGCATTGATCAGCAAACCATTGAGCCTAGACCGGGCCGGTGCAGAAACCGTCTGCCTGGCGGACCTGACCACCCTGCGCCCGGAACTGGAGTTCTGGTTTGAAAGCCGCAACGTCAGTATCCGCAAACTCGACGAGCTGGTAACCGCGCACACCCTGAATCGCGCGGACCGTCCCCGAGTCGAGGAGACCCGATTCAACGGGATGCTCAAGGGGTTTATCGATCTGGTGTTCGAACAAAACGGGCGCTATTACGTGCTGGACTACAAATCCAATACCCTGGGCGAAGACGACAGCGCCTATACCGATCAGGCAATGGGCAACGCCATCCTGGATAAACGCTACGATCTGCAATACGTGCTCTACCTGCTGGCCCTGCACCGGCTGCTAAAAGCCCGTTTGCCGGATTACGACTACGACCGGCACATTGGCGGCGCGGTGTATCTGTTCCTGCGAGGCATTGATTCCAGCACAGGTGGCGCCTTCACCGACAAACCGCCCAGAGCCCTGATTGAACAACTGGATGCCCTGTTTGATGGCGAGTCGGTTGCGGAGGTGGCCGCATGAGCCGTTCCCGCTCCCAAACCGGAAAGTCCGACCACCAGATTGATCTGTTCGCGGAGGACATCGCTGCGGAAACGCCGACCATACCCGCTGCCGGTGATACCACCTTCGCTATCAAAGATCTGCTCTCGAGCCCGGATAAAACCGAGACCCTGCTGCTGCACTGGCAGCAGGCGGAGTGGATCCGCGCGCTGGATGTGGGGTTTGCCCGGCTGATCCGGGAGCTCTCGGAAGAGCAGGGCGAACGCCCGGACCCACTGCTCCTGCTGCTGGCGGCACTGGTCTCCCATCAGGTGGGGCGTGGCCATGTCTGCGTCGATCTGGGCAATCTCCTGGCCGATGCCGGGCGTACCCTGTCACTGCCGCCAGAGGAGTCGGTCCAGGAGCCGCTCACCGATCCCGGCACCAGCGAGCCGGACCGGCCCAAGCCCGCCGACGTTCTTGCACTTGTAACGCTGCCGGAATGCTTGAGCACACTGGAAAGCGCCTGCGCCGTAAGTGATGGCTCACATACAACACCCCTGGTGCTGAACGGAACCCGGCTCTATCTGCGCAGATTCTGGCGCTACGAACAACGCATTGCGGCGGGTATCCGGCACCGCCTGGCTTTGCCATCACCCCTGGCAGATCCGGAATCCGGTCCGGCCCGCACCCTGTCTCTCGCTCTGGATACGCTGTTCCGGTCGTCAGAACCGGTGGATTACCAGAAACTGGCCTGTGCCCTGACGGCCCGCAACCATTTCGCCGTGATCACCGGCGGGCCGGGCACCGGCAAGACCACCACCGTGGTCAACCTGCTGGCGGCCCTGCAGGCCGTCGCCGGGGAATCCCCCGAACGGGCCGGTCGGAAATACCGGATCCGCCTGGCAGCCCCGACCGGCAAGGCGGCGGCCCGACTGAACGAATCCATCGGTGGTGCAGTGAGCCGGTTACCCCTTGCCGAACTGCCGGGCAACCTGGACCTGAATGATATCCCCACCAGGGTCACTACCCTGCACCGGTTACTGGGCAGCCGGCCGGATACCCGCAAATTCCGCCATAACCGGGACAACCCTTTGCTGGTGGATATCCTGGTGATCGACGAGGCCTCAATGGTGGACGTGGATCTTATGGCGTCGGTGTTTGATGCCCTGCCCGCCAACGCCCAGCTGATCCTGTTGGGCGACAAGGACCAGCTGGCCTCGGTGGACGCCGGTGCAGTACTGGGGGAACTTTGCCAGCGGGCGTTGCTGGCGCATTACACACCGGAGACGGCCCGGTGGCTGGCCGCCATGGCCGAAGGCGAGATACCGGAGTCACTGGTGGACGAAACCGGCCAACCCATGGATCAGGCCGTGGCCATGCTGCGCAAGAGCTACCGGTTCCGGGAGGACAGCGGTATCCGCGCCTTTGCCGAAGCAGTGAACACTAACGCGCTAGATAACGCCATGTTGCGCCAGATCCGGGAAGCAGAATTCGACGACGTAATTTTGCTTAACAGCCGGTCGAAAAGTGGGGACACGGAAGACACCCTGGACCTGGTGTGTCGACATGCCATCACCGGCTCACCAGAGGCATTCCGAAATGCCGGGCAGGGCCGGCAAGTGAATGGTCAGAGCCTGCCACCACCCGTTGGTTACCGCCATTACCTCGAACGCTTGCAGAATCATGGCCTGAACGAAAACAGCCCCCGCGAAGACTGGGATGCGATGGCGGTGCAGCTCCTTGAAGCCTTCAGTGACTTTCAGGTGCTCTGTGCCCTGCGCAAGGGCCCCTGGGGCGTAGAAGGCCTCAACGACCGGATCGCAAAGCAGTTACTGGCTGAAAAACTGATCCCGCGGGCCGAGGGCTGGTATGAGGGCCGGCCTGTGCTGATTACCGGCAACGACTACAACCTGGGCCTGATGAACGGCGACATTGGCATTGCCGTCAACGTGCCCTGGGATCGGACCGACACCGGTGAGCCCCGCTATACCCTGCGGGTGGCGTTTCCGGATAGCGACACCGCTGGCGGTATTCGCTGGATCTCGCCCAGTCGTCTGCAGCAGCTGGAAACCGTGTACGCCATGACGGTGCACAAATCCCAGGGTTCGGAGTTCAACCACACCTGCCTGGTCTTGCCGGACCGTTTGAGCCCGGTCCTGACAAAAGAGCTGGTCTATACCGGCATCACCCGCGCCAGAAACTGGTTCAGCCTGATTGCCGGGGACATTCCGGTGCTCAGGGAGGCCGTCTCGCAGCAGGTCTCCAGGGCCTCAGGTTTGGCGCTCGCACTTGTGGAATCTACTGACTAATGGGTATCGCCTCCAGCTACATGTTCTTATATGATCGCCGGGAACTCTCTGACATGCAGTACGTGGAATGCCCTCTCATTCTTTTTATCTTCAGCAAGACGAAGCCTCGCGTTTAAAAACCATTCTGGAAGGGACCGGCGCCGGAACCTGGGAATGGAACGTCCAGACGGGGGAGACGATTTTTAATGAGCGCTGGGCGGAAATCATCGGGTATTCGCTGGAAGAACTTCAACCGGTGTCCATTGACACCTGGATGAAGCACGCCCATCCGGACGATCTGGCTCTCTCAGAGCAGAAGTTAACGGCTCATTTCCGCGGCGACTCCGAGTATTACGAGTGTGAAGCCCGCATGCGTCATCGCGACGGCTATTGGGTTTGGGTCCGAGATTATGGTCGCCTCGTCAGTCGGACACTTGAAGGTGAGCCCGAGTGGATTTCCGGAACGCACATAGAGATCTCCAGCAGCAAGCAGTACGAACAGAGGCTGGAGCAAATCAAGGCTGAGCAACAGCAAACGATCCAGCGTTTTGAAAAAATGGCGTCGCTCTTGCCGGGAGTGGTGTTCCAGTTCGAGATCAGACCGGACGGAACCATGACGTTTCCCTATGCCAGTGCCGGAATTGAACGGGTCTATGGCGTGACGCCTGAGCAGGCGCTCGCCGATGGGACTATTGTGTTCCAGGCCATTCATCCAGAAGACCGCGGCTTTGTTGAACAGACCATTAACCACTCGAAGAAAAGCGGCGAAAACTGGATCTGTGAATATCGGGTTATAAACGAGGGCGTGGTCAGCTGGGTTCTGGGCCGTTCCAAACCGGAATTCAAGCCGGACGGTACGGTCATCTGGCACGGCGCGATCCTGGATATCACCTCCCAGAAAACGCTTGAAGAAGAGCTCCGACAGACATCAACCACTGACGATCTCACAGGTGCAGCCAATCGGCGTCGCTTCACCGAGGTGCTGTCCTGGGAGTTTGAGAGGCTGAAACGGAACGGCGCCGGCTATGCGGTCGTACTCTTCGATTTTGACTGGTTCAAGAGAGTGAATGATCATTACGGGCACCACGTTGGTGACCTTGTCCTGAGGGAGACTGCCCACCGCATCAAAAATGAACTGCGTGCGGGCGACACGCTGGGGCGAATCGGTGGCGAGGAGTTTGCCGTGCTCTTGCCTCAGTGCGACGAGAACAGTGCCAGGCAATTTGCGGAACGCCTTCGCCGATCCGTTGAACAATTGCGGTTCATTGGCTTTGATGAACTGCGGGGCACCATAACCTGCGGCGTTGCCATTTCCGACCGGACTGACGAAAAACCCAGCCAGATTCTGGTACGTGCGGACCAGGCGATGTACCGGGGCAAGGCTCAAGGCCGCAATCAAGTGGTCGTGTTTGACTACAAAGATCAGGATTCCGGCTGAATTTCGGTATCCCCGCCATCAGACTGGTGTTGCTGGAACCACAGCCGGGCGTAGTGCCCGTTCCGGGCCAACAAATCCTGATGGTGTCCGCTCTCCACGATTTTTCCGCCCTCCATCACAAGGATGCTGTCCGCATCCATGACAGTCGACAGCCTGTGGGCAATCACCAGTGTTGTTCGCCTCTGGCTGACTTCCTTGAGCGCCGTGAGGATGGCCTGCTCCGAAAGTGAATCCAGAGAGGATGTCGCCTCATCCAGGATCAGCAACGGCGGGTTCTTCAGGATCACCCGGGCAATGGCCACCCGTTGCTTTTCACCACCGGAGAGCTTGAGGCCCCGTTCGCCGACTTTGGTTTCATAACCCTCCGGCAGGCTGTGGATAAAGTCTTCCAGGTGGGCCATTCGAGCTGCCCGGTACACCTCTTCTTCCGTGGCTTCCGGTCGGCCATAGGCCAGGTTCCGGTAAAGGGTATCGTTGAACAGCACCGTATCCTGAGGCACCACACCAATCGCCGAGCGCAGGCTGTCCTGGGTCACCTGCCGAATGTCCTGGCCGTCGATCCGTATGGCGCCCTGATCGACGTCGTAAAAGCGGAACAGCAGGCGGGCGAGGGTGGACTTGCCGGCGCCACTGGCTCCCACCACGGCAATCTTGTGGCCGGACGGGATGGAAAAATTCACATCCTTCAGAATCGGGCGGTCCGGGCGGTAGGCAAAGTGGATGTGGTCAAACTGCACTTCGCCTCTATCCACGGCCAGCTCGGTAGCATCCGGAGCATCTTCAATCGCCGGTTTGTCCCCCAGCAGTTTGAACAGGCGCTCGACATTCACCAGTGCCTGCCGGATTTCCCGGTAGACAAACCCCAGGGCGTTCAGGGGAATGAACAGCTGGAGCAGGTAGGCATTGATCATGGTGAAGTCACCCAGGGTGATCTCACCGCTTGCCACTTCCCGGACCGCCATGGCCATGATCACGATCATCGCCAGACCAATAATCAATGCCTGACCGGAGTTAAGCGCGGCCAGGGACAGGCGGTTTTTCAGACGGGCCTGTTCCCAGTCGTCCAGATCCCGATCATAGACCTCGGCCTCGTACCGCTCGTTATTGAAATATTTGACGGTTTCATAGTTCAACAGGCTGTCTATGGCCCGCGAGTTGGACTGGTTATCCCGGGCATTGGCTTCGCGCACGAATTTCGTCCGCCATTCGGTGATCTTGATGGAAAAGACCACATACACCACCACGGCCACCAGGATCGCCAGCACATAACCCACGTTGAACACCACGAAAAGAATGCCGGCGACCATCAGGATCTCCAGCAGGGTGGGCACAATGTTGAACAGGGTAAAACGCAGCAGAAAGCTGATGCCGTTGGTACCCCGCTCGATATCCCGGGCCAGGCCACCGGTCTTTCGATCCAGGTGGAAGGCCAGTTCCCGCTGGTGCAGGTGCTCGAACACTCGCAGGGATACCCGGCGCATGGCCCGTTCAGCCACCCGGGCAAATACCGCATCCCGAAGCTCGTTGAACAGGGTGGCGCCAAAGCGCAACGCGCCGTAGGCCACCACAAGGATCACTGGGATCCAAAGCAGCATGTCCGCGCCGCGGTTCTGGTCGAGGTAGTCGACGATGTATTTCAGGGCAATGGGCGTGGCAACGGTCGCCAGCTTGGCCAACACCAGCAAAACCAGGGACAGGACTACCCGGCCGCGGAATTCGGCGAGATAGGGCCAGAGGCCTGAAATGATTTTCCAGTCCGGTTTATGATCTGCCGGGTAATCGTTGTCGGCGTAGGCTCTCAATTCATGTTCCTTCCGCTTCGGAGTAGTCGAGCGCGCGGGTGGAGCAGCTTGCCAGGACACGCTGTAAATACGTCCCTGTACGCTCGGCGAAAGCCATCCCTGGCTTTCGACGGTCCTGGCAAGCTGCTCCACCCGCACGCTCTTGCGTAGCTGTATGATAGGTCTTGTATGGAGTACAAACCGTATTGTTAGCGGAGTCTACAGCACCCCGTATCCAGGAGGCACAACATTAACACTCGTCACCGCAAGGCCCTGAGACTGGTCATCGACTTTATCAGCCCCTATCGACGGGCTGTCGCCGGTGCCTTGGTGGCGCTGATTTTTACGGCCGGAATTACACTCGGGTTAGGACAGGGTCTACGTATTCTTGTCGATCAGGGATTAGCCACCGAGTCGCCGGAGAACCTGGCCAGGGCCATCGGTCTGTTTTTCATCCTGGTATTGGGCCTCGCATTTGGCTCGTTTGCCCGGTTCTATCTGGTGTCCTGGATCGGCGAACGGGTGGTGGCGGATATCCGCAAAAAAGTCTTCAACCACCTGATTGATCTTCATCCGGGCTTTTTCGAGCAGAACCGGGCCCTGGAAATCCAGTCCCGGTTTACCGCTGATACCACCGTTCTGCAGTCGGTGATTGGCTCCACGGTTTCCATTGCGCTGCGCAATGCCCTGATGCTGGTCGGGGGGTTGTTGCTGCTGTTCATCACCAACGCCAAACTGGCGAGTATTATTCTGCTGGGTTTTCCCCTGGTGATTGCACCAATTCTGTTCTATGGCCGGCGGGTGCGGGCTCTTTCCCGTTTAAGCCAGGACCGGGTTGCCGATGTCGGCAGCTACGTGGGCGAGAACCTTACCCAGATCAAGACCGTTCAGGCCTTTAACCATCAGCCCCACGACCGCAAATATTTTTCCGAAGTGTCTGAACGGGCGTTCGAGATTGCCCGCCAGCGTATCCGTCAGCGCGCCTGGCTGACCACGCTGGCCATTTCCCTGGTGATGGGCGCTGTGGGCATCGTTATCTGGATAGGGGGCCTGGACGTTATTCACGGCCGGATCAGCCCGGGTGAGCTGGCGGCCTTTGTCTTCTACAGTCTGCTGGTGGGTGTTGCTGCCGGCGCCATCAGCGAGGTCATCGGCGAGTTGCAGAGGGCTGCAGGCTCGGCGGCGCGGCTGTTTGAACTGTTACAGACTGAGCCGGCGTTTGAACGCAAAGCGTCGACACAGACACTCCCTGAACACGTTCAGGGGGCAATCCGGATTGAGCGGCTGAGCTTCAGTTACCCGGGGCGGCTGGAACAGCCCGCGCTGACAGATCTTTCGCTGGAGGTCAGGGCAGGCGAGACACTGGCCCTGGTGGGGCCGTCCGGAGCCGGAAAATCCACGCTGTTCGATTTGCTGCTGCACTTCTATCAGCCGACAGAGGGCCGAATTCTGCTCGATGGCGTCGACACTGCCGATCTGTCTCTCGATGCCCTGCGCCGGTGTTTTTCCCTGGTGCCCCAGAATCCAGCCCTGTTCCATGGCACGGTGGCCGACAACATCCGTTACGCCCGACCTGATGCCAGCCAGCAGGATGTCGAGCAGGCTGCGAAGGTCGCCCATGCCCATGATTTCATCCAGAGCCTGCCAAAGGGCTACGGGACGCTGCTCGGGGATGCCGGCCTGGGGCTGTCCGGTGGCCAGAAGCAGCGTCTTGCCATCGCCCGGGCGCTGCTGGCCGACGCGCCAGTGCTGTTGCTGGATGAGGCCACCAGCGCACTGGACGCGGAGAGCGAGAACCTGATCCAGCAAGCGATGCCAGCTCTAACTGCCGGGCGTACGACCCTGGTGATTGCTCATCGACTGGCCACTGTCCGGGACGCGGACCGGATTGCCGTTATGGACCAGGGACGCCTGCTGGCGGTGGGCACCCATGATGAACTGATGGGCCATAACGCCCTCTATCAACGCCTGGCAAAACTGCAATTCCGGGACGATGCGGCCTGAGCACGACAATAGTCGGTTTGTTTCCTGTGACCGTACTACTTACACTGTTAGGTGAAACTTTCGAACCTGAACCCAGGGAGAATGGCAAAGTGAGCAATAAAGAATTGCAGGCACTCAAAGAACGCTACGTTGCGGCGGGCGCGGCAAGTCCCAATGAACAGTTTGCCGACCGTGCAACGAATGCAGAGCTGTGGGATGCAGACGGCAAGCGCATGATCGATTTCGCCGGCGGCATCGGCGTACTGAATATCGGCCATCGCCACCCGAAGGTGGTGGAAGCGGTCAAGGCACAGCTGGACAAGCTGATGCATACCTGCCAGACGGTTATGCCCTATGAGGGCTACGTGAAACTGGCGGAGAAGCTCAGCGGTGTGGTTCCTGTGCGTGGCCACGCCAAGGTAATGCTGGCCAACTCCGGTGCCGAGGCCCTGGAAAACGCCATGAAGATCGCCCGTGCAGCGACTGGCAAGACCAACGTCATCTGCTTCGACGGTGGTTATCACGGCCGGACCTTCTACACCATGGCCATGAACGGTAAGGCAGCGCCGTACCAGACGGATTTCGGCCCCATGCCCGGCACCGTTTATCGCGCGCCTTACCCGGTTCCGTACCACGGTGTCAGTGAAGATGAAGCACTGCGTGGCCTGAAAATGGCCATGAAAGCCGATTCCCCGGCCCACAACACCGCAGCGATCGTTATCGAGCCGGTGCTGGGTGAGGGCGGCTTCTACGCGGCTCCGACCAGCTTCCTCAAGGAAATCCGCAAGATCTGCGACGAGAACGATATCCTGATGATCGCAGACGAAGTGCAGAGCGGTTTTGGCCGGACCGGCAAGATGTTTGCCATCGAGCACAGTGGCGTTGAGCCGGATCTGATGACCATGGCCAAGAGTATGGCTGATGGCATGCCGATTTCCGCCATCGTCGGTACCGACAAGTACATGGACGCGTCCGGCCCGAACTCTCTGGGCGGCACCTACACGGGCAGCCCGACCGCCTGTGCGGCAGCCCTGGCCGTATTCGACGTGTTCAAGGAAGAAGACATCCTCGGCAAGTCCCAGGCGCTGGGCGAAAAACTGAAGCAGCGCTTCAGCCAGTGGCAGGAACAGTTTGCCCACGTCGACAATGTGCGCAATCTTGGTCCCATGGCTGCGTTTGAGCTGGTGGAAAGCAAGGAAAGCCGTACGCCCAAGCCGGAACTGGCAGCGGCGGTAACCAAGAAGGCGAAGGAGAAGGGTCTGATTCTCCTGAGCTGTGGTATGTACGGCAACACCTTGCGTTTCCTGATGCCGGTCACCATCGAAGACGAGGTGCTGGAAGAAGGACTGGCGATTGTGGAAGAAAGCCTCAAGGAAGTGGGTGCCTGATCGGCGCTGACGTTCAAGAGGAAACAGAAAGCCGGGCATAAGCCCGGCTTTTTTATGCCCGTTTGGAAAGCGTCTATTCAGCCAGGCCGCCGCTTCTGTGTGCGGTGACGGCGGTTACGTCCACACTTGTATTCATCGTATACTGCCCAGACTACTCCGGCAGTGCCTTCCGGCCTGCTCCAGTTTCACCAATCAGGCTAGAACATGACGTCTCCGAGCTCCGCCAACGTTCCGGACCACAAGCCAAGGCCCTGGGTCGACTTGCTGGTCAGTATTATCATTCCATCCGTTATCCTGATGAAGTTCAGTGGCGAAGAACATCTGGGCAGCGTGAACGCACTGGTCATCGGCCTGGCGTTTCCACTGGGTTGGGGGTTGTTCGAACTGATCAAGTACCGCAAGAAAAACTTCATTGCGGTACTCGGTCTGGTCAGTGTCGGGCTGACAGGCGGCATTGGCCTGCTTGAGCTGGATGCGGGTTGGTTAGCCATCAAGGAAGCCGCGATTCCCGCGATCATAGGTCTGGCGGTACTGGCTTCCACACGGACCAAGTACCCTCTGGTACGCACCCTTCTTTATAACCCAAGTGTTCTGGATGTCGATAAGATCCATAAGACCCTTGAAGAACACAATCGGGTTGAGGAATTCGAGGCCCGCCTGCTCAAGGCGAGTTACTTCTTTGCGGGCACCTTCCTGTTTTCATCCATCATGAACTACGTGATTGCTAAATGGATCGTGGTCAGCCCGTCTGGTACCGAGGCCTTCAATGAGGAGCTTGGTCGGATGACCCTGGTGAGCTATCCCATGATCGCCATTCCTTCCATGATTATGATGATGCTGATCTTTTATTATCTCTGGCGCACCATCCGCCGGCTGACCGGGTACACGCTGGAAGAGGTGATGGCACCGCATCTGGCCGAGAAAGAGAGGGAGAGAAACGAATCGTCGGAATCGAGCACCGGTAAATAAAACCTCCGGTGGATCGTTGCCGCACGGGATCGAAAACAAAAAAAGCGGCGAAGGTTTGAAGCCTTCGCCGCTTTTTTTTGTGCCTTTTGGACGGTTGTGATCAGACGTCCAGGTTGGTCACTTCCAGGGCATTGGTCTGAATGAAGTTACGACGCGGTTCGACATCGTCGCCCATCAGGGTTGTGAAGATCTGGTCTGCCGCAATGGCGTCTTCGATCGTCACTTTCATCATGCGGCGGGTCTCCGGATCCATGGTGGTTTCCCACAACTGCTCTGGATTCATCTCGCCAAGACCCTTATAACGCTGGATATTCAGACCGCGCTGGGCCTCTTTCATCAACCAGTCCAGGGCACCTTCGAACGACAGCACCGGCTGCTTACGCTCGCCACGTTGGATATAGGCGCCGTCTTCAATGAGGCCATCCAGGGTTTCACCCATGCGGGCGATCGCTGCGTACGAGGATGATTCAAAGAACTCATGGCCGAATACATGCTCGTAGGGAATGCCATGCACGTAGATGGTTACCTTCGGCAGGTACAGCGCCCGCTCGGTATCCTTGGTGACCGAGAAGGTGTATTTGGTACCGGTGCGGGTATCCAGGTCCAGGCCATCGCCGAGACGCGCAACCCAGCGAGCCACGGAAGCTTCTTCCTTAAGATGCTCAGGCTTGAGCGTGACGTTCTGGAGCATCTGCTCCAGTACCTTGGCCGGATAGGCCCGGGACAGTCGCCCAATCATGTTCATGACCGCCTGGTAGTCCTTGACCATGGTTTCCAGAGCGGAATCCTTGATTGCCGGGGCTTCCGGGTTCACATAGAGCTGGGCACCTTCCAGTGCGGTCTGGGTGAGGTAGGCTTCCTTGGCCTTCTCGTCCTTCAGGTACTGCTCCTGCTTGCCACGCTTGACCTTGTAAAGGGGCGGCATGGCGATAAAGACATGGCCACGCTCGATGATTTCGCGCATCTGACGGAACAGGAAGGTCAGCAGCAGCGTCCGGATGTGGGAACCGTCCACGTCCGCATCGGTCATGATGATAATGGAGTGGTAACGCAGTTTATCGGGATTGAATTCTTCCCGGCCGATGCCACAGCCCAGAGCGGTGATCAGAGTGCCCACTTCTGCAGAGGACAGCATCTTGTCAAAGCGGGCTTTTTCCACGTTCAGGATCTTACCTTTCAGCGGAAGGATTGCCTGGGTCTTGCGGTCACGGCCCTGTTTGGCGCTACCACCGGCCGAGTCACCCTCCACAATGTAAAGTTCGGAAAGGGCGGGGTCCTTCTCCTGGCAGTCCGCCAGTTTGCCGGGCAGACCGGCGATATCCAGGGCGCCTTTGCGGCGAGTCATGTCACGCGCCTTTCGAGCGGCTTCACGAGCCCTGGCGGCTTCCAGCATTTTGTTGACGATGAGTTTGGCTTCGTTCGGCTGCTCCTGCAGGTACTCCGCAAAACTCTGGTACAGCTCCTGCTCAACCGCGGTCTTCACCTCGGAGGAGACCAGCTTGTCCTTGGTCTGTGAGGAGAACTTCGGGTCCGGGACCTTGACGCTGATGATGGCTGTCAGGCCTTCCCGGGCATCGTCACCGGAGGTCGCAACTTTCGCCTTCTTTCCCAGACCTTCCTGCTCGATATAGTTATTGAGAGAACGGGTCAGGGCCGCCCGGAAGCCCGCCAGGTGTGTGCCGCCATCGCGCTGGGGGATGTTGTTGGTGAAGCAGTAGATGTTCTCCTGAAAAGCATCGTTCCACTGCATGGACACTTCCACCGCGATACCGTCTTCGCGCTCGCGATTAAAATGGAAAACGCGGTTGATCGGGGTCTTGTTGGAATTCAGATGCTCGACAAAGGCGCGCAAGCCACCTTCGTACTCGAAGACTTCTTCCTTGCCAGAACGCTCGTCGGTCAGACGAATGCGCACGCCACTGTTCAGGAACGCGAGCTCACGCAGACGTTTGGCGAGAATGTCGTAGTGGAATTCAATGTGGGTAAAGGTTTCCGGCGAGGGAATGAAATGCACCTTGGTACCCGATGCGTCGGTCTCGCCGACGGCTGCCAGAGGTGCATTGGGAACACCGTGGGTGTAAGTCTGCTCGTATACCTTGTTGTCTCTACGAATGGTCAGGGTGAGGGTAGAGGACAATGCGTTCACCACCGAGACGCCCACGCCGTGAAGACCACCGGACACCTTGTAGGAGTTATCGTCGAACTTACCGCCGGCGTGCAGCACGGTCATGATAACTTCCGCAGCAGAAACGCCTTCCTCTTCGTGGAGGTCCACCGGAATGCCACGGCCGTTGTCCTTCACGGTTACCGATTCGTCCGGGTGGATAATCACACCAATCTCTGAGCAGTAGCCCGCAAGCGCTTCGTCGATGGAGTTATCCACCAATTCAAAGACCATGTGGTGCAGGCCAGTGCCATCATCGGTATCCCCGATGTACATGCCTGGCCGCTTTCGCACCGCATCCAGTCCTTTCAAGACTTTGATACTGGAGGAATTATAGTTCGATTCACTCATTCGGAAACTCCTGAAGCGTGATAGGCCGGGGCATTCTTTGCTCTTCGCACCGGTCTTATTCTTCCGTCAATTTGCCATGTTCCACGTGGAACAATCTGTAATCCGGTGCATTACCCTCGGGCCAGAGCTGATCCACCATAGGACGCTCAATCGACGTGATAAACACCTGACAACGTAATGCCTGTAACCTGATAGCCAGCATGGCGCGATGGCCCTCATCCAACTCGGCGTTAATATCGTCGAGCAAAAAGGTCACCTGCTTGCCCATGTCACTCAACACCATGCCTTGGGCAATCTTCATCAAAATCACCAGGGTTTTCTGCTGGCCCCGGGAGAACGTTTCGGCAACAGGCCTGCCCTGAAACTTCAACCGGATGTCTGCGCGATTCGGACCATACAATGTGTGCCCGACTTTTCGCTCCTGATCCCGATGGTCTACCAGTAATTCTGCCAGCGGCCGACTGACATCCCAGCCCGGGTAATACTCGAGCTTCAGACCTTCGGTCCAGGGCACCTCTACTTCCCGAACCAGCTTTTCAAAAGCCAACTTGAACCGGCCAAAGGTGCCGGCACGGGCCTCAGTAATGCGCTCACTCAGGGTAGCGTACTGATGATCCCAGACACGCATTAAAGCTTCGTCTAGTCTACCATTTCTCAGCGTTTGATTCCGCTGTGATGTCACTCTCTGGCATTGTTGCCAGAGAGATCCAAAGGAAGGTTCCACGTGGAACACTAACCAGTCCAGAAACTGACGCCGCTTCCCGGGTCCACCTGCCACCACATCAAAAACACCAGGATCGATCACAGATACCGGCAGATGCTTGGCGAGGGCAGAAAGACTCCTGACCGCCTCACCATCCACCCGTAACATCGTTTCCTTCTGACCCACATCCCGGGATATTCCCAGGCGATGCACCAGATCGGTCTCGCTGCCATGCCTGCGTGAGTCCAACCCATGATCGAGACCACCAAACACCGTCAGCCGTTGTTCGCCATGACTCACCACTGCCTGGTGCCTGTTCACCCGAAACGAACGGCCCAATCCCAGATAACCGATGGCTTCCAGCACGCTTGTTTTGCCGCTTCCATTTTCTCCGTAAAGCAGATTAAACGACGATGAAAAGCTGATCGGCGCCGACGACAGGTTGCGGAAGTTCTCAGTCTGGAATTTTACAAGCGCCATAGAAAAGCAGACTCGAAGGGGAAGAAGGGCAGGAAACAACACAAAACCCTTTAACGAAAAAGGCAGCGTTACCTTCCCTTCGGTAACGCTGCCCTAGTGTACAAAAGCCAATCGCTCAAGGCGACAGCCTCAGTGGAGCATGTTCAACCGTTCGTCCATGAACACATCCATTTCTGGTGCAAGGATGTGAACATAGCGATCGAAATACAGGAACTGTTTCAGTAGCAAAGCGAATTCCCTTGGAAAATGCAGGCCATGGCTTTCGCCGATCTTAACCATATCCATCAGGATATGATTAACATCGTCTTCTGCCTGCTCCGCCTCATAGGGAACCTCGTCGGGCACCATTCGGTCCATCTGCTGGTAGAGCCGTCTCAAATCGCTGGCCAGATCATCTACCCGAACCGTCTGGCGGGTAATGCCGATGCGGATCATCGCGTCGGCCATTCCCTCGAAATTCCCAACCATAACGGCTGAAATGAAATCGCTCACCGCCTGCCAGGTATCCGGCTTGATACGACCAACAATTCCGAAGTCGATAAAACCAACCCGACCGTCCTTGAGAACCATCAGGTTGCCGGCATGCACATCCGCGTGGAAAAACTCACATTGGGTCAGACTGGAGAACCAGGTGTTCATGGCCGTGATCAGGGTTCGCTCCGGATCACGGGCGTAACCGCGGATACTTTCCAGATCGGTCAGGGACACACCGTGGAACCGCTCCATGGTCAGGATCCGCCGGGTGCTGCAGTGTTCGAACACCCTCGGTACTGCCGCATCTTCATTATGGGTATCGTGCAGAAACTCCCGGAACACCTTCAGGTTGTTCGCTTCCTTGATGAAATCGCACTCTTCCATCATGGTCCGCTGGATTTCCTCAACGATACCGGACATGGAGGTCCAGGACAGTTTCGGTGCCAGAGTTTCCAGAATACGGGCAGACAGGTACAGGAAGTTCAGATCGGTTAAGAGAATGTTTTCCACACCCGGCTTCTGAACCTTGATCACCACTTCTTCACCGGATACCAGACGCGCGGCGTGAACCTGGGCAATCGATGCCGACGCCAGGGCCACCGGATCGATTTCCGAATAGACTTCCTCCAGGGGCCGACCAAGCTCTTCCCGGATAATTCTCTTGATCACACCAAAGGGCAGGTTGGGTGTTCTGTCCAGGCAGTGCTGGAACTCCTCGACATACTCCTTAGGGAAAAACGTCGGGGAGCTGGCAATGAACTGTCCCAGTTTGATGTAGGTTGCACCGAGGGATTCAAACGTCTGCCTCAGCAAGCGCGGCGTTGGAGGGCGATCCCCCCGAAGCCAGTTGATCCCGGTGCGCCCGAGTACCGACACAGTCTGGCCAATCCTGAAGGCGCCTTTGATTCCATTCGTTACGGTACTCATCAATCTCATCTCCTCCTACAGCCTCATGGGCATGACAACATAGAGGCAACGGTTATCGTTTTGCGCCTCTATCAACGCACTGCTGTTCGGATTCGACAGGGTTATTTTTACCTGGTCCTCATCCAGCGCGTTCATGACATCCACCAGATAGCCTACATTAAAACCGATTTGCAGGGATTCGCCCTGATAGTCCACCGGCAGCGCGTCTTCGGCCTGTTCCTGATCCGGGTTGTTGGCAAATACCTGGAGTTCATTGGATGCCAGGTTCAAGCGCACGCCGCGGATGTTCTCGTGGGACAGGATGCCCGCCCGTTGCAGGGTATTCTTTAAGGTGGCGCGGTCCGCCATGACGATCTTGTCGCCCCCGCGCGGAATTACGCGATTGTAGTCGGGAAATTTGCCTTCAATCAGTTTCGAGGTGAAGGTATAAGACCCCACCGTCGCTCGCAGGTGGTTATCGCCAATAACCAGGGTCACCGGTGTTTCCACATCATCGAGCAACCGGGCCAGTTCCAGTACCCCTTTGCGCGGAACAATAACCTGACGCAGCTCCGGGCAGTTGGTGGCCAGTTCCAGGTGTGCCATGGCCAGTCGATGGCCGTCGGTAGCTACCGTCCGCACATGGTCCTTGTCCACTTCCAGCAACAGTCCATTCAGGTAGTAGCGCACGTCCTGCTGAGCCATGGCGAACGCCGTGGCATCAAGCATTCGGCCGAGTTCTTTCTGGGGCAATTCCAGACGGAAGCTCTCGTCTTCGTCTTCCACGTTCGGAAAGTGCTCCGCCGGCAGGGTCGACAGGGTAAAGTGGCTGGCGCCACACCGCAGGTGCAACCGATCGCCTTCAAGCGACAGCTCCATCGGCGCCTCGTCCCCCAGGGCCCGGGAGATATCCGACAGCTTGCGGGCCGGAACGGTAATCCGGCCGGGCTGATCTACATGCACCGGTGTTACCCGCGCCACCAGTTCCACTTCCATATTGGTACCGGTCAAGGTCAGGGTATTGTCCTCGGCCACCAGCAAGACGTTGGAGAGCACGGGCATGGTCTGTTTCTTTTCCACCACGCCAGCAATGCTTTGCAGCGGGGTAAGCAGGGATTCACGGCTGATCGTCAGTTTCATGGCACTCAGCTTTCTATATGTTGGAAGGGTGAATGTTGTTCGCCAACGCCCGGCATCAGGTGGTCAGCAGTCTCATAAAATTCTGATAATCCTCGCGGATGCCCGGATCAGTCTCCTGCAACTCCACGATTTTCTTGCACGCATGCAATACGGTGGTGTGGTCACGCCCGCCAAAGGCATCACCAATCTCCGGCAAGCTGTGATTGGTCAGCTCCTTCGACAACGCCATGGCGACCTGCCTTGGCCGGGTCACCGTTCGAGTCCGGCGCTTGGAGAGAAGATCGGCCACCTTGATCTTGTAATATTCCGCCACCGTGCGCTGAATGTTGTCGATGCTCACCTGTTTCTCGTGCAGCGCCAACAGGTCTTTCAGGCTCTCCCGGATAAACGGCGGAGTGATTTCAGAGCCGGTGAAGTGAGCATTCGCTATCACCAGACGAAGCGCGCCTTCGAGCTCCCGAACGTTTGAACGAATCTTCTGGGCAATAAAAAAGGCCGCTTCGCTGCTGAGCTTAACGTTGGCCTGATCGGCCTTTTTCATCAAAATGGCAACCCGCGTTTCCAGTTCGGGCGGCTCTACCATCACCGTCAGGCCCCAGCCAAACCGTGATTTGAGTCGCTCTTCCATATCCACAATTTCTTTCGGAAACCGATCGCAGGTAACGATGACCTGCTGCCCGCCTTCCAACAACGCATTAAAGGTATGGAAGAACTCTTCCTGGGAACGCTCCTTGCGGGCGAAAAACTGGATGTCATCAATCAACAGGGCATCCACTGAACGGTAATAGCGCTTGAACTCGTTGATGGCGTTAAGCTGCAATGCCTTCACCATATCGGCAACAAAACGCTCCGAACGGAGATAGGCCACCTTCGCCTTGGGGTTACGACGGACAATTTCGTTGCCGATCGCATGCATCAGGTGTGTTTTACCAAGACCAACCCCGCCGTACAAAAACAGAGGGTTGTAGGCTCCACCCGGATTCTCGGCCACCTGCATGGATGCGGCACGGGCGAGCTGGTTGGATTTGCCTTCCACAAAGGTTTCGAAGGTAAACCCCTCGTTGAGGAAGCTCTGGTGTTTGATGTCACCTTCAACCTGAACCGGTCGCCGCTGGGTGTCACTCTTCGGGCGCACCGATGGTGTGGATGCAACGGTGGCGGCCACCCCTTTTTCTTCTTCGGTTACCCGGCTGCCGGCCTCTTCCTGAACCTGACCGTTGACGCGAGCAGGTACTTCCGACCGTTTGACCGGTTCGCCTTCACGGGGTGCGGAACCCACTTTCATATTGACCCGGGGCGCCTGCCCACCGTTCAGATCCTTAAGCACCTCTTCGATACGTCGCAGGTACTTTTCGTTTACCCAATCCATGACAAAACGGTTTGGGGCGAACAGCATCAGCTGCCCCTCCCGGTGATCGGACTGCAGGGGCCTGAGCCAGGTATTGAACTGTTGTGCGGGAAACTCGTCCCGGAGTACTTCAAGACATTGATGCCACATACTGTTTGGCACGACAGCCTGCTCCCGATAACCCTGAAATGTCTCTGAACGGACAAGGGACTTCCTGTCCTGTGAGATGACCCCGAATTCTAACCCGACCGGCCCTGCAGTGAAAGGGCTAAAGCCAGTTCATGAACAGCCTGTGGAAATTTATTTCTTTGTATTTCAATTTTTTACGAACTTACCTACAACCTTGTGTACAGAAAATTCCTACAATGAAAGTTACCCACAGCCCTATGTGTACAGCCCGGGTTTAACCCTGTTAGGAACCACGGGATGCAACCGGGGATAACTTTGAACCTCGCTTCGAAAACGACTTACCCACATTTCACCCTGCCATCGTCCACAGATCTCAGGGCGCCTTATCAATACCCTTATAAACCGCCCAACGAACTGTTTTTCTAATCTTTTCTTCGCTTATCCACAGAAACCTGCGGTACTAATAACAGTAATAATTAATCCTTAAAAGAATTCTAAAAAGACTTACTGAATTTATTAGCTGACCTGGCTGATTCCGAATTTCGGGCATGCGCATAACCCCCTAGCAATAAGCATTGAATTCCCACCGGTATTTGCATAGAATGCCGCTCCTGTTTTGGCTGTTCATTTTCCAGCCAGTTACTGAATTTCCAACTTACGAATTGTGAGATCATCACCATGAAAAGAACGTTTCAACCAAGCGTCCTGAAGCGTAAGCGCGTTCACGGTTTCCGTGCCCGTATGGCCACTGCCAACGGCCGCAAGGTTATTTCCCGTCGTCGTGCCAAGGGCCGCGCACGTCTGTCCGCGTAAGCTCTGATTGCCTCATGAAGGCTTTGAGTTTCCCGAAATCACATCGTCTCTTGCGACCTGCTGATTACGGCAAAGTCTTCAACGACGTGCAGCTGAAAGTTCCGCACCGGAATTTTCTGATCCTGGCTACACCGAATAATCTCGGTCACGCCAGGATCGGTTTGATCTTCTCGAAGAAAAACCTGAAGCTTGCAGTCCAGAGAAACCGGGTAAAGCGCCAGGTCAGGGAAAGTTTCCGTCACCAGACGGACCTGCCCGGCCTGGATCTTGTGGTTCTGGGACGCCAGGGGCTGGTTTCCCTGGACAACCACTCGGTTCGGGCATCCATGGATGACCTCTGGCGACGTCTCAGGAAAAAGTACGCTCAATCTCAGCCATCCCGGGCAGCACCATCGGAATCTGCCAATCGAGGAACGGGTTAATGCGCAAGCTTCTGCTTCTGCCCATCCGCTTCTACCAGTATGCAATCAGCCCGCTGATGGCCAGTCACTGCCGCCACTACCCCACCTGCTCACAATACGCCGTTGAAGCCATTAACCACCATGGCGCGCTTAAAGGATTATTTCTCGCAATCCGGCGTCTGTTAAGGTGTCATCCCTGGGCGGAAGGCGGTTATGATCCTGTACCGGGAACGGCAGAACCCCGGGCTCAGGAAACCGCAACAGCCTGCGTACACGCTGATCACTCCCATACAACAACCCAGACCAGACAGTAACTCTATGGATATTCAACGCATCGTATTATTTGCCGGCCTGGCTATTGTCAGTTATCTGATGGTGCTTGCCTGGAATGAGGACTACCATCAGCCGCCCGAGACGGCTCAGGTCGCTGAATCCCAGCCTTCGCAAACCGCTGGCAACATGGGCAATTCCGACAATATGGTGCTTCCGGAGGACAGCTCCGCTCAGGTTGATGGTGATGGCGAGTTCACCACTCCGGAGACTGGTCAGGCTGTCATCAGCTCAACCGAAACCACCACCGCGGTCAGCGATCAGTTCATCACAGTTCGCACCGATGTCTACGATCTGCAGATCGATCGGGTCAGCGGTAACCTGGTAAAAGCACGGCTGCTTGATTACGACGATACCCTGAACAGCGAAAAGCCGTTGACGCTCCTGAACAACACGCAGAATCGCCTGTACGTTCTGGAAAGTGGGCTGATTGGTCGTGATGGCCCGGATAGTCGCAAAAACGGTGCGGCTCCGGTCTACAGTGCTGACGCTGCAAGCTATGAACTGGCGGAAGGCGACAACCAGCTTCAGGTAGATCTGACTTACACCTCTGATAATGGCGTCCAGATCACCAAGCGTTATGAATTTGAACGCAACAGCTACGAAATTGGCGTCAAATATCTGGTTGAAAACCAGTCGAGTGAAGAATGGCAGGCCAATTTCACCGGCAAGATCGTCCGGGACCAGTCCCCGGACCCGACCTCCCAGACCAGCATGGGTATCCAGGCCTTCCTGGGTCTGGTCATCAGCTCCCCGGAAGATCCCTACGAGAAGTTTGATTTCGGAGACCTCCAGGAAAACCAGATCAATCAGTCGGTTACCAACGGCTGGCTGGCCTTCCTGCAGCACTACTTCCTGTCGGCATGGGTACCGGAGCGCGATATTCCCGCCCAGTACCAGACCACGCGCCGTGGCCCGAACTATGTAATGGGCTTTGTTTATCCGGCTACCAGTGTGGCGCCGGGCGAAACCGCAGAGATCGGTGCCCGGGCCTACGTTGGGCCGAAGATCATTGAGCGCCTTGAAGGCATGGCTCCGAACCTCGACCGTACCGTTGATTTCGGCTGGTTGTTCTTCATTTCGCTGCCGCTGTTCATCATTCTGGACTGGTTCCATAGCCTGGTTGGCAACTGGGGCGTGTCCATCATCCTGCTGACGGTTCTGGTCAAGGCGGTGTTTTTCCATCTGTCCGCTACCAGCTACAAGTCCATGGCCAAGATGCGGGCCGTTGCGCCTCAGCTGACCCGGCTGAAAGAACTGTACGGAGACGACCGGCAGCGCATGTCCCAGGAAATGATGGCGTTGTACAAGCGGGAAAAGATCAATCCGCTGGGTGGCTGTCTGCCCATACTGGTGCAGATGCCGGTGTTCATCTCCCTGTACTGGGTTCTGTTCGAGAGTGTTCAGCTTCGTCACGCGCCATTCATGCTGTGGATTCAGGATCTGTCGGTCATGGACCCGTACTTCATCCTGCCGATTCTGATGGGTGCCAGCATGTTCCTGCAGATGAGTCTGAATCCGACGCCGCCGGATCCGATGCAGGCCAAGATCATGAAGATGATGCCGTTGATCTTTACGGTCTTCTTCCTGTGGTTCCCGGCAGGTCTGGTTCTGTACTGGCTGGTGAACAATATTCTGTCCATTGCCCAGCAGTGGTACATTACCCGCAAGATCGAAGCAGAAATGGCCGGCAAGAAGCACTGACCGGTGCCCGAACCGACCCGGCAAAGGCTCCTGTATGGAGCCTTTGTTGTTTTCAGCCTGTGGAAAAAGCATGAGCCAGAGTTCTGACACCATCGCAGCCATCGCCACCGCACCGGGACAGGCCGGAGTTGGCATTGTTCGTATCTCTGGGCCCAAGGCCCTCGCCATTGCAAAAAAGATGCTGGGCTTTGAGCCGAAACCGCGATATGCCCATTACGGCCCCTTCCATGACAGCCATGGCGAGTTAATAGACGAGGGCATAGGCCTGTTTTTCCCCAACCCCCACTCGTTCACCGGCGAAGACGTGTTCGAGCTTCAGGGGCACGGTGGTACGGTGATTCTCGATCTTCTGCTCCGTGAGGTGTGCAGCCAGGGTGCAAGGCTGGCCCGGCCCGGCGAGTTTTCCGAGCGGGCGTTTCTGAACGATAAACTGGATCTGGCTCAGGCTGAAGCCATTGCCGATCTGATCGAAAGCAGTTCGGAGCAGGCCGCGCGCTGCGCCGTTCGTTCCATGCAGGGTGTGTTTTCCCGTCAGATAGAAGATCTGGTAGACGCGGTTACGCACTTGCGAATTTACGTTGAGGCGGCGATCGATTTTCCCGAGGAGGAGATCGATTTTCTGGCTGACGGAAAGGTGGCCAGTGATTTACAGGGCCTGCTGGACCGGCTCGGGACAATTCTGGCCGAGGCCCAGCAGGGGACCATTCTGCGGGACGGCATGAAAGTGGTCATTGGCGGCAGGCCAAATGCCGGGAAATCCAGTCTGCTCAATGCCCTGGCCGGTCGCGAAGCGGCCATTGTTACGGCGATTGAGGGCACAACCCGTGATGTTCTGCGGGAGCATATCCACATCGATGGGATGCCCCTGCACATTATTGATACCGCCGGCCTGCGGGACAGCCCGGACGAAGTGGAACAGATCGGTATTGCCCGGGCCTGGGAGGAAATCCGTCAGGCCGACCGCATCCTTCTGATGGTGGATGCGACTACCACCGAGAAAACCAGTCCCCATGAAATCTGGCCGGATTTCATCGACCAGCTACCGGCCAACGCCCCGGTGACGGTGATACGGAATAAAGTGGACCTCTCTGGTGAAACGGTCGGTATCAGTGCCGAAGACCACCAGAGCGCGCCGGTGATCCGTTTGGCAGCAAAGTCTGCGGAAGGCCTGGAGATCCTCCGGGACCATCTCAAACAATGCATGGGGTTTGCCAGCACCACAGAAGGTGGTTTCCTCGCCCGGCGCCGCCATCTTGATGCCCTGGAGCGCGCCCAGGCCCTGCTGATCCAGGGCCAGAGCCAGCTCGAGGGTTTCGGTGCCGGCGAGCTTCTGGCTGAAGACCTTCGTGCCGCCCAGGATAGCCTGGGCGAGATCACCGGGCATCTGACGCCTGATGAGTTACTGGGCAAGATCTTTAGCAGCTTCTGTATCGGTAAATAGCGCTAACCGGTCTTCCGGCGTTCCTCGGAGGTGACTGGCACCAATGCCTCAGTGCTGTTGCGGTTGCCCAAGAAATCCGGGCGCGGTTTGTTGCCGCAGAATGGGGCCTGGAGCTGGTTTTCCACACTGTTATAGACGAAAAACAGGTTGCTGCGCGGCCAGGGCGACATATTGGCATTGGAGGCGTGGAGCGTGTTGCACTCGAAGATGATCAGCGAGCCGGCAGGGCCGGTTGGCGCTTTGATACCGTAGTCATCCGCCATGGCTGCCAGGTCCCGATTGTTGGGAACACCAAGTTCCTGTTTTTTCAGCGACGACTGGTAGTTGTCCTCCGGTGTGCGGCCAACGCAGGGCACAAAGGTCTTGTGGGAACCGGGAATGAGCATCAGAGGGCCGTTGAAAGGCGTGTTGTCGGTGAGGGCGATGGAAAAGCTGACTGCCCGCATCCGTGGCATGCCGTCCTCGGAGTGCCAGGTCTCGAAATCGGAATGCCAGTCAAAACCCTTGCCGTGGAAACCGGGTTTGAAATTGATCCGGGACTGGTGGATGTAGGCTTCACTGCCCAGAAGCTGACGCACCATGGCCAGAATCCTGGGATCCCGGGTCAGCCGGTCGAATCGGTCCGACAGTTCGTGAATGCCAAAAATCGAGCGGATCTCCTGCTTGCCGGGTTCAGTAATGGTGCCTTCCGAGCGCAGAATGCTTTCATCGTCCTCATAGCCCCGCAAATCCTCCCGGAACTGGCGCACCGTGGCCTGGTCGAGAAAACTGTCGAAGACCAGAAAACCGTCGCGCTCATACCGTGCCAGCTCAGTCTCACTCAGTGGTCCGTCGGAACGGTCCGGGCCGCTGCTGTGCACCACGGGATCCTGTCGTTCAAAGCTTTTGGTGGGGCGTTCCAGGCGGGTGGGATAAAAGTCGTCAGTACGAGTCTCCATATTCGAACCTCCTTACTTTTATTCGAGAGATCAGAACATTTCTATTTAATTCAGTGAGTTAATAACTCCAATGCGGAAATGCACCTGGTAGATGGGTTCAGGCGGACGTATTTCAAGGGCAAAAAAAACCGGGCCGAGGCCCGGGGATAAGGTGTACCGGATACTCTACCCGGTGAAGGCCAGATCTTCGGCGTCGAGCTGCATCAGGTTTTTGCTGGGGCTGAGCATGCTGGTGGCGTGGCTCTGGGCCCGGGGCAGCAAACGTTCAAAATAGAACTCGGTGGTGGCGAGCTTGGCCTGGTAAAAGCCGGTGGATTCCTCACCACCGTTATCGAGTTTATCCACAGCCACCGCAGCCTGACGCAGCCAGATATAGGCCATGGTGACGTAGCCGCTATACATCAGAAAATCGTAGGATGCGGAACTCACCACATCGCGATCCTTGCGCGCCGCGAGCATGATACGGACGGTCAGCAGATTCCATTGCCCGGTCAGCTTGAGCAGTTCCAGAGCCCAGGGCCGTAGCCGTTTATCGGTGAGATGCTTACGGGCAAAATTGGCAATGTTCAGGGTGAACTCGCGCACCGCGCCGCCCTGGGTCATCAGCAATACTTTTCGTCCCAGAAGGTCCAGCGCCTGGATACCGGTAGTGCCCTCGTACAGGGTGGCGATGCGGGTATCCCGGACAATCTGCTCCATGCCGTGTTCGCGGATGTAACCGTGGCCGCCAAAAACCTGGACCCCCAGGTTAGCCGCTTCGCAGCCGAGCTCAGTGAGAAAGCCCTTCAAAATTGGCGTCAGGAAGCCGAGTTTGTCATCGTACTTTTCCGCCTTTTTATCGTCACCCTCGGTGAATCCCTCGACCATGTGATCGGCCAGTCGGGCCGCGTAATACAGCATGGCCCGACCGCCTTCGGCGATGGCCTTCTGGGTCAGTAACATCCGGCGCACATCAGCATGATGGATCAGGCTGTCGGCGACCTGCTCCGGCTCTTTCTTGCCTGAGAGTGCCCGCATAGAGCGCCGATCTTTTGCATAGGCCAACGCCCACTGATAGGACAGCTCCGCCGGCCCGACGCCCTGAATGGCGGTGCCGATACGGGCGGTGTTCATGAAAGTGAACATGCAATTGAGCCCTTCATTCTCGGGGCCAATGAGAAAACCGGTGGCGCCATCGAAATTCAGTACACAGGTGGCCGAGGCCTTGATGCCCATTTTCTTTTCCAGGCTGCCGCAGACCACACCGTTGCGCTCACCGACATCGCCGTTACTGTCGGGCAGGAACTTGGGTACGATAAAAAGGCTGATACCCCGGGTGCCCTTGGGGGCTTCGGGCAGACGGGCCAGTACAATGTGGACAATGTTCTCGGTCAGGTCGTGGTCGCCAGAGGAGATGAAGATCTTGGTTCCGGTAAGCCGGTAGCTGCCGTCGGCCTGGGGTTCGGCTTTGGTCTTTACCTGGCCCAGATCGGTGCCACACTGGGGTTCGGTCAGGCACATGGTGCCGGCCCAGCGGCCCTCCGTCAGTGGCGCAAGGTAGGTCTGTTTCTGGTCTTCCGTACCATGAAGGAAAATCGTGTTCATGGCCCCCAGGGACAGCCCCGGATACATGGAGAAAGGCCAGTTGGCAGTACCCATCATTTCCTGTTTCAGCAGTCCCATGGACGCGGGAAGGCCCTGGCCGCCGTATTCCTCGGGCGCTGAGAGTCCCTGCCAGCCCCCCATGGCGTACTGCTGGTAGGCGTCCCGGTAACCGGCGGGTGTGGTGACTTCACCGTTGTCCAGTTTGCAACCTTCTTCGTCGCCAGAGAGGTAAAGTGGGCTCAGCACCTCTTCACAAAACTTTCCGCATTCGCCGAGTATCGCGTCCACGATATCGGGCGTGGCGTTTTCACCGCTGGTCAGGGTGGCGTAATGACCCGGGTAATCGAACACCTCGTTCAGCAGGAATTTCATGTCGCGCAGGGGTGCTTTGTAAACCGGCATAGCGGAATCCTCTGTGTCTTTCTCAACAATCTTGGGTGGGCAACCACCGTTCGTTGCCTTGTGTTTTACGCCAATACCCGGGCACTGCCATTGACGAAAAGCACCGGGTAGACTGTCAGAATGGACAATTGGCCGAGATGACGTAGCAGAGATCGTGGATTCCGGGTAATGATCGTTAAAGAGGCTTTCGGCGTATTTCCTTGCGCCGAGGACCCCCACATATTCCTGTTCAGAGAGTGTAAAAGTCATGCAAAGCCTGTTTACTGAGATATCGAAACGCCTGTCGACACCTATACTCTGGGTATTGTTTTCGGCACTGCTGCTCAGTGGCTGTGCCAGTCCCTCGCTTGAGGACTACGCCGACCGCACGCCAGAGCTGGTCCCTGAAGAGTTCTTTACCGGCGAACTTTCCGCCCGGGGGGTGGTCAAGAATTTTTCCGGTGAGGTGATACGCACCTTTGATGCGGATATCAGCGCATCATGGGATGACGAGGGCGTGGGCACCCTGGATGAGGTGTTCCGTTTCGATGACGGCGAAGTGCAGACCCGCGTCTGGACCCTGACTCCCGCGGAGGACGGCTACCATGCTGACGCCGGTGACGTGGTTGAACCCGGAATCATGCGTTGGAGTGGCAATGCAATTCACATGAATTATGTGCTCCAGGTGGCCTATGGCGACGGTACCCTGGACGTACGCATGGATGACTGGATGTACCTGATTACGCCCGACACGTTGATCAATCAGACCACCATGAGCAAGTGGGGAATCGACGTGGGCGAGGTGGTTCTGGTCATCCAGAAAAAGTAACAGACGACTAACCTGACTCCGAAATACCTGGAAATCCTATGTGGAAACAGTGGTTGATTGCATTGGTACTGGTGGCTGTCGCTATCGGCGGCGCTTTTGTGTATCAGAACTTCGATGATGGGACCGCCGCCCAGAGCGGCCGCGAACGTCCCGCCAGCGCGGTTAACACCATGCTTCCGCAGATGGAGGCAGTACGGGATGTGGTCAACGCCGTTGGCAGTCTCAAAGCCCTGAACGCGGTTGAACTGACCACGGAAGTCAGTGGCCGGGTGGTGGAATTGAATCTGGAAACCGGCCGCCGGGTGGGGCAGGGCGACGTCCTGTTGCGGCTTGATGATCGCCAGGCCCGGGCAGACCTGCAGGTGATCGAGGCGCAACTGGCGGATGCCCGCCGACAGCTTGAAAGGGCACAGCGGTTGCGCTCGAACAACAGTATTTCCCAGTCCCAGGTGGATCAACTGAGAACGTCAGTCGATGTCGCCGAGGCACAGCGCCAGTCAGCTCAAGTTCGTCTGGAAAACCACCGGATTGAGGCGCCGTTTGCCGGTGTGGTCGGGCTGAGTGACATCAGCGTCGGCGCCTATATCACTGCCGGGACCTCGGTGACTACCCTGGATACCACCGACCGTATGGAACTGGGATTTTCGATACCGGAGCGTTTCCTGGGGCAGGTAAGTCTCGGGCAAGAGGTAAGGGGCGCATCGCCGGCCTATCCGGACCAGACCTTTTCCGGTCAGCTGGTGGAGTTGGGTTCCAGGGTCAGTGAGTTGAGCCGTTCGCTGCCTGTCCGGGCACTGATCGATAACCCGGATGGCCTGCTCCGGCCGGGACAGTTCATGTCTGCGACGCTTACACTCCGGCAACGGCAGGCGCTGGTAATCCCCGAGCAGGCGGTGATGATCCGGGGTGATGAACAATATGTGTTTGTGGCTGAAGACGGTGTGGCCCGGCGGGTTTCGGTGAGCCTGGGCTCGCGCATGCCCGGTTTTGTGGAAGTTTCGAACGGTTTGAGCCAGGAAGACCCGGTGATCGTGACCGGTCAGGACCGGCTCAGCAGTGGGGACCGGGTTCGGGTATTGGAAGACGACAAAGCCATTCCCGAGAACCGTTTTATTACGGCCAGGGAGTCGTAACCGGTGGTCCTCTCTGACGTCTCCATCAAGCGGCCGGTGTTCGCTACGGTCCTCAGTCTTCTGATCGTTGTGTTCGGTCTGGCAGCCCTGATGGGCCTGCCGGTGCGCGAGTACCCGGATATTGACCCACCCGTTGTTTCCATCTCCACCGACTACACCGGCGCCGCGGCCGAGGTGGTGGATACCCAGATTACCCAGGTGATCGAGGGTGCCATCAGTGGCATTGAGGGTATTCGGTCGATCGAATCATCCACCGAGCAGGGCGAGTCCCGAACCAGTATTGAATTTACCACCGCCCGGGATGTGGATATTGCCGCCAATGATGTCCGTGATGCGGTTTCCCGGGTGGCGAACCAGCTGCCAGACGAAGCCGATCCACCGGTGGTGCGAAAGGCGGATTCCGATGCACGCCCGATGATGTGGGTGACCCTGCGCAGTGATGTCTGGGACAGTGCCGAATTGAGTGACTTTGCCGACCGGGTCCTGGCGGACAGGTTGTCGGTACTCGATGGTGTTGCCGACGTGCGTATTGGCGGCGAACGGCGCTATGCCATCCGGGTCTGGCTGGACCGCGAACGTCTTGCGGCCCGGGATATCACCGTGGCGGAAGTGGAACGGGCCCTGCGTGCCAACAACGTGGAGCTGCCGGCAGGATCGGTGGATTCCTCCACCCGGAATTTCACCGTGCGGGCCGAGGGCCGGCTGTCGAACGTTGAACAGTTCCGGGAGCTTGTGGTTCGCCGGGATGGTAATGATCTGTTGCGCCTGGGTGAGGTGGCCAATGTTCAGATGGGTGTGGAGTCGGATGTGAGCCGCCTGCGCGCCAATGGCCAGACCGCCATCGGCATGGGGATTATCCGCCAGTCCAAGGCCAACACCGTTGCGGTTTCCGATGCCGTCCGCGCCGAGCTGGAGAAGATCCGGGAGACACTGCCACCGGAAGTCACCATCGCGGAAAGCTACGACGAATCCATTTTCATCCGGGCTTCCATCAAGGAAGTGGTCACCACGCTCGCCATTGCGGTGTCCCTGGTTATCCTGGTTATCTTCCTGTTCCTGCGCTCCTGGCGGGCGACCCTCATTCCCGCGGTGACCATTCCGGTTGCGGTGATTGGTGCCTTTATCGGTCTGGGCTTCCTGGGTTTTTCCATCAACGTACTGACCCTGCTGGCGGTGATTCTTGCCATCGGCCTGGTGGTGGACGATGCCATCGTGATGCTGGAAAACATCCAGCGCCGCATTGACGAGGGTGAGCCCCCGTTGCTTGCCGCCTACCGGGGCGCGAAGCAGGTTGCTTTCGCCGTGATTGCGACCACTCTGACACTGGTGGCGGTGTTCGTTCCCATCTCCTTCATGGGCGGTAACATTGGCCGGTTGTTTGCCGAATTCGGCTTCACCCTGGCGGCGGCAGTGGTGTTTTCGAGCCTCGTGGCCCTGACCCTGGCGCCGATGCTGTGTTCCAAGTGGCTCAGGCACAGCCCCGAATCGGCAGAAGGTCATCGTCTCTGGGCCGCCAGTGAAAAGGCCCTGAATGGCCTGACCAATGGTTACCGCAGGCTGTTGGAGTTTTCCCTGAGGCAGCCGGGCTTGTTGCTGGGCCTTGGACTTGTCGGGCTGGTCATTGCCGCCGTGGTGTATCCGAAATTGCCTCAGGAGCTGGCGCCTACCGAAGACCGTGCCGTGATTATCATGCCCACCAGCGCGCCCCGTGGCTCAACGGTGGAATACACCGACCACTACGTCCGCCAGGTGGAAGAGTCATTGCTGCCGTATCTGGATGAAGGCATAGCCAACCGCCTGCTTGCCATCGTCGGGTTCCGTGATGAAGAGGACAACGCGTTCATGATCATGGGCCTGGTGCCCTGGGAAGATCGGGAGATCAAGCAGCAGGAAGTGACCAGCGAAATCCGCAAAAAGTTGGCCGATGTGTCCGGCATTCGAACCGTGGCCGTGAACCCGCCGGGTCTGGGTCAGCGGGGGTTCAGCCAGGCCGTGGAGTTTGTGGTGGCCGGCCCGGACTACGAATCGGTGCAGGACTGGAGCCAGGAAATCGTGGAGCGAGCCAAGGACAACCCCAATCTTCAGGACCTGGATACCGATTTCGAGCTGACCCGGCCGGAACTGCGGGTAAACATCGACCGGGAGCGGGCCGCGGATCTGGATATCACGGTAGAAGACGTGGGCCTCACCTTGCAGACCATGCTGGCTTCCCGGCAGGTAACCACTTACATCGATCGAGGCCGGGAATACGATGTAATCATTCAGGCGGAAGACGCCAACCGGGCAACGCCCGAAGACCTGGGCCAGATTTTCCTGCGGCCCCGGGAGGGCGGTAACCTGATCCCATTGCAGGCACTGGTTTCCGTGCAGGAAATCGGGGCCAACCCGGACCTCCGCCGCATCGACCGCCTGCCCGCTGTGGTGATCAGTGCATCTCTGGCGGATGGTTACGACCTGGGTTCGGCATTGACCTACCTGAACAACCTGGCTGTGGATAACCTGCCGCCGGAAGCCCGCGTCAGTTACAAGGGCCTGAGCCGGGAATTCCAGGAATCCTCGGCGGCAATCTACGTTACCTTTGCGCTGGCTTTCGTCATCGTGTTCCTGGTGTTGGCAGCCCAGTTTGAAAGCTGGATACATCCGTTGATTATCATGCTGTCGGTGCCGCTGGCGGTAACCGGGGCTCTCCTGGCGCTCTGGTGGACGGGTATCAGTCTGAACATCTACAGCCAGATCGGCATCATCATGTTGCTGGGATTGATGGCCAAGAACGGGATACTGATCGTGGAGTTCGCCAACCAGCTCCGGGACAAGGGTTACGAGGTGCGGGAGGCGATTCTCGAAGGCGCCTGTCTGCGTTTCCGTCCGGTATTGATGACTACCATATCGACGATTTTCGGTGCCGTGCCACTGGTCATTGCCACCGGTGCGGGAGCCGAGAGTCGGGCTGCGATTGGTATGGTCATTCTGGGCGGCCTGATCTTCGCCACCACGCTGACCCTGTTCATCATTCCGGTGCTCTACAACCTGTTGGCCCGGTTTGCCAAGTCTTCCAATGCGGTGGAAAAAGAACTGGAACGTCAGGCGTCCGGACAGGCGGGTGGCACTGGATTGGCCGCCGCGCCACAGAAACGCGCCGACGATTTCTGACTGACCGGGTGATTACAGGGTGGCCGGGAACTCCAGCTGGCCGCCAAACATCTCATCCGGGTGTATGTCGACGCAGAAGACCTGTTGCCCCGGCAGCATTGTTGAGAGGGTGACGGTACGTTTTGCATCCGGCAGACCGACATAGGGCCGACAGCTGCTGATGTGCTGGGGCCGTTCCAGGGCATTCCGGAAGTACTCCCGGTGGGTCCATTGAGCGCCGGCGGAATGATACAGCGGATTGAACTTTCCGCGATGAATGTCCGGATTGGCGCGGGCAAGGTTCCCTTGCTGGATGCCCTGTGGATTGAGCAGGAAGCAGCGTTTCACGCCATCCACTTCCAACAGCTTGTTGCAGGCGGTGCTGAACGGCAGCTCCCGGCTCAGGGAATGGCAGGCTTCGAGAATTTCGAAACGCAGAAGGCGGAAATAGCTTTCCTGATCGCGTATGTCCTGGGCTGACGACTCGCTGGAATCGGCAATGATGCGTTTTAGCGCCTGTTCCGTCAGCTCCGGCTCGTGTTGTTTCAGGTTGGACGGCCTAGCGAACAGGAAGCCCTGCAGAAGATCGGCCTCCGTTTGTAGAGCAATGTGAGCCTGGGTGTGGTTCTCGATCCCTTCCAGAAGCACGAGGCTGCCGCTTTCGCGGATCATCTTGACCAGACTCTCCAGCAGCATTCGGGCGCGACTGTTGTTCTCGGCGTTTACCAATAGGCTCCGGTCGAGTTTCACAATGAGCGGATTGATGCGCCACAGGCGCTCGAAATTGGAATCGCCCATACCGAAATCGTCGATAGCGATCTGAAAGCCGTGTGCTTTGGCCTTGAGGATGAATTCCAGAAGTGCGGTCGGGTTGTCGGACGCGGTTTCGACCAGTTCCAGAACCACTTTCTCGGGATCGATTCCGCTACGCTGGCATTGCAGAGCAAGCTTTTCCAGGGAGGCTTCCGGATGGATGCAGGTACCGGGATTGATATTCAGGAACAGCCAGACGGCCTGAGAGCTGGCCGCAAAGTTGTCCAGATGGAGCTGCAACAGGTGCCGATCCAGCTCCGGTGTCTGGTTGTTTTTTTCGGCCTGTTCGAAAAGCGTAAACGGAGAGATGCTTTCATTGTTCTTTCTGACCCGGACCAATGCCTCGTAGCCAACCAGTTTTCGATGGGTTGGGCTCAGGATCGGCTGGTAAACAGAACTGAAATCATAGTCGTCGATGATCTTGGGAGTCCTAGATATTTCGGCTCCGCGATAGATGCGCCTTGGAAGTCGGACTACGCTGCTCATGGTCAGGAACCTTTATAGTGCCAATAATCCAGCCATCCTGGCCTGATAAAATAGTGTCTGAACAAGGAGACCAAGCGAATTGCGTACCAGACGGCCAAAAATCAAGCGTTTAACTATGCTTAACCCCGTCAAATAAATGAACATGATTGCCGCTTTCTACGCTATTGCACCGGATCCGGGCAGATTTTCGGTCGCAATGCCGGCAACGCACCAAAACAGGGTTTCTTGATGCCATCAAAAAGTCAGTTCCGTTTGCTTGGCCAACGCCGGTTCCTGCCGTTTTATCTGACCCAGTTCTCTGGCGCCTTCAACGACAATCTGTTCAAGAACGCGCTGCTGCTGCTGATCACCTACAGTGCCGGCGGTTTGATGGGGTTGTCGGTGAATGTGGTGGTTAACCTGGCCGCTTTCCTCTTCATACTGCCGTTTTTCCTGTTTTCGGGTATTGCCGGCGAGATGGCGGATCGCTACGAAAAATCCCGGATTATCCGGAATGTGAAGCTGGCGGAAATTGTCATCATGGCCGTTGCCGCATTCGGACTGTGGTTCGGCTGGTACGAGTTGTTGCTGGTTCTGTTGTTCCTGATGGGTACCCAGTCCACGTTCTTCGGTCCGGTGAAATACGCGATCCTGCCCCAGGTGTTGGCGGACGATGAGCTGGTGGGCGGCAATGGCCTGGTTGGTATGGGCACGTTTGTGGCGATTCTTCTGGGCACCATTGCGGCGGGTCTCTTGATGGGCTTTGAGATGGCGGCCCGGCTTACGGCGGTTGCCGTTTTTGTCATGGCGGTGTTCGGCTATCTGGCGGCGCGTCAGGTTCCGGTGACCGAATCCGATGGTTCCGGTGTCAATGTCCGTTTTCGCCCGGTGCTCGAAACCTGGAAACTGATGGCTCTGGCGGCCGAGCGCCGGCAGGTGTTGCTGGCGGTGCTGACGATCTCCTGGTTCTGGTTCCTCGGAGCCGCCTATCTGACCCAGTTTCCCAATTTTGCCCGCACCAACCTCCTGGGTGACGAGACCGTGGTGACCCTGTTATTGGCCATGTTCACGATCGGCATTTCTATTGGCTCCATGATGTGCGAGCGACTCACCAAACACCGCATTACCCTGTCACCCGTGCCCTGGGGCGCCCTGGGGCTGAGCCTGTTCGGAATAGACCTGTATTTTGCGGTGCCGGATGATCCCATGGCGTCCACCTGGTGGACCCTGTTGACCGATCCTGTCTATCTGAGGGTTTTGATGGATCTGGTCGGTATCGGGATTTGCGGCGGTCTTTTCATCGTGCCTCTGTACGCCTTTATCCAGCACGAAACGCCACGGACCAAACGTGCCCGTATCATTGCTGCGCTGAATGTCATTAATGCGTTGTTCATGGTGGTGAGTGCCCTGGCCGGAATTGTGGTGCTTGGTGTGTTGGAGGTAAGCATTCCGGGGTTTTTCCTCCTGCTCTCGCTCCTGAACGGGTTGGTGTTGCTGGTGGTCTGGCGGCTTCGACGAAAAACAGCTGGCAGTTCTGTGGATAATTAGTTGGACAACCTACGGAAAGCCTCTGGATTACTTTCTGTAAAATAATATAAAACAATACCTTAGGTGTTTTTTTAGGGTGATTAATAAGTAGTCTTGCATGTGGATAACTTTCTTGAAAACTTTTCTGAGAAGAGTGATCCAAACCCATGAAAAGCCGTAGGTTTCGGTTTTCCACTATCCATTTAACGCTCGGAAAAGTCCCCTTTGAGCCCTGACCAGGCCACTGCCGCTTTCAACGTAGTTCGTCTCTGGTTAAAATTTGCACATCCTGACTGCAATTTCCCGGGTGAAGCGTTATACTCGCCGCCCGATTTTATCCCCCGATTTCCGAGGTGAGCTGTGGATTTTCCGACCCGTTTCGATGTCATTGTCATTGGTGGTGGCCATGCCGGTACCGAGGCCGCGCTGGCGGCCGCGCGCATGGGTTCCCAGACCCTGCTGCTGACCCACAACATTGAGACCCTGGGCCAGATGTCCTGCAACCCGGCCATCGGCGGTATTGGTAAAAGCCATCTAGTGAAAGAAATCGATGCGCTTGGCGGTGCCATGGCCGAGGCCACGGACAAGGCTGGCATCCAGTTCCGGGTCCTTAACAGTCGCAAGGGACCGGCCGTGCGCGCCACCCGTGCCCAGGCTGACCGTGTGCTTTACAAAGCCGCCATCCGCCATACCCTGGAAAGCCAGCCGAACCTGACACTGTTCCAGCAGGCGGCGGACGATCTGATTGTGGAAAACGACCAGGTGACCGGTGTCGTGACCCAGACCGGTATTCGCTTCAACGCCAGGACCGTGGTGCTTACCACCGGTACTTTTCTGGGCGGCGTTATTCACATTGGTATGCAGCACCATGCCGGCGGCCGTGCCGGTGATGCGCCGGCCAATGCCCTGGCACAGCGCCTGCGGGAACTGCCGTTCAACGTTGGTCGCCTTAAAACAGGCACGCCGCCTCGCATCGACGCCCGGTCTGTGGATTTCTCGGTAATGCAGGAGCAGTGGGGGGATGACCCCACCCCGGTGATGTCCTTCATCGGTAGCCGTAGCCAGCATCCGGAACAGGTGTGCTGCTACGTGACCCGGACTACCGAACAGACCCACGATATTATCCGCAGCGGTTTCGACCGTTCGCCGATGTTTGCCGGCAGCATCGAAGGTGTGGGCCCCCGCTACTGCCCGTCGATCGAGGATAAGGTAAACCGCTTTGCCGACAAGGATTCGCACCAGATCTTTGTAGAACCAGAAGGCCTGACCACCAACGAGCTCTACCCGAACGGGATTTCCACCAGCCTGCCGTTTGATATCCAGTTGGCGGCGGTGCGTTCGATTCCCGGTTTTGAAAATGCCCATATCACCCGGCCGGGTTACGCCATCGAATACGACTACCTGAATCCGCAGGACCTGCGCCATACCCTGGAAACCAAGTTTATCCAGGGCCTGTATTTTGCCGGCCAGATCAACGGCACCACCGGCTATGAAGAAGCGGGCGCCCAGGGCCTGCTGGCCGGGATCAACGCTGCCCTGCGATCCCAGGAAAAAGACGAGTGGTACCCGCGCCGGGACGAGGCTTACCTGGGTGTGCTGGTGGATGACCTGATCACCATGGGCACGTCCGAGCCCTATCGCATGTTTACCAGCCGCGCCGAGTATCGCCTGATCCTGCGCGAGGACAATGCCGATCTGCGTCTGACCGAAACCGGTCGCAAGCTCGGCCTGGTTAATGATGAGCGCTGGCAGAAGTTCAATGACAAGCGCGAGGCGATCGCCACCGAGCGTAGCCGCCTCGAGGCCACCCGGATTCACCCGAATACCGAGGCCGGTGAGCGCGCCAACGGCTTTCTCAAGCAGCCGATGACCCGTGATCAGTCCCTGGCAGAGCTGCTGCGCCGGCCCGAGATTGTCTACAGCCACATTGCCGAGATCGGTGCCGAGAAAGCCGAAGATCCGGTGGTCGCGGATCAGGTGGAAATCGAGATCAAGTACGAGGGTTATATTTCCCGTCAGACGGACGAGATTGAGCGGCTCCGTAAAAACGAGAACACCGCCCTGCCGGTGGATCTGGATTATGACGTCATCGGCGGCCTGTCCAACGAGATCAAGCAGAAGCTCAAGACCGTGCGGCCGGAAACCGTGGCTCAGGCCTCACGTATCCAGGGTGTGACCCCGGCGGCGGTGAGCCAGATCCTGGTGCACCTGAAAAAGCGCGACCTGCTGCGCAAACAGTCGGCCTGATCCGCGCCCATGACCAAGTCACTCTGGCACGGCCAGCTCCGGGATGGACTGGCCACGATGGGCCTGTCCCTGGATGAGGATCGGCAGGAAAAGCTGCTGGCTTTTCTGGGCCTGCTTAACAAGTGGAACCGGGCTTACAATCTCACGGCTGTGCGTGATGAGCGTGTGATGGTGTCCCGGCAACTGCTCGACAGCCTGAGCATTCTGCCGTGGGTAACGACGGACCATCTTCTGGATGTGGGCGCTGGCGGCGGCCTGCCCGGTATTCCCCTGGCGATCGCGCTGCCCGAAAAACGCTTTACCCTGCTCGACAGCAACGGCAAGAAGACCCGCTTTCTCAACCAGTGTGTGCTGGAGCTCGGCCTGAAAAATGTCGAGGTTGTTCACGGGCGCGCGGAAGATTGCAATCCTCCGGAACCCTTCAGCCAGATCAGCAGCCGAGCCTTTACCGCGCTCGAGAATCTGGTGAGCTGGTGCGGTGATCTGTTGGCAAATGAGGGTGAGTTCCTTGCCATGAAAGGTCAGTTTCCGGATGATGAAGTGTCTGCCCTTCCGGCTGGCTGGCAGGTAACATCCAGCCATTCCCTGGACGTACCGGGCGCCGATGGCGACCGCCATCTGCTGGTGATCGCCCGGACCGTGAATTCCCGGTAGTTTGGCAGTCCAATTTCTGAACCGGTAACCCATAAACAAGGAGGCAGGACATGGCGCGCGTGATTGCAGTGACCAATCAGAAAGGCGGTGTGGGCAAAACCACCACCTGCGTCAACCTTGCTGCCTCCCTGGCCGCCACCAAGCGTCGGGTGCTGCTGGTGGATATGGATCCCCAGGGCAACGCCACCATGGGCAGCGGTGTGGATAAAAACGCTCTGGAACTGTCTGGCTACGACATGCTGACCAAGCGCGCCAGCGCCGCCGAGGTGATCATTCCCGCCGAGGCTTCCGGCTTCGATATCCTTCCGGCCAACGGTGACCTGACGGCGGCCGAAGTGGAACTGATGAACGAGATTGGTCGCGAACACCGCCTGAGACTGGCGTTGAACACCGTTCGTGATAATTACGATTACATCCTCATCGATTGCCCGCCATCGCTCAGCCTGTTGACGGTGAATGCCCTGTCGGCGGCAGACTCTGTGCTGATTCCAATGCAGTGCGAGTACTACGCCCTTGAGGGGTTAGCGGCGCTGATGAACACCGTTGAGCAGATTCAGGAAACGGTCAATCCGAATCTGCAGGTGGAAGGCATTCTGCGCACCATGTACGACCCTCGCAATAGCCTTACCCTGGACGTTTCCGGCCAGCTGAGCGAGTACTTTGGCGACAAGGTGTATCGTGCAGTGATTCCCCGCAATGTCCGTCTGGCCGAGGCCCCCAGCTATGGGGTTCCGGCCCTGAAATACGACCGCGCCTCCAAGGGTGCGATCGCCTACCTGGCCCTGGCCGGCGAAATGGTACGCCGCCACGGTTCAAAAAAGACATCCGCGCCGGTTGCGGTGTAACATACCGCCCTGTCACTCACTTAAGCACAACGATATTCAACGGGAAGAATGACTGACACCATGGCGGCGAAGAAACGAGGTTTGGGTGAACGCGGACTGGGCGCCCTGCTGGCGGGCTCCAAGGTCAATCTTGACCAGGAGCTGAAAGACCACGACGGTGAGCTTCGCGAAGTTCCCATTGATCTGATCCAGCGCGGCCGGTACCAGCCCCGGCGTGACATGGACCCCGCCGCCCTGCAGGAACTGGCGGATTCCATTCGCCAACAAGGCGTGATGCAGCCGGTGGTGGTTCGTCCCATCGCTGAAGGACGTTACGAGCTGATCGCCGGTGAGCGCCGCTGGCGGGCCACCCAGATGGCCGGCCTGGACAGCATCCCTGCCATCATCCGGGATGTCCCCGATGAAGCCGCCATCGCCATGGCGCTGATCGAGAACATCCAGCGTGAGAACCTCAATCCTATTGAAGAAGCTTTCGCTCTTCAGCGCCTGCAGGACGAGTTTGGCCTGACCCAGGCCCAGGTGGCCGAAGCCGTGGGCAAATCCCGTACGACTATTACCAACCTGCTTCGACTGATCGGTTTGTCCGAAGACGTTCGTATTATGCTCGAGCATGGCGATCTGGAAATGGGCCATGGCCGGGCAATGCTGACCCTGGCGCCGGAACTGCAGATGCAGGTGGCCAAACAGGTGGTGGCCAAATCCCTGTCGGTTCGCCAGACTGAAGCCCTCGTACGACGGGTGCAACAGGAAACACCGGACAGCAAATCCCGGAAAAAGGGAGTGGTGGACCCCAACATTCGCGCGCTCCAGGATGATCTGGCGGAGCGATTGGGTGCACGAGTGTCGATCGATCATGGCCAGCGTGGCAAAGGCAAGCTGGTGATCGAGTACAGTTCCCTCGACGAACTCGACGGCATCCTGGGACACATCAAATAAAATCGTCGGGGTTTTGTGGGTCGTCCGACCCCCCTACGAAAGTTCGTATCTGGTTATGTACACAACATGTAGTGGTGAAAAACTGAACGGCCGTCTATTTGTGACGAAATTTGCCAAAACCCAGTTATTACGCCGCTTTTGACGGATCAGCCGGTTCCCGGTTTTGTTGATTCGTGCACATTGAACACATATAATCTGCGGCGCTCGTGTCGGTGTATTTGCTTACTTTTTAAACGACATCGACCGAAAAGCACCGTACTTCCGGAACGAACATGACGAAGGCAGCTTCAGGCGGCATTGGCCGTCCACCCATCGCACGATGGTTTGTTATAGAGAGTGTGGTACTTGTCTTCGTCAGCCTGGCGTTTCTCTTGCGAGGCGAGGTTTCCGGTTATTCAGCGCTGCTGGGTGGACTTATCTTTCTGATCCCCCATGGTTATTTTGCGCTCAAGGCATTCCGCTACGCCGGCGCGCGGTCTGCCAAGAAGATCATGACGTCTTTTTATCAGGGTGAGGCCGGCAAGCTCATCCTGTGCGCCATCCTCTTCACGATGGTGTTCAAATGGATTCAGCCGCTTGATATTGCGGCACTTTTTTTAACATTTGCGATCATGCTGGTCACCAACTGGTTGACACCGCTTCTGGCGGGCAGCAATACGCAGCAAAGCTAACTGGACCTGGGAAACCGTTATGGCAGGAAGTGCATCCGAATATATCCAGCATCACCTCCAGAACCTCACCTACGGTAAGCTGCCGGCAGGCTATGAGCGTGCCGACGGAACCGTGCTTCAAGATGCAACCTGGACGCTGGCTCACACCGGCAAGGAAGCATCCGACATGGGCTTCTGGGCATTGCACATTGACTCACTGGGCTGGGCGGTAGCGCTCGGTGCCCTGTTCCTGTTCATTTTCCGAATGG
>Ga0070724_10000233_pt1 | contig 46406 bp, 40 predicted proteins | sample tdDd001_FD_67278 | JGI IMG/M metagenome (GOLD analysis project Ga0070724, IMG submission 67278) | Marine sediment microbial communities from the Atlantic coast under amendment with organic carbon and nitrate - tdDd00.1 | ecosystem: Environmental > Aquatic > Marine > Coastal > Sediment | place... | reverse complement strand
TGGGTGAAAGTGATCCCTAACGAGCGTGATATTACCGCCCAAGAGCTTACTCCGGCTAAGGTCACCGGAACATTATCTATTCCGGTTGGGCGTTTACGTAAAATGTCGATGGGTGATGACTTCTTAAATGCATTCACCGTTGGTGATCAGCTCCTTTGGGGAGCCGCGGAGCCATTGCGCCGTACATTGCGTATTCTATTAGCTGAGAAAGCTTAAGCTTATTATTTAGCAAAGCTGTAAATAAGGCGCCGTTTGGCGCCTTTTCTATATCTTTGCTTAGTCAGTGAGTTTATTGGCTCACTCCGAGGACGAATGTGTCCCCGGTATTACCCTTTCGTCTGGGGTAGCCAGTTCGCCTCCACAATGTTTACAGAAAAGCGAGTCGCTTTCGTGACCACTGCGCGAACAATTTGGGCACTTGACCAGATTTCGGTGAGCGTGCATTTCTTGGTTGAGCTCAGCGGTAATAATACCAGTTGGAACCGCCAGAATTGAGTAACCAAATAACATAGTTAACGATGCGATAGCTTTGCCTAAAGCGGTTTGTGGAACCAGATCACCATAGCCGACCGTTGTAATGGTGACGATGGCCCAATAGATGCCTTGGGGAACGCTGTTAAAACCGTGCTCTGGCCCTTCAATGACATAGATAAACGAGCCTAATATCGTTACTAAAATAGCGACTGTGCTAAAGAAAATCATGATTTTTCGTCGAGACATGAGAAGCGAACGAAGCAAGATATTGGAATCTTGCAGATAGCGCATGAGCTTCAATATTCGAAATATTCGCATGATCCGTAGTAACCGGATCACCGCCATGAACGACGCGCCAGGAAAGAAAAAGGCTAGGTAAGTGGGCAATATCGCCAACAAGTCGATAATGCCGTAAAAGCTTTTTGCGTAAGCACTGGGCTTGGGCGAACAATACAGCCGACAGACATACTCTAAAGTAAACAGCAGCGTAAAGCCGTACTCAGCGTATTGAAGCGCTTGCGTCCATTGTGACTCGACGCTTTGAATAGAGTCTAATATCAGGACGATTAAAGAGAGAAGGATAGCGCCAATCAAGGTCATATCAAACCTGCGGCCACCTTTAGTGTGGGTACCAAAGATAATGATATAGAGGTGGTGTTTTAATGAGTGCTTAGCCATGTTGGAAATCGGTCTATATGCAAATAAATGCCATAGTAACTGAAATCACGGCAAAAGGCAGGAGTGTTGGCGGATCATAACGCTTATGATCCGCGCGTTGTTAACTAAGCTAACCCAGGGAACAAGTTACGTACGCCATTGGCAATAAACTCGATCCCGAGCGCAGCTAAGATTAGCCCCATGATACGGGTGATCACGTTGATCCCGGTTTGACCAAGGAAACGAACGATCAGTGGTGCAGAGCGGAATAACAGCCAACTGCAAAAAGCAAAGGCGGCTACCGTGATGGCAATTGCGACCGTATCGGTGAAGGTGGGGTAGCGAGAGCCAAAAACAATAACCGAACTGATGGCACCGGGGCCGGCCATTAACGGCATAGCCAGTGGAACAATACCGATTTGTTCTCGGCTTACATACTCAGATTTTTCCTGCTTATTCTGCTTATCTTCACCGATTTTTCCGCTCATCATTGAAAAAGCGATGCTCATTAGTAGTAGCCCACCTGCTACGCGAAATGAATCGAGCGAGATACTAAACATATCAAGCAGTGCCTGACCAGCAAGCAGTGAAACAATTAAGATCACCGCGACGCCGATGTTCGCCGTTGTTGCCGTCTTAACCTTCTCTTCTGGCGACATATGATTGGTCAAAGAAACAAACACAGGCATGATGCCCACCGGGTTAACAGCCGCGACAAGGCCGAGAAAGAACTGTAAATAAATCGCTAATTCGATAGTTTGCATGACGAGTTTGACTCAATAAAGTGGCAGAGCAGGCAGAAGTGCTGCAAATGCCTAATATGATGAAAGAAATCACGACAAATTTAAGCGAACTCGCTATCAATTACGAGCAAATTTTGTTGTCTTGGCTCAAGAATTGTAAATATTTTCCAGAAACGAGCCAGTACCCATACCATTTACGTTATAAACTTTCGTCACGCATACTTAATTCTGCTTGGTATGAAAAAATGTTAACAAGCGCACACTTTTAATAAAAGTGTCTCACATGTGTGGTGATGTATATCACATCCTATATACTGCTCTGTAGCACGAGGACATTGACGTCCACGGTTGTAATTTTGGTTAAAAATGAAACTTTTTTACAAGGCAGTAAGCTTGTGTTGCATTAGTGATATCTAATGGATGTTTTTTTGTTCAGCGCGAAATAAATGGTTTTAACCTTTATTTACAGCAACTTAAGTGTCTATTGATTGATTTGTTAAATAACTAATCGCAATTAATTTTGCATAACTGATCTGAGTCAATATTTTCACAAGTTTGAAAGATTATACTCAGTTTTGAAAGCAATTTACTAAGTATGTCAGAGTGCTAGGCCATTACGAATCAAGGCCTAACACGAAAAACTAGCTGCCTTAATAAATAGTTTTTACATATTCTTTAATCTTTAGGAGATTCATTATGCCTGTAACAAATCTGGCTGAACTAGACGCTCTAGTAGCTCGCGTAAAAGCGGCTCAAGAAGAGTTCGCAACATTCTCGCAAGAGAAAGTTGACGCTATCTTCCGTGCAGCATCTCTAGCAGCTAACCATGCTCGTATTCCTCTAGCGCAACAAGCGGTAGCAGAATCAGGCATGGGTATTGTTGAAGACAAGGTAATCAAAAACCACTTCGCTTCTGAGTTCATCTACAACAAATATAAAGATGAAAAAACGTGTGGCATTCTAGAAGAAGACGACAACCTAGGCACGATGACCATCGCTGAGCCTGTAGGTATCATCTGTGGTATCGTCCCAACGACTAACCCAACTTCTACAGCAATCTTCAAATCTCTAATCTCTCTTAAAACTCGTAACGGCATCATCTTCTCGCCACACCCACGCGCTAAAAACTCAACCAACGACGCAGCTAAGCTAGTTCTTGAAGCAGCAGTTGAAGCGGGCGCACCAAAAGACATCATCGGTTGGATCGACCAACCTTCTGTAGAGCTTTCTAACGCTCTTATGAAGCACGATGGTATCGCTCTTATCCTTGCAACTGGTGGCCCAGGCATGGTTAAAGCAGCATACTCTTCTGGTAAGCCAGCAATCGGTGTAGGTGCGGGTAACGTTCCAGTTGTTATCGATGACACTGCAGACGTTAAACGTGCAGTTGCTTCTGTTCTTATGTCTAAAACGTTCGATAACGGTGTAGTTTGTGCTTCTGAGCAAGCTGTAATCGTAATGGACGAAGTGTACGACGAAGTGAAAGAGCGTTTTGCTTCTCACAAAGGTTATGTTCTGTCTAAAGCTGAAGCTGACAAAGTACGTAAAGTTCTACTTATCGACGGCGCACTTAACGCGAAGATTGTTGGTCAACCAGCAACGGCTATCGCTGAAATGGCTGGCGTTAAAGTTCCTGCTGATACTAAGATCCTTGTTGGTGAAGGTATCGGTGAAGTTTCTTACGACGACGAGTTCGCTCACGAGAAACTATCTCCAACACTAGGTATGTTCCGCGCGTCTTCTTTCGAGAACGCAGTAGAGCAAGCAGTGAAAATGGTTGAAATCGGCGGTATCGGTCACACATCTGGCCTATACACTAACCAAGACGTAAACGCAGACCGTATTCGTTACTTCGGTGACAAGATGAAGACTGCTCGTATTCTTGTAAACATCCCAACTACTCACGGTGGTATCGGTGATCTTTACAACTTTAACGTTGCACCGTCTCTAACTCTTGGTTGTGGTTCTTGGGGTGGTAACTCTATCTCAGAGAACGTAGGTCCTAAGCACCTTATCAACAAGAAAACTGTAGCGAAGCGAGCTGAAAATATGTTGTGGCACAAACTACCTAAGTCTATCTACTTCCGTCGTGGTAGCCTTCCAATCGCTCTTGGCGACCTAGAAGGTAAGAAACGCGCATTCCTAGTAACTGACCGTTTCCTATTCAACAACGGTTACGCAGATGACGTAGTAAGCCTACTAAAAGCTCAAGGTATCGAAGTTCAAACTTTCTTCGATGTAGAAGCAGATCCAACACTATCTGTTGTTGAGAAAGGCGCTGAAGCAATGAAGAGCTTCCAACCTGACGTTATCCTTGCTCTAGGTGGCGGTTCTCCAATGGATGCGGCTAAGATCATGTGGGTTATGTACGAGCACCCAGAAACGCACTTTGCTGAACTAGCAATGCGCTTCATGGACATCCGTAAGCGTATCTACAAGTTCCCTAAAATGGGTAAGAAAGCTGAGCTTGTATGTATCACAACTACATCAGGTACAGGTTCTGAAGTTACTCCGTTTGCCGTTGTTACCGACGACAAAACAGGTGCTAAGTACCCACTAGCTGACTACGAAATCACGCCAAACATGGCTATCGTTGATGCGAACCTAGTAATGAACATGCCTAAGTCGCTAACAGCGTTTGGTGGTTACGATGCAGTAACTCACGCACTTGAAGCTTACGTATCTGTTCTTGCGAACGAATACTCTGACGGCCAGGCTCTTCAAGCACTTAAGATGCTTAAAGAATACCTACCATCAAGCTACAAAAATGGCGCGAACGACCCAATCGCTCGTGAGAAAGTACACAACGCAGCAACTATCGCTGGTGTAGCATTTGCGAACGCATTCCTAGGTGTGTGTCACTCAATGGCTCACAAAATTGGTGCTGAGTTCCACTTACCACACGGCCTAGCGAACGCATTGCTTATCTCTGACGTTGTACGTTACAACGCAAATGATAACCCAACTAAGCAAACGGCATTCTCTCAGTACGACCGTCCACAAGCACGTCGTCGTTACGCAGAAGTTGCTGACCACCTAGGCCTAAGCCAAGCTGGTGACCGCACTGCTCAGAAGATTGAACGTCTACTAGCATGGTTGGAAGAACTGAAGAAAGACCTAGACATCCCACTATCTATCAAAGAAGCGGGTGTTAACGAAGCTGACTTCCTAGCTAAGCTAGAAACGCTATCTGTTGAAGCGTTCGATGACCAGTGTACAGGTGCTAACCCACGTTACCCTCTAATCACTGAGCTTCAAGAAGTTCTAACTTCAGCTTACTACGGTAAGCCATACATCGAAGGTGAAACTTTCGAAGGCACTACAGTAATCAAAAAAACTGAAGAGCCAAAAGCAAAGAAAGCAAAGAAATAAGCTAACTTTGTAAAGATGAGACGCTTTCGCTAGCACGTAAGATGTCTGACAAAATTAAAAGCCCCACCGGATTCGGTGGGGCTTTTTTTTGAAGTGGTAAAAGCGAAAAGCTAAGTATTAAAAGCAAAAACTGGTTGCGAAGCCGAAATTAGTGCTTAATACTTCGCCCTTCGCCCTTGCTAAGCCTCCGCCGCCATCACCCGGCCATTAAAATAATCATTCGCGACAATATACTCGGTATTGCGGATCAGTTCGTCTTGGACTTGTGCCCAGCGGCCGTAGTCGGTCTTGGATAAGTGGTAGCACATTGGGATCACAGCGCCCACGCGGATATTGAACTGAGTGAGTTCCTTAGCCCAGCTCTGGGTTAAGCCAGTGATCATTGCCGAGACGTTTTCTAGGCCATCAAATTGGCCGAGTTCTTGGTTGGTAGTGAGGTTAACGATCACGCCTTTTTTATTGTGTTTGCGCATTCGCCTAGCGGTAACTTGCCCGTAGCTATAAAGTGACGATGCAATCCCCGTTAAGCGTTTAGCAAAATCTTCACTATTGCGGCCCTCACTAATAAGCGAAGGGAGGGGGAGGCTAGGCCAGTGATTGATGAGCACATCAATACCTTGCTCAAAGTTTTGATCGATATAATCAAACAATTCTTCGATGCTTTCTGCGCTATGATCAGCCAAGTGGTAATAATTGACGTCATCAACCATGGTACGGCACCGCTTAATGGTGTCGAGTAACGGGCCAGGTTCGGTATCAGCAACTATCACTTGCGCACCCAAATTAAGAAAATGGGTGGCTAAAGTGCTCCCTAGAGCAGTCCCTGCAGATGTAATGAGTACGACTGAGTTACGTATGTCCATGGGATACTCCCCACTATTTTAAATTGCTGATTTTACGTACATTTATGCTCGCCCTATTAATTCCCTTGGATAAGCCGTGGATTAGTTAGGTGGAACCTGTGAATAACAATTATGGTGGAAATAGAAAAATGTGGTGTGAAAGCCATCATAGTTTTAGCGGCTGCTAAAAAACGAAAGGTAAAAGTTTGTCGTGGTTCACATTACGCAACTGTGTTCATTGTTGGTTGTCTTATATAAGAGACATTAAGCGCTTAGTTGTATTTGGTTGGTTAAGCGAGCGGCAGCCATCAGTTTATAGATATCTTGAGGCACGCTTGGTTGCTGTTTTGGCTCAGCGAGGCGGCGACGCTCATGGCCGGAAAGGTTATGGTAAACCTCTTCGGGAAGGTTATGGGTTTCTTCTGGTAGGTAGGCGAGCGCATCCGGGCTTAAACCATGAGCCAATCGGCTGCTCACGATACTACTAGCATGAAAGAGTTCGGCTTGTTTAGCTGAACGGCTATAGGTGTCTTGGTTTGAGCGCAGTGGCTGAGGGGTCGCTAGCTCGAACTCATCGCGTAAAATATCATCATTAGTGATGGTCTCTTCAATGACTTCGACTGGAGTGTTATCACGCACGTCATTTGAAAACATCGATACTAACAGCGCAAAATCAGCACGACGACCTTCGCTAACCGCATGGCTAATGCCTGCGCCTACGTTAAGTTCGTTGATGATTGCTGCTTTGTCTAGAGTATGAATGTTCATATGCTTCCTCGCCTGATACAAAGTTAACGGCAGGAAAAGAAAGAACTTTAGGGGAGATTTGGGAAATTTTTGAGAGAGTAGAATACAGAATACAGAATACAGAATACAGAATACAGAATACAGAATACAGAATACAGAATACAGAATGCGCTGCGCTTACTAGAAACTATAAGAGCGGTTGCTTTTGCTCTTATAGGAGCGAAGCGATCTCGTTTCTAGCAGGGAGCGCGCGACCATTCTAGTCTCTGCCCTATCTGTATTCTCAGGGCGAAGCCCGTCTCTGTAATCTTATGAGCACAGCGAATCCTTCTCTTCAAAAACAACAAACCCACGCTTATGCGTGGGTTTGGAAAATAATTACCCTTAGGGGGAGGGGATTATTTTGCTAGGTTCGCTGCAACGAAGTCCCAGTTAACTAGAGCCCAGAAACCGTTCATGTAGTCAGGGCGAACGTTACGGTAGTCGATGTAGTAAGCGTGTTCCCATAGGTCAACCGTAAGAAGCGGTGTTACGCCTTCTTCTGTTAGCGGTGTTGCGGCGTTTGAAGTGTTTACGATCTCTAGAGAACCGTCTGCTTTCTTAACAAGCCAAGTCCAAGAAGAACCGAAGTTGTTGATAGCAGAGTCGGTGAATTTCGCTTTGAACGCTTCGAATGAGCCGAATGCTGCATTGATTGCTTCTGCAACCGTGCCAGTTGGTTCGCCACCAGCTTTTGGTGCAAGGCAGTGCCAGTAGAACGTGTGGTTCCAGATCTGTGCTGCGTTATTAAATACGCCGCCAGTAGACGTTTTTACGATCTCTTCTAGTGTTTTGCCTTCAAACTCAGTGCCTGGGATAAGGCCGTTTAGCTTAACCACGTACGTGTTGTGGTGCTTACCGTGGTGAAAGTCCAAAGTCTCAGCTGAGATATGTGGTTCTAGCGCGTCTTTTGCGTAAGGAAGTGCTGGTAGTTCGAATGCCATTGCGTGATTCTCCGTTATATCGAAAGAGTGACTCTTTCGTTGCTTCCGATGATTACTATTTTTACTGACTTTATTCTATTGCGACTAAGGTTAAGCGATTGAACTTTAGCCTTAACGAGTGCATAAAGGTATTTTAGCAAGTTTTTACTTTATTAAAAGAAAAATTTGACCATGCCGCTCAAACTCTCTTGCGTATAGGTGCATAAAGGCGATCAGTCGAGTACTTTAGTAGATAAATTGCCACTAGGCTGAGAAAGAGCTCTCAGGCTGACAAAAACCCTAGGGATTATGTGCTTTTTATTTGCTGTTAAACTTGTAGAATGTGCTAACTAATTGACGCATCCATTAAGAGGAAGCAATGGAAACTATCGACAAAATCAAGCAACAGATTTCTGAAAACACCATTCTGCTGTACATGAAAGGCTCGCCAAAGCTACCAAGCTGTGGCTTTTCTTCACAAGCGGCGCAAGCGGTAATGAGCTGTGGTGAAAAATTTGCGTACGTAGATATTCTGCAAAACCCAGACATTCGTGCCGAATTACCAAAATACGCACAATGGCCAACTTTCCCTCAACTGTGGATTGAAGGTGAGCTAATTGGCGGTTGTGACATCATCGTTGAGATGTTTCAAAAAGGCGAACTGCAAACGTTGATCAAAGAAGCGGCAGCAAAAGTGGCTGGCGACGAAGCGTAATCTTACATCGCGTGATTTGCATTATGCAGATAGAGAAAAGGCTTGGTGAAGAACCAAGCCTTTTTTTCGTAAAGAAGATTACAGATTACAGAATGCGCTGCTTTTACTAGAAACTATTAGAGCAGGCTTTTGCTCTTATAGGAGCGAAGCGGTCTAGTCTCTAGTTTCTGCTTTTTTGTATTCTCAGGGCGCAGCCCGTCTCTGTATTCCAGTTCGCAACGCGAACTCTAAAGCACCATCGCCGCAACCCAACCAAATGCGATTAACGGTAGGTTGTAGTGAATAAAGGTTGGCACGACCGTTTCCCATATATGCTCGTGTTGGCCATCGGCGTTGAGGCCGGATGTTGGGCCTAAGGTTGAATCCGAGGCTGGAGAGCCGGCATCACCGAGTGCGGCAGCGGTACCAACAAGGGCAATGGTTGCCATTGGTGAGAAACCAAACGCGATTGAAAGTGGCACATAAATGGTGGCGATAATAGGAATTGTCGAGAAAGACGAGCCAATACCCATAGTAACCAAAAGGCCAACAACCAACATTAATAAGGCCGCCAGCGGTTTGTTATCACCAATGCTGGTTGATAGCGCTTCTACCAGTGATTCAACGCCGCCAGTTTGCTTCATGACCGCGGCAAACCCAGCTGCAGAAATCATGATAAAACCGATCATCGCCATCATGTGTACGCCTTTGGTGAACACATCGTGGGTCTCTTTCCATGCGATCACGCCGCCGAAGGTAAACACCATGAATCCAGCAAGGGCACCAATGATCATGGAACCTGTTGTCAACTGCACGGTTAGCGCTGCAACGATACCGATTAGGGCCACAATGATGTGTTTCTTATTCACATATTTTGGGTCTTCATGAACCAGCGTCAGCTCCGTTTCTTGGTATTCGCGTGGTTTGCGGTAGCTGAAGAAAATAGCGGTCAGCAGGCCAAATAACATCCCAGCCGCAGGTAAGATCATAGCGGTTGGCACTTGGCTTGCTGTGACATCTAAGCCGTTATTATGTAGGTTTGCAAGCAAAATGTTATTTAGGAAAATACCACCAAAACCGATTGGCAAGATCATATAAGGCGTGATCAAGCCAAAAGTTAACACACAGGCAATAAGGCGGCGGTCAATCTTCATTTTGGCAAATACGCCCAATAGTGGTGGGATCAAAATTGGGATAAAGGCGATATGCACAGGGATCACGTTTTGTGACGACATAGTCACTAGGATCAGTGCCACTAAGATCAGGTATTTTATTCCATTAGACGCGGCGTGATTTTCTTTGCCGTTAATATGCTTAATCACGCTATTGGCGAGTAAATCGGTAATACCCGACTTAGAAATAGCGACAGCAAATGTGCCAAGCATAGCGTAGCTCAATGCGATGGTTGCACCACCACCAAGGCCACTTTCAAATGCGGCAACCGCATCCGTTAAACTCATCCCTGCAACAAGACCGCCGACAATAGCACTAAATGTTAGTGCGACGACGACATTAACCCGCATAAGCGCAAGAACGAGCATAATACAAACAGAAATTACTACTGGGTTCATATTGTTCTCATTAAAAGTTGTTGTGTTTTTGGTTATTATTCAACGCTTTCTGCTACTGGCCAGCCACCTAAGGCTTTCCATTTATTTACAATGCCGCAAAACAGTTCGGCTGTTTTTTGGGTATCGTAAAGGGCAGAGTGCGCCTCTTTGTTGTCAAATTCCATTCCAGCAGTACGACAAGCTTTGGCTAATACCGTTTGCCCATACGCAAGACCGCTTAATGCCGCAGTATCAAAGGTTGCGAAGGGGTGAAAAGGCAGTCGTTTTAGCTTGCAGCGAGCGCTGGCCTCCATGACGAAGCTATGATCAAAAGTTGCGTTATGCGCCACCATAATTGCACGGCTGCAATCGGCGTGTTTCTGCTCTTTTCGAACCAGTTTATAGATTTCTTTTAGTGCTTCGGCTTCGGTAACAGCCCCTCTTAACGGGCTGAATGGGTCACGGATACCGTTGAATTCCAACGCTTCTTTTTCAAGATTAGCCCCTTCGAACGGCTCGATATGAAAATGGATAGTCGAGGCTGGGTGTAAATTACCTTCGTCGTCCATTCTCAAAGTTATGGCGCATATCTCTAAAAGTGCGTCGGTTTTTGCATTAAATCCTGCAGTTTCGACATCGATAACAACAGGAAAATACCCTCTAAAACGTTTTTTAAGGGTTAATGCTTCATTTTCTACAGTCATATTTGCTCTGATCCGTGTGACAAGGCTGGCATTATTGCAGATTATTAATGAGAGCTAAACCAGATAAAGCATGAAATAGAGATAAAACTTTACACTTATTGGCGAGATTTTTGCATTAAACTGGTATCAAGTGTCAAAGTCACCGCTTAAGTGGAAATGACAAGTTGCTAACGGCAATCTATGTCCGCTAGTCAAAGAAACAGAGAAGCAGAAGTTATGAAAAATTGGTTGGTAATGAGTGCCATATCGGTTGTTTTAGCCAGCCCGGCAGTGTTCGGCGCGGCTCAAACACGTTACGAGGCAAAACCAGAGCAATCTATGTGGTCTATGGCGATAAATAGCCCCCTAGAGTGCCGTTTGGTTCATCCTATTCCAAACTATGGTGTGGCCGAGTTTACTTCCCGTGCTAGTAAGAAAATCAACTTAGACTTCGAGCTAAAAATGCGCCGTCCAATGGGGGATACGCGTAATGTCTCCTTGGTATCAATGCCGCCTCCGTGGCGCCCGGGTGAGAATGCAGAGCGAATTTCTACTTTAAAGTTTTTTAAACAATTTGATGGTTACATTGGCGGGCAACTTGCTTGGGGATTGCTCGCTGAGCTAGAAAAGGGCCGTTATCCGACATTCAGTTATGCCGACTGGCAGAGCCGAGATAAACGGGTCGAAGTGGCACTGTCATCGGTATTATTCCAGCAGCCGTATAATGCTTTTAGTTTATGCGTGAGCCAGTTGTTGCCTTATAGCTTTGAAGATATTTCGTTTACGATTTTGCATTATGACCGAAATAGCGATCAGCTAAACAAGGCGTCGCAAAAGCGGCTAGCCAAAATCGCAGAATACGTAAAGCACAATAAAGATATCGACCTTGTTCTGGTTGCAACCTATACCGATTCAAGCGGAGGAAAAAAGACCAACCAAAGCTTGTCGGAAAGACGCGCTATGGTATTGAGGGATTATTTCGAGTCGTTAGGTTTACCGGCTGACAGGATTCAAATTCAAGGTTACGGTGAGCGTAGGCCGGTTGCCGATAATAGCTCGCCATTAGGTAAAGATAAAAACCGCCGAGTGGTGATCTCGTTAGGCCGAACCCAAGTCTAACCTCTTGATTGGCTAACAAGGGTCGAGGCACCCTTGTTAGCGGCATTAGTTCAAACGGAACTTAGCGATCAAATTGCAGTTAGATATGGTGTCGATGTGCTGAACTATCTTGGCTACGTCGGGATCTGGGTGACGTTTAATGAAGTCGACCAGAGCTTTTTGGCAGCAACCTAACGAGTCAACAAACGAGTCGCACTGACTGTTTGGGCATTGAGGAACATAAGAAAGTAGCCGTTCGGACGCGAGCTGTAAATATTTCAGCTCATACTCTTGGTCGCCACTGATGCGCCAGAAATTGGCTAGGTTATGACAAGAGATCACTTTGATGGTCAGTAGGTCATCGAGTTCGATGTTATCTGCAACAGTGAGTTGGTCTGATATGGCGAGCGCTTGCTGGTAATGAAGAATACTGCGCAAAAGGTCATCGTTATGCAGAGCGGTATCCGCTTGCAGTGTATGTTGCTCCCAATCTTGAATGCTCATTCGCTACCTCCATGATTTCAGTTGTTATTAATCTAAGTGATAACTGTTATCATGTAAAGCATTGGCTTTATAAACTCACCGCGAAATAGGTGATATAAGGTAAAAAAGCGAGCCAAAGCTCGCTTTTTGTCTTACCTCTTGCACTAAGGCTACCAAGGTGGGTTAACCTTCAAGCCCCGCACTTGCAGAGCTGTTTTGGATAAGCTCAATCATATAACCATCAGGATCTTTGACAAACGCAATATGGGTAGTGCCACCTTTTACCGGGCCAGGTTCGCGGGTGATATTACCGCCAGCAGCGCGAATGGCGTCGCAGGTTTGGTAGATATCATCAAAGCCGAGCGCGATGTGGCCAAACGCCGAGCCAAGCTCGTATTCGCTGGTGCCCCAGTTGTAAGTGAGTTCAATCACCGCGCCTTGAGACTCATCACCATAGCCTAGAAAGGCCAGGGTATATTCATACTCGGTATTTTCATTTTTGCGCAGTAATTCCATACCAAGTACGTTGGTATAAAACTCGATAGACTTATCTAAGTTGCCTACGCGCAGCATAGTATGCAGTAATCGTCCCTTTGACATCTTATTCTCCTCGTCGTTTGGGTAAACCTTATCTTGCTATTCTGTTTTTTCAGAGAACTCACATAAGTCCTCAATCAAACAGCTTCCGCAGCGCGGTTTTCTAGCGATGCAGGTGTAGCGTCCGTGCAGTATTAGCCAATGGTGAACGTCGAGCTTAAATTCTTTGGGCACCACTTTGAGAAGTTTTGCTTCAACGTCATCAACGGTTTTGCCCATGGCAAACTTGCTACGATTGGACACGCGGTAAATATGGGTATCAACCGCAATTGTTGGCCAGCCGAAAGCGGTATTGAGCACCACATTGGCCGTTTTTCTGCCAACACCTGGTAGCGCTTCGAGCGCTTCGCGATCTTCTGGAATTTCACCTTGGTGCTTTTCCAGTAAGATCCGACAGGTTTTAATTACGTTTTCGGCTTTAGAGTTAAATAAACCAATGGTTTTGATGTATTCCTTTACCCCATCTACGCCTAAATCTAATATCGCTTGCGGCGTATTGGCGATCGGATAAAGCTTATCGGTTGCTTTATTTACGCTGACGTCCGTTGCTTGAGCGGAGAGCAATACCGCAATGAGCAGTTCGAAAGGTGAATTCCAGTTGAGTTCGGTTTGCGGGTTGGGATTGTCTTGGCGCAATCTCTCTAGTATTTCCCGCCTTTTTACATTGTTCATATAAGGCTGCTTCCTTGGTACTTTATTGAGCGACTGCTGCTATAAAATCAGTCGCTCGTGGTAAAAAGGGTGTGCGGTCGAGTTAACAAACTTAACTGCTGACCCTAGCGCGCTCGATGGTGGCTGGTTGTTTTGGTTGCTTCGCGCTTAGTTGTTTATCAATCACATTTTTGGCGGCAATAAGGAAACCAACACCGATAAATGCGCCGGGTGGCAGCAACGCCAGTAGAAAGCTATTGTCGATTTGGATCACTTCGATGCGTAATATCGCGGCCCAATCGCCAAGTAACAGATCGGCACCATCGAATAGGGTTCCGTTTCCGATGATTTCGCGAAGTGCGCCCAGTAATACCAGTACCGCGAGCATCCCCATTCCCATCCAAAAGCCATCTAAAGCCGATGGTAACACGCTATTTTTAGACGCAAACGCCTCGGCGCGGCCGATGATGACGCAGTTGGTAACGATCAGCGGGATAAAAATGCCCAGTGAAAGATACAAGCCATAAGCGTAGGCATTCATTAATAACTGAACACACGTTACCAGCGCCGCAATGATCATCACAAACACGGGAATACGAACTTCTTTCGGCACGTAGTTGCGAACCAGTGAGACAACAACATTAGAGCTCACCAGTACCAGCAAAGTTGCGATGCCTAGCCCGAGCGCATTGGTGACGGTAGAAGAAACGGCAAGGAGCGGACATAGCCCCAGCAACTGTACTAAAGCGGGGTTGTTGTCCCACATGCCGTTTTTCATTAGGAGTTTATTATCAGTCATTTTGCTCTCCACAATTAAGTGGTAATTGATACATATAACGAAGGTTTGATTGGTAGAAAATCGACACGTTCTTCACCGCTTTGACGACTGCGCGTGGGGTAATTGTCGCACCAGTGAATTGGTCAAACTCTCCACCGTCCTTCCTTACTGCCCACTGTTTTATGGACCAACCTTCTGATTTAGGTGCTTGACCTAATCTAGCCGCTGTTGCTCCTGTGTATCCATCTTCACCACTGCTTTGGTTATATAAATTGATACGCTTGCCGGTAAAGCTTTCTATCCAGTTTGAGACTTTAAGCTCAATTTTGTCCCCAAGCCCAGGCGTTTCGCTGTGTTCTAGGATACGCACGCCAGTGACAGTGCCCCAGTTGTCTAAGCCGACGATAAGTTTAATTTTACCGTTGTAACCATCGGGTGCTATTGCTTGAATGGCAATGCCGGTTTGTTGCTCGTCCAACATTGCGATATAAGCCAGTTGAGGTTCATCACTGCCTAAATATTCTTGGCTAGTAAACAGTGTGCAGTAGTTCTGCAGTTGGTTGTTATGTTTGTTTTCAGGGATCACTTCATTGAGTACTTTTAGCAAGTTTTTCTGTTTTTGCTCAATGATCTTATCTTCTGTCAGGGCATGAGTCAGCGCCACGACACCAGTGGAAAGTAGGGCGAATATTGCCAGTACGCCGCTGTTTTTCTTAATTGCTTTTATCATGGATATTTCCTACTAATGACCGTATGTACGTGGACGAGTGTAGTGATCGATAAGTGGTACACACATGTTTGCCAGTAATACCGCAAACGCGACCCCGTCGGGAAAGCCGCCATAAGAGCGAATGATAAAAACTAAACCGCCAATCAGTGCTCCAAAGATAAGGCGCCCTTTGATGGTGGTTGACGCGGAAACCGGGTCGGTGGCAATAAAAAATGCGCCTAGCATGGTTGCGCCTGAAAGCAGATGGATCATTGGTCCTGCCGTTTCGCCAGGGAGCAAAAGTGCAAACAAGCTCGCGCAGAGCGTCAATGACGCGAGAAACGCCACCGGGATATGCCATTGGATAACACGCAGTTTAATTAGCGCTAATCCGCCCGCTAAATACGCCAAATTCACCCATTCCCAGCCAAGCCCGGCAATACCTGAAAACTGCGGTAAGGTGCGCAGTTCACTGATGGTCTTGCCTGAGTGCAGGCCAGTTTTGATGGTGTCGAGCGGTGTGGCCATGGTGACGCCATCAATTCCCGTTCTCACTTGCTGGAGTGAAAAGCCATCACCATTGAAACCGGTAAATATGAGTGATAGTGAGTCGGTAAAACCAGCTTGGAAAGGAGCAATCGAGGCCGGGGCAACCCAACTGGTCATTTGGACAGGAAAAGAGATCAGCAAGACCACGTAGGCCACCATCGCTGGGTTAAACGGGTTTTGCCCAAGGCCACCATATAAATGCTTAGCGATAACAATGGCAAAAAAGACCCCGATAACCATTATCCACCACGGAGAAAGTGGCGGAATGGCAACGGCGAGAAGCCAACCTGTGACTAACGCGCTGTTATCCCGTAGAGCGCCGATAGGATTACGCTTACGAAGCAGCATTACGGCTGCTTCCATCGACACGGCCAACAACATAGCAAACATCAATTGAATGATGGTTCCCCAACCGAAGAAGTAGCTTTGGGCAATGAGTCCCGGTATGGCGCATAATGCCACCCAACGCATGAGGTCAGGGGTGCTTTTGCGGTTGTGCGCGTGGGGGGAGCTAGCGATAAAAAAGGCCACTACTCTTTCTCCTCAAGATTTTGTTCTGGTGTTGTATTGTTTGCCTGAGCGGCTTTACGCGCTTTGGCGCGAGCAATGGCGGCGGCGACCGCGGCTTTTTTCGGGTCTTCGCTGGTTTTAGCAGAAGGCTCGCTTTGGCTCGGCTCAGTGTTTTCGCCGTTTTGCTCTGCTTGCTGGGCTTTGCGCGCTTTGGCGCGAGCAATGGCGGCAGCGACCGCGGCTTTTTTCGGGTCTTCGCTGGTTTCAGCGGATGACTCGCTTTGGCTCGGCTCAGTGTTTTCGCCGCTTTGCTCAGCTTGCTTGGCTTTGCGCGCTTTGGCGCGGGCAATGGCGGCAGCGACCGCGGCTTTTTTCGGGTCTTCGCTGGTTTCAGCGGATGACTCGTTTTGGCTCGGCTCAGTGTTTTCGCCGCTTTGCTCAGCTTGCTGGGCTTTACGTGCTTTCGCGCGGGCTACGGCGGCAGAAACCGCCGCTTTTTTATCGCTGCCTGAGTCTGCATTGGCGTCTTCAACTTGCTCTTTTTCCGCTTTTCGCGCACGGGCTTGTTGCTTACGCTCTTCGCGCAATTTTGCCATTTCGCTATTATCCGGCTCGGCCTCGCCTTGGGATTTTGCCTTGGCTTGTTTGGCTTTGGCGCGCGCAATTGCAGCCGCTACTGCTGGTTTCACTTCCTCTTTGCTCGGTTCAAGCTTGGTTTTTTGCGCTTTCACTCGGGCAATAGCTGCAGCGATCGCATCATCACCACCGCTGTTAGTCATCTCTTGTCGGCGTTTGTCCGCTGCTTTTTTAAAGCGATTCTCCCTTTGCGCTTTTTCGCGCTCTAAGCGGGCGTTTTTCTCTTCAAAACGTTTTCGCGCGCGATCGGCGGCAAGGGTATCTTCACTGCGGGCTCGTATCTCTGATTTTGCTTGTCGGTAGTATTGCACCAAAGGAATTTCACTTGGGCAGACATAGGCGCAAGCGCCACACTCGATACAATCGCTAATGTTAAGCTGTTCGCATTTGTCGTAGTCTTGGCTTTTGGTATACCACTGCAATTGCTGTGGTAGCAAAGAAACTGGGCAAGCGTCGGCGCACTGACTACAACGAATACATTCCATTTCATAACGGTTAACGGGAATTTCGCGGCGATTTGGCGCCAAAATGCAGTTTGCCGTTTTAGTAATGGGCGCGCTGGCCGAGGGTAGGGTATAACCCATCATTGGGCCGCCCAAGATCAAGCGAGGCGCTTTTTTATCGGCTTGGTGGTTAAACTGTTTCAGCAAGTGAGCAACCGGTGTACCAATCCGCACCCAAACATTTTGTGGTTGAGGGAAGGTTTTGCCCGTTAGCGTGACCACGCGTTGGATCAGTGGCTCCCCATCAAGAATCGCGCGTTTAACGGCATACACAGAGCCGACATTTTGCACCAGGACACCAATGTCTGCAGGAATACTGCCTTTCGGGATCTCTTTATCCGTCAGTACCTTGATAAGTTGTTTTTCACCACCGGATGGGTATTTCGTTGGGATCACTCGGATCACCAAATCTTTACTCATGGCGGCTTTTTGTAGCGCGTTAATGGCGTCAGGCTTGTTGTCTTCAATACCAATGATGGTGAGTTTGGGCTTAAGAATATGCTCGATAATCTCGATGCCTTGAATGATTTCTTCGGCATAGTGCTGCATCAGCACATCATCAGCGGTAATGTAAGGTTCACACTCCGCGGCATTGACGATGAGGATTTCTGTTTTCGCGATACCAGATTGGATTTTTTTCGCGGTTGGAAAGCCCGCCCCACCCATGCCCGAAACCCCCGCTAAGCGAATGGCCTCAATAAGCTGTTCAGCGCTTTGCAGCTCAATGTTTTTTATTGGTGACAGTGGCGCCCATTGGTCTTTACCGTCAGGGGAGATCACAATGCTGAGCTCGTTTAGCCCCGATGGGTGCGCGGCGGTTCGGGGTTCTATTGCCGTAATGGTTCCCGATGTTGGTGCGTGGACAGGAAGCATAAAGCTCAGTGGACACTCGGTTAAAAGCTGGCCTTTTAATACTTGGTCGCCAACTTTTACACTGATGTCACCGGGTTTACCGATATGTTGCTTTAACGGAATGATCAGTTCACTTGGCAGCGTTGCTTCGGCAATCGCGCCTTTGGTTGACTGAGATTTGTTTTCCGCAGGGTGTACACCGCCGGGAAAGTCCCATAGGTAGCCAGAGCGGATTTTTTCAATAAGTGACAACATGCTCAATCCTTATTGTTCTATTTTTTGTGGTTGAGTATCCGTCACATCCAAGACGGGAATTGCGTTTAATTGCCACTTCCATGTTTCGGTAGTCGTTGCGATCGGGATCATTTCAATGCAATCAGTAGGACAAGGCGCCACACAAAGGTCGCAGCCCGTACATTCATCCTTGATCACCGTGTGCAGAGCTTTTGTGCCGCCCACAATGGCATCGACAGGGCAGGCTTGAATACACTTGGTGCAGCCGATACACATGTCTTCATGAATGAAAGCGACTTTTTTGATGCTTTTTTCTGGATCGTGAGCGGGCTCTTCTGCCTCAACACCCATCAGGTTGGCCAATTTCTCGATGGTCGCTTGGCCACCAGGGGGGCACTTATTAATGGCGTCACCATTGGCAATGGCTTCCGCGTACGGACGGCAACCAGGGTAGCCACACTGACCACATTGGGTTTGGGGCAAAATCTCGTCGATTTGGTCAACAATCGGATTAGACTCGACTTTGAAACGAATGGAGGCAAAGCCCAAAATTGCGCCAAAGACGCCGGCAAGGATAACAATGGCGAGTACAGCAATAATAATTCCGCTCATTACAATTTCACCAAGCCAGTAAAGCCCATGAATGCAAGCGACATCAGGCCTGCGGTGATCATTGCAATTGATGCGCCTTTAAATGGTTCTGGAACATTGGCCGCCGCGATGCGTTCCCGCATTGAAGCAAAGAGCACCAGCACCAATGAGAAACCAACCGCAGCACCAAATCCGTAAACGATGGATTGAATGAAGTTATGGTTTTCATTGATGTTTAACAGGGCAACACCCAGAACCGCACAGTTGGTGGTGATAAGCGGTAGGAAGATCCCAAGCAGACGGTAGAGCGTAGGGCTGGTCTTGTGTACCACCATTTCCGTAAACTGCACCACCACGGCAATAACGAGAATAAAGCTCATGGTACGTAGGTACTCAATACCTAAAGGTTTCAGTACGTAACTCTCGACCAGATAAGCACTTACCGAGGCTAAAGTCAGTACGAATGTCGTGGCAAGCCCCATACCAATCGCGGTCTCTAGCTTCTTTGAGACCCCCATAAAGGGACATAAACCTAAAAATTTTACAAGAACGAAGTTGTTAACCAGTATGGTTCCAACTAGCAGCAGTAGATACTCTGTCATTGCATCGCATTATTATTTGAAACTGATCTCATTATTATCCTTTTTTGCACGCGATTTAACAACCTAACAGAACAAAGGTTTTTGGCTTTATTGAAGAATAATTTGCCATTTTTAAAGGGAACTAAGATCTCATCATTGTTGCAACAGCAAAGAGAAGGCTTAAGGGAGAAGAAATAAGGGGCTTGAATCGCAAAAAAGCCGTCGCAAATGCAACGGCTTTTTCTAAATTTGGCTCCCCCTGCAAGACTTGAACTTGCGACATACGGATTAACAGTCCGCCGTTCTACCGACTGAACTAAGGGGGAATTGCTTAAGTGGGCGCATCTTATCGATTGGCCTGTTTGGTGTCAACTCTCAAGTGAAAAGAAATGCAAAAAAAATAATAAAAATAGCTTTACTTTCCTTTACCCCTTATCTGATATGGGGTGTTTATAGTTATCCACCAAAATTGTGGATAAGTGTGTTGATGATTGCTTAACAAGTGCAAAGGGGGATTTTTTAGTAACAGAGGGAACGCGAGAATTGTTTTGTATGACCATGAAAAGTAACAAATAAATTGGATTTATGCGCAGATGATCAAAAGTAAAATAGAGTCGAGTTCCAGAAATATGTTCAATAATCAAGAAATATTGGGGAAAAGCAGTGGATTATTTTATGAAAAAAGAGACGGGTATCGCTGGTGAGGGACGAAGACAATAGCAAAATTTTCAGCATTATGCCATCACTTTCTCGTATCAAGAGACGAATTTTGTCGCCAGTTCTTATTGACCTAGGTCTGCTTGTCCAACGACAATAAAGCAAGCTTTGAATGTTAGGGAAAAATCATGTCGAAACAATTTGAGTTGGTCTCCAAATATCAGCCCGCCGGCGATCAACCAACCGCGATTGCTCAACTTATGGATGGCTTAGAGTCTGGTTTGGCTCATCAGACATTACTTGGGGTGACTGGTTCGGGTAAAACCTTTACCTTAGCCAATGTTATCGCCCAGTCGCAGCGCCCGACTATCTTGCTCGCGCCCAATAAAACCCTTGCCGCCCAATTATATGGCGAGATGAAAGCCTTCTTCCCTAATAATGCCGTTGAGTACTTCGTCTCTTACTACGATTACTACCAACCAGAAGCTTATGTGCCAACGACGGATACCTTTATTGAAAAAGATGCGTCGGTGAACGCGCATATAGAACAGATGCGATTATCTGCGACCAAAGCGCTGCTAGAGCGTCCGGATGCGATTATCGTCGCTTCAGTGTCGGCGATCTACGGTTTGGGTGACCCGGACTCGTATCTAAAGATGATGCTGCACTTGCGTCGTGGCGACATGATTGACCAACGTGACGTACTGCGCCGTTTAGCCGAGCTACAGTATTCACGTAACGATGTGGCTTTTGAGCGAGGCCAGTTTCGGGTACGTGGCGAAGTGATCGATATCTTTCCTGCGGAATCAGAGCAAGACGCGGTTCGCATCGAACTGTTTGACGATGAGGTAGAATGCATCAGTGTGTTTGACCCCCTAACCGGAGTCATTAAACAGCGTGACCTTCCTCGATACACGATTTACCCGAAAACCCACTACGTCACACCTCGTGAGCGTATGCTTGAGGCGGTCGAAAAGATCAAAGTAGAGCTAGAAAGCCGTAAGAAATACCTGCTAGAAAACAACAAACTGCTCGAAGAACAGCGTATTTCTCAACGAACTCAATTTGATATTGAGATGATGAACGAGCTGGGATTTTGCTCAGGGGTAGAGAACTACTCTCGTTACTTAAGCGGTCGCGCCGAGGGTGAGCCACCTCCGACACTGTTTGATTACCTGCCTAAAGACGGCCTACTTATTATTGATGAGTCCCACGTTACCGTCTCGCAAATTGGTGCTATGTACAAAGGGGATCGCTCGCGTAAAGAGACCTTGGTCGAGTTTGGTTTCCGTTTGCCTTCAGCGCTGGATAATAGACCGCTCAAATTTGAAGAGTTTGAGTCAATCGCGCCGCAAACGATTTTTGTTTCAGCCACGCCAGGTAAATACGAACTAGAGAAATCTGAAAATGAAATCGCCGATCAAGTCGTCAGGCCAACAGGTTTGCTTGATCCTGAGATTGAAGTTCGCCCTGTCGCAACACAAGTGGATGATCTCCTTTCTGAAATCAATCAACGCAGTGCCATAAATGAAAGGGTATTGGTTACCACCTTAACCAAACGAATGGCCGAAGATCTTACCGAATACCTTGATGAGCATGGCGTTCGAGTGCGTTACCTGCACTCAGATATAGATACCGTAGAACGGGTTGAGATCATTCGTGATTTACGTCTAGGTGAATTCGACGTGCTGGTGGGGATCAACTTGCTTCGTGAGGGGCTCGATATGCCAGAGGTGTCGTTAGTTGCCATTCTCGACGCGGATAAAGAAGGCTTTTTGCGTTCTGAGCGCTCACTGATCCAAACGATTGGCCGTGCTGCCCGTAACCTGCGCGGCAAAGCGATTTTGTATGGTGACTCTATTACCAAGTCAATGAAGAAAGCCATTGATGAAACAGAGCGGCGCCGAGCAAAACAGCAAGCGCATAACCAAAAGATGGGGATAGAGCCTCAAGCGCTGAGCACCAATGTGAAAGACATCATGGAGATCGGTGACATTGCCAAAACAAGGAGTAAACGAGGGGCGAATAAACCAGTGCCATTATCGAAAGTGGCTGAATCTTCCAATAGCTATCAAGTGATGACCCCGCAAGAGCTTGAAAAGGCAATGACCAAGATCGAAAACGAAATGTACGCTCACGCGCAAAACTTAGAATTTGAATCGGCGGCTGAAAAGCGCGATCAGCTTGAAAAGCTAAGAGCTCAGTTCATTTCAAATAGTTAACCATGTCGCCGGCTAGGCCGCCTAGATAGACAGGCAAAAAAATAGCCAGTAGGAATAAATCCTGCTGGCTTCATTTTGTGAAAACTAAGTTCACTAACAACGTCAGTTGGCTAGGTGACCCAATCGGGTCACTAGTACTATTGCACATACCGTGCCAATTAAAAGTGGCAATATTGTGTGAAGAACTTTGCATTTATGTCGTTTAAGGCTATCATTAGTTGCAAAATGCAAATCATATTGCAATATAATTATCAAACTGCAACGGCTAGGATATGCAAGAAATTAACGTAACACCAAAAGCAAAGTACTTGCTGATGGTCGAGGATACCGCGTCAGTTGCGGCGTTGTATCGCTCTTATTTAACCCCACTAGGGTTAGACATTACGATTGTTGGTACTGGTAAAGATGCCATTATCAGCTTAGAAAATCGTACCCCAGATCTGATCTTGCTCGACTTACGTCTGCCCGACATGACAGGGATGGATGTCTTATCGTCGGTGAAGCTCAAGTATCCCGATGTGCCGGTGATCTTCATGACCGCGCACGGCTCCATTGATACCGCGGTAGAAGCGATGCGTAAAGGCGCGCAGGACTTTTTAATTAAGCCCTGTGAAGCCGATCGTCTTCGTGTCACCGTCAATAACGCCATTCGTAAAGCTGGTAAGCTAAAAGCATTAGCGGATCAGCCGGGCAACAACAATTATCAAGGCTTCATTGGCAGTAGCCAAACCATGCAAGCGGTTTATCGCACGATTGACTCCGCCGCACCCAGTAAAGCATCGGTGTTTATAACCGGAGAAAGTGGTACCGGTAAAGAGGTCTGTGCGGAAGCCATCCATGCGGCGAGTAAGCGTGGAGATAAGCCATTTATTGCCATTAACTGTGCGGCAATTCCGAAAGACTTAATTGAAAGTGAGCTATTTGGCCACGTAAAAGGCGCGTTTACCGGGGCATCGACAGACAGACAAGGCGCGGCAGAATTAGCCGATGGTGGAACTCTGTTTTTGGATGAACTGTGTGAGATGGACTTAGAGCTGCAAACCAAGTTATTGCGTTTTATCCAAACGGGCACCTTCCAAAAAGTGGGCTCTTCAAAAATGAAGAGTGTGGATGTGCGCTTTGTGTGCGCAACTAACCGCGACCCATGGACAGAAGTTCAAGAAGGGCGTTTTCGTGAAGACCTCTATTACCGCCTGTACGTGATCCCCTTGCACCTGCCGCCACTGCGCGATAGGGACGAAGATGTGGTTGAAATCGCCTATTCATTGCTCGGTCACATGTCGACAGAGGAAGGCAAAGGTTTTGTGCGTTTTTCCCAGCAAGTTGTCGAGAAATTTGTCGAATACGAGTGGCCGGGCAACGTAAGACAGTTGCAAAACGTACTCCGTAATGTGGTGGTGCTCAATCATGGCAGTGAAATCACGTTTAACATGTTACCGCCGCCGTTAAACCTACCTTTGGCGTCGGATTTGCAACGGGTCAATGCAGTTGATGATAAATCAGCTAAACTTTCTGTAGACGAGATCAGACCGCTTTGGATTACAGAGAAGAGTGCGATAGAGCAAGCGATTGACGCCTGTGATGGCAATATTCCACGCGCGGCGGGCTATTTAGACGTGAGCCCATCAACGTTATACCGAAAACTTCAAACCTGGAAGGAAGTGCAGGGGTGATTGAATGAAAAAGATAATAAACACCGAAAAAATTGATGAGTTGAGCAGGGATATCGGTGAAGAGAATTTACCGATGCTATTTCATATTTTTATTGGGGAACTGATCGACTACGCTGAAGCTTTGGTTGAAAACCGACTGGAAAAAGATGCCGCAGAAGAACAACTCAAGTCGATTAGCCATTCATTAAAAAGCAGTGCCGCCAGCTTTGGCGCCGAGCGGCTATGCGATTTTGCGACCAGTTTGGATGCCAGTTATAAAACGGGAGAGACAATCAATACGCCCGAAAACAGACAAACCATGATTTCATATCTGAAATCCACTCGTGAAGAGTACGTGAAGTTAACGCAATAGCTGCTAGCTAATTTCACACCTGAGTAAAGGGCTAGCTGATTAGGCTAGCTATCGCTTGTTGAAGCTTATCTCTGTCGTGACGCCAATCATGATTCATCGACGCTAAGTCAACGTTAACCACATGATACGACTCATCTAATTCAGGGTGGGTCGTATTGGTTAAAAGCAAGTCAATTTGACGGCCCTGACACGCACGCTGACACCATTCCAGTTTTTCTCGTAGCGACATTCTGCCCGCGGGGCCAAACTCAGGCGACAAGTTTTCTACAAATATCACCTTAGCTTTGCGGTTAGCAGCAATCGCTTTGCCAAGCTCTGGCAGTAGCAACGGCGGCATGATACTGGTTAAGAAACTGCCCGGCCCCAATACAATGCCATCGGCTTCGGCGATCGCTTGGATGCCTTCGCGAGTCGCGGGTACTTCGGGCTCAACGTACAAACGTTGCAGGTCTTGCTCCATTTCATCGACGTTGGTTTCGCCGCGTACCCAGTCACCGGCAACGGACAGCGCGGTTAAATCGGCAGGGTGTTCAGACATTGGAACAATGTTGACGTCGACTTTAAGCATGTCACGGATCAGGTTAATGGCATCAAGCGGACGTACCGATAGGTTATCTAACGCAGTGAGCATCAGGTTACCTAGGTTATGATTATTGAGTTCCCCGGCGCCTTTAAAGCGGTATTCAAACATCATCGAGCCAATTGACGGTTCGGTGATCAACTGATTAATACAGTTACGGGTATCGCCCCAGGCGATGCCCCCCTGACAGTGGCGAATTCGCCCCGTTGAGCCACCGTTGTCTGTTGTCGCGACAATGCCGGTTGCATTGGAGCCAAAATCTTTTAACGCGGCCAGCATTCGGCCTAAGCCATGGCCGCCGCCGATGGCGACAACTTTTTTCGATTTATATATATTCATATTTTTTATTCTAGTGATATAACCTAGCGCAATTCGTTTTAGTAACAAAATTTTGATTAAAATAGCCGCAACAATCAACTTTTTCAAAAAATTATCTGGCATAGCACGCTATTATTGAGTATTTTTACAAAAACGCACTATCTAATACTCCTTTGTATTAACATTTTGTATAGATAGTTGCCATAACTCCGAGCTCAATTTGCTAAGTCTGAGAAGATAAGAAATTTGAGCCAGTGGCATACTGCCACAAGGGTTTGTTTGGAAATGAACAAGCCTCCCGTGTTTGGAAAGGTGTTCCGTGGCGCAACAATTCGAAGATAGATTCCAACGTAAGTTTTATTACTTGCGCTTGTCTGTTACAGATGTCTGTAACTTTAAATGCACATATTGTCTACCTGATGGCTATCATCCGTCGGGCCAGAAAAACTCGTCTTTTTTGAGCGTGCCAGAGATCAAACGCGTTGTCACTGCGTTTGCCAATTGTGGTACCAGTAAGATTAGGATCACCGGTGGTGAGCCAAGCTTACGTAAAGATTTCAACGAAATCATTCACACCATCGCTGAAACCGACGGGGTTCGCAAAGTCGCGACCACGACCAACGGTTATCGCATGGAAAAGCACATTGGCCAATGGCGAGATGCTGGTTTAACCGATGTGAATGTGAGCGTTGATAGCCTAGACCCTCGCATGTTTCACCAAATCACTGGCGAGAATAAGTTTCTTGATGTGATGCGTGGGATCGACCGAGCATTTGAAGTCGGCTTTCAGCAAGTTAAAGTTAACGTGGTATTGCTGAAAAACCTCAATAGTCAAGAACTGCCTGCCTTTCTAAACTGGATTAAAGACCGTCCAATCCAACTGCGTTTTATTGAGTTGATGCAAACCGGTGAAATGGACAGTTTATTTACCAAGCACCATCAATCTGGCGTTGGGCTGCGTAATAGCTTAATTGCCAATGGCTGGGTGCTCAAAGCCCGCGCTGTTAATGATGGTCCTGCCCAAGTGTTTATTCACCCTGACTATCAGGGTGAGATCGGCCTTATCATGCCGTATGAAAAAGATTTCTGCCAAAGTTGTAATCGCCTCCGTGTTTCAGCTAAGGGCAAATTGCATTTGTGCTTATTTGGTGAACAGGGTGTAGAGCTAAGAGATCTGATGCAAAGTGATGGGCAAGAACAAGCACTTATTCATAGAATTTCAGAACAACTGCAAACCAAGTCTTCGGGTCACTTTTTACATGATGGTGATACCGGCATGACACCACACTTGGCTTCAATTGGCGGCTAATGCTGCTATTTAAAAGCAAGCGTCAAGTGATTAACGGCCGGTTTAACTGAGGCCGTCCGTTGAGTAAAAGCAGTTCGTTTAACAAACACAACGTCCAACAGACAAATTAGACAAAGGTGAAGACATGGGTCACGCAGAAAGCAAATTTGAGCCTGCAAATATTGCAGTATTAACCGTTTCAGACACGCGTACAGAAGAAAATGATACTTCTGGTGGTTACTTAGCCGAGCAACTGCAAGAAGCGGGTCATCACTTGGCTGATAAAGCGATTGTGATCGACGATATGTATCAGATCCGTGCCATCGTCTCTAAATGGGTTGCGGATGACTCGGTTCAAGCCATTATTATTACTGGTGGCACCGGCTTTACCTCTCGTGATAGCACGCCAGAAGCGTTAGTCCCACTGTTTGATAAGCAAGTTGAAGGTTTTGGTGAGCTTTTCCGCGCGGTTTCTTATGAAGAAATCGGTACCTCGACCATTCAATCTCGCGCTATTGCGGGTTTTGCTAACCACACGGTTATTTTTGCGATGCCTGGTTCTACCGGTGCCTGCCGTACGGCGTGGACTAAGATCATCAAGCAGCAAATGGATGCCAGCCACCGTCCATGTAACTTCATGCCGCACCTATCTAAATAAGAGGCGCCGTCATGACTCAATTCACCCACATTAATGCCTCTGGCGAAGCCAATATGGTCGATGTTTCAGCGAAAGCGGAAACCGTACGCGAAGCACGAGCTGAAGCGTTTGTTCACATGGCGCCAGAGACGCTAGAACTGATCGTTTCGGGTTCACATCATAAAGGTGATGTGTTTGCGACCGCGCGTATCGCTGGTATTCAGGCGGCGAAAAAAACTTGGGACTTGATCCCGCTTTGTCATCCATTGTTATTGTCTAAAGTTGAAGTTCAACTAGAAGCGATGCCAGCAGAGAATAAGGTTCGTATCGAATCGGTTTGTAAGCTTGCTGGCAAAACGGGCGTCGAGATGGAAGCGTTAACCGCGGCCTCTGTGGCTGCATTGACGATTTACGATATGTGTAAAGCGGTACAGAAAGACATGGTGATCGATCAAGTTCGTCTGTTAGAAAAAACAGGCGGTAAGTCTGGTCATTTTAAGGTGGAGTCATGATAAAAGTTCTCTTTTTTGCTCAAACTCGTGAGTTAGTCGCGACAGATAGCTTAGAAGTGGCGGCGGAATTTGATACTGCCGAAGCACTTCGTGCCCATTTAGCCGCAAAAGGGGATAAGTGGTCTTTAGCCCTAGAAGCGGGTAGAACCTTGGTCGCAATCAATCAAACCCTTTCTCCGCTCAGTAGCCCAATTCAAGCTGGCGACGAAGTGGCCTTTTTCCCACCGGTTACGGGTGGTTAAGATGGAAAGAGTATCGGTTCAATTTGAGGACTTTAGTGTCGCGGCGGAGTATGACTATTTGTCTGAAGGGACGGCAGCCGGCGCTGTAGTGACCTTTATCGGTAAAGTCCGCGATATGAACTTGGGTGATAACGTCATTGGTTTGTCGCTGGAACACTATCCAGGTATGACGGAAAAGTCGCTTAACGACATTTGCCAGCAAGCGCAGCAGCGCTGGCCCATTGACCGCATGCGAGTGATCCATCGAGTCGGGGATTTGGATATTGGCGACCAAATTGTGTTTGTCGGAGTGTCGAGTGCTCACCGTCAGGCAGCCTTTGAGGCGTGTGAGTTCATTATGGATTTTCTTAAAACTCAAGCGCCGTTTTGGAAAAAAGAACGCACCACCGAGAGCGAACGCTGGGTAGAATCACGAGATTCCGATGCCAAAGCCGCCTCTCGTTGGGAGAAATAAGCAAAGGATGCCGGAATGGCATCCTTTTTTTTAAATGCTAAAAGCGAAGTGCTAATAGCGAAGTGCTAATAGCGAAGTGGTAAGGCGTTAGCCTCCTGTCGAGCAGTTAGCTACGCCCATCTCTTGCCATACACCCCATTCGCCAGATTGGCTTGGGTCTTGGCCTTGGGTCCACCATTTGGCTTTCCACTCTTTGCCTGCCCAAGTGACGATATCACCGCCGCTATAAGCGACCGAGCTATCCCATAGGTTGGTACAAAGATCAGGGCCAGTATTTACCGCTTTTACAACAACTGTTGTGCTTGCCACTGATGCATCTCGCCCATCGCTGACTTCAACAGAGAACACAAGCGAGGTATTTTGGCTGTATTCTGCGGCAGTAAAGGTGAGAGTTGCGCCTTGCACGGTGGCGTTAAGGCCTACAGGTACGGTCCAAGAGTAGGTTAACGGGTCTTGGTCGGCATCCGTTGAAGCACTTGCGTCAACCACAACCACATCGCCAGCGTTCACTTGCGCGGGAGCCGATAGCGCGGCAACCGGAGGTGTGTTAATTGGGCCTGTCCCTTGTGGTTCGACCGTCACGACAACCAAGTCTGTTGCGGTAGCGCCTTTATTATCGGTCACCGTTAGCTTAAAGGTATAGCTTTCTGTTTGAGTGACTTCCGGTGCTGCAAAGCTGGTGGCCGCCGCCGATGGCGCCGTTAAGGTCACTGGGTTGCCTGCGGTTTGCTCCCATTGGTAGCTATCGATCGTACCATCGCTGTCTTTAGACGCACTCGCATCTAAAGTAACGGTTACAGGGCCAGTAACGGTTTGGTCGGCACCTGCCGCGGCAACTGGGGCGCGATTGACCGGTGGCACAGAGCCGCCCGCAAGGCCTTCGTGCATCGCGTTGAGAATATCACCGTTGTCGGCATCGATTTCCCATGAGAATAAGCCAGCTAAACCAAGGCTACGTACGTAAGCGCCTTTGGCTTTTACCGAGCGGTCATCATCAAAGGTGATCAACTTGCCGTTGGAGCGATTCCAGACATAAGGCGCTTCAGCTTGGGCATCATAGCCATACTCAAAGCCATTAATTCCTTGATTATTGTCGCCTAGCATGTGGGTTTTTATGCCTTTGTAATCGATAACGCCGGCTTCCCAAACACCTTGTGCTGTGGTTCCGGTTAACTTACCGTTGCCCACACCCGTCATAGGATCGCTCGGATCGCTTAGGCTCGATGGCATAACACCGTCCCAGCCTCGGCCATACATTGCAGCGCCCACGACGAGCTTGTTGGCAGGAACACCTTGGGCCAGTAATAGGTCAATCGCATTGCTGGTGGTGTACGCCGGCCCTTTATATGGCAAGCCTTCGGCATCGACACCGCTGCCATCACACTGGCCTGGGCGCATAAAGTTACCGCAATGCAGTGCCGTCTGATGACCAGGTACGTTGTTCCAACCGCCGTAAAAGTCGTAAGACATGGCGAAGATATAGTCCATGTATTGAACGGCTTGGCCATAGTCGACATCTTCGAGCTTATCATGACCAACGCCAATGGCAGAGGTTAGCTCGTAAGTACGGCCTGTTTCAGCTTCAAGCTCATTGAGCATAGTGCGCAGCTCTTGCATGAGCGCGATGTAAGCTGGCCCATCGTTGACCGGATCACCTAAGCTTGCGGTTTCACCGCCGCCGCCAGGGAATTCCCAGTCAATGTCGACGCCATCATAGAACTTCCATGTTTTGAGAAAGCGTTTAACCGAAGCAACAAAGGTGTCGCGGTGGGTTTTGTTGGTAAAACTATAGAAAGGGTCTGACAGTGTCCAACCCCCGATCGACGGGATGATTTTTAGGTTAGGGTTATTTTTCTTTAGTGCCATTAGCATGGCGTAGTTGCCTTTAATTGGCGAACTAAATCCGTGGCCTGCTTGAGGGAAACTCTTTTGATACGCAGCCCATGGGTCGTGGATCACCACTTCATAGTCGTTAACGCCCTGACACGCGGTTTGTAAGGCATTATAGCTATTGCCCCCCACCGACTTCACCGCCTCGTTTGGTCCACAGATCGGGATAAAACCGTATAAAATATGGCTAAGGTTTTGCACCGGAATGTTATCAACAGTGTAATCACGACCGTAGATCCCCCACTCAACAAAATAGGTTCCGACCACAGTGTTGGGATCAGTGTTAAAGCTGCGGTTATTTGGGTCAACGTTCATCACCAGCGGGTCGAGGTGCGCACCATCTGTGTCTGCGATGATCAGTTCACTGGCCGCGCTTTTAGTGCAGCTTATCGCATCACAAGCGGCGACTTCGACTTGGAATTTGCCGCCATTGGGGTACTGGAAGGTTGCCGTGGTCTGGGCGCCGCTAATAGGCCCCGTCGCGACCTCAACACCATCGAAGTAAACCTTGTAGGCATCACCAGTTGTGCCACTCCACTGATTAAACTTAAGGGTGACTGTGGCGAGATCATGGTATGTCACCATCTGGTTGTAACCAGAGGTGGTTTCCATCGCGAGTTCTATCTTGGAAAATTGTAGGTTATTAGAGCCATAAACATCGATACTTGGTGCCGCCGGAGCAGCAATGGCCGAGCCCGACAGTGCTAAGCCAACACCAAAAGCGCATAAGCTAAGACGATTCATTATTAATATCTCTCATTCCTTGATAATAACCTGCTACCGAGTGCAGTAGCAGTTAAGTCTGCCTATTGAAAAAATAGACATCCCGAATAGTGTTTATGACTATCAGAGCTTTGACAAAAAAGGATTCGCACTTTTGCACCCAGCTAAAAAAAGCTCAAGCAAGCTTTTTACGTGTTGCAAATAAAGGTATTGTCGCTCGTATTTTGACCAATGGCCGCTAAATTGTTTCCGCAAACAACAGAAATTGGTCTATGTGAAACAGGGGAGTGGCTTGAGGGTGATATTGGTCACAAAATCATTGAATTAGGATGGAGTAATGTGGGGTTTTGTTCGACTCAAAGTTTATTAAATGTTACTTTTTTGTTTGAGGGTAGAATAATCTATTGTTAATCTATTTAAAAATAGAACAATTGGAAAATAAAACATTGCTTTCGAGCTATTGTTGATAGGTTATGACTGCAATCTTTCATATTCCTAGAGTAATTCGCTAATAAAGTAGGGCTAACAAAAAATTATCCGGCTTTTTACTACATTTTTATGGCAAATTACCCCGATGATTGGTAGATTGTTGCCCAATCTTCATTGATTTTTAGAGCACGCTGTACTAAAAGTGTGCAAAAATTATCTAAAATCACCTGCCGTTCAGGTGGTTATGAAGAAGTCATGGATGCAATTAAATAAAACTTGGAGTTTATGCATGTATAAAAATAAAATTACTCGTGCGCTATTAGTGGGTACGGGCCTTTCTCTAGCTCTTGTTGGTTGTGGCGATAAGCCAGAAGAACAAGCAGCACAACCCGCTGCAAAAGCAGAATCAAGCGAAACAAAACTTGCAGCAGTTCAAGAGTTGGTTCGTGGTAATGGTACAGAAGTAGCGACCATTGACCCGCACAAATCTCAAGGTGTTCCTGAGTCCCACGTTATCCGTGATCTTCTTGAAGGTCTCGTCAACCAAGATGGTGACGGCAATACTATCCCTGGTGTTGCAGAAAGCTGGGAAACAACAGACAACAAAACGTTTACTTTCCACCTACGCAAAGATGCAAAATGGTCTAACGGCGATCCGGTAACTGCTGACGATTTCGTTTACAGTTTCCAACGTGCTGTTGATCCTGCTACCGCTTCTCCATACTCTTGGTACATGGAATACACCAAGATGAAGAACGCAAAAGATATCGTTGCGGGTAAGAAAGACAAGAGCACTCTTGGTGTTAAAGCCATTGATGCAAACACACTTGAAGTTCAACTTGATACCGCTGTTCCTTACTTCGTAATGATGATGGGCCACACAACAGTGAAGCCTGTACATAAAGCGACAGTTGAGAAGTATGGCGATCAGTGGACTAAGCCTGAACACTTCGTTGGTAATGGTGCATACGTAGTAGACAAGTGGGTTGTGAATGAGCGCCTAGTGGTTAAGCGTAATGAACTGTACTGGGATAACGCTGATACCAAATTAGACAAAGTAACTTTCCTTCCAATCGAAAACCAAGTAACGGAAATGAACCGTTTCTTATCTGGTGAAATCGACTTCACAAACGAACTGCCGACTGAGCATTTCAAACGTCTGAAGAAGGAAAACCCAGAGTCTCTATCGATTCAAGGTAACCTGTGTACTTACTACTACATCTTCAACACCAAGAAAAAGCCGTTTGATGATGTACGTGTACGTAAAGCGATCTCTTACGCGATTGACCGTAACATCGTTTCTGACGCGATTCTTGGTCAAGGCCAAAAACCAGCTTACTTCCTAACACCTGAAATCACAGCAGGATTCAACCCAGAAGCCCCTGCTTACGGTAAGATGACTCAAGCCGAGCGTGATGCAGCGGCAGCGAAACTGCTAACAGAAGCGGGCTTTGGTAAAGACAACCCACTTAAGTTCTCACTACTTTACAACACTTCTGAAAACCACAAGAAGATTGCTGTAGCACTAGGTTCTATGTGGAAGAAGACTCTAGGCCTAGAAGTAACTCTTGAAAACCAAGAGTGGAAAACTTACCTAGCGTCGAAAGACCAAGGTGATTTCGAAGTAGCACGTGCCGGTTGGTGTGGTGACTACAACGAAGCATCTTCATTCCTAACTCTAATGGTGAGCAACAACACCACTGGCGGTATTCACTACGACAGCGCAGAATACGATGCGATCATTAATAAAGCATTGAACTCTACGTCTGAAGAAGAGCGTACTAAACTTTACCTAGAAGCCGAAGCGCTACTAGCGAAAGACATGCCAATTGCTCCTATCTACCAATATGTTAAATCTCGTCTAGTTTCTCCTCAAGTTGGTGGTTTCCCATCTAACAATGCGGAAGACAAGATTTACTCAAAAGATCTTTACATCAAAGCTCAGTAAAAACTGACGCGATAAAACTATAAATACTACAGACACTGCATATGAGATTCATATGCAGCGTCTTTCTGATTTTAATTGTCACAGACTGGAACGAGTGAGTTTATGTTTAAATTCATAATGAAACGGATATTCGAAGCGATCCCAACCATGTTGGTGTTGATCACGGTATCATTCTTTCTTATGCGTTTCGCACCGGGTAACCCATTCTCGAGCGAACGTCCTTTACCACCTGAAGTAATGGCGAACATTGAAGCGAAATACGGCTTAGATAAGCCAGTATTCGAGCAATACACCACTTACTTAACCAACATTTTGCGAGGCGACTTTGGCCCTTCATTTAAGTATCTGGATTACAGCGTAAATGAGTTGATCTCAGTCGCGCTACCGGTATCTGCGGAAGTGGGCGCGATTGCCTTTATCTTTACCGTGATACTCGGCGTCTCGGTGGGTACCATCGCCGCATTGCGGCAAAACACCTGGATGGACTATACGGTCATGTCCACCGCCATGATCGGCGTGGTGTTGCCCTCGTTTGTTATCGCACCAACGCTGATGTACATATTTGCGATTAAGCTCGACTGGCTACCAGCAGGTGGTTGGTACGGCGGTAAATGGCAATATATGGTCATGCCGGTTATCGCGATGTCTTTGCTCTACGTTGCAACCTTTGCGCGTATTACCCGTGGTTCAATGATCGAAACGCTGAACAGTAACTTTATCCGTACTGCGCGCGCAAAAGGCTTGAGCTACCGCTACATCATTATCAAACACGCCCTGCGTCCAGCGCTGCTACCCGTCGTCTCTTACATGGGGCCAGCATTCGTCGGTATTATTACCGGTTCGGTTGTGATTGAGACCATCTTTGGTCTACCGGGCATTGGTAAGCTGTTTGTGAATGCGGCATTTAACCGTGATTATTCTCTAGTAATGGCAGTGACCATCCTAATTGGTTTCTTGTTTATCGTATTCAACGCCATCGTTGATATCTTACTAGCCTTAATTGACCCGAAAATTCGCTACTAGGGACGGACTATTATGCTGACGAAAAAAGAAAACTTAGATGCGATCGAGAAATTTTCAGAAAACCTCGAAATTGAAGGTCGCAGTTTATGGCAAGATGCCCGTATTCGCTTTATGCGTAACAAGGCGGCAATGGTAAGTTTAGCCATACTGTTTGTGCTAACTCTTGCGGTTATTTTCCTGCCAATGATAGCGCCATACGCGTATGACAACACCGACTGGTATGCCATGCATGTAGGTCCAAATGCCGATCACTGGTTTGGTACTGACAGCCTTGGTCGTGACTTGTACGTTCGTACCTTAATTGGTGGCCGTATCTCACTGATGGTGGGTGTGCTTGGTGCGCTTGTTGCGGTATTGATTGGTACGCTTTACGGCGCCGCTTCTGGCTTTATTGGTGGCCGAACTGACCGCGTGATGATGCGTATCCTTGAGATCTTATACGCGGTACCGTTTATGTTCCTTGTGATCGTTCTCGTGACCTTCTTTGGCCGTAACATTGTGCTTATCTTTGTGGCGATCGGTGCGATTGCTTGGCTGGATATGGCGCGTATCGTACGTGGTCAGACGCTGAGCTTACGTAGCAAAGAATTCATCGAAGCCGCGCACGTTTGTGGTGTGAGTAAGTGGAAAATCATCACTCGCCATATCGTTCCTAACGTATTAGGTATTGTTGCGGTTTACTCAACTTTGCTTATTCCATCAATGATCCTGACTGAATCATTCTTATCTTTCCTTGGTCTTGGTGTTCAAGAGCCAATGACTAGCTGGGGTGCTTTACTGCAAGAAGGTTCGCAAACATTGCAAGTTGCTATTTGGCAATTGGCATTCCCTGCGGCTTTCATGGTAATCACTTTGTTCTGCTTTAACTATGTCGGTGATGGTCTACGTGACGCACTGGATCCAAAAGACAGATAACTAGAATTATAAAGGAAAGCATAATGAGTTTATTAGATGTCAAAGATCTGCGTGTTGAATTTACCACGCAAGACGGGATCGTAACCGCGGTTAACGATCTAAACTTCTCACTTGAGCAGGGTGAAACCTTAGGTATTGTAGGGGAATCTGGCTCAGGTAAATCTCAAACTGTATTCGGTTTGATGGGCCTACTGGCTAAAAACGGTACCATTTCTGGTAGCGCAAAGTTTGAAGGCAACGAGATCCTAAATCTGCCAGAAAAAGCGCTGAACAAAGTTCGTGCCGAGCAGATTGCCATGATCTTCCAAGACCCAATGACTTCACTTAACCCTTACATGAAAGTAAGCGATCAGCTTATGGAAGTACTGATGCTGCACAAAGGCATGGGTAAAGCCGAAGCGTTTGAAGAATCGGTACGCATGCTAGAAGCGGTGAAAATCCCGGAAGCACGTAAGCGTATTACCATGTATCCGCACGAATTCTCGGGCGGCATGCGTCAGCGTGTGATGATAGCAATGGCACTTTTGTGTCGTCCTAAGCTATTGATCGCCGATGAACCGACCACAGCACTGGATGTAACCGTTCAGGCGCAGATCATGGACTTGCTTAACGATCTTAAGAAAGAGTTCAACACCGCGATTATCATGATCACCCACGACCTTGGTGTTGTGGCGGGTTCATGTGACAAAGTACTGGTGATGTACGCTGGCCGTACTATGGAGTACGGTACGGTAAATGAAATTTTCTATCAGCCAACTCACCCATACGCAGAAGGCTTATTAAAAGCGATTCCGCGTTTGGATACAGAAGGTGAAATTTTGCCAACTATCCCTGGCAACCCACCAAACATGCTGCGCTTGCCAACAGGTTGTCCTTACCAAGAGCGTTGCCATCGTGTTCATGATCGCTGTATGCGCGAAGCGCCTAAATTGCTTCCGTTTGGTGATGGTCGTCAACGCGCGTGTTTTTCTGACTGGGAGAATTGGACAAAATGAGTGAAGCAAAGAAATTAATCCTTGATGTAAAAAACCTTAAGGTACACTTCAACATCGCCCCTAAGTCAGCATGGCCTTGGGCAAAACCTACTCCGCTTAAAGCGGTAGATGGGGTGAACGTACACCTTTACGAAGGTGAAACTCTGGGCGTAGTAGGTGAGTCGGGTTGTGGTAAATCAACCTTTGCTCGCGCGGTTATCGGCCTGGTTGAAGCTACCGAAGGTGAAGTGGTGTGGTTAGGTCAAGACCTAACTAAGATGCAAGAAGCTCAGCGCCGCGAAACCCGTAAAGAAATTCAAATGATCTTCCAAGATCCACTGGCTTCGCTTAACCCGCGTATGACCATTGGTGACATCATCGCTGAGCCGCTAGAAACCTTCTACCCAGAGCTTTCTAAAATCGAAGTGAAAGATCGCGTAAAAGAGATGATGATGAAGGTAGGCCTACTACCAAACGTTATCAACCGTTACCCACACGAATTCTCTGGCGGTCAGTGTCAGCGAATCGGTATTGCACGTGCGCTTATTCTTAAGCCTCGTATGATCATCTGTGATGAGCCAGTATCTGCACTTGACGTGTCGATCCAGGCGCAGGTGGTCAACTTGCTTAAAGAGATCCAAAAAGAGATGAACCTCAGCTTGGTGTTTATTGCCCACGATTTGTCGGTAGTGAAACATATCTCTGATCGCGTACTGGTGATGTATTTAGGTAACGCCGTAGAACTGGGCGAGTCTAAAGTCCTGTTCGCTGATCCCAAACACCCATACACTCGCGCACTGATGTCTGCAGTTCCAATCCCAGATCCAGAGATCGAGCGTAAGAAAAAAATTGAAATGCTTGAAGGTGAACTGCCTTCGCCAATGAACCCACCGTCCGGTTGTGTATTCCGTACTCGTTGCCCGATAGCAACAGAGCAATGTGCACAGCAAAAACCTCAAATTAAAGGTGACGACGTACACGCCGTTTCTTGTTTGATGGTGGACTAATTCAGCCTGTGACAGGCTCAAGCGCAGTTCCGTAAGGGCTGCGCTTTTTTTGTGTTTGAAGGGCTGGGAAGAGATAGGGCAGGGGTAAGATGAGAGTGAAAAGAGTGCCGATACCTAGATAACAATGCGCTCGCTCAGGCATCGTTGTTTGAGGTATCGGCAACCGTTGTTAGCGACAGTGTTTAGAATAGGGCGCGGTTGTACTCAATCCACATCGCGTAGCCAAGTAGGTTGGCCTGATTGCTTTCATAACCCATCACACCGCGGAAGGATAAGCCTTCAAGCATTCCTTCTTGAATTGAGTAGCGGGTTTCAAACAGGGTTTCTGTGAACTCTGGATCGCCTGTTAGATAGTAATCAATGTTGCCCGAGGCAAGCACCGCATCCATATCAATATTGCGGCTGTGCAATACGATGGCGCTAATGTCGAGACCGGGCAAATTCATGTCTCGGCCGTTATAACTGGTGACGAAAGTGTAGGTCGTCTGGCCCGGTAAATCGTAATCGTTGATAAGGGATAGCCCAACAAGGTTATCTGAGCTTCCGCCCGATCCCGTTCCGGTTTTGTAAAAGCCGTTGTCACCAACTTGATTAAGCGATGCTGCCATAAAAACGTTATCGAGCTGAGCACCAAACATCACTTCGTAATTGGTCGAATCATGGTTGGGCATTTCTACGCCATATTTGGTGACAAAGTCTTCTTTAGCGGCTTGCAAGTTGTAGTTAATCTGAAACAGTAACAAGTAATCAAACTCCGCCTCTGGCGCAATATCTGCCCCCAGCCACGCAATAGGTAAACCCGTGTTGGCTTTCACAGAGGTGGTGTTCATATAATTGTTAGACCAAGTGTGGGCGAGCTTAAGTTGGCCGTAATCTGATTTATATTCAAATCCCATCGAGTTGGTGTGTTTAAATCCGGCTTTACGAAAGTGGGCAAAGTCTTCGGCACGTTTGATTTCGCTATGGGTCACTTCCCCAATCCCGGTGACGGTGACGCCATACAGGGTGTAGTTGTCCCATTTAGCGTTGATCTCAGTGCCTTCGTAGGTTTTGTCTAAGAGGTACTCATCTGGATCTCGGCCAAAGTGCATCCGGTTAATAACCCCAAGGCCATGCTTGGCACTAATGTGACGTGCATCATCACCAAAGCGAAGTTTGCCGCGAGCGGTACTGACGCGGTTGTAGCCGTCATCGTTAGGTTTTAGGATCAGTGTGCCCTCGGCGTTGTTCCATGTTTTGACACCCCCTTGATAGCCAAGGTCAAACCCAACCACATCAAATAAGTAACCCGATTCGAACTCGAGCCATAACGAAGCGCCACCTTGATCGACCTCGCCACTCTTATTGACCTCATCTTCGAGCATGGTATTCACTTCTTTGGTCACCGCCGCAAGCACTTCGGGGTTGGTATCGAGATACCCCGCCACCTGTTGAGGCGTCATGCCTGGAAAAAGCGCTTCATTGGCACCGGTTTGAAACAGTAACCCAGTCGCGGTAGTCGCATTAAATTGATTATCTACCTTGACGTTGTTTGGTGTCATTTTTATACCAGACATTCGGCCTTTCATATTGAGCGACGAGTCATCGACAAACTTATCCCATGCCGAATCGTTGGCGCTGGTGTGAAACGCCGCACTTGCGGACAAAACAACACTAATGGTTAATGCAATACGTGAAATTCTCATAATATTCCCTTAATAAGATCGTGGCATACAGGCGTTAGGAGTCACACCTTAAAATCGATTAAGGTGTGATTAATAGGGTGGAGCGATACAGTGTTAGTTAATTAATATTTTGTCTTTTACTACAGATAGCGATATTTTTTCTGAATAGGAAATCGTGCCATTTTCATAAATAACGGCGACTTTATTATTTGACAGTTTGCCGAGATTAGAATAACCCGATGGCCCAGAATATATTTGAGTCTGTTTGCTCCAGTTGTCGCCATTATTTTTGCTGTAGTTAATCGTCATATTCACGCGTGTTTTTTCATGCGCTGGATTAGCGAAGAGCAAACCGCCCTTGTCGTCTAGGCGCAGTACCGAAGATTGGCATACCGGGGTTTTCAAACTCAGATCTTTTTGGGCTTTCTGCCAGTTTGTGCCACCATCAGACGACACACTCCACAAACGTCCATTTGGTTTTGGAGCCATACCCATTTTAGCGTGTTGGCGAGTGGCCAAATACAAACGGCCATCTTGCAACTCAGCAATTTCCGTTTCGTCGCCGGTATCAAGTAGCGATGAGCTTTGCCAACTTTCACCATTATCATCGCTATAGATAACCAGTGCACGATTGTCGTTGCTGGTGGCGTTTTTACGGTGGATATAACCCGGAATAAGAAGGCGCTGAGCATGGGGTAACAGCTGCTTTTGAATGCCATGTCCTGGGCCAAAAATAAGATTATTCTCGGCGATGAGTTTACGCTCTCCCCAGGTCTCTCCGCCATCGCCGCTTACGATAATAACCGCAGTATGAAGAATTTTTGACTGTGGCCCTCCCTCCTTTAAACCACTTAGATTATGCGCTAAATGGATTTTGCCGGTGACGCTGTCAAAAACGGGGGTTGGGTTACCACATTTGCCAATTTTGCCCTCAGATTCATGTCGGCAAATCCGTTGCTGTGGGCTCCATGTTTGGCCTTGGTCGATACTGGTTTTTAACACTAAATCAATGACGCCTGTATCGAGTGCCGCGTCTCGGCGCGCTTCAGCAATCGCCAACATCAGATCAGATTTAAGAGTGCGGCCATTGGCAAGGGTGCTCCCCTTTGGCACCACGAGTAGGCTAGGAATACGATAGGTTTTGTAGCCGTCCTCGCCACCTTTAAACACATCGACGGTATAGTCGAGTTGGCGGTTAGGCTCGGGAGAATTGATGTATTCGATTGATGCCATCACCGGAATGCCCGCCAAAATTACCGCCACTAAGGCGGTACTTTTTTGCAGCGCAGCGGCGCTTAATCGCTGTGCGCCAACGCAAAGCAGCAGCAGAAAAAGGATGGTTAACACCCATGTCGTTGCCAATGCGATGATCACTTCATCAAAAATAGTGATCGCTTGGTAGTAGTCGATGACAGTAATACTGACAAAGACATAAACCAACATAGCGGATACCGCCAAGAATAAAACGCGATAGAGGTTGACTCGGCCATCATTGGTGTCTTGATTGGCGTTATTCCATAATAGGCGTGTTAGTGGCAAAGCAAAATAAATCAGGCCGATGGTATAGCCAATTCCCATCGCGATAATGGTTATTTTTGCATCTAGGCCAGGCAAATTGAAGGCAATAAATAAACTTATAAAACTGATCATACTTAAGGTAATAACACCTAGTAAAATAGCGCATGTTTTAAATATATTCATAATGAATCCTATCTATTCCATTTTATCGTTGATAACAGTCCATACAGTGGAATTAATTAATGTTTTGTTGACTGGCTAAAGCGTAATGGCTTTCACTCTTCTCCGCCGAGGTCGGCTCGACAGTAAGAAAAGCGTTAACCTCATGTTCGTTGTATCTATAGAAAAAAAATGCGGCAATAAATGAGAGCGTAGCGCCCATGTAGGCGGTAATTCCCACGCCAAAGGTTGTTGGAGAGAAGCTATCACTACCAATTATTATTACCGACGGGAAGATCAGGGTTGTTAGGGTTACCGCCAATTTCATGCTGAAGTTCATCGTGCCAAAAAATAACCCCTCTTTATAGCTCCCCGTGCGGTTGCCATCCGACTTGGATATATCCGCTAACATCGCGGTGGGCAAAATGCTGTTAACAGCGGTAGGGATGGCGATCGCAATAATAACGCCCAGCCCAACTTGTTGTGCGTAGGGGGCAAAAGTGGAGAGCGGGATCAAAGCAAATAGAACGCCTTGCAGTACCAGCGCGAACACTTGCATTGAACGTTTTTGGAAACGTTTAGTGAGTTTCACAATAAGTGGGTAGAGGGCAAAACTGGCAATGAACACCACCAACATGATAATCGACGCGGACGCTTCTTCCATTCCTAATAGCATACTAACGTAATAGATAACGCCGGCCTCTAAGAAAAACGTCGCCATATAAGTGAGGCTATTGCCGAAAGTGAAGTTTCTAAAGTTTCGATTCTTAAAGGCACTTTTCATTGATTCAATGAGGTTTTCATCACAACTGTGGCCGTCGCAATACTTATTCTCATCAATCGCAAATATTGGCACCAACATCGCTAGCACGCCAAGTAGGGAAAACCCCGTTGCGCAGTATTGAATGGCCTCCATGGGCGATAGCATAAAGCGGCTTTCGAGCTCTGCTTTAAACCACCAAATTAACTGACCAACGCCAAAGGCTAGCGCCCACGCAACCGAGTTACAGGTGGCGATGAACACCCTATCTTCCGAGGTTTTGCCGAGTTCAGACACTAAGGCGGTAAAGGGTACGACATACATGGTCATGAAAAAGTAGGCCAAAATAGAGCAGCTTCCGACCCACAAGACATTGAGTAAACTTGGGGTGTTGTCGGGTGGAATGAAGACAAACAGCGATGTAAAGGCGAGGGGCAAGATGGCAATGATCATAAAAATACGGCGGCGACCAAAGCGATGTTTGGAACGGTCACTTAAATTGGCAACGATCGGGTCGGTGACGGCATCAAAGCAACGACTGATCGCCAGAATGATCCCCAAAATAGTTAAACCAAGAAATGCTGGCTCGCGACTGATTAGCTCAGGGATCGGCGAGACACCGCTGTCTAGAGGCGGAAAGTAGAAATAGTTGATGATCACTATCATGCAAAATGAGGTCATCATCCAGCCGAAATTGCCAAATGAATACAAGATCAGTCGAGAACGAGGAACCCTTTGTACGGAGCAAGTAGAATTATTCATAACGGCAGCTCTCTTGGTTTTTATTAGTATGTAATTACTTTACCTTACAAGGTTAAGTTAATACCTGAATATTATTCACGTTTTAGTGCGAAATCTATCAGGAAGCAAAGAATTTCATCGCTTTTAAATCTCAAATGTGACAAAAGTTCAGGTTTTGTTATTGGTGAGATGTTGGTCAATAATTGCGCTGAATGTGAGTGGGGTGGATTGATATTGTCGCTCAATAGATGAGCTTTAGCGTGAGAAAGGCCATAGTTAAACTCAGTGACTTGCAGAATAGTTAAGCCAGATCAAAGCGTTAGAAACTAAAGTCGACTGTGTATCGCGGTAGTTGACGTTGGAATTAGAAATCACTTAGAGTAGTGAAAGAGAAATTTTTCTACAGGAAGTAATCTTAGAATCTTATGACCAAGACAGAAAAGCGCCGCAAGCCCAGTCAAGATCGCAGCCGAGTCAGAGTGGATGCCATACTCAACGCGACCGCGGAGATCATTACCAAGAAGGGCTCGGGAGGATTAAAAATTCATGAACTTGCTGAGCAGGCAGGTGTAACACCAAGCTCTATCTATCAGTATTTCCCCAATAAAAGCGCCATTATCAAAGCGCTGAATGAACGCTATGTCGATACGACGACAGAAATGGTCAGAGCATGCTTAGCGGATATTTCTAGCTTAGAAGAGGGATTGGATGCGCTCTATCATATGCTCGACGATTACTACCTTTGGTATAAAGATCAGCCTGTGATCACCGATATTTGGTATGGCATGGCCGCCGATAAGGTTGTCCATGAGATGGATTTTGCGACCTCTCAAGACGCAGCCAAAATATTGATAGAAGCCTTGTCTCCCTACGTTGCCGATGAGAAAAAGGCGAGGTTAGAAAACTTTGCGTTATTGCTAACCCACTTGACCGGTTCGACCATTCGTTTCTGCCTTGCCGCCGATGATAAGAAGGGCGAGCAGCTGTTCCAAACCTACAAACTATTGATTGAAAACTCTACTCACGCCCTGTTATCTGGCGAGTAGTCGCCGCCGTACTGGCGCTTAAAACCGTTAAAGAAGTGACGATTTCAACTCTGATAGTCGTCCTAGCTTTAGCGGTTTTTCTATTATCTACTCCTGCAAATGTTGCATGCGCTCGTGCTACTCAAACCACAACCTGGTAGCAATAAAGTGACAAAATCTGAATAATATTCACGTTTGTATTGACAGGCGCAATATCGCTTCATACCATAATGTGAATATTATTTATGTTTTGTTGATGTAGGTGAGCTGACTATGGATAGACACAATTTAAAGTTACCTAAGGATTTTTTAATCGGAGCGGCAACCGCGGCATATCAAATAGAAGGTGCAGTGGAGGAGGATGGCCGAGGCCTGTGTATTTGGGATACCTTCTGTGACCGAAAAGGCAAAATCGACCACGGTCACCATGCCAAAATTGCCTGCGACCATTACCATCGTTATCAACAAGACGTCGATATTATGCGAGAAATGAAGCTAGACGCGTATCGCTTTTCTATGTCTTGGTCGCGTATTTTTCCTGAAGGTTTTGGCAAAGTGAATCCCAAAGGGCTCGCCTACTACGACCGACTGGTAGATAGCCTATTAGAAGCGGGTATCACTCCTTACACCACACTCTTCCATTGGGACATGCCCCAAGCACTGTACCAAAAGCATGGTGGTTTTATTGGCCGAGAAACCTGTTATCACTTCGCCGATTACGCTCAAACCTTAACTCGTCATTTTGGCGATCGAATCAAAAATTGGATCACCGTTAATGAGCCGTGGGAGCACGCGACCTTCGGCCACCTATTTGGTAATCACGCCCCCGGCGTTCGTAACCCTTGGTCTTACTGGAAAGCGATGCACCACGTATTGCTTGGCCATGGCCTTGCCACTCAAGCGATCAAAAGTGAAGATTTACAAGCGCAAGTTGGCTTAACGCTGAGTTATACCCCCATGCACACCAAAGGGGAGCGAGCGATAGATAAAGAAGCGGCGCGCGTCGCCAACGCATTTATGAATGGCATCGCGTTTCAGCCGGTGTTCGAAGGCAAGTATCCTGACGAGTTATGGCAGCGTTTTCGTTGGTTTCGTCCACCAGTGCAAGCGGATGATTTTAACATTATCCAAACCCCGACGGATTTCGTTGGTCTGAACTATTACAGCCGAGAGTTTGTTAAAGGCAATGCGTTAATTCCGGGGTTAAAGGGGCACTTTGTTAAGCGAAAACCTGTAGACGATCCTTATCGATATACGGCGATGGACTGGGAGATCTATCCGCAAGGGTTTGCAGAGTTGCTCACGCTCGTCCGAGAGCAATACGGCAATCCTACCGTTTACATTACGGAAAATGGCGCCGCCTATTTTGATCAAGTGAAAGACGGGGTAGTAGACGACCAACCTAGAATTGAATACCTAAAAAATCACATCAACACGGTATTGGAGCAAAGGCAGCAAGGCTCAGACGTGCGAGGTTATTTCGCTTGGTCGTTATTGGATAACTTTGAGTGGGCAAAAGGGTACAGCACCCGTTTTGGCCTAGTCCATGTGGACTACGATACCCAAGTTCGCACAGTCAAAAATTCGGCTCACTGGCTGAAAGAGCAAATCACCAGACGAGGGCCTGTTATTAAATAGGGTGAATGGAAAAAGATAGCGTGGCTTAATGAGCTGCGCTTTTTTTTAATGTAGGACTTTTTTAGGTAAGAAGAGATAAGGGGAAGCTAAAAGAGCACTTTAGGCCAGTTGTTCGAAGCAGTTGAACAAGTTGTACGGCTGGCTAAGGCGGTGGTGATTTCGTGAAGGCGTATAATGATAACAAACAGGATACTTCGGCTTTCCCCCTTTTAGCGAAGCGTCCTTATCCCCTTGCGACCTCAGGAGCTTTAACATGGGTAAATTAGTCAACGGCATTTGGCATGACGTTTGGTACGACACAGAGTCTAGCGACGGCAAGTTTGTGCGTGAAGACGCGGGGTTTCGTGATTGGATAAAAGATCAGAAAGACGCGAGGTTTCAACCTGAGTCGGGTCGTTACCATTTGTATGTTTCTCTCGCCTGCCCGTGGGCGCATCGAACCTTGATATTTCGTCAATTGAAGGGGCTAGTTGAGCACATTGGCGTGTCGGTGGTGAGCCCGGATATGTTGGGCGAGGGCTGGCAGTTTGATGAGCCAGAGCCGCTGTTTGGATTTCGCCATGCGCATCAACTTTATACTCAAGCCAAACCTGATTATACCGGCCGCGTGACCGTGCCTATTTTGTGGGATAAACACAGCAAGACTATCGTCAGCAACGAATCTTCAGAGATCATTCGCATGTTTAACCATGCTTTTAATTCGCTAACGGGCAATCATGACGATTATTACCCAGAGCCCCTGCGCGAGAACATCGACCAATGGAATGATTTTGTTTATCCCAATATCAATAATGGCGTCTATCGCTGCGGTTTTGCCACCAGCCAACAGGCGTATGAAGAAGCGTATGATCAGTTGTTTGATGCATTAGACAAAGTCGACGCGCACTTAGCGAGCTCTCGATACTTGCTGGGCAGCCAAATCACCGAAGCCGACTGGCGGCTTTTTACCACACTGGTACGTTTTGACGCCGTGTATGTCGGTCACTTTAAGTGCAATAAACAGCGGATTAGTGACTATGCAAACCTTCAAGGTTACTTAAAAGAGCTTTATCAAGTCGCTGGCGTTAAAGAGACCACCAATTTCGAGCACATTAAGCGCCACTATTACTTTAGCCATACGGGAATTAACCCGACGCAAGTGATCCCGAAAGGGCCGATGTTGGATTTAGATAGTGCGCATGGGAGGGAGAAGATTAAAAGATGAATACGGACGGACTTCGTCCTTGAGAATACAGAAAAAGATGAGATAGAAACTAGAGACGAGAAACTATAAGAGCCAAATCATGCGATTTTTTGCTTTTATAGCAGCGAAGCGGTCTCGTCTCTAGCAGCGCAGCGCTCTAGTCTCTGCTCTTTCCGTATTCTAGTGAGCAAAGCGAACTCGCTCTTTTCTTCTCTTTAAAAGCAAAAAAACCAGCTCAAAGAGCTGGTTTTTTGTTTGTATGGTGGAGGGGGACGGATTCGAACCATCGAAGGCGGAGCCGGCAGATTTACAGTCTGCTCCCTTTGGCCACTCGGGAACCCCTCCAGGGTGTTTTCCTGTCTGTTTCAACAGGCTTAA
>Ga0070724_10000232_pt1 | contig 46541 bp, 42 predicted proteins | sample tdDd001_FD_67278 | JGI IMG/M metagenome (GOLD analysis project Ga0070724, IMG submission 67278) | Marine sediment microbial communities from the Atlantic coast under amendment with organic carbon and nitrate - tdDd00.1 | ecosystem: Environmental > Aquatic > Marine > Coastal > Sediment | place... | reverse complement strand
TCCGTGCGAGCGCATAATAGAGCAATCGGTATTCAGCAACCCGCCACCATCACTGATGGTACCACCAAAGCCACTGCATACAACCGAGACGCCGAAATCATAGCGGAGGACGTCGCCAACCTGCAAACCTGTGCTGAAAATGCTCAGAAGCTATTAGCATTGCAGACTTGGATAAGAGCGCAGCTATAAAAAAGCCCTTTCAATGCAGAGGTTTAAACAAAACTTTAGCTAAACTTAGCTTTCAAAGCTGCTAATTTATCTTCCGAAGCGCCTACAGGCTCAGGCTTTGAATACTCTTCTTTCGCTTTCTCAAGAGCTAAGAAATCACATGAGTTTCTAAAAAAAGCGCCTCGTTTGTTAATTACTAGACCGTAGAGTTTTTTAGCTTTCTTTTGAATAGCTTCTGAGTTTTTACGAATAAACAAAATTTGCTTGTTTAGTAACGTTTTGTAGAACTGATCACTGATTGATTCAATATCTAATTCAGTAATCTCAGAATCAACAATTGGAATCATATATAGGATTCTAATGGCCCCAAGCTTGTCAGCTTCATCATCTACAGCATGTAGCTTAAAAATCGTAGGGTGATTTGCAGCTAATTTCTCCAATGCAGGTTTTTCAGAAGTTAGAGGCGCAAGGTATTTGCTGCCATTAACTTCAAGAACCACGCCAACATATGGCTTGTCATTTTTGTAGTCATTGCTAGGAACCTTGCCATCGACCTTTCTCAAGTGATCCAAATAAGAATCGCTAACTGTGTATATTTTCATTATTATTAGGGTCCAGATATTGAAAAACCCCGCCGAAGCGAGGTTTTTAGATTTTAGTTTCACACTTAACGGTAGTGACTCTCCGAAATTTTAGTTTCACACTTAACGGTAGTGACTCTCCGAAATTTTAGTTTCACACTTAACGGTAGTGACTCTCCGAAATATCTTCCTCACAGACAAACTGCTCAGTTGATGTAATAATTATGCGCCGGTTTGTATCAGTTTGCAACCCCTAAACCATAAGTTTAAAACCGACCACAACCGACAATAACCGACTACAGCCGATTGATGATATCATAAAACACATTCGCACTCACCGTTTCCTTAGTACTGGCATCAGCCAAAATAACGGGATGCGTTAAAAGGGATTAGGCCGCAGGTGCCACGCTCTGCGGCTCCAAGCTCTTATAATCACTCTCTTTGATCACATCTTGCCCCAGAAAATCATTCATCTCTTGCATCATATCAATCAGTGGTAGTAGCTCGTTTTTGTGGAACAGCCAATCAACCTTGCTCAAATCGAGTGAAGTAATACTCTCGCGGCGGATACTCATTAGCTCAATGGGTACCCGATGAAGTGCGAGTACATCATTCATCGTCTGGTTTTTCACTTCCTTAAATGAGTCTTTCGCTTCTACTTGGCCAATCGGCTTGAGCTCTGGCGGATTAGTGTCTTTACCTTTCGCGTTCACAAACATGTTCTTAAAGGCCATGCCATCTTTCGCCTGAAGCTTTTGCTTAATTGCTTCTTGCTGCTTATCCGTCATATTTGGATCGTTCATATACAGCAAATAGCCAGCATGGTTACCGTTGCGATAATACTGACGACGAAACAGTGTGGCATCATCATTGAGCCAAATAGACGTAAGTCCACTAACATGAGCAGGTAAACCATAAATTTCCTGCGCCACATCATAGTCTGCCAAATGAAAGATTTGACCATGCTTAAAATCAACCCGCCCATCATCATCGTAAGCCCTTGGTTTATACGTCCAGCCCAAATCTTCACGACGGCGCATATATAGAGCAGGAATATGTTTAAGCTTAACCACTACCCCGCGCCCGCCAAAGTTACGAATCACCTGTAAATAACCATTACCGAAAGTTAAATAATCCTGTGCCCATCGTTTTAAATCTTGGCGAGATAGCAAGCCACTTAAGGTAATTGCATACACCAAAGTATTACGCTTGAACTCAATCGCACTAGAATGCATCGGGTTAACACGCAGAGCCTTCGCCAGCGTATCAAGCGGAATTGGCGGTTCGTACAGTCCATCAATCAGCGCAGTTTCCAAGTAACTTAAAATGTCACTATGCATCACGCTCACAGGGTTAGAAAACTCAATTTCAATCACTTTGCCTCTCCACTATTTGGCTTAAAAGATCTCAACAGTAGTATCATCTTCAGTATGAATATCGATCGGCTCCCAGCACATCACATGCATTGAAGCCCAAGCAAGGTCAGCGTGCGAGCCAATCTTGCTACGGTTAGAAACAAACGTCACTTGGTTACTGATATTGGTCGTTTGCTGACGAATCATGAGGAACGAATGCACTAAATCATCCCACTCGGCATCAAACTGCAATCGACCATTATTAATGATCTCCCTCGCTTTGTAGGCCATCATTCGTTTTACTTCGGGCGAGTAATTTAGCTCAATCAATGAGGGATAAAATTTACGTACTAATTCCGCCACAGCAGAACCAACCCCGCTGGTATCAATCGCCAAATGCACCACATTATATTTTTGAGTAATATCTCGAATCGCTTCCGCTTGCTGCTCATAACTCGATCCCTTTAATCTCGCTCGCTCAATAAACCGAAATACCCCCCCTTTTCTCTTTGGTTTAAGTGATACCACCAAACCCGCATCATCCGAACCATCACCAGTGCCGCCCCCTCTAGGGTCATAACCAACCAAAACCTCAGCATCACCTACCGGATTGAGCTTTTCATGATCGACGTCTTTCCAAAGAGAAGAATCTGCTTTGCAAGCCAGCAAAGCTTTGAGAGAGAAAAAAGAAGCACTATCGTCCAGAAACTTACAACGCAACAAGTTATCGAATACCTCTTTCACAGGGTATTTACGCTTAAGCTTATCCATGTTGAAGAACGTTGCGCCCTTAGCTATCGCATCATCAACCGTGATCATTTGGCGGAAGATGAAATCCACACCCAGCGCACCTGTTTTTAGTGCCTTGTGGCTAATGTCGATATTGTGTTCTTTTTTACCTTCCCACTTCGGATAGGCTTCATGGGCCATTGTTGATGGCGTAGAAATATAAGTGGTGCGGAACTTAGCTTGAATGGACATACCGCCAGCGTAGTCATCCAATTCAGCAAAGCGAGGGATCCAGAAAACTTCATCCCAATACATGTGGCCGTTAAAGCCTTGAGAGGTTGCCACATTGGTAGACATAAACCCAAGCTTGGCGCCATTGCTAAGCTCAATGTCATCCTTGCCTTTTAGATCTACTTCGCCAATCTCCAGCGCAAACTTACGAATATAATTTTTGAAGATGTACGCCTGTTTCTTGGATGCCGAGATAAACACCTGGTTATCTCCGTTAAGCACTGCATCCTCAAAAGCTTCAAACGCAAAATAAAATGTAAGGCCAATCTGACGCGACTTAAGATAGAAACGAATTTCATTGATAGCATCATCTTGCTTATGCCGGTGGATCTCTTTCTGGTACTCAAAGAAAGTTCTCTCTCGGTACTCATCAAGCATCTCTTTGGTGATATGCGATACATCGTTCTTAACTTTATTGCTCTTACGACCCCGCTTGTTTTCACCCTCACTACTGCCTGTAGGACGGTTGCGTTTCTTGTTGGCTTCAACTCGCTTATAGTGCTGTTCGAGCAACATCTTCAGCTCGCGTTCTTGGCACTCCGCCTTATGGTCAATCCACATCAAGTAAGCAATTCGTTGGCGTAGCATCAGCTCTACGGGCGAATCATCCCGCATCTTTTTCCAACCAAACTTTGAGATCCACTGCTGAACAGTTCGCGTAGCTACGCCAACCTGCTCCGCTATTTCAGGCGGCTTTTGTTGACGTAAGTACAACCCAAACGCTTGAGTTTGCGTATGAGTGTAAATCGGTTCATTTTCGGTAACTGCATTCGTATCCATGCTTGCATAGTGCTACAGCCCCCGCGATTACTCAGCTTGAGCGAGTTCTATATCAATGTTTTAGAAACAGCACAAATACAAAAAGAGAAGAGCATTGGTTAGATTGGAATCATCAAATTTAGGAGAGAAATGATGTTTAAGTCTGAGCCAATTTGCATTTTAAAGGCAGGGCCTACCGTTGATGGACGAGACGTCCCACAGCAAGTTGTTGATGACATAGCTGAAAGCTATGACCCTAAAAAGTACAACGCCTTAATCAACGAAGAACACTTTCAATGGAGCTGGAAATACGGCTCAGTACTATCGGTAGAAAAGCGCAATGATGAACTCTGGGCAGTGATAAAGCCAAATTCCATGTTACTGCGTACCGTCGAAAATGGTCAGTTACTTCATACATCCGTTGAGTATCAAGAAGACTTCAGTAAAACAGGCAAATCGTACCTAACGGGCCTTGCTCTAACCGATAAACCAGCATCTTTGGGCACGACTCAAATTCAATTGTCCAATAAGTCAGATGATAAAACCTACGTATCTACGGGGCAGACTGTAAATCTATCTTCTCTCTCTGGGCAAGATCCCGAACAAACGGAACAAGGCCTATTCCAACAATTCAAGCGCTGGCTCAAAGGCGAAGGCCACACAGAGCAGCTCTCACAACAACAGGAAGAAGACGAAATGAGCAAAGAAACCGAAGAGCTGCTTAAGCAAAGCATTGAGCAGAACAAAGAACTTAACAGCAAATTAGGCCAACTCGTTACAAGCCTATCTACTCAAGAAAAAAAAGACGGCGATAAAAATGAGCCGGAAGCCGAAGGCAACAAAGAAGTCACCGAACTAAAAGGTCAAGTAGAAACCCTGTCAACGCAGTTCAGTGAACTCAGTGGCCAACTAGAAAAGCTAAGCAAGCTAACCGATGAAGATGAGCGTCAGCTAGCAGGTGAAGGCGACCAAGAAGAACCGTACCTATAGGCCCTAGCTCTAGAATCTAGCTCAACCAAAAACGAATTGAATTAGGTAATAACATGCAAAAACATACCAAAGTAAAGCTTAATGCATACTTAAAAGCAGTAGCAAAACAAAACGATGTTGACGACGCGACAGAGAAGTTCAACGTGAGTCCAAACGGAACCCAACGCATCATTGCCGCTATCCGTGAAAGTAATTGGTTCCTCAACAAAATTAATGTCATCTCAGTAAAAAATCAGAAAGGTGAATCTATTGGCCTTGGCGTCACAGGCATGATTGCCAGCCGAACAGACACTTCCGGTGATGGCAAGCGTAAACCGAAAGACTACTCAAGCATGGGTGCTATGCCGTACATGTGCGAGCAAACCAATTTCGATACAGCTCTTCGCTACGCCAAACTGGACGCATGGGCACATCATAAAAACTTTAGTGCCATCATAAGCAAGACCAATCGTGAACAAATTGACGCCAACAAAATCACTATCGGGTGGTATGGCGAAAAAGTCGCTGCCACTACCGATGCAACCGAGAATCCGAACGGTGAAGACGTGAATAAAGGCTGGTTCCAAGCCATGCGCGATCACAACGCCGACCGTTTAATTACAACAGGTCAAAAAGCCGCAGGTGAAATTCGCATCGGTGAAGGTGGTGATTTCATTAACCTAGATCTAGCCGTTCTTAATACGAAAAACCTACTGCATGATGCTTGTGAAAATGACTCAAACCTAGTGGCAATTATTGGCTCCGATCTGCTTGCTTACGACAAAGCCAAGTTCTATGAAGCACATGGCAACACGCCAAGCGAAAAAGGCAAAATTCAAGAGCTCCAAGTCATCGGCACTTATGGTGGTCTGCCTGCTGTGAAAGTACCAGGCTTCCCATCTACAGGCATCATGGTCACCAGTTACGACAACTTATCCATCTATATTCAAGAAGGTTCAATTCGTCGCTCCGCAGGCAAGAAAAACGACGAAAAAGACCAAATTGAAAACTTTGAGTCAATGAATATGGCTTACGTTATCGAAGAAGTTGGTAAAGCGGCGGCAGTTGAGTTCAAAAACGTGAAAATTTGGATTGACGGTGCTTGGGTATAACGCCACCACTTAAATAAACACCCCCTCAATGCGGGCTCTAACGCTCTAACTTATTGGCCTTATTTTCTGGCTAACGAGTATTCAGCGTTTGTCTGCCCGCATTCCCTAATTCATGACATTGGGATGAAGCTATGCAGTTTGTTGGTGACAAAAGAGATGTATTTGAGTCGGAGCTGCCTGCAACAAGCAAGTACCCAGCAATGAAAATATCAGAGTTCCAGTCTCTGTTTAATTTCTTAAGCAATGAGACAGAGGCAGGCATTCTTCAACAAGCCAAAGTGTCACGCATCAAAGTACACAAAGAGCTTGAGGGCACCATAAAACTATTTGCTAGTTTGAAGCAATTGTCGCTCGCGCTTTTTGAAGATGATGAAGCAGCTGAGACGCTCTACAAACAAGCCGTGTTTTCGCTAACTGCAAGTGAATTGATCGGCATTCAGATCAGTTGCGATACAACAGCTGAAGCAGCAGAACGACAACAAGCACTCACAGACAAAAAACAGCACTGTGAAGTGCAGTATCGCCAAGCGGTAGACATGTTAGTTCATGGCGAAGAAACCTATTGTTTCGAGGTGGTTTAATGAAATCACTACAAAGTATTACCGAGCTATTTAAAAGTCATGTAACGGATGCGCAAAACTTCTCGGCCTGGGCCGAAGATGGTGCAGTGTTTTGCGGACAAGGGCCATACGTTGACGGCTACACGCTGGAATATACTGCAATTGTTTACATCCAATCAGCAGCAATCCAGCCGCATATCCTTTTCATGCACCTAGTAAATTGGCTAAACAGAAATGATCCTGACAGGTTGGGGAAAGGGCTCCCATTCCCGACATTTGCAACCGAAGTGCTCGATGATGGCAAGTGCGACATCAAGATAAAAATAGACCTACAAGAAGAGTATTCATTGCAGGAAAACAAACTGGGCAACTGGATGCAAGACGGCACTCGCTACGAGTGTACCAGTGAATTTGAACCAGCCGCGGAACCGATTGAACTCAATGACCTAGTGTACGTGGTAGGACACAAAGAGGATCTACCATGTCAGAACTGACGCTGCAAACCCCAGAGCAACTCACGCAAATAGTAGAAAGCTTAGTTATGACGGCGGCTGAAAAGTTTGAGCTAAACAAGCGAATGGCAAACCGAGCGCGTCAATTTTTTAGACAGCAAGTCCGTAACCAAAGAGATATTGATAATAATCCTTATCAATCGAGAACGGCGAGGAAAGCGACCGTTTTCTCACGAGGTATCAGGGGGAAGCATGGCGCAAAACACGATCGTCAATTAGTCGCATTAAACACCGTCAACAATAAAAGCATGCTGTTTGGTTTTAGCCGAGCACTGCGCACCCAAGTGTCGGAAGAAAGCTTTGCGGTTGGGCTAAAAGGCGTAGCCGGGAACATTGGCCGCGAGCATAACGAAGGTTCACAAATCTCCTTTTCGACTCGGGTGAATGGCTTTTACAACGCCAACTACAAGAAAGACGGTAAACGAGTTGGACGATGGGAGGGCGGGCACCTCACTAAACGCAATTACCAAATGCCCAAACGTACTTTTATTGGCTGGACGCCCGCTCTCGAACGGGAACTGATGGCGATGGCCGCCGAACACTTTGCACTACAGGATGCAGCGTAATGAAAACACCCGAAGCAACATTCAAACTCAAACCCAAGGCAGGGGTAAAAGTGAAAGACCCGCTTACCCGAGAGCCATTAAAAAACATCGGCGAGGAGAAGCCTCGCTCCGCTTACTGGCTACGACGTTTGCACGACGAAGATGTCGTTCAGGTAAAAGTCAACGCTAAAGCCACCGCCAATAAGGAGACCAAATAATGGGAATTGGCTTTAATGAAGTGCCAGCCACCGCCCGAGTGCCTGGTGTATACATCGAAATTGACAACAGTCTAGCGAACAGTGCCGAAGATCTGCAATGCATTCTAGCAATAGGTAACGCTGTAGAAGGGGCCAAAGTTGGCGCTAACACTGTTACTCTTTGCATGGATGAAACTATTGCCGCAGAGAGCTTCGGTGCATCTGACATCGTGGAGATGATCACCTATTTCCGTAAGCAAGACGATACCATGCCCATTTACGCGATCAGCGTAGCGGATGACGATATTGCGGCGGCACTGGCAGCGTTAGGTGACACCCAATATCACCACATTATGTGCTCACTCAACGATGAAACCACCATCCGTGAGCTCGGGCTGTTTCTGGAAGAGCGCTACAACGCGCTAAACCAGATCCCCGGAATCGCGTACATTCCAAAGAAAGGTACCCACGCAGAACTGATCACATTCGGCGAGACAAGCAACTGCGCTTTGATTAACTTTCTACCAATCAATAGTTTTGGCGATACTGAAAACAAACCACTATCGGATGCGGCTGCTATTGGTGCCTGGGTAGGCCAAATCGCCCCATCATTGGCGATTGACCCTTGCCGACCACTACAAACCCTCAAACTAAACGGCGTATATACCCTTGCCGCTCGTGAGTGGGACTGGGCCGAGCGCAACCTATTTTTATATGAAGGTCTAAGCACCTACACGGTCAGCTCCGCCAAAGAAGTACTGATTGAGCGACCAATTACTGCATACACAGAAAACGGTGCAGGTATTGCCGACAACAGTTATTTAGACGTCATGACGCCAGCCACAGCGATGTTCTTCCGCCAAAAGCAACGCTCCAAAATCTTGAGTATCTATCCACGTCACAAAGTGGCGAAAGATGGAACCAATTTCGCCAAGGGCCAACCAATTGTGACTCCAACCATGTTCAAAAGTCAGTTGCTTTCACTCTACCGGGATTTGGAGTACCGAGGGATCGTGCAGGACTTCGACGGTTATAAAAAATCACTCGTGGTTGAACTTGATCAGACCAATAAACAACGCGTCAACTATCAAGACTCACCGCAGTTCGTGAACGGTTTGATTATCGTTGCAGGCAAAATTCAATTTAGGAAGTAAATTATGGCAACAAAAATTACTAGCCGAGCGGTGATCAATGCCGGTTCATTAGGTCGCCTTCCTATCAAGGAAGGAGCAGAAATTGGTTTTGGTAACCTCAAACGCGAAGCAGTGATGGGAGACGATGGCCCGCTTGGTTACTCAGAGTCCTACGAAGAGGCACCATCAATCAAATGCACTATCATTCACGCGAAAGATACCGATGAAGAAGCAATTAAAGCTTTTGTTGATGAGACCATTACCATCGAAACTAACAGTGGCAAAGCATACACCCTAAAAGAAGCGTGGACAGTGGATCCAATTACATTGTCAACCAAGGACGGTCAACTTGAAGTGCTATTCAATGGCATCGAGATGATTACCCAATAAGGAGTAATGCATGCTATCTATCCTGATGAAACGCAAAGCTCAACAGCAAAACTTACAGCCGGTTGTCGCAGCAGAAATAACAACGGCGAGTACAACAACTCGCCAAACCTTTGCCGACAAGCCATGGGAAGAGACGCAACTGATTTTAAAGCAGGATTTATCTTATCTGCGAACTCTTGCAGGCACTAAAGAAAAAGCGCCATTTAAAGAAGCGTTGATCGAAAAGTACCGTCCACTGGTACAAAAACTTCTCGTTACTCACAAGGGCAGCTATGGAAATCTCGATGTTATTTGGTGGTGGTTTCTATGGCATGTAGACCTCAACAAACTAGAAGCTATTCACGATGACTTTCGCGACGCCGTCAATGGGGGGCTAGAGGCACCAGAAAACTGGAAGATGAATGGCCAAACCGCATTCTGTGGCTATGTATTCAAATACTCTCTAGACGCCCATAAAGGGAAAAAAGAGTTTAAACATGAATATCTAACCGATGCAGTTAAAGCCCTGCGTTCTGGTGACTTAGCAACCAATGCCCCACTCAAAGTGAAAATGTTCCGCTTGCTCGGTGATTGGCACTTTGAAGCAGGCGAACGAGAAAAGGCCCATGACCTCTTTGAACTAGTAATGAAACTAGACCCTGATGGTGGTGGCCGCAAAATCAAACTAAAAGACTTAAGGCAGGAGTTAGGCTATGACCAACCCAATTAAAGACAAAGGCACAACCAAAATCGCGGTCTTGGCGGTAGCAATTGAAAAAGAAGTGAAAGGTAAAACAGTGGCGATCAAAGAAGTTGAACTTCAGAAACCACATTCCGGCCATTTGCGCGGTGTGAACCTTAACGACATTTGCCAAGCCGATTTTGACGCAGGAAAAATTGTGATCCCGAGAATATCAGAGCTTGATGACCGAGATATGCTAAATCTAGATCCGGCTAACTGGGCTCCACTATTGACCACGCTAGCAACTTTTTTCGTGAATACGGAACGCTAATTGAAAATATTCCGCATGTAGAACCACTCTACGCGGACTTAGCAATGGCGTTCCGTTGGCAACCCAGTGAAATCGATAAACTCACTTTTGATGAGCTTCTTCACTTTCGAGACCTAGCCATAGAACGATGTCCACAGGAGAGCGAATAGCTCTCCTTTTTTTATAAGGGATTAACATGTCTAAAATGCTTCTTTCCGTTGTCATGGGGGTGATCGACAACGCCACCGCTCCGCTCAAAAAAATGAGCAAAGAGACCAATAAATACGGAAATGAAATAAAAAAAGTAGAGAAAGCCCAGGCTGAAAACTCCGCCGCAATGGGGATGATAGACACCTACAACCAGCTCAAGGCCGTCAAGCAACAAAACAATTTGGCTCTTAAAGCTGAAGTGGAAAAACTCGATGAGCTGAAACAAAAAAGCAACGCACTACAGCGCCCCAGTGCAGCCTTAACCGCCAAGCTCGAAAAGCAACGCGTAAAAGTTGAAAAGCTATCGCTAAGTCAAAACGACTACAAAAAGCGTATGGTCGATATTAGAAAAGCACTGACAAAAACGGGCGTCAAAGTCTACAAATTAGATTCTGAGTATGAGCGCCTGAACCAGAGCTATCAAACCCATGGTAAAGAAATCACCCGCCTGCAGAAGAAATACGCCGGAATGCAGAAATGGATGAAGGTGCCTCGTGGGATAAACAAAGCACTCAAAATGCCGACCGTCGAAGGCGTAAAAACGGGGGCGATCGCAACCACAGGGATCGTCGGAACAATGGCAGGTTTTGGTTATGTCATCAATAATACCGCCTCAGAGCTCGATGCCCTCCAACGTGCAGCCGATGACATTCAGATGCCAGTGGCAGAACTCCAAGCAATGCGCTTGCAGGCAACGCAAGCAGGCGCAGAAGCCGAAGACATGGACGCTGCTATCAAAGAGATGGCTTTACGCTGGGGAGAAATGAAAACCCTACAGTCAGGGGCGATGAATGACTACTTTGAAGACACCGGCAACCGGAAAGCTTATCAAGATTTGATGAAAGCCAAAGACGCGAGCGAAGCTTATCAAATCCTGCTGCGTGAAATCGCCAAAGAAACGGACACGGCCAAGCAAAACTTTATGGCTGACGAGTTTTTTGGCGGCGACAGTGAGAAAATGCTCAAGGTACTCAAGGGCGGAGTTAATGGGTACAAACAAGCTAAGCAGCTACTCAAGGATACCGGTGGCCCAGTAGAGCCCGAAGCAACGAAAAACGCGCAAGCGTTCAGTGACGCATTAGGGAAAATGAGAGCAATCATTGATTCCTTAAAAATCAGTGCTCTTACCCCTATCATGGCGGAACTTTCCTTTATCATGGAAGATTTAGCCCAAAACATGAAAAACATGGATTGGCGTAATGACACCATTGCTGAACTTCGTGAAATCGTCAAAAACACCTTCAGTGCTTTCCGAACGCTTGGCCGTGGTGTTTTGTTTCTCAGCAACAATATGGCAAGTATTCTAGGTGTATTGGCGGGCGTAAAACTCGCCCTGATCGGGATAAACATCATCGCTTTAGCGAATCCTTTAGGGCCATTCATTATCGCCATCGGTGCCGTCATTGCCGGAGCCGGGCTTCTAATTGATTACTTTGGCGGTATCACCGCAGTTATGGACAAAGTTAAATCATTCTGGGATGGCCTATGGGGAGAAGACGAAGGTAGAGCCCAAGCGCTGTCTGATGCAACAAAAGGATTAGAAAATAAAGAGGTCGTGACGACCCTAACCACCAATGAACACCTTACCTACACGGAGCAACCCCACCAAAGTACTAAACCCACAGCGTATCAAGCATATACCCCCTACACTCTCAACACATTGGAAAGTGACAGCGATTCGCTGAAAGCTCAAGCCAAACTAATGAAGCAAGTAAAAAACCAAAATGTTGAAGTAGGGATCACCACCAACGAGGTAGCCAACCAGACTCAAAAGTTCGTAACCGAGCAACATTATTCTGCCACTTACCACAGCAGCGAGCTAAAGGAGCAAAATCAAATAGTCAATGCTCAGGTAATCGGCGTGGAAAAAGTTCAAGCCCAAGCGCAACTAATGAAAGATCTTCAGAACCACAATGTAGAGCTTGGCGTAACCACCAATGAAGTATTAAACCAGAGCAAAGTCCTCAACTCTGAGAAAAACTACAATGAGACGCATCAAAACACTGAGCAGCTAACTCAAAATCTACTCCTAAACACTCAAACGACCGGAGCGGATGAAGTGCGGCGCCAGGCTAATCTCATGAAAGGGATGAAAAACCGCAATCTAGAACTGGGCATTAGTACCAGTGAAACCAAAAAACTCACCACGCAGGAGTATTACTCTACTATTTATAAAAATAATGAACCGCCGACCATGCAGGCATATAACCCATATGTAATTGATATGCAGGTCAAGGGGGAAGAAAAGGTAATGGATCAGGCCAAAAAAATGAAGGCACTACAGAACCGCAATATTGAACTGGGGATCACAACCAAGGAAAAAGTACAACGCTCGATAGATTCACCTGAACAGGTTACCTGGGACACATCCACCGACTACAAACAAAACTCAAACCAAGACTATCAACCACTCGGTCAAGCTGGCCTAGTTAAAGACTATCAACCCATAAGAAACCAGGTAGTACAAAGTAAGTCGGAAATTGACCTAAGGATTAGGTCAGATAATCCAGTCACAGTTGAAAAAGCTCAAAGCAATAAAGCTACCGAAATAAACCTAGATGTTGGTGATATGGGGTGGAGTTACTAACTATAGGATGGTGAAGCTTAATCACACAGAGCTGGTGATCACTTATGGTCATTTCATCGAGGGCGTTCAGAATTCTGAACGCCCTCTCAGCTAACTCGGTGTTGGACAGAAATTTGCCAGCGACTTTCCTAAATTAGCGATTCATGAATAACCTCCAGTATGGCAAAGCAAGTTGTTTAGAGCGAGCGCTGAGCTTAGGATTGGGACAATACTCCACGTAACTGTGATTGTAGCCATGCTGTAATCGTTACTACAAATCTAGCCTATGTAGTGGTCAGGGCATCCGCATGAATGGTTAGGATTTAGCCATTGATGCAAATCCGGCCAGAAGAACTTGTTCCAAGAAGGCGGGATTCATCATGCAGCGTTTCTGCTTCATTGGCACGCTGATCTTTGTGGGTTCAGCTCTGAGCATGTTCAGCGACATGTGCCTTAACCCTGCCAGGTTTTCAGCCGCATTTTCCCGGTAAATCTGACAAGCATCTTCCCGCATACTCACATCCAAAATCCAGTGCATTGACTCAATGCCCCAGTGAGCGCGGATAGCATTACCGGCCTGCTCTGGAGTTAACTCAGCTGAACTGATGTAGTAACGGTACTCCAGCTCTGGCTCTTTACCTTTTGTTGCCCGGTAATTTTCGACCATCACGATGCTGGTTAGACTACTCCAGGCTGAGAAGTCCCCTTCCAGCTCACTCGCATTCAATACATGGCAGGTGCGTGCTTGAACACGACCTTTCTGCTTCTCGATTTGACATGTAGCTTCATCAACCGGGGCTCGGCGGTACGGGGCAAAAGCCGCCTGTACAGCGGCGGCTAACTTACCCTGATTGCCTTTAACTGCTAATAAGTAGTCTCCACCCTTGCTGGTGATGACCCCGGCAATCTTAGTCTGGCAGGCCATTGCATCAATCGTCACTATGGCGCCTCGCAAATCGAGCATCTTAATTAGCGCAGGTATCGCGGTAATTTCATTGCTCTTGTTCTCGGTTTTGAGTTGACCCAATACCAGTTGGTTGGCGCTGGCGTATGCACTAACCATATGGATGGCACTTTGTCTGTCGTCTCTGTCATAGGAGCCACGTAATGTCTTGCCATCAATGGCAATTACTTCACCAGAAGTTAGCTTATGCACCGCCTTCATCCAGGCTAAAAAGCAGTCTCGAAACTCTGCAGGATCAATGCTTGCGATCAGGCGAGCAAAGGTGTCATCTACAGGAACACCATTTTCAAACAGGTTGTGCTTAAGAAACCACTCATGGTGACCAAGAACATACTCGCGAATGTCTGTCCAGCCTTGGCCTCCGGCTATCACTGCGCAGATAGAACCAAACAGGATATCGAACAGTGGATAGTCCACTTTTGCGCTTTGCCGTTCGTCACGGATAATACTGAAATGCTCTTTAATGGTATCGATATTCATGGCCACTCCTCGAAAGAGGGGTATGAGATCATGGTGGCCTTATCAAGTCAACCTTGGTCTAATATTGGATAAAAAACGTTCATGATCTTGCCCTAATGTAGTGGTGCAGTCTCTTGAAGTTTGTGATAGGATAAATATAAAATGACGACTTTAAGTAGAGAAAAACCTTGGAAGTAATTGAAGATAGATATCAACACGTATCATGTAGAAAAAGTGAAGGTGCTCATTATACGCCTACAAAATTAAGTAAATTTGTTAGCGAAAAGATACTTACAAAGTTGAAAGATAAAGAGCGTATTGTTGTAGCAGATCCTGCTATTGGTGATGGTGAGTTAATTCTAAGCTTACTGGGCTCACTTGAATCAACTGTTCATGTTGAAGTTATTGGTTTTGATATAAATATAGATTCCATCGAACTTAGTAAAAAAAGAATCTCTAAATATTTCCCAAATGTTAAGATGAACTTAATACATGGTGACTTTTTAGACTATTGTATTAATAATAACTCCGAACTCTGTAAGCACAATCTACCAAAGTTTGATGTAATTATTGCAAACCCCCCATATGTAAGAACTCAGGTTTTGGGGGCAGAACAATCTCAGTTTTTATCTAAAAACTTCGGTTTAAAAGGTCGAGTTGATATTTATCAAGCATTCCTAATTGGTATGAGTAAATGTCTATCTGAAGATGGAGTAGCAGGTGTTATTGTATCGAATAGATTCCTAACAACTAAGGGGACTGGAGCACTCAGACAATCTCTGTACGACTTGTATAAAATATACAACATATGGGATTTTGGAGACACAAAACTATTTGAAGCTGCTGTATTACCTGCCGTTCTATTGTTCTCACTTAAAAACAAAAATGCTGAAACCTCTACAGAATTCTGCTCTATCTATGAAACGAGTGAAGAAGCTACAGACTTCTCAGAAACACCTGTAGATGCAATTTCACATCGTGGCGTTGTTAAGTGCTCAAATGGTAAGTCTTACATTATAAAGTCTGGATTGTTGGATTATGACTCATCTCCAAAAGACATTTGGAGAATCAAAGATCTTAAATCTCAAAAGTGGTTGGCAGATGTTGATAGCAAAACATGGGCTACATTTGGTGAAGTAGGTAAGATTCGAGTGGGAGTTAAAACAACCGCTGATAATGTTTTTATCAAAGAGTCATGGGTTGAAGAGACAGGGTTAGAACCTGAACTTATTAAGCCATTAATTACCCATCATGTAGCAGGAAGATTTAAGCAATCAGATAAAGAAACTAAACAGATCCTCTATACTCATGAGACTGTAAACGGCAAGAAAAAAGCTATTGATATTGAAAAATATCCAGTAAGTAAATCTTACTTGGAGCAGCATAGAGAGCAGCTTGAAGGTCGTAAGTACGTAATAAAAGCTAATCGAAATTGGTTTGAAATCTGGGTTCCTCAGAATCCCCAATTATGGTTAGAAGACAAGATTGTCTTTAGAGACATTTGTGAAGAACCTACTTTTTGGTTGGATGAAAAACAATCTATAGTTAACGGTGATTGTTACTGGATGGTTAATGACTTCCAAAAAGATGAAACTGACATTCTTTGGTTAATTCTAGCTGTAGCGAACTCGAAGTTTATTGAGTTATTTTACGATACAAAGTTCAATAACAAGCTGTATTCGAACAAAAGACGTTTTATATCTCAATACGTTGAACAATTCCCATTACCTGATCCAAAATCAAGAATATCTCTAAAAATGATTGAATTAGCCAAATCAATCTTCACAGAGAGCAATATACATAAAAGAACTGAGAGTGAAAAAGTCTTGAACGATCTTGTGTGGGAAGCATTTGACCTCCCACAGCCGAAAGACTAATTAATTAGTCAAAAAAATTGCGAGGCAAAGGGATTTGTATCTTCTTGTTCAAAACTTTGCCTCCAAACTGTTCAAAACGACTAAAGAAATCCTCACCAGTTGTAAGGTAGAGATTAGTGATATGGACTAAGCCATTATCAATATAACCATAAAATATTGCGTATCTCACATCACAATGTTTAATTTGCTGAAAGCCTACCTGTTCGATATCTAAGAGGGCTTTACTATCAGGACAGACCAACCCTAAATCTATCGTTGGAGAAGTTTGTAGTTTAACTTCAAGTAGCTGATGCTTAACATCTGGAAACTGTCCGTTATCTCGATAGTCTGAATATCCTAAAGCTTCGCAAACTAGAGCATGCAAAGCTGCTCCTCTATTTCTTTCTTGAATACGACCAGCATCTGGAAACGAGCGACCTACAATGCTTGATAGCCTTCTAAAGCACTCATTAATAGGAAGTATCTTACCACACACTGGCTGAGACACAGGGCTATCAAATGACAAATCAATAGGTGATAAAGCTAGTGTGTTTTGAACATTTAAAGTATCAAACTGAGAAATTAACTCCATCTGGTGATTTGAGAGTGTCAGTCGCGCTTGGAACTTTTGAGTCAATGTACCCGTAGTATCTAAAGCGGCTAAATCACTACCTGAAATAACTTTAACTTTTGTTATAATATCATTTTCATCTGTTCGGATGATTACGTATCGCCTTTCAACATCTAACTCTTCATTCCAAACTTGCAAGTTGTTTGATTTTTGTACATAAGTATCAAACATTTGACCTGTAAATCGTGGCTGGCACTTTACAAAAGAGCGCGGCACTGGATATCCAAGAGTCTCACACACTAATTCTTTAGCAACTTTAGAGCGGGTTCTAATAGCTAAACCTTCAAAAGATACGCCAGTTAATCGATCATTTAAAACTGCGGAAAGCTCTTCGCTTGTTAACCAATATTGTGTATCTCCTGTCTGTATTTGGTCATAAATTGTTAAATCAGAACGAGAAATATTTGAAACCTTTCCTAAGCCTGAAGCCAAACTATTCATATTATCAATTACTCATTATTGTTAAGAAGCTGGGCAATTGATACGTTAAATGTTTCAGCTAGAACCTCCAGAGTACTTAGAGTGGCATTTCTCTCACCACGCTCTATTGAACCTATATAAGTTCTATGTAGTCCACATTTTTCAGCAAGCAACTCTTGAGACATGTCATTTTCGAGCCGAAAACGCCTCACATTTTTGGCAAGTGACGCTAAAATTTCCTTACTTGGCTTTCGCATAATTACCCCTATTAATTAATGAGATAATTACATATGAACTCTATAAGTCTACAGACTATAAGTAGCGCATTTTCGCAACTCAATAACAGAGCAGGCTGACTTTTAGGCTTCAATATAACGCATTAGGCCGATAGTGAAAGATAAGAGATGGTTTGCGTGGAGTGGTAGAACATAAATTGAAGCTTACTGAGTTCGGATAACTTTTAGTAAGACAAAATCTCACAAGCAGGATGTGAATGAGTGAAAGCACTAACTTAAAAAGGGGCAGAACCTTGTTAGATTTGTAACCTAGAAATCAAAATAATCTTTCAACTTGCCGCCACACTGTCGCCACTAGCTTAAAGAATTAAAGCTAAACCACTGACTTACAACGAATTAAATCTTTACAAATCAAACCGGTGGTTTTATTGGCGAAGGCGAAGAAGAAAAAATCGCCTAGTCGTGACGCACAGCCATTGCTAGGCTCACCACCATAAAAAGCGCCAAGACTTGAGTCTTGGCGCTTTTTTTAGCTTAGGGTTAAAACTGGTTGAAGTTAGGCACATCGGAGTTTTGATAAAACTCATCGATCCCCTCTTCCAAAATCGCCGCCATGCCCCTTTCTAACGCTTGCTGAGGATCAGGAAACCATTCTGTCCAAGTAGTAAAACAGTGGTCTTTACCTGCAATTGACAGCTGCCACTGTTTACCGGCAAAGCTTATGTCGTCGAGGTACTCTAATTCTGATTCAGCAATATCATCAATCAAGGTAACTAAAATCGTCACCGACTTGCCTTGGTCTGTCACCACCTTAGTGTATTGTTCCTTATCCATTTCAGTGCTCCAAGCTCAATTATGTCTCCAGTGTGGTCAATTCCCCCTTAGTTATCAAGTTGCATAAGCGCTTTTGAGAGCCACCACCCAGCCCCTAATACTCCCCCGTCACCGATAAAAACAAAAAAAGCCCAAACATCACTGCTTGAGCTTTCCATCCACACATTCCAATTCGCTTACACTGGTAGCACGCGATTTCGTCCCAGTCTTTTCGCTTCATAAAGTTGAATATCCGCTCTATCGACCAGATCGTTGGCCGACTCGCCAATCTGAAACTCAGCCACACCAAACGAGGCAGTCACGCTGTCGACTTGTTTACCGCTACGCCGATCGCGAATGGTGAGCTTTTCAAGCGCGGTACGCACCGATTCGGCAAACCGGATCGATAAGCGTAAATTTTTGTTTGGTACAATAAACGCAAACTCCTCGCCGCCAAAGCGGTAAGCCGCAATGCCATCACGGCAACTGATCTGCAGGCGTTTTGCCAAAGCTTTGATCACCGTATCGCCAAATAAGTGGCCAAACTGGTCGTTATAGTTTTTGAAATGATCTATATCGAGCAAAATCAAACTAAACGACGTATCACTGCCCGCGTAGGCGGCGATGTCACGATCAAAGGCCCGACGATTCAACAAGCTAGATAGCCCGTCGTACAAAGCGTCTTGCTGAAATTGCGATAACTGCTCTTTGAGCTGCTCTATCTCGCCACTGGCAACACTGAGCTGGCTATTAAGAAATTGAGTGGTATGGCGAATGTCTTTCGATTCGACCATTAAATTGCGAACCAAGCCCATCACTTCATCAAAGGAGAGGCCTTCATCTTCCACCCGCTGCAAGCTGCTGAAGCTTTTATCGATCTTCAACTGAAAATTATTGGTGTTAACTAGGGTATCATTCATCGAATGAGAGACCTCCGTTAACATGCGTTCTAAGCTTTGACGAAGCTGCTGGACATTGGCTTCGGTTTTGCTGGCCACATAAGTACGATACAAGGACTCACCTTGCGCCGGCGGACAAAGGCCATGCTCATTAACCACCTCGTCAAGCTCGCGGTTAAGTTCAGGCAACGCGTTGTCAACGTAGGTATACCAAAGCGCATAGTTGCTTGGTGTCGTTGGCACCTGATTTTTTATCATCAGGGGAACCGCTTTACGCAGGTTTTCCGTAGCCTTCTGAAATTCATTTTTACTCATATACACTCACTACTTCTGGCGAGATCATGCTTTTTTTTAAGATTAGCTGATAATTTACCGAGTTTCTCGTTGAAACAAAGAAATGTTGACCAATATTCTATGGGGAAATGGCGTTTCATCCAACCCCATAGAAAATAAAGCGATTTTCACCGCCTTAACCGACGTGGTTCGTTGCTAATTTACACTGTAAACCCATGGTTCATTGGATAAGCGCAAGATTAAGTGTCTTGTTTGATCGCACGGATAATAACGGACGTGTCTAAACGGTTCATGCCTTGCTTGGCTAACGCTTGGTATTTCGCCTGCGTCTGCTCTGTCAGTGGCAAGCGCAGCCCTTGGTTGTCTGCCTCTTGCAAGCAAAAGCCGAGATCTTTGATCATCCAATCAATCGCAAAGCCAAAATCAAATTTATCTTGTGCCATGGTGACCGCGCGATTTTCCATCTGCCAAGAACCCGCAGCACCATTTTTTAGGCAATCAACCAAAGTGGGAATATCAAGGCCAGACTTCTCCGCTAAGATCAGCCCTTCTGACAAGCCGGTTAACACACCAGCAATGCAGATCTGATTCACCATTTTAGCTCGTTGGCCCTGGCCGACTTCGCCCATCAACACCGAAGATTGAGCATAAGAAGCGAAAATGGGCTGCAAGGCTTCAAATAAGCTCTGCTCCCCCCCACACATCACGGTCAGCTTGCCATTCTCGGCGCCTGCTTGGCCACCGGACACTGGCGCATCCATAAAGCGCACCCCGACTTCCTGTGCAGCCTTACCAAGCTCTTCAGCCAGTTCAGCGGAGGTCGTTGTATGATCCACCAGTATTGAGCCTGGCTTCATCGCAGCAAATGCCCCTTGTGCGTCCACGGTCATGGCTCTCACATCGTCATCGTTACCAACACAGACAAAAACAATATCGGCATCTTTAACGCACTCAACCACTGTATCGGCTATCTTGCCTTGGTAGTGCTCTAGCCAACGTTGCGCTTTTGCTTGACTGCGGTTAAACACGGTGACATCGAATCCGGTTTGGTGTAAATGACCCGCCATAGGAAACCCCATAACACCAAGACCAATAAAGCTTATCTTCATCTTTTGTTTCCTTGTCGTGCGCGTTCTACTTAAAACGCGTTTCTTCCTTGTTGATTGCCACTAATCTGGATATAAAAAAACCGAGCGCTAGGCTCGGTTTATTAGACGACGGTTACTACAACTCTGCGTTGTGGTAAACCTGCTGAACATCGTCACAGTCGTCTAGCATATCTAGGAACTTCTGGAACTTTTCAGCGTCTTCGCCAGTCACTGGAGTGTGCGTTTGTGGTACAAACGTGATCTCTTCTACATCAAGAACCAGATCCGGGTACTCAGTGCTTAGCGCTGTTTTGGTCTTAAAGAATTCGGTGTGCGGAGCAAATACCGTCACCACGCCATCTTCAAGTTCGATATCTGTTACGTCAACGTCTTGCATCATTAACGCTTCTAGAATCGCCTCTTCGTCATCACCTTTAAACTGGAATACCGCTTGGTGATCAAACATGTGTGCACTCGAACCAGGGCTACCAATTTTTGCGCCTGTCTTAACAAAGCACTGACGAACGTCTTGGAACGTACGGTTGCCGTTGTCGGTAAGACAGTCAACAATCACGCTCGCGCCGCCAGGAGCAAAGCCTTCATAACGTGCTGGTTGGTAGTCTTCGCCACCGCCACCGGTCGCTTTATCAAGCGCCTTGTCGATAACATGGCTTGGTACTTGGTCTTTCTTTGCTTTTGCAATAAGGTGCTTAAGCGATAAGTTCATATCCGGATCAGCGCCGCCATTTTTGGCGCTCATGTAAATTTCTTTACCGTATTTGGAATAAACTTTAATTTTTGCGCCTGCTGTTTTCGCCATAGAGGCTTTGCGCACTTCAAAACTTCTTCCCATCGGGATGTTCTCTCTGATTCAATTAACGCGACAAATTTTAGCAAATCTTTGCCTCAGTTCAACTGAGTAGACTGCTAGGGGGATCAAGCTATTCCCATCACCCGCTTATACTTTTGCACTGATTGGTCAAACAGTTCTCGTTCATCCTCACTTCTTAACGTATTACGGTGAGCCGTAAGCGCTTCTGGGCCAGCTTGAGCTTGCTTAATTTTCCAAACCAAAAACGACGCTTGCTTATCAATCTCAACCTTATTTTTCTCGGTTGCAGAAAGAAGAGACAAATTGAACGACATCTAGACTGCCTCAATCGGTGTTAAATAGGGGGAGAATATAACATAGCCAGACTTTAATGGGGAATGCCCGAGCGCATAATTAACGCTGAATATGCGCTTGGTCTGATTTGCACCCAGTCACTTTCGCTACCCAATCGTCATTCGCAGACAAAATATCACAAATAAAAAGTGAGACTTAGCGAGCAGATAGCCCCAAGCGGTGTCAGTGAACACTGAGCCTGCGGCTAGGGGGAAAAATAACAAAAGGGCGCCAATGGCGCCCTAGGGTATCAACCAACCCACGATGGGTTAGCATTAGGTTAATGATGGAGTAAACCGAGTTCTTCAGCCTCTTCCATGGTCAACCCACTTTCTCTGATCTCTCTTAGCGCTTCGATCCTACGACGCGCTTCTGCAGATTTGAGCTGCTTCCGTGACGACTTTTCTGTTGCTTCTTCCTGAAAATCCCATTTTTCTGCAATACGAGTCATTTCATCATGGTCAATAGAATTTATGGACATACTTACCTCCAACCACACCATGTTCGGGACACCTAATCTGTAGCAAAGCCCAGTAAGCTTGTTAAGCAAATTTGCCAAGTAATGTGAACTAACCAAGAGTTCCGAAACTAATCCAATCTGGCCCTAAAAATTGTTTTGCGCTCGCGAAAAAGGAGGGTTAAATTTAGAGGATTAGCCCTCAGAAATGAGGTGTGACCTAACTCTCACCAAAAAGCAGCTAACGCCGCGTCCTCTTTGCCTTGAGCTCACTTCGCACTCTCCTTCAACCAACCCATTTGTTATAAAATAAGTATAGTTCGCTCGGGCTCAATTTCCGCCTCGGATCGCGGATTTATTGATCGCTTGTCAAATCAAGGATTTCAGCAAAATTCGAGGCCAAAAATTGGTAAGCCACGCGATTATGCACCAAACTGTAAGTATCTAGTCTTTACCTTCTGAGGCTCTATGAGTGCCCTAAATGAATGGCAATCGCAGATCAGTAATTGGTACCAGCTTGGGAAGCATGATCAAGTAGATACTTTGATCCCCTTGATCATGCATCCGCCAAAAGAGATATGGGGGCCTAGTGTCTCGTTAGAGCAAGGTAAAGCGCTCGCCTGTTGGCTCGACGGTTGTCTGCGGATCTACCAATACCAACTGGATCAAAACAACAAGCAAGGGGCCTATGAATACCTCAACTTTGCTTACGCTAAGTTGCAAGCCGTTGCGTGCGAGCCAGAAACCGATAGAGAGCTGAAGATTTGGGCCTTAGAGCGGTTAGATCAACTGATTGTTGCGCTACTTGAGCACTGTAGCCGTTGCCACTGGACAAAAGAGTGTGAAAGCCAAGTAGAGAGTTATATCCACTTTATGGCGGCGCAGCAGCATATACGCTTATTAGATGAAGGGCCGGAACGATGATCAAGAGAGATCGAATGTTCTAGAAGCTGTAGGGGAAATTTAGATAAAAAAACGGCGAGTAATAATACTCGCCAAAGATTTCATTATTCATGAATGAACAATATGAGCCATCTATTAATTCATCGAAACCAAGAGTGTCTCTTGGTTTCGTTAGCCACTATAACAAGCCAAATGGTTCAATTGTCAAAACAGTGTCAAGTTGTTCAGATCCCCACCGCGACTTCATCTAATACCCGCATCACGGTTTCATCAATGTGGCCATCTAGGACTTGTTTACACACTTTACGGCGCACCGCTAAACCGCCAATCAAACGCTCGATAGAGAGGTGTTTCGCGTTACTTTGGCTATTAAATAGCTCAATCGTCTTACTCAGCACCTCGTAAGGGATGACCTGCTCGCCTACTCTCAGCCAATCAAGCTTCTCTATCAGCTCCTGACACTCTTCTCGGATAGAGTTGACCGTGTGACCAGTCATTGCCGACAAAGCGGTTACACTGCGTTCTAGCGCTTCTGGTGAGGTATATTTTGATAGCGTGATGGTCAGCTCATCGGCGTTGATCTCAACCAAATGCTTGCGCTGCTTCACTCGGCGGCCTAAACGGCCTTTTGGTGAAGAAGGACGACGCTGGATCGGCTCAAACTCACCATCAATGATCTCGGCTAACTCTTCAAGCTTCTGCGCAGAGACCATTTCATGTCTGAGCGGATTCGGTAATGTTGGCGCCATGTTACGTTTGCCCGCGTTGGTCATTCTTGCGCGAGAAAAACGCAGTACTTCTTCAACATCACACTTGATATCAACTTGATAATCCAGCACTTTTCCTTTTTCTTCGATGCAAGTAACCGTCAAGTGGTAACCCCAAAGGTTAACCACGAACATCTCATCGGTGCCTTTACCTTCAGACAAACGCTTTAGCTCGCGGATCAGATCCATTGAAAAACGTCGCCATTCGATATTTCGCGCCAGTTTTTGGTTTAATTCACTCAGCAGCATGCTATCGGTGAAACGGCGTGACATCCGGCTTCTGAAAAACGAATAAAGCTGGAACACCAAAGTATGCTGACGCAGGATCTCGGGTGGAAACAAGAAAAAGTAATCGCGGGTGAGCAGCTCTTCATAAAATGAAGGCTCCCAAACTAAAATATACAAGTTTGGCTTAATGCGGATCTCGCCAGCTTCGTTCTCCTGTGGCGCTTCTTCAGAGGCGGTAATGGTTCGGGCTAAGAAGCGGAAACGATCACTCTTAAAGCCTTCAGGCATGTTCTCACTCATCCAGCGGCCGGTAAGCTCATGCAATTGAAAATCGGTAAACTCGATCCTATCGATACTTTCGCGGATCGAATCTCGAGCTGGGCCGCTGTCTTTTTTGCCACGTAATGCCAAAATATCTGTGATGTACAGCGGGGTTTTGTTGGGTACGTGCTTACCGTTGAGCTGATATTCTTCTTGGTGATGCTCATGGTACTGTACCGTTAAGGTAAACAGCGCAAACAGCGTCATCAGATCATCAACGGTCATGATGTTTTTAGAAGATCGTGTTTCGATCACCGCGCGACTGCCCGAGATCGAAACCATCGATTTCTGATAGCTTTTACGAGTGCGTGGCGGCGCTAAAGCTTGGTCAATAATCCCCGCCCAATTGGTTGGTGAAACGACAAATTGTTCCGATTCATCTTTCATCGTCGGGGGGATATTTAGACCATGCTCATTCAATAACTGACGGTTAACTTGGGTTTGAGCGAGGGCTTTAGAACGCTTTTGTTTTTCGTTTTGTTTACTAGACTCGGTCATCAAGCTTGTTGCACCAAGCGCAGACACAAGCTGACTTGGGTTAACAAAACCGTGTAGCATGGTTTTTCCTGCCAGGCCTTGTTCAAAGCGAACAGGGGACTGGGTAAATAAACCGATCGAAACGGCGGCGCGCAATCGCTGTTGAATTGCTGCGCGAGTAAGTTGACCTTCGGTAGCGTCAATTAAGTCGGTTGTTGAAACATAGCCATCTTTGCTAGAGAAGCCTCGTAGCGAAATTAGGTTTAATAATTCGACAATGCTTTTGGTGACACCTTTAAAGTGTTGATATTGCTCGATCCAATCAATTGTGTTTTCACTGACTAAAAACAAATGTCCATCTTTGTGGCTGCGAGGTGCTTTGATCAAGATCTTTTCGTCTGTGGTCATTTAAGTGTCCGTGTCTCATTAACCGTAATTTCGCTATCGTTCCAAGAGAATAAAGAAATTCTTTTAAAAAATAAAGAAGAAAATTATTGTTCTTTTAAACTGATCTTTTTGATTATATTGATCTATATTGATTAAGTGATCATATGATCTGGCTGTGATTTTGCTTGTAAGTTACTGTAATACAACAAGTATATATTTCCGCCGTAGGAAGCATGATCATAGCCAGTGCGAAACGATGATCATTAACGTATTGAAAGCATGATCAAAAAAGCTCGAAAAGATGATCATCAAGAGATCGAATCGATGATCATTGATAATAGGAAAGCATGATCATCGAAAGATCACATGTTATCCACAGTTGCTGGTGGCATTTAATTTTTAGCCCATTAATTTTGCCCTGAAAGCATGATCAAGTAACGTTACTTTCCTCTTATCTGATGGAATTTGACGCAGATTTAAATCGAAATACATCATCACGATAAAGATTGCCGATTTTGTTTGGTCCCTTAAGGAAACGAAAGCATGATCAGGGCTCGAACTTGCTGCTTGAAACTGCTTTTGATGCTTTTCCACTTTGGGCCGTGTCAGCTAAGATCGCCACTAAGCCTTATTCTATCTAACATCTCCCGTAATTCGAGTTGCAATTTACATGCTTCCGGCGCGATTCGCCACTTGATCATCGATCCAGAAATGATCTGGCTAAGTTGAGAGCAAAATGAACGGAAATCATAGCCAATCACGCCTTGATCATCTTTCCTTAAGCTCCGATCTATTGCGAAAGCATGATCAAGAGAGAGGCAAGTATGATCATGCTTGCGGTTTCGATGTAGGGTCGTCAAGTGGTTCAAATTGGCTGCGACATTTGACTGCACGGTTGAACTGACATGCCCCGTAACTTGTCAGACGCAAACAATCGTTCCGTATAAAAACTGGCCTGTATTGGCGCTATCGCGACTTAAATTGCCATTGTTGCGCTTATTTTTTCTTTCCTCGTGACACGATTGCTGCAAATTTGGCACATTTCACGCAGCTCATGCAGTGATTAACGGTAGAAAAACACCAATTTTCAGGCTGAAACGGCAAACACGCCCGATGCTCACTTGGAAACATGATCAAGGTGAACGCTTCTTGTTGGGGGGCAGAGCAGATTTCTCATTGGCCAGTTATTGTTACGCGAAGCCCGAGCGGTGACGAGAAGGCGAAATAATGAGACTTACTTTATTAGCAGCGCGATGAACTTGGGATCTCGATGTGACTTTTGCTACGAACCGGTTCGCAAACCGAGGTTATCAGCGAATTGCCCTTTGGTTCGTTTTATCTGAACAAATTATGTACTTTACACTGTAAATAAGTGACACGGTAACTGTTTAATTCTGTGCCGATTTGCATGGCAATATGCGAGGAAATTTGCGATGTAATTGTGCGTTTTTTCAGCGTATCGTGACAATAGAGCAATTTATTTGTGATTTAACTCTAAAAGGAACGTGCACCTTTTTATTGTTATGCTTTGATAATGCTGTACAATTAATGCAAGGTAATTCTTATGGATAAAATGTAATGAAACGAGATAAGACGATAGAAAACCTCAATCGACTTGCGCAGCTCACTCAACAAGTTCAAGCAGACCGGATTGAAATTGTACTTGAAGAGCGTAGCGACGATCATTTTCCGCCGATGTCGAAGGCATTGATGGAAACACGCTCGGGTTTAACTCGTCGTAAATTGGACGATGCGATCAGCAAGCTAGAAGCAGAAGGGCACCAATTTACCAAAAATAACGCCAACCATTACTCGATTTCTTTACAAGAAGCACATATGTTAATGGACGCGGCTAACGTGCCAAAATTCCATCAGCGTAAATTAAGCAGCGATAATAAGCCATGGATCATCAATGTGCAGAACCAGAAAGGTGGCACAGGTAAGTCTATGAGTGCGGTCCATTTAGCTGCTTGCTTAGCGCTTAATTTGGATAAGCGTTACCGTATTTGTCTTATCGATTTAGATCCACAAGGCTCACTGCGTCTGTTTTTGAATCCGCAGATCAGCATTTCTGAGCACGAGAATATCTACTCAGCTGTCGATATCATGCTTGATAACGTACCGGATGATGTGGAAGTCGATCGCGAGTTTTTGCATAAAAACGTGTTGTTACCTACGCAATATCCAAACTTGAAGACCATTTCAGCGTTCCCAGAAGATGCGATGTTTAATGCCGAAGCGTGGCAAAACTTGTCACAAAATCAGTCGCTGGATATCGTGCGTTTACTAAAAGAGAAGCTAATCGACAAGATTGGTGACGATTTTGATTTGATCATGATAGATACCGGCCCGCACGTTGACCCGCTAGTATGGAATGCTATGTATGCTTCGAATGCACTTTTGATCCCCTGTGCAGCGAAGCGTTTAGATTGGGCTTCAACCGTGAACTTCTTCCAGCACCTGCCGACGGTATACGAAATGTTCCCAGACGACTGGAAAGGGCTGGAGTTTGTGCGTTTGATGCCAACCATGTTTGAAGACGACAATAAAAAGCAAGTGTCGGTGCTAACCGAAATGAACTACTTGTTGGGTGACCAAGTCATGATGGCTACCATTCCTCGTAGCCGGGCGTTTGAAACCTGTGCCGATACCTACAGCACGGTGTTTGATTTAACGGTAGGGGATTTTGAAGGGGGTAAGAAAACCCTCGCTACTGCGCAAGATGCAGTACAAAAAAGCGCGTTAGAATTAGAGCGCGTACTACACAGTAATTGGGCGTCGCTAAACCAGGAGTCTTAATCGATGGCACTTAAAACATCAGAACTGAACGCAAAACTATTCGGCAAAGCCAATAAGCGACGCGCAACCTCACCGCAAGAAGCGCAAAGTGCGGTAAAAGAAAAGGCGCAGTTTATTGAACTCGCCGTCGCGGGCCAAGAAATGGTGTCGTTTGAGTTAGTGCGAATTCCAGCGGAGCAAGTGGCGAAACGCACCAATGTGTTTGCAGAAAACTCGCGAGAGCAGTCGTTTTTAAACCCGCATGCACTGTCTGATATTTTATCTACGCTCGAAGAGCGCGGTCAGCAGTACCCAGCCGTTGGTCGTAAAGCAGCAGATGGCAGCATCGAAGTTCTCGATGGTAGCCGTCGTCGTATGTCGTGTATCTTAGCCAAGAAGGATTTCTTGGTTTATGTGGCTGAAAACATCAATTCAGAGCATGCGAAGTTTTTGTCTGATGTCGCCAATGCGCATAAGCCACTGTCACTTTATGAACGTGGCCGAGAGATGCAAGCGAAGTTAGACAGTAAAGAAGCGGAAGACCAAAAGGCGCTCGCACAAATGTTTCAATGCAGCGAAGCGTTAGTGAGTGGTGCACTGAAAGCGGCCGCACTTCCTTTGGAGCTGTTGCAAGCGTACCCAAATGTAAGCGATTTAGGCCGTCCGACGATCGTTAAATTGCACAAGCAATTTTTCACTTTGTGCGATTCAGAGCGACAAGCTCTGCTAACTAAATGTCACAGCGACGAGGGCTTTGTTTGGCAGCAAAGTCAAAGCCAAGGCGTTGCGCGGATCACCAAAGAGGTGACAGAGCAAATTGAAGCCTGGATTGAAAGCTTGCACCCTGCGCCAGTTAAGGAAAAACCGAGCAAAGTTGAGCTCATTAAAGGCCGCGCAAACTACACTCGTAAAGGGGATGCGTTGGCACTTAACCTCAAGAAAGTCGATGATAAAACCATGGAAGAGATCCTTGCGTTTTTGCAGCAGAAGCTTCACTGATTTATTTTCACATTGTCATAATAAAGCCGCATTTTTTGCGGCTTTTTTTATGCCTGTGCTATGATCGAGCCACACCACTACCGCCACGATTGGCCCAAATCCGACTGAGACAATGTCGGTTTTGATTTGATATTGGCGGGTTACCCCCTTATTGATATCGAGTTATTTAGTTATGTATCTTCAACATTTGGTCGAACTTTCTCATCAGGCGCAAACGCAGTTACATCGTTACGCTATCGAGCTAATAGGAGAGAGTGACTGGACGACAGGCTTATTAACCCAGTTTATTGCCCTGCGACCGAATGGACGTTATTGCAAGCTCGGCGGAGACGCCCTTGCAAACCATCACTCCCTTGGCTACAAAGCCGGAGCTCAGTTACTCGGCCAAGATATTGATGGCTTGATTTATGATGCGGCGGACGGATTCGATGCCAACAGCTTAGCCGCCGCAGCCGGTACCATTGTTGGTGGCGGGCTGCTGTTTATAATTAATCGTCGCTGCGATCAAGCTGACTGCGGCCAAGTGTGGCTTGAGCAATGCTGCGCTCAGTTGATCACTCTACGTCAAGATAGCCCTTTACCAGCTCGCCATTTACTTGCTACACCGCCAGCTAATATCGATGACAGTGAACAAAAAGATGCGATTGACGCGATAAACAAAGTGCTTCACGGGCATAGAAAGCGTCCGTTGGTGATCACCGCCGATAGGGGAAGAGGGAAAAGTGCGGCGTTGGGGATGGCGGCTGGGGCATTGATGAAAACGCGTAAGTTGAAAATCTTGCTCACCGCGCCAACCCCAAAAGCAGTTTCGAGTGTGTTTAAGCATGCCCAACTTGAACTTGGCTCAGACGCACACACTACCAGCGCATTAGCGCTGAGTTATCACGACTCAAGCCTTGCTTTCATTGCCCCCGACGAGCTGCTAAAAACGCAACCGAAATGCGATTTGCTCTTGGTCGACGAAGCTGCCGCGATCCCGGTTCCTATGCTAAAGGCCGTGGTCGAGAGTTATCACCGTCTTGTGTTTTCCAGTACGATTCATGGTTACGAAGGGTGCGGGCGAGGTTTCACCCTTAAGTTTTTGCCTTGGCTCCAGTCGGTACGTCCAGGGGGAGAGCACCATCACCTCAAGCAACCAATGCGCTGGGCAAAAGATGATCCGCTCGAGTCTTGGTTATTTGAAAGCTTTCTCTTGAATGCCGAATTGGATAACGCGCAAGTAGACCTCGACCACGTTGAGTTTCGCGCGTTAAGCCGTGCAGAACTGGTCGCGGATATCGGCTTGCTGCGGCGCTGTTTCGCGTTGCTGGTTAACGCCCATTATCAAACCTCCCCCAATGATTTACTGCAGATCCTATCTGATGACAGCGTATCGCTTTATGCCGGCTTTTGTGGTGATGTCTGCGTTGCGTGTGTGTCGGTAGTCAAAGAAGGGGAGCTTGCCGCTGAGGTCATCGAGCAGATCCGATTAGGAAAACGTCGACCTAAAGGCCACCTTATTCCAGCCGCCTTGGTTAATCATCTGGGGGTGGTATCGGCGGCTGAGCAGCGCTGTTACCGAGTCATGCGAATTGCCGTTCATCCAGTTTGGCAAGGCGAGGGCGTTGGCAGCAAAATGTTAGCGTGGCTGGCCGGGCAGCTTAGCCGAGAAAACGGCTATCTAGCCACAAGTTTTGGTGCGACAGCCGAGTTGGTTCAGTTTTGGCAACGGTGCGGTTTTCAACCCGTTTGGCTAGGCAGCAGCCGTGACCATTCGAGTGGTTGCCATTCCGTGGTGATGCTTCGGTGCCTTTGCGAGCAAAGCGAAGCGTGGATCTTGAATGCGCGTCGTTATTGGTACGACAATTTTTCTGTGCTGTTAGCGAGTACTTTTGTTGAGCTAGAGCCGTCTATCGTCGTGACTTTGTTAAAGCAAAACATCGCTGCTCCGCCACAGCCTAGTGCTCATGCAATACAGCAATTGTATTTTTATGCCCAAGGTGGGGGGAGTATTGATGCCATCACAGCCGCCGCACAGAAAATGGTTTTGCATTGTCTGTCTCAATCCAACCCATCTTCAATTTCGTATCAGCTGTTAGTTGCAAAGTTACTCCAGCACCACGACTGGCAGCAGCTGTGTGTAAGTAGCCAGCTGTCAGGCCGCAAAGCGGCAGAGCAAAAAATTCGAGATGAAATCGCTCAGTTAGTTAAGCAATTTACAGTGTAAATTGAGCGAACCATCTTTCCTTCTTTCCCTATTAGATAAAAAAGCAGAGTGTTAACGCTCTGCTTTTCTATTCTACCCGCTAACTCATTAGTTGAATTTACAGTGTAAATTCAGCGTTGCCTGAGTTTGTGACGGCGCAAATCTGCTGACTTTGGCCACTTCAGCACAAATTTATCTGAGCTGAATATAAACACACTTTTTATCGGGGTAATTCGAGCTCGTTTTCATTAGAAAGCTTGCTCCTTGGCGCATCGTGACCAGCGGCATAAAACAGCCAATCTCGGATACTTGCCTAACCAGCTCACCCCAAAATCTGTAAGACCGGTTTCATATCCGTTATTTAGTTGATAAACAAGCAAAGCCTCCTACACTGAAAATAAGCGTCACTATAATAATCAGCTAGGTCACTTCCATTAGGATAAGAAAATGCAGCGCCAATTAGAAGAATCTCTTGAAATAAGCAATGTCCTAAATTCCAACAAAGAATATCAACAATGGCTCGACAGCCAAGAGTTGCTGATTATTGACGCGTCATCGGTTTCGAGAATTGATGCAGCGGGTCTCCAAGCGCTCGCTTCTCTATTCCTAAGTGCAAAGCAAGCTCATATAGAAATTCGTTTGATCAACGTACCCGAGTTATTAACGAATGGAATTGAGTTGCTTGGCCTTGCCAATATTTTTGAATGTTAAAGGAAATATAAGAGGGGTCTTCCATGACTAAGATTCTTGCAGTAGACGATTCTATCTCAATTCGTCAGATGGTTAGCCATACCTTAAAGGATGCGGGGTATGAGGTAGAAACCGCAAACGATGGTAGTGATGCATTAAAGAAATCTCAAATGACCAAATTCGACGTGGTGATTTCCGACGTTAATATGCCGAACATGGGCGGGTTTGAATTAGTCAGAGCCATTCGTGGCAACCCTCAATATAAATTTATCCCCATTCTAATGCTAACGACGGAAACCAGCATTGAAAAAAAACAAGAAGGAAAATCCGCCGGAGCGACGGGGTGGTTAGTCAAACCATTCAACCCAGAGACATTACTAAAAACATTAAAACGGGTGATCTAAGCAAGATGTGAAATCAAATGAGATAAAAATTACAAGAAGGATAGCGTCATGGCTTTGGATATGGATCAGCTGCGGAAAATGTTTTACGAAGAGTGCCGAGAAAATCTCGAGGTGCTCGAAACGGTGTTATTAGGCTTAGACCCAAGTGAGGTCGAGCAAGAAACCATTAATACCATTTTTCGCGCTGCCCATTCAATCAAGGGCGGGGCCGCGACATTTAACCTCTTCGATATTAGCGAGTTTACTCACTCGGTAGAAGCGTATCTAGATGAAGTTCGCAATCAGAAAATGTCCTTATCGGGCCATAGCGTTGATGTGCTGCTCAAAGCCGGTGATTGCATCAAAGAAATGCTGGAAGGCCATGAGAACGGGCAAGCGGTGGAAAGCGAATTAAAACAATCGGTCTCGCTCTCTCTTGCTGAACTGCTGAAAGGCAGCCCTACTGAATCGTCTCTTTCCGTCAGCGATAGCGATGATTTGCCCTCAATTGATGATAGCGAAGCCGATTTGTCAGATTGGCAAATCAGCTTTACTCCTCATTCGGACCTCTTTTTTAGCGGTAACGATCCGCTGCGAATTATCGGAGAGCTCACCGAGCTTGATGAGCAGGCGCAAATTATTTGTGATAGCAGCAAACTGCCAGAGCTCGCAGAACTTGAAGCCGAGCTTTGTTACTTAAGCTGGCGTATTCGCCTTAACGGTCAAGTAAACAAGCAAGATATTTTGGAAGTGTTTGAGTGGGTCGAAGATCAGTGCGACCTCACTGTCGAGCGTAGTGCCCAAGCGAGCCAAACGCAGGCCAGTGACATTGAAGTTCCGCTTGAGCAAACAACAGCGCCAATGCCGCCCGTAAGCCAAGGGAGCGCAGCCCCTTCTCAAGGTGAGAAAAAAGCGCCAGTGAAAAGTGGCAAAACAGAATCTGCGGTCAGTTCTATTCGCGTGGATATCGACAAAGTCGACAGCTTAATCAACTTAGTGGGCGAGTTAGTGATCACCCAGTCAATGCTGACCGAAATTGGAAATGACTTTAGCGCCGATAAATTAGAGAAGCTTAAAAACGGCTTAGACCAATTGCTGCAAAACAGCAAAGACCTGCAAGAAAACGTGCTTAACATTCGTATGCTACCGATGAGTTTTGCGTTTAGCCGCTTCCCCCGTTTGGTGCGCGATCTTAGCGGCCGTTTAGGAAAGTTAGTTGACTTACAAATTAACGGCGAAGGCACCGAGTTGGACAAAACCGTGCTAGAACGGATTGTTGATCCTCTGGTGCACTTAGTTCGTAACGGCATCGACCACGGCCTCGAAGTACCCGAGGTGCGCACAGCGCGAGGCAAGCCCGACACGGGCGTTATTAAGTTGAATGCGTTTCACCAAGGCGGTTCGATTATCATCGAAGTCAAAGACGATGGTGCTGGGATTGATTGCGACCGATTGTGGCAAAAAGCGCTGGATAAAGGTGTGCTGACCCATGACGCGCGTCGAGAAGATATGTCCGATCAGCAAATCGTCAATCTTATTTTTGCCCCAGGCTTTTCTACCGCCGATGAAGTTTCGGATATCTCCGGGCGAGGGGTGGGGATGGATGTGGTGAAACGAAACATCGAAGAGCTCGGCGGTCACATTGAAGTGGAGTCTGCGCTTGGCAAAGGAAGTGCGTTTACCATTAGCTTGCCGTTAACCTTGGCTATTCTTGATGGTCAACTGGTGAAAGTTGCTGGCCAAGTCTACGTTATCCCATTACTGACCATCGTCGAGTCGATTCAAATTGAACCCGATTGCGTTAAGCATGCGTCGGGTGGTATCGAGCTCTACCGCTTGCGTGATGAAAATATTCCACTGCTAAGGCTGCACGAAGAGTTCGAGATGGGAACCAGCGGAGACTTAGATGGGCACATCTTATGTATCGTCGAAGGGGCAGGAAACCGTGTTGGCATTCTCATTGATGAACTGCTCGACCAACAGCAAGTCGTGATCAAAAGTTTAGAGTCCAATTACTGCAAAGTCGCCGGGATCTCAGGCGCCACGATTTTAGGTGATGGTTCTGTTTCGCTGATCCTTGATATTCAAGGGCTGATCACCTCGTTCTTACGTCGTCGAAGTGACAAAAATGCAGGATTGGCCGCATAAAGGAGAGACCGAATGCAATCAGTGATCGAGCACAGCGGTAATGGGTTTTCCGATAATGAAATCAGTGAAAATGCCGACTTTTTGAGTTTTAGTCTCGCCAATGAGCTTTACGGTGTTGATATTCGAGATGTAGAAGAGATCCGAGTATGGGAGAAGCCCACCCCAATTCCGCGCGCACCAAGTTACGTGAAAGGGGTCATTAACTTGCGGGGCATGATCGTCCCTGTGGTTGATCTGCGGGCGAGATTTCATATTGGCCATTGCTCCTATACCGCGACAACGGTCGTGCTGGTGCTTCGCCATGTCAGCGAGGATAGCGAGCGGTTAATGGGCTTGGTGGTCGACGCCGTCGCAGACGTCGTCAGTCGAGGTGACAAAGAGCTAACGTCGGCCCTTGGTGAATCGTTGGTGACGCCCTTTATTTTAGGGCTATTGAACATCGATCAACAGGTGATGTCGCTTTTAGATACGGAAGCATTGCTTGATATGAACACATTATTAAAGGCTGGGTGAACCATGGTTGCGCAAGAGTTCTTAAGTTTTATTTTAGATGGCGAAGAGTACGCAGTGCCCATCCTCGATGTACGAGAGGTGCGAGGCTGGAGCCAAGTACGCACGGTTCCGAATTCGCCCGACTATCTTTATGGTGTGCTGGAAATCCGCGGCGAATATGTCCCGATTGTAGACCTACGTAAACGCTTTGCCATGCCGCCTGCCAAGATAAACGCGACGACCGTGGTCATCGTACTGAACGATGGGCAAGATCAGCCGCTTGGGATCATCGTTGATGCGGTTTCTGAAGTTTATGCATTGAGTGATGATGACATTAAACCAGCGCCGAGAATGTCGCTGACCATTGATGAGGCATTTATTGTCGGTATTGCCGCGGCGAACAACAATCACGTGATCTTAATAAACTTAGAAGCTCTATTCGATGTTACCGAGCTAAACCAATTAACGAAAGAAGATGCGCTAATTTAAGGGGTGAACTGATGTCATTTTGGAATAGAAACAAAGAGCCTGTACAGAGTCAATTTATCGCACAGGCAAAAGATAATCTGATGGAGCAGAGCAACGATGAAAAAAACGCTGAGTTCAATTACGATCAGCTTCTTTCTGCGTTAAACGTCGCCCAAACCGCGCTGATGATGGTAGACCGTGATCTTAACATCACTTACCTCAATAACCGCTCATTGGCATTGCTTAAACAGCATGAAGCGTTATTTCAGTCCATATGGCCCGGATTCCAAGCAACGGAAGAGTATTTGAAAGGTTTTTGCATTGACGGTTTTCATGCCAATCCCCAGCATCAGCGTCAGTTACTGTCTAATCCTGCCAACATGCCCCATACCGCGACCATTGATATTCAGGGCGTCAAAATAGAGCTCAATGTGGGCGCAATTATGGACGCACGCGGCCACTACGTCGGCAATACATTAGAGTGGGCCGATGTAACCCAGCTGCGGCTTCAAGAGCATGAAGTTAGCCAACTTCGCTCCGCCGTTGATCAGGCGCAAACCGCTATGATCACCGTCGACCGAGAATTGGAAATTACCTACCTTAACAATCAAACCATAACGCTGTTTAAAAAGCACGAAGCCAAGTTTCGTACCATTTGGCCGGAGTTTACCGCAACCAAGCAGTGGCTAATGGGGCGCTGCATTGATGAATTTCACGTAAAACCCGAGCATCAACGTAAGCTGCTAAGCGATCCTAATAACTTACCTTATACCACTGATATTAGTGTTGGGGATGTCAAAATTGAACTTAACGTGGCAGCGGTTTTGAATGCGGAAGGGCAATACGTTGGTAACTCGCTTGAATGGCGAGATGTGACGGCAGAGCGTGCAAATGAAGAAGAGGTGGGCCGATTAGCCTCTGCCGTGGAGGGCATGACCACCAATTTAATGATGGCGGACCGAGGAGGCATCATTCGTTATATGAATCCCGCGCTGCGGGAGTTACTAAAGAGTCGAGAAACCGAGTTAAGAGAAGTGCTGCCGAATTTTAATGCCGATCATCTGGTAGGACAAAACATTGATGTTTTTCATAAGAATCCCGCCCACCAGCGTAGGATTATAGAAAACCCCGATGCTCTACCTTTCTCCTCTAACATCAAAGTAGGCAGCCTAGAGTTTAACTTAACCTGTATTGCGATGCACGACAGCAGCGGGGGGTATATGGGGCCTGCGTTGCAATGGCAAGACATTACCGAACAGCAAGACGGCCAGCGCCAAGTCGAAAGCTTGATCCAAAAAGCGATTGATGGCGATCTAAGTGAACGCTTCGATACGTCAAAATACAGCGGTTTTATGGCTGAGTTGGGCGAGGGAATTAATAGCTTATTAGAGGCCATTGTTGAACCTGTCGGCCAGTGTATTGATGTGATGACTCAAGTCGCCGATGGTAACTTGAACTCCAATATACCTCAAGACAACAAAGGGGAGTTTGGCCGCTTGGCGGAGGCGGTCAATACCTCCATTCTAAATCTACGTAATATGGTTGAAAAAATCACCACTTCATCAGCCCGAGTCGCAACGGCGTCGACCGAAATCGCAGAGGGCAATGATGATCTAAGCCAGCGTGTTGAAGCGCAAGCATCTAACCTAGAGCAAACTGCCGCAAGCATGGAAGAGATGACCGCGACAGTCAAACAAAACGCGCAAAACGCGAAAGGAGCCAATGATTTGTCTGACGATGCCGCTGCTAAAGCCAGCAAAGGTGGTGCGGTTGTCGGTCAGGCTGTCTCGGCGATGGCAGAAATCAACAATGCCAGCAAGAAAATCTCTGACATTATCGGCGTGATCGATGAAATCGCCTTCCAGACCAACTTACTTGCTCTTAACGCCGCCGTAGAGGCCGCGAGAGCGGGCGAACAAGGGCGCGGCTTTGCCGTGGTCGCTGGAGAGGTAAGAAACCTCGCCCAACGAAGCGCAGCGGCCGCTAAGGAGATCAAAGGGTTGATTAACGATAGCGTCGAGAAAGTCGATGAAGGGTCGCGTTTGGTGGATGAATCGGGTGAAACACTCAATGAAATTGTCGATGCTGTCGCAAAAGTTTCCGAGTTGATCACGCAAATCGCCCAATCAAGCCAAGAGCAAGCGACAGGGATTGATGAGATCAGCCGCGCGGTTGCCACCATGGACGAAATGACTCAACAGAATGCGTCGTTAGTGGAGCAAACCTCGGCTGCCAGCCAGTCGTTAAAAGATGAAGGGAAAGACCTACTTCACCTGATGAACTTTTTTACCTCTGACACCGCTGTTGGCACTCTTGAACAGAACCTAGACAAACCGAAAGTGAATCTTGGCCAACCAGCCAGTACGAATTCGTCGACTAATGTAAGCAGTATCCACACTCGTCCAGCCCCTGTGCCAGCGTCACCAAAAGCAGCGAATTCAGGTATTCAGTTGAGTGAGGATAGTGACGAATGGGAAGAGTTTTAGATCAACCTAACTTGTCAGACCCGTTAGCTGGCAGAGAATTTGAACTCACGGATAAAGATTTCAAGTTTATCCAATGGTTTATCCATAAAAATGTCGGAATTTTTCTGTCAGACAAGAAAAAAGCCATGGTGTATGGGCGCATCAGCCGTTTGCTCAGAGAGCATGGCATGATGCGCTTTAAACAGTACCGTGAACTGATAGAGACTAATGAAGATGAAAAAATTAACTTTATCAATAATATAACAACCAATAAAACCCATTTTTTTCGTGAGATACACCATTTCGACTACATTGAAAAAGTCATGGTGCCGAAGTGGAAGCAAACTCAGCATAGCCCGGTGCGGATCTGGTCGGCGGGGTGTTCTACCGGCGAAGAGCCGTACAGTTACATGGCGATGTTAGCCAGTTCAGACTTGTTTGATTCGGGGATTGAAGCGCGTCTTTTAGCCACAGACCTAGATACCAAAGTATTGGCGCACGCTCGGCAAGGGATCTATTCCGATGAAAGCTTAGCGAGTATTCCAGAGCGTTATTTGCGCAAGGCGTTTGTTAAAGGGCGCGGTGCCCAGCACGGTAAGATCAAAATTAAGCGAGCGTTACAGCAACGGATTACTTTTAATCAATTAAACCTGCTGGCCGAGTGGCCGATGCGTCAGCGATTTGATGTGATCTCTTGTCGTAACGTGATGATCTATTTTGATAAGCCTACTCAGGAAGCCCTGATCCGCCGTTTTTATCAATTATTGAATGAGGATGGCGTACTGTTTATTGGTCACTCAGAAAGCGTCGGCAATTGCACCGACATCTTTCGCCATATAGGCCATACCATCTATCTGAAGCAGTGAGGCTGACATGAAAGGACTCAATAGCCGAATGCAGACTCATTCGACACGCTTTAACCGCTTTTACCATCACCGACAAAAGATCCACATCGTTAAGGTGATGCCAGGAGGGGTCTACACCTCTACCCAGGCCGAAATGATCTGCACCGGGCTTGGATCCTGTATTGCTGCTTGCATGTGGGACCCTGAGGTTGGTATCGGCGGAATGAATCACTTTTTATTGCCGTTTGACAGTAAATACGAGCAAGATCATTGGCATCCAACCGAGATAGTCTCGACCGCCTCGCGTTACGGCAACAATGCCATGGAGATGCTGATCAACCAATTACTGGCGGGCGGAGCGCAGCGGAGCCGAATCCAACTCAAACTGTTTGGCGGCGCCCAAATGTTGGGTAAACACGCCATGGTGGGCGAAAAAAACATTGAGTTTGCCCTCAATTATGCCAAAGAAGAGCATTTTGAGATTGTTTCGCAAGACTTAGGTGGCCTGGAACCAAGAAAAGTGATGTTTGACCCGTTAAATGGCCGTGCGTGGGTCAAAAGGATCCGTTTTGCTGAGGTTGAACGAGTTAAACAGAGCGAAGCGGAATACGCCCATCAATTAGATGAAGAGACTCATCGTTCTCATGATGATGACGTGGAGCTGTTCTAATGAAGAAAAAGATACGCGTAATGATAGTCGACGATTCGCCAGTATTTCGCGCATTGTTGAATGAAGTGATCAGCGCCGATCCTGATCTTGAAGTGATCGCGATGGCGGAAGATCCTTATCAGGCACGAGAATTGATCAAGCGGCACAATCCGGATGTTCTGACCTTAGATATTGAAATGCCGAAAATGAACGGGGTGCAGTTTCTTAAAAATCTCATGCGTTTACGACCGATGCCGGTGGTGATGATCTCTACGTTAACTCAGCACGGCGCCGAAGTGACATTACAAGCGCTCGAAATGGGGGCGGTCGATTACTTTCCTAAACCCAGCGTCGAGAACACCGCGCAACTGGTGAGTTATAAACAGCAGGTTAACGATAAAATTAAAATGGCGGCGCAGGCCAATGTTAAATGGAACCACAAAATCGCTCAGCCTCACCATACCGAGCATGTAGACGAGCGAGAAAAGTACGATTATGAGTTGATCGCAATCGGCGCCTCGACAGGGGGGACGGAGGCTGTGCGTAATGTGTTATGCGCGCTACCGAAAGAGTTACCCCCGATTGTGATCACCCAGCATATTAGTGCGCTGTTTACCGCGTCATTTGCTAAGCGTCTCGACAGTATGAGCCAACTCACGGTAACCGATCTCAGCCAAAAAAGCGTCCAAATAAAGCCAGGCTGTGCTTACGTCGCCCCTGGCGATCAGCATATGGTGGTGATTAGACGAAATGGCAAGCTTTATGCGGAATTAGACGACAGAGGCCCTGTAAATCGGCACAAGCCATCGGTGGATGTAATGTTTGACTCTATTGCTGAAACCGTTGCTGGCAAGGCGATAGGCGTGATATTGACTGGCATGGGTCAAGATGGCGCACAAGGAATGCTCAAAATGAAGCAAAAAGGGGCCTACACCCTTGCCCAAGATGAACATACCTCGGTGGTTTGGGGTATGCCGAGAGTGGCGACAGAAGTTGGGGCGGTATGCAAGGTAGCAGCGCTGAATAAAATCCCCAACCTGATATGCAACTCATTAACTAAAGACCAATAACAATCACACTGAGTACGGAGTGGAACGATGAGCAAAAGTGCCAAGGTAGCGAGGAACAAAACGGTATTGTTAGTTGGTCAGGGCATCATACTGGCAGTCGCGTTAGCGCTTGACGTATCGTGGTTACCCCTCCTGTTAATGGTCTGTTTAATCGTGATGGCATGGATCGCTCTTTTTCGCTCCACGAGCGCCCCTAAAGCGGATGTGGTTAGCTCGGTTGCTCACCAGCCAAGCCAAGAGTGGCGAGCGGTCAATACACTGCTTAAGTATGAATCAACGCATATGCACGACTCCTTAGCGAAGCAACATCAGGTGGCCAATGAATCGGTGGTGACTCTTAATGACAGCTTTTTTGGGTTGCAAGAGCTGTCGCAAAACCAAAACCAAGTCTCCGAGCAGTTGGTGAGAAATTTTCTCGCCAACGAAGACAGCGAGTACAGCTTGACCAAAGTGCTGCCAAGAACGGAAGAGATTATTAATCAATACATCGAGATATTGGTCAGTGTTTCTGAGAAGAGTATTTCAGCGGTACACAGTATTTCTGATATGTCGGGTAAGCTTGATAAAGTGTTCAGTTTACTTGATCAAGTCAGAGGCCTATCAGAGCAAACCAATTTGCTGGCGCTGAACGCCGCGATTGAAGCGGCAAGAGCAGGGGAGGCGGGGCGAGGGTTTGCGGTTGTCGCCCAGGAAGTGCGCAACCTTTCCCACAAAGCCGAAGATCTGAACGTTCAGATCCAAGATGAAATTAATGTCGCCCAAGCCACCATTAAGGAAGCCAGCACAACCGTGGGAGACATCGCTTCCATCGATATGACGATCGCGATCGAGTCCAAAGATCAAGTGGAACAGATGCTACATGGGGTTCAGCAAACCAATACCGAAATCCACACCGAGGTCGATAGGTTAAGGGAGATGGGCCAGCAATTGGCCGTGCAAGTGGGCAATGGGATCCGGGCCTTGCAGTTTGCCGATATTGTTTCCCAACAAGGCGAGTATGTTTTGAAGAGTGTCTGTCTCTTAGACGAGTTATCGGAAGGGATCAAGGCGTTCGATGCCAAGCAGATCACCGCTAGTGAATTTGTTCATTTATTATCAGAATTAGAAAAAAAAGCGAGAAATCGCGGCGAGGCGGCTGCCCAGCAGTCTACCATTGAAGAAGGCGAAGTAGAGCTTTTTTAGAGAGGTCATATGTCAGTTACAACTCAAGTAGATAACAATCAACAACGCGTCACGATTTCCATTGAGGGGGCGTTTGGCTTTAACCTCGTTCACGAGTTTCGTCAAAGTTACAGTGAACAAAAAGGCTATAAGTTCGTCATTGATTTTCGTAAGGTCGATTATATCGACAGCGCCGGCTTGGGCATGCTGTTAAATATGCATAAATATTTGCAGCAAAAGGATGGTGAGATTTCGATCACTAACAGTATGCCGCAAGTTAAAAAAATCTTACTCATCTCGCGGTTTGATAAAAAATTCTCCATTGAATAATTAGCCAAAAGGAAGTGGCCAATGCGCGTCGTTATTGTTGATGATCAAGAAACCAACCGAGAGATGTTCCGCTATATGCTCACCAGTATAGCGAGTGAAATCGAGTTGTTCGAAAGTGGTGAAGGAGTGATAGAGTCGCTAAAAAAAGCCCAACGTTTGCCAGACATTATCTTGATGGATGTCATGATGCCAGTGAAAGACGGCTTTACGACCGCAAAAGAGATCCGAGCCGAATTCAGCACGGTGCATATCCCGATTATTTTCTTAACCGTATTGGACGACAGGGACTCATTTGGCCGCTGTTTGTTTTATGGTGATGACTTTATTTTAAAGCCAGTAGGCCGCAGCACGTTGTTAGCCAAAGTTCAAGCTCATTACCGTATCGCCAAAATGCACAATGAGGTCAGGCAGCAGCGGGACGAGCTCACGCATTTTCACGAACAAGTCAAATATGATTATGCGATATCTGAGTCGATCTTTAGCAATCTTATCGAAGAGATGGGCAATGATTTGCAAGGGGTTAAGTACGTGTCGACCCCATCTACGGTCTTTAACGGCGACTTGATAGTGGTCGCTAATCGGCCCCAGGGCGGCGCGTACGTGATGATAGCCGACGCGACGGGCCATGGCTTGCCTGCAGCAATATCCACCATTCCGGCGACGCGGGCTTTCTTTTCAATGGCGGCGAAAGGGTTAGCTCTGGGCGACATCGTTACCGAAGTCAATAGCTCCTTAGGGCGCTTTTTGCCCCTGGGCATGATGCTGGCTGCGAGTGTGTTTGAGGTTTCCGCAACTGGCTTGGACGTGATGTGGTGGGGAGGAGGGCTACCTGATGGCTATATTCTCGACCAACAAGGAAAGATAGTTAACAGCCTCACTTCGACTCATATGCCATTAGGCGTGTTAGCCAATGACGAGTTTGAGGTTAATTTAATTAAAATGCGCTTAGAGCCTGGGCAAAAAATTGTTTGTTATACCGATGGAGTGACCGAGGCTGCAAATAAGCAAGGTGAGCAATTTGGCGAGCAGAGGTTGAAAAACGTCCTCGACGGTTGCCAAGAGGTGATCGCATCGCTTTCTAAGGCGGTAAATGATTTTGCGCCGAGCAACAAGTCGGATGATTTATCCATCCTGGAGATGACATTTCCTGTGTTAAACCCAGACGCAGAGATGCGTCCAGTGGATAGGCCATTTGTTGGCAGCGTCCCTGTGATGACGCGGCTTAAATTCACTAAATCCGTTCTAAATGACATCTCCTTGATGACCGAAGTCAGAAGCTACCTTTCCGGGATCATCAGTGGCGGACAAGACTTAGATTTGGTCTGTTCTGTGCTGTCTGAGTTACTCGCAAATGCGCTAGAGCATGGCCTATTAAGGCTCGAGTCGAGCCTTAAGTCGGATGAAGAGGGCTTTTTTAAATACTATCAGTTAAGAGAAGAGCGGCTGAGAAAACTCGATGAGCACGCAGAGCTCAATTTACAATTAGACTTTGCGCCGGATGTGGGGCAATTGATGATCACTGTCGAACATAATGGCCAAGGTTTTGATTATCAATCGATGCAAGCAGCGCAATCGGATGAATGCTACGGACGGGGAATTGTATTAGTGTCTGAGTTATGTCAGTCATTACACTATTCGAATCATGGCACCAAAGTCGAGGCTTGCTATCAGCTCTCATTGTAAGCGAACCACTCTGAGCTATATATAATATATTGTATGTAAGTTTGTATCGAGTTTATGGAAGATATGAGGGGGGCGGGGAAATTATTGAGCTTTTAAGTGAATATTAGAGCTTTGTTATTTACACTGTAAATTGAATAGTGACCCCCGCCTTAATTTGACAACAAAAATCGCATATCCTGCGGTAAATTCGATACACTCATTCCATAAACGTTAACATATTGAGTACGTGACTATGTGGAAAGAGTTCATCCGGATGTCTGATGATGATCAATTTGTCATAGCGCAATTGCCAACCAACCAAATGGTTGAAAGTACCTTTAGTGAGGTCGGAGTTGAGCGAGCGCTAGAGGCGATTGGTGCGTCTACATTTTATTTGGATGAAAAAGCGGTTCAGTCATTTGTCTTTGCAGCAAAAGAAACAAAAAAAGAAGCATATCAGGGTGTTAATATTGCTTGTCGCAAAAATGCTACGGTAGAAGTGTTGCTCGAAGATAACGATATGCTGGCCAAAATGGTGGTTAAAGGCGCCCATGGTGGTCGTGGCTTACGTGGCACAGAGATCGTCGAAGCCTTGACCAATGCCCACATCAAAAAAGGCATCAATAAACTGGCGCTGAAAAAAGTGTTGGCGATGAGTAAGCGTGTCCCGCCGAATGAGCAGTTCGTTCAAGCGGTGGCCATTGGTCAAGGCCCGAAAGATGGGAAAGATACCGAGTTTATTGCCTTGGTCCCTGATGTGAATTCGCGGATATTAAAGCCGCAAGAGGTGAACAATATCACCCATAAAGTGGATATGCGTAATTTGGGGGAAACCATTACGGTTGCCGAGCACGAAGAAGTGATGCGCCGAGTCCCTGCGACCAAAGGTACGCCGGGGTATACCGTGACGGGGAAAGTGATCCCGCCAAAGCCTGGCAGCGATAAAATGCTCAAAGAGGGCAAGGGAACCAAAATTTCTAAGCAAGATCCTAACTTATTGCTTGCGACATTATCGGGTATGCCATTGCTGAAAGATAATTCCGTTGAGGTCGATAATGCGCTGTGTTTAAAAAAAGTAGACGTCTCTACTGGCCATATCAAATTTAAAGGGTGTGTGGTGATCACCGGTGATATCGAACCTGGGATGAAAGTATTGGCGACAGGCTCAATTACAGTCGGCGGGTTTATCGAGTCGGCCGACGTGCAAGCGCATGGTGACATAACCGCAGCCAAAGGGATCATTGGTCGTCCTATTCAAGAAGGAGAAGAGCTGGCTTGTGTGGTGCGCTCTGGTGGTAAGATCACAACCAAATACGCGCAATACACCAAACTTCAAGCCCATGAAGACATCAACATGGCGATCCACTGTTTGCAAAATGAGGTGCGCTGTGGTGGAAACTTAACGGTGGTGGATGCCAATGGCAAACAAGGCACATTGAGCGGTGGTACCGCTCAGGTGGGCGGCAAAATTAGCTGTGTGAACCTTGGTGTCGAAGGGGGCGCCGCGACGTTGGTTGAGCCTTGTGCTCGATATAAAAAATATAAGTTGGGTGTCGAGAAACTCAAAGAGAGTTACAAGCAAGCCCAAGAAGCAACCATGAAGGTGGTACGCGCTGAAATGGAACTGGCCAAAACGCCCAAGCGAGAACGTACGCAAGAGATGGTCGATAATGTCGCCAAACTCAAAGAGGAAAATACCCAGCGTTTAACACGAACCAAGAAAAAACTCGATGCGGTTGAACTGGAGTTTTCTCAAATGCTTGAGGCCAGTACTGTGGTGGCGAACAATAAGGTTTACCCAAAAGTTACGGTTCAGTTTGGTGACGATTCGGTGTTAACTCGCCGAGTTCATGGGCCCACCGAGTTTTCATATAATCACTATGAAATCTCAATGGACTCGTTGATGGAGCAGCAAAAACCAGAAGACGAGGCGGCGCAAAAGCCAGAACAGTAAGCCCCTTTCGTCTCTTAAGCACAAAAAAACCAGTAGAGCCTGCACTACTGGTTTTGTGTTAGTGGGGGACGTTTTTACTTCACTCGATTGAAGGTTACGGTTTCATAACCCATTGGCTCTAGCGTTGAAGTCGGGGTTAGCGTTTCAATCACCGATTGAGCATCGGTATTACATTTTACCGCTTCAGCTTTACAGTTCAGCGCTTGCCCTTGGTAAACCACTGACTTTCGCATCACCATTTTGCCTTTTTTCATTTTTTCTTTCAGCTCAACTTTCGCAACCGGAAATGCCGTCAGCTTGCCATCGACGTAGGCAAGGTCAACACGACCAGATTTTTCGGTTTGCGCGTCAAAAACGACTCCCCAGCCATCGTTACCTGATGCATGGTAGGCGTCCATTGCAACGTTGTAGCTAACCTCGTCTTTAAGCGCACTCCATTTTGGTGACGTTGGTGTGCCTAGGTTTATCTCAACAGAAGCCAACTCGCCATCGCTGTGAGCAACGGTTTCGTTATAGGTATAGCGAAGGTTACCGCCATAAGGGAACTTACCCGCGTGAGCGCCTTCAGGCAGCGTTGCCTTGATGCTTGAGCTAATCAAAGCCTTAATGTTGGCACCGCTAAGTGGGACGATAGACAGAGCGTTAGAGAACGGCAGGAGTTCTAACGAGATGTTCCCCTCACGCAAGTCGCCAAACGCGATATCTTGACGAACGCCACCGGCGCCAACCAATGAAAGATCCGCTTTGAGCCCTGCGACTTTTTCCACTTCCGGTGATGCTGCCCATGCGTATTGACCCCACGCCACGATCGGTGCGACGTCCGAGCCGTGCGCATCGGTACCGCCGTCA
>Ga0070724_10000231_pt1 | contig 46662 bp, 40 predicted proteins | sample tdDd001_FD_67278 | JGI IMG/M metagenome (GOLD analysis project Ga0070724, IMG submission 67278) | Marine sediment microbial communities from the Atlantic coast under amendment with organic carbon and nitrate - tdDd00.1 | ecosystem: Environmental > Aquatic > Marine > Coastal > Sediment | place... | reverse complement strand
GATAAGGTTAAGAAGGTGACGTTTTTCAACCGACTCTTTGCTCACTTGGCCTTCTTTTAACTGATAAATTCGGCTTGAGCCTTTTTCTATCAAGCGCGCTATTTGGGCCAAGCTGATGGTGAGCGTCTCGCGTGTTTGCTCGTAGCCACTCATGAACAGGGTGGTGGTCATTTGAGTTTGGCAGCGGTAGTGCAAGATCTGCTCTTCTCTTTGCGAAACGCGGTGCTTGCGAATTTCTTGAATGCGGGTAGATAAGCTCGAAAACTTACAGTAGTCGAGCCACTCGATTTTGGTACCAACCACTTTGTTGGTGCTTGGGTCGTAATAGCGCCCGCGCCATTTAGGTTTGCCTTTGCGCAACCAGCGCAGCATTAGCTCGCGCAGATCATCTTTAAATACTTCACGAAACGCATACACCACCGACATGGCCAAAATAAACGATGCGGTAATTTCGCCCAGATAGTCTCGCGCCATGATCATCGTCGTGGTGACAAATAGCATCACAATCCCCGTTGCAATCCCTTTCACCGCACGGATCATATTATTGCCCATGGTGGTGCTCTTCTTGCGCAGCAAAATTGGGTATTCGATCAAACGGCGCAATAGGCGCATTTTGTTCGACATACGGGTAATGTCTTCACGGGCTTTTTTCGAGTTATATTTATTGAGCTCGCGGTGGGCTTTTTCTTTTTCACACAGGGTGATCAAGCGCTGCTTAATGGTTGAGTAGTCGCCGCCACGGGGCAGGTGAGCAACCAAGGATAAAAAGTGCTGCTCGGTGTACCACGACAGGTAGTTATCAATGTTTGCGTAGTAACGCTTAAGGGTCTCATCGTAGGGGATCGAGCGACGTAGACGTTTAAGAATGTCTAATGATAGCTCGAGTACTTCATCAATTTCTTCTTCCGAGACGTTGTCACGTTCGTGATGGTTGAGCTCTTCAACCGCTTTATCGAGGGCAATCACATATTGATAGGCAAACAAGCTCAAACTGACGCGATACTGTTTGTTCGACAAACGGCCGCGTTTTGCCAAACGGGCGTGTACTAAAGGCAGCAGGATCTCATCACTGTAATACGCGCGTTTTTCACTCATCGCACTGTAGTAAAAGTCGTTTTCAGGTAAAACGATCGGGCTCAGTGGAATATCGCCCGGGACAAACAAGGCAAATTCCAAATCAAGTTTTTTCGACGCGGGCATAACATGGGTAATCTTAAGGGTTAGGCCGTCTTGTTTTTCTACAGTGATCACTCTGTCATCCTTGGGTTACTGGTTTTGATTGTTGTTATGAACGAAGAAAGAGTTTGAGTAGTGCTTAGTTGAATATGATTTGCTCCTCTATTAGATAATAGGCTGAATTTCCTCAGCAAGAATAACAGAGTTAACGTATAATCGCTGTCAAATTTGTGATGAGTAACAATAAGCATGATTAAAATTGGTCAAACTAATACCCTTGAGGTAGTCCGTAAAGCGGATTTCGGTGTATTTCTAGATGCAGATGACTATGGCACTGTTTTACTGCCGAACAAGTTTGTGCCGAGTGAGGCAGAGATTGGTCAGTCGATTGCGGTATTTTTATACTTCGACTCTGACAATCAGCTTTGTGCCACAACGGAAACGCCTATTGCTGAAGTCGGCGATTGGGGTTTGATGCGCGTCGATGGTGTGAACAGCACTGGCGTATTTGTAAACTGGGGTATCGACAAAAAAGATTTGTTGATCCCATTTAGTGAGCAGCGCGCGCGTTTTCGCGAAGGCCAAGATATTTTGGTGTACGTATACAGCGATAAAGCGTCGGGCCGTATTGTGGGCACAACCAAGTTTAACAAATGGTTAGACAAAACCCCGGCGAACTACAAACCGAATGAGCAGGTAGAGCTTATCATTGCAGAGCGCAGTGAACTTGGCTACAAAGCGGTAGTAAATGGCGAACACTGGGGGATGATCTTCAGCTCGGATGTGTTTGGTAAGCTATTTATCGGCAAACGCCTTAAAGGTTACGTTAAGCAAGTCCGTGAAGATGGAAAAATTGACTTGTCGCTGCAAAAAATTGGTGTGGCGAAAATGGATGACTTGAGCAACCGAATTCTCGACGTACTAGAAAAGAAAGGCGGCTTTTTGCCACTGAATGATAAGTCGACGCCAGAGGCGATCTTTACCGTGTTTAAAACCAGTAAAGGGACGTTCAAAAAGACCATTGGCGGTTTGTACAAGCTTGGCAAAATCGTGATCGAGAAAGACGGTATTCGTTTAAGCGACAAAGCCGAGTAGCCCTTCTAAAGCCATGTATTTGGCGCTAAAAAAAGCCCAGAACGATACCTGTTCCGGGCTAGGGGAATGGCTCTTAATGAAAAGAGCCTGCGCTAATTGCTTATCAATAAGCATAGTACAGGCAGGCTCATTTACCACTTAAGATATGCCTGTAGAGTGGTTAGAAGAGGTTACCATCTCTAACTAGCTCTCTTGGCAGGCCATTTTTAATTCTATTGCCAACCCATTTACCCAAACCAATCACATCTTGGCCGAGTTTAACGATAACTTCCCCTTTGCCGGAAAGATTTTCCGGGCGAACGTCGCGGCCCATGTACCACTCGCGAGCATCTTCAAGACTAAGTGATACGCAGTTGCTTTCATTACCCGTAGCCAGAGCCATGACGGCTTCATGCTGCCAGCGATAACCGTGTTTGTGTGTTTCTGCGAGTTTCACTCCCATACGAGAAAAACGAATTTCACCAATCATGGCTTCCAGTGTTTCAGGGAACAGCCACACCTCTTTATCCCGTTGCCATACTTGAGTGTTTGCTGGCAGTGTAATGCCCAATGTGTTGACTAATGCTTCATTGACGGCTTGGTGAGTTTTGCGGTTGGTTTTTTCAAACGGGAACTTACCTAAGCGCTTTTTCACCGGTGGCGGGGTCACGCTGCTGTGTTTACGAATGCGAGCGACAAAGAAGCCTTCACTATCGAAAATTTGCGGATAAACGTGAAGAAACCCTTCTTCTGTGATGGCGTGCTGGGCACCATCAAAAAGATCGTGCAAAGGCTCAAATTCTACCGCATCACCAAACGTGGCTTTCAAATGATGACAAACCTGCTGGTTCTCCTCAAGGTTGAGGGTGCAAGTGGAATAAACCATTAGCCCACCGGGTTTAAGTGCGTGAAAGGCACTTTCAATCAGATCTTTTTGGGTATCGGCAATTTCGACAACAGAGGCCTTGCTCCAGTTGGCCATGGCGTCAGCATCTTTGCGAATAGCACCCTCACCAGAGCACGGAGCGTCGAGCAGTACCGAGTCAAATTGCTCGGGTAACCAGCCACCAAAAACTCGGCCATCGAAGTTTGTGAGCGCGATGTTACGAACGCCGCAGCGCAAAATATTTGAATGGAGTACTTTCACGCGGCTGGCAGAGAACTCGTTTGCCACCAGAGTGCCGTTGTTGTCCATCGCTGCTGCAATTTGGGTCGTTTTAGAGCCCGGAGCGGCAGCAACATCTAATACGGTGGTCAGCGCGTGCTCGTTATTCCAAAGCAGGGCGGTCACCGGCATCATTGAACTGGCTTCTTGGATGTAGAAGAGCCCTGCCATGTGTTCTGCGGTGTTGCCTAGCGGAACATCTTCTTCTTCACGGGTGATCCAAAAGCCGGTATCACACCAAGGAACAGGGGTCAGTTGCCACTGCTTTTGCTGCGCGCGTGCAAAAAAGTCAGCAACAGAAATTTTAAGTGTGTTGACACGAATACTGCGACGAAGAGGTTGTTTACAGATGGCGATAAACTCGTCCATATCCAAATGCTTTGGCATGATCTGTTGGATTTGTTCAATAAATGCTTCTGGCAGTTTAATGTTCTGATGCAAGGCCCGAATTCTCTGGTAATGATTTTGGCGCCATTTTAACTGAAACAAAAAAAAATGCAGCCTTCTGGCTGCATTCTGTTTCGATATTACCCGTTAGTGCGCAGGAAAAGGGCGTTACTGGGGTTTGGGGATCACCGTGCGCCACTCTTTCCATTCTGGAAGTTGCGCTTCGTTAAGCAAAAACGCTTGGTTTTCTTTGGCTTGCGGTTGGAGTGTGGCGGTTTCTGGCGTGGCAAAGGCAATCCCGCCTCTAACAATGCTGTCTACCGTTCCGGCTTTAATTTTAGCGCCAGTGATCCCGATAGAAACATCGACCCCTGAAGCGTTCCAGAACACGGTGTTTTCGCGGATCAGATAGCTGTATTCTGAATTGACTTCAATAGTGGTGATGACGCGATCTGAGAGTCCGCCTAGCTCAACATTCGTGACGTGGCCCACTTCAATATCTCTAAACAATATCGGCGTTCCGCTGACCACGGAGGCGCGATAAGGACTTTGCAGTTGGAACTGTTTGCCTTTTTCACGTCGGTTGTCGGTGTTTAGTTTAAAAACAAATTGAGCGTTATCACCGGCAGGTTCCACTCTAATATATTGGCTTAGCAGAGATTCGATGTTTTTTACCCCGCCCAAGCCAACCTCGGGTTGAACCAGCCAAAAATGACTGTTGTTTTTGGCAATATGAGTAACGTAGTCTGGCAGAATTCGCGCTTCGATAGCAACGCTGCCTTGCTGGAAGTTTGGCGTGACTTGCGTTACCTCACCAACAGGAACGCCTTGGTATTTGAGTTTCATTCCCGGTGCAACCGACGTGGACTTATCACTGGTAAGGGTGATCACGCGGCCAAATTTGCTGGCGTTATCATAGCTGTCGTAGAGCTTCCAATAACTGCGTTTTTTGTTTTCAATTCCCGGCATGGAATCAAACGCGATCCCACCTTTTAATAAGCTCAGCAGTGGTGCTGCGGTAATGTTTACCCCACTCAGGTCGGCTTTGACTTTTACCCCAGAGTAGTTCCAGAACACCGTATCTTGAGTGAGTAGGTGGCGAAATTGCCTGTCGATTTGTAAGCTGATCAATACGCCATGTTTACTCAACTTGTAACTGGCGACCTTGCCCACTTGTAGGTTGCGATAAAGCAAAGGACTACCTTCAGAGATGGAAGGCAGCTCAGGACTAAATAGGGTAATGGTTTGTGAGCCGCTTTGAGTGAAATCGGCCAGCTGTGCCAGTGACTTACTTGCAAACAGTTGGTAGGCGCTTTTCGCTTTAGCGGCGCCATCACTCATAAAGCTTATTGAGCCAGATAGTAACTGTTTCGCGGGAGGAACTTGGACACTCAGCCCTGAATTGGTAAACCCTGCGGTAATGTTACCCGACACATAAAAGCGGTTTTTACTGCGCACTAAATGGGCGTAGTTTTTATCGATAAGCACATCCATCACCACCTTTTCCTTCACCAGTTCTATTTTGGTGATTGAACCGACGGGAAGGCCTCGGTAAAGCAGGTTAGAGCCGGCTTCTAATCCGAACGAGTTATCGGCGATAAGCTGAAGGGGCAGGGAGCCTGCTTGGTCACGCAATAAAGCGTTTTTGCGAATGGCGACAAATTGGCGCGACTTCTCTCCTTCGCCTGGCACAAGGGTCAGGAAGTTTCCCGTGACTAAGTTGCCAATATTCTCAACGCCAGATAACGAGAGCTTAGCTTCTTCGAGCAGAAAACGGGTACCTGTGTTGAGTGAGTCTGAAAAGCTCGGCTGAATGGAGGCGGTGGCAATGATTTTGGTGCGATCTTTAGACAGTTGGACATCGGTCACTTGACCGATTTCGATCCCTTTATACATCACCGGGGCGCCGTTTGCGCTCACGTTATTGTCGCCAGGTAGCTCGATTTGCACCCTAATCCCACGTCCGGCGGTATTCAAGTCGGGATAGAGTTTAAATTCGGCGCCTTCTTCTAGGCTTTCACCTTCATCGGGAGAGTCGACAGCAATGGCGCCGCCGAGCATCGCGCTTAAGCTTTCGACTTGAACATCTACTCCGCTAAAGCCAATGTTGGCACCGATGCCGCTAACATTCCAAAATCGGCTTTCAGTAGAAATCAAATGACGGTATTCGTCGTCGATGAAAGCGCGGATCATCACAGATTTCGCATCTTCATCCAATTGATAGCCATAAACTTCACCAACGGGAATTTTTTTGTACACGATTTGAGAGCCAACGGAGATAGAGCCGAGTTCTTCAGAATGCAGAACAATGTTTAGCCCTTGGCTGGCGAGTAAGTCATTTGGGCTATTATCCAGCCCATTAAAAACCGTCGGTGGCGTCTTATTGTTATCATTCACCTCGCCACCGGGATGGATAGCGATATAGTTACCCGAGACTAAAGCGTCAAGGCCAGAAATACCGGATAGGCTCGCGGTTGGTTTTACTAACCAAAATCGCGTGCGCTCACTTAAAAGTTTGGTGGCTTCGGGGTAGAGGTCGGCCTCAACGAAGATTTTATCAAGCCCCTCGGCAAGCTTAATATCGCGCACCATACCCACTTCTAAACCTTGATAGCGAATGGTGGTGCGTCCTGCAATTAAACCTTGTGCGTCAGAAAAGTAAATCTGGATTCGCTGGCCAGCGTCATTAATGGCACTCACGACTAGCCACCCTGCGAGGATGATAGTCACCAAGGGCAGTAACCATAATGGCGATATGCCAATTTCTCGTTTTACACGAGGAGAGAATGACGGTTGTTGATTTTCGTGACTACTCATTATCTTTTGAAGTCCGTGTAGTATTTTGATAGTTATCCCAGATCAGCCTAGGATCGAGACTTTCTGCTGCCAGCATGGTTAATACCACCACAATAGCAAAGGCGACAGCGCCGTAGCCGGGTGTGAAATCAAGAATTTGACCGCGATCGACTAATGTCATCATTATCGAGATCACAAATAGATCCATCACTGACCATTTGCCAATCCATTTCACCGCGAAATAGATAGTCATCCTTTGGCGATGAAACACACGCCGTTTAAACTGGATAGCCAGCATGATGTAGCCTAGGCCTAAAATTTTGGCGACGGGCACGACGATACTAGCGATGAAAATAATGGCAGCAATGCCAGGCATGCCATTTTTAACCAGCCCGGCAACCCCAGAAAAAATAGTATCTTCAAGGCGCTTACCATTGGTCAGCAGGATAGAAATAGGAATAATGTTTGCAGGGATGATAGCGATAGAAGCGGCAATTAAATAGGCCCAAGTTTTTTGCAGCGAGTAGGGTTTACGGTGGTAAAGCTCGTGGTGGCAACGTTCACAGCGGTGAGACTCCGGCTGTGACAGGTGGCAGTTATGGCAATGCACGTCTTTATGATCAAAGTCATAGCTTGTTTCAGCTTGCCACGCTTCCCAATAACGGCGCACGCTAATACGAGCCACCAAAATGATAGTGGATAGCTGCAGCAAGATGAGGCCTGTTAGCCCCCAACCGACAAAGATATCGGCGTAGTCCTGCAGTTTAAAGCAAGAAATAGCAATACTGACAAGAAATACATCTAGCATCATCCAGTGCTTAAGATAGTGAATTGATACCAGCGAGTAGCGCAGCGCTTTAAACCAGCGAAAGCGTAATGAAAGATGCGACAGCACCACAGCCGAGCAAACAATAAACGGTGCGATGGAAGAGCAAAACAGAATAACCAGCCCAAGCCCGGCAAAGCCTTCTTGAGCCAGCGTCCACGCCCCACTTGGCAAGGTCGCGGGGATCATCACCCCAAAGAGGCGAATACTAATAAAGGGGAAAAAATGCGAAGGAACAAACAGAAGCAAACTGGCTATCGCCAGCGCAAGATCGCCGTTAAGAGAGCGATCGCCGCCTCGATAAAGCTGCATATTACAGCGCGGACAATAAGCACTGGAGCCTTTTGCAACCTTAATTTGGTCGATAGGTAGCTCGCAGCCATGACAAAGACGGACTTTGTTGGTTTGCTGCGAGTGATCCACTAAAGGAGTCATACGCGCCTTTGCTGTCTTTCGGTTTGACGATAAGGCACGCTAAGATTGGATGCTGCCATAAAGGGTTTGATACAAACCATCTTGTTCCACCAGTTCAATGTGAGTACCTGTTTGACTAACTTGCCCATCTTCTAATACATAAATTACATCGGCCTGTTTCACCGCGGAAAGGCGATGGGCAACGATTAAAGTTGTACGCCCCGCAAGAAACTGATTCAAGGCATTGTGTAACGCCGCTTCGGTCGCGGTATCGAGCGCCGAAGTTGCTTCATCTAAGATGACAAACTGCGGATCACTTAATATCATTCTAGCAATGGCGAGCCGCTGACGCTGTCCGCCGGAAAGCCTAACCCCTTGGCGACCAATTTGGGTTTCTAACCCTTGGCTTAGCTTTGCGGTGACGTCTTGCAACTGGGCGACTTCTAGCGCTTGCCATAGTGCGTCGTCACTGTAATCACTGCCTAAGGTAAGATTATGCCTTAAAGTATCGTTAAAGAGTATAGGTTGTTGTAAAACCACGGCTATTTTATCGCGTATTATATCAAAACCTATGTCTTCACTCGTCTGACCATTAAAGCGGATTGTGCCTGCGCTCGGTTGATAAACGCCGAGCAACAGCTGGATAAGGGTAGATTTCCCCCCACCACTTGCACCCACTAGCGCAACTTTTTGCCCAGCCGGGATGGTTAAGCTGAGCCGGTCGAGCACTTTTTTATCGTCGTTGTAGGCGAAATCGACTTGCTCAATGCTGATATCAATTTCTTGATCGGCATGAAATGGATTGACCTTGCTGATAGGGCGGTGCTCTTCTTCTAGCACCAGTAGGGTGTTTACCCGCGCGAGCGCAGCTTTTGCGCCGTACCAGGAAAACTGGATACTCAGTAGCTCTTGTACGGGGGAGAGCATAAACCACAGGTAAGCAAACACAGCGAAAATCTGGCCGATAGTTAAGTCACTAAATAGCACCATCAGCATCGCGACGGCGCGAAACAGCTCAAAGCCGAGGAGAAAGAGCAAAAATGACAGCCTGCCCGCCGCTTCCGATTGCCAGGCAAATTTGTCGGCATCGATTCGGATTTGGTCAGCTTGCACTTTTAGGGTGTTGAGAAACTCTTTTTCTTTATTGGCGGCGCGCAGTTGATAGATACCGTCTAATGTTTCAATCAAACGATTTTGAAAACGCTCAAAGGCCTGATTCTCTCGCTTTTTAAGGTGTTTCACCTTGCTACCAAGTTTACGCGAAAAGTAAATGACCACAGGGTTTACCAATAAGATGAACAGCCCCAATCGCCAGTCGAGCCAAAGCAGTACGGCCGCAGTGCCGACCACGGTCAACAAACTGATGATGAACTTACTTAGGGTGCTACCAATGAAATTATCAATGGTTTCAATATCGGTCACTAGGTGGGCGTTGATCCCGCCGCTGCCTTGTGTTTCGTATTGTGAAATGCTGATCCGGCCCAGTTTGTCGATCATGGTCGCGCGCATTTTGTAGGTGATGGTCTTGGACACTAAAGTAAATTGACGGCTCTGTACTATGTTTAGCGCTTGGCTCGCCGTTCGCATGACGATCACTAAAAAAAGCGTGAAACCGATGTAACCCGTCGGCGTTTGTAGCCAATTGGGTAACACCAGATTCATGGCTGCCAACCCGTTTCCCGGTGTTGCCAGTAGCACTTCATCGACCATGAGTGGCATTAATAAAGGGATAGGTACACTGATCAATGTCGCAATAACGGCTATGACGTTCGCGAACAACAACTTGTTTTTATGCATTTTTGCTTGAGTTAACAACCAAGAATGGCTAATAGTGTGGGGAGACGTGATCATATTTATTGAGAATAAATCCTATTCTGTTTTATGGTTAGCTGAGTAGTGACAACTAAAGGATTAAAAAGAGATGACCCAAACGCATTATCAAACCCTGACTAAGCAGGCGATAGCATTAACCGAAGACGAACCCGATCTGATTGCTAACCTTGCTAATATTAGTGCATTGCTCAATATGGAGCTCGATCGCATAAATTGGGTTGGCTTTTATTTAATGCGTAATGGCGAACTTGTGCTTGGTCCATTTCAAGGCAAACCCGCTTGTGTACGTATTGCGGTTGGCAAAGGGGTCTGTGGCACTGCGGTTTCGACCAACTCGGTACAAAGAGTTTACGACGTGCATCAGTTTGCTGGGCACATTGCTTGTGATGCAGCAAGCAATTCTGAGATAGTGATCCCATTTAGCATCAATGGTGAAATTGTTGGCGTTTTAGATATTGACAGCCCAGAAGTGGGCAGATTTAGCCAACAAGACCAAGATGGATTGGTAAAAATGATGCGAGAAGTCGAAAAGCTGCTCAATTCCCATGCGAACAAAGATTAATTTGATAGTTGGTTGTGGTTTTTCCTAAGCATGTCACTATAATAGCCAACATATTTATACGAACACCCTGCGAGAAGGCTCGCAACAACCAGGAATCCACATGGAAAACACTGAAAAGTTAAAAAACAGCAAAGAAGTTATCGCATACATTGCTGAATGTTTCCCTAAATGCTTTACTTTAGAAGGTGAAGCTAAGCCATTAAAAATTGGTATTTTTCAAGATCTCGCTGAACGTCTTAATGAAGATGAGAAAGTTAGCAAGACTCAACTTCGCGCTGCACTACGTCAGTACACGTCTTCATGGCGTTACCTGCACGGCGTGAAATTAGGCGCAATTCGTGTTGACCTTGATGGTAACGATTGTGGTGTTCTTGAAGAAGAACACGTAGAGCACGCTAAAAATGCACTAGCAGAAAGCAAGGCTCGCGTTCAAGCTCGCCGTAAAGAGAAAGCTGAAAAAGCACGTGAAGAAGGTAAAGCTAAGAAAGCAGCTAAACCTCAAGCGCGCCGTGCAAAACCAAAAGCACAACCTAAGCAAGAAAAAGTGGCCGAACAGCCTACACGTCCTGTGAACTCTGACGACATGGTCGTTGGTAATCAAGTGAACGTAAACATGGGCAAAGGAAATATGGCCGCTACTATTGTAGAAATTAATAAGGATGATGTGCGTGTGCAGCTGAATAACGGCCTACAAATGGTTGTGAAATCGGAGCACTTGCGCGCATAAAGGAGATAATCCTACGCATGAAATGTCGTTCTAAACTGACACTGCTCGCTGCCAGCTTATGCTTGGCAGCGTCAGCTCAGGCTCTTGAAGCCAAATTATCTAAAGCAGATTTAGAAAAGCTTGTTCCCGAAGTCCAACACGCCACCGCGAGTAAGCGTGTCACCTCACGTTTAACCCGCTCTCATTATAAGCATTTCAGCCTTAACGACGCTTTCTCTCAAGCGATCTTTAACCGCTATATTGAAATGCTTGATTATAATAAGAATATTTTTACTCAAGACGATATTGATTCCTTCCAAGTTTGGTCTGTTCAACTCGACGATCAGCTAAAGTCTGGCAGTAATTCGATTGCGTTTGATGTATACAATTTGGCCAACGAACGACGATTCGAACAGTTTTCTTATGCTTTAAGCCTGCTAGACAACGAAATTACTTTCGATAGCGAAGAAAGCATGCAGCTTGATCGCAGTGAAGCCGCTTGGCCGGCAGATCGTGCGCAAGTGAATGAGCTGTGGCGAAAACGCGTAAAGTATGACGCCCTTAACCTCAAAATGGCAGGAAAAGAGTGGTCAGAAATTAAAGAAACCTTAGCCAAACGCTATAACAACGCGATGAAACGTATCTCACAAACCAAAAGTGAAGATGTGTTTCAGTTGTACATGAATGCGTTTGCCCGTGAAGTTGACCCTCACACCAGTTATCTTTCTCCACGTAACGCTGAGCAATTCCAGTCTGAGATGAACTTATCTTTAGAAGGGATTGGCGCCGTGTTGCAAATGACGGATGACTATACGGTGATCCGTTCATTGGTTGCTGGTGGTCCAGCGTCTAAGAGTAAGCAGCTTTCTGATGGCGACCGTATTATTGGTGTTGCTCAAGACCAAGAAGAGATGGTCGATGTGATCGGTTGGCGGTTAGATGATGTCGTGCAACTGATCAAAGGCCCTAAAGGCACCAAAGTTAGGCTGCACATTCTTCCCGAAAGCAAAGGGGCGAAAAGTTACGATGTAACAATAATTCGTGACAAGATTCGCTTAGAAGATCGTGCGGTTAAATCTGAAGTCATTGAGAAAGATGGCAAGAAGATAGGGGTGCTTGAAGTCCCTAGCTTTTATGTTGGCCTTTCGAAAGACACCGATAAACTGATCACTGAGCTTAATGAGAAAGGTGTCGACGGTATTGTTGTTGATTTGCGCAACAATGGTGGCGGTGCTTTGAGTGAGGCAACCGCTCTTTCTGGTTTGTTTATTAAGAGTGGGCCGATTGTTCAAGTGCGTGATAGCTATGGCAGAGTTGAGCAAAACAGCGACACCGATGGTCAAATTAGCTATCAAGGGCCACTGACGGTATTGGTTAATCGTTACAGTGCGTCGGCTTCCGAGATTTTTGCTGCCGCGATGCAAGATTATGGCCGAGCCATTATTTTGGGTGAACACTCATTTGGTAAAGGCACCGTTCAGCAACACCGTTCTTTAAATCATATTTACGATCTGTTTGATAAAGAGTTGGGTTACGTCCAATACACTATTCAAAAGTTCTATCGTATTAATGGTGGCAGTACTCAGCATAAAGGCGTCGTCCCTGACATTCCTTTCCCAACGGCGGTTGCGCCAGAAGAAACCGGTGAAAGTGTTGAAGATAATGCCTTGCCGTGGGATAAAATCGACCCGGCTAAGTATTCAGTTTTAGCAGACAGAAGTGCCATGGTCACGACCTTGTCTCAATTGCACGATAAGCGCATTGCAAGCGATATGGAGTTTGGCTTCATTCAAGACGATATTGTAACTTATAAACAAGATAAAGAAGAAAACGCGATTTCTCTAAACGAGAAAACGCGCGAGAAAGAGCAAGACGAAGCTGAAGCATTACGTCTTTCGCGTATCAATCAGCGTCAAAAAGCCGCAGACAAACCTGTGTATAAGACGTTGGAAGATGTGCCAAAAGACTACGAAGCGCCCGACGCCTATCTTGATGAATCAGTAGCAATAACTATTGATTTAATTAATAAAAAATCTTCTTGATCCGTCATGAAATTAGAAGCGAGCCGAAAGGTTCGCTTTTTTTTGTCTGAAAAATAATGTGATATAGATCAATTTTTTTGGTTTATCTCGTTTCTGTGCCTAAGCTTAAAGAAAAGTGAGGGGATTGTTATGAGAATGTTAATTGTGCTTTTGGCTTGCTTAAGCCTTGGGGCCGGGCAGGTGTCGGTACCCAGTAAAACCGACTTGACTCAATTTAATTATCCTTTCTTGATTGGTGATTGGTACTTGTTTAATCCTGAACCGCAAGACAGCCCGGAGAACTTTTTAGCCATTCGGCTAACGTTAGAGTCCAACTATATTTTTACGATAGAGATCCAGAAAAAAGATCATAGCGTCGATTATTGGAATGGCCGATATGAAGCCGATGAAACGACATTGGTTCTCGGGTTAGATACCCCATCTCCTCAAGTCTATATGTACAACAATAACCATAATCAACTTAATTTAAATGGTGTGATTTTTCACAAAGGATTGCCCGATGCCTTGGTGGGTCAGTGGACCAGTGAAATATTAACAGGCGAAGATATTATGGCGAGCGATATCAGCCAAATGGACTTAATACTTCAACCTGATTTTGTTTTTCATTTTCGCGTAGTCTCTAATCAAGGTGTTGAAGCGGTGCACGACGGTATCTATATAATTGAAGATGACCATATTGTATTAATGTACAGTGATGGCGAGCAAGACTCACGTTACACTTTAGTTGACGACCAACTCACGTTAGCCAGTGAGTCTTCCGACATGTACGCGGTATTAAATCGTGTCAAATAATTTAGGTTTACACTAGCGTATTAAAAGATCGAGGTTAAACACCTCGATTTTTTTTATTTATTGGTCACGATTGTTTATTATGGTTATAACGGTTCGACTCGCGCGCATTTGTTAGTTCAGCATGCTATTAGTCTTACATTTTGTAGGGGGTAAACGCTATTGTTGGCATTATTATCACGATTAAACGCTGTTAAATAATGTGCAGATGTCACGCAAGGGAAAATTAAACGCGAAACCAGTCCTGCTAGGGAAATTAAAAGGAAAAGAATATGGCGCAGAATCCTCAAGCCAAATATCGTAAAGATTATCAGTCACCAGATTTCACCATCTCTCATATTGATCTTACTTTTGACTTACACGATAACGACACCATAGTGACGGCGGTCTCTAAAGTGACTAAGTTAAAAGCGAGCAGCACCTTGGTATTAGATGGCGATGAGTTAACCTTGCTGTCGTTAAAAGTGAATGGCGAAGTTTGGCGCGAGTATCAAGAGTTGCCAGGCAAGTTAGAAATCAATCAACTACCAGATGAGTTTGAGTTAACCATTGAAACTCAAATTGACCCGACGGCCAACACCGCGTTGGAAGGTTTGTATAAATCGGGCGGGGCATTTTGTACTCAATGTGAAGCCGAAGGTTTTCGCCGCATTACTTACTATCTAGATCGCCCCGATGTGTTGGCAATTTTCACTACCACCGTCATCGCAGAGAAGCAAACGAATCCATTTTTGCTCAGTAATGGTAACCGTGTTGAAGAAGGCGAGTTAGAGAATGGTCGCCATTGGGTGAAGTGGAACGATCCTCATCCAAAACCGGCTTACTTATTTGCGTTGGTTGCGGGTGAGTTCGATGTCTTGCGCGACAGCTATACTACTGGCTCTGGCCGCGAAGTCGCGCTGGAAATTTTTGTCGACAAAGGCAATCTAGATCGTGCGCCGCACGCAATGACGTCGTTAATCAATTCAATGAAATGGGATGAAGAACGCTTCGGCCTTGAGTACGACTTAGATATCTACATGATTGTTGCAGTGGATTTTTTCAACATGGGTGCCATGGAGAACAAAGGGCTGAATATTTTTAATTCTAAGTTTGTTCTTGCCAATGAAAAAACCGCGACGGATAGTGACTACCTTGGTATCGAGGCGGTGATCGGCCACGAGTATTTTCATAACTGGACAGGTAACCGAGTGACTTGCCGAGATTGGTTCCAACTCAGTTTGAAAGAGGGGTTAACGGTATTCCGCGATCAAGAGTTCTCATCTGATCTCGGTTCTCGTTCGGTTAACCGGATTAACAATGTTCGTATTATTCGCGGCCCGCAGTTTGCCGAAGACGCAAGCCCAATGTCTCACCCGATCCGTCCTGAAAAAGTGATTGAGATGAACAACTTCTACACTTTAACGGTGTACGAAAAGGGCAGTGAAGTGATCCGCATGATGCACACCTTGTTGGGTGAGCAAAACTTCCAAAAAGGAATGAAGCTTTATTTCGAGCGTCACGACGGTACGGCCGCGACGTGCGAAAACTTTGTTGCCGCGATGGAAGAAGCATCTGGCATTGAGTTGAAGCAATTCCGTTTGTGGTACAGCCAGTCGGGTACGCCAGTTGTGATCGCCAAAAGCAATTACAATCCACAAGCGAAAACCTATACCTTGACGGTGACACAATCGACGCCAGCAACGCCAGATCAGGAACAAAAACAAGCACTTCACATTCCATTAGACGTAGAATTATACGCAAAAGATGGTAGCGTGATACAGTTACGCTGTAACGGTAAGGTGATAGGTAACGTACTCGATTTTACCCAAGATGAGCAAACGTTCGTCTTTGAAGAGGTAGAGAGTGAGCCTGTCATCTCACTGCTGCGTGAATTCTCGGCACCGGTTAAACTTGAATACGATTACTCCGATGAAGAGTTAATGTTCCTGATGGTTCATGCCGGTAACGACTTTGCTCGTTGGGATGCTGGGCAAATGCTGTTAGCTAAGTACATCAAACAGAACGTTGCCCGCCATCAAAATGGGCAAGCGTTTGAGCTTGCGCCAAGCGTGGTCGATGCTTTCCGCGGGGTGTTGTTAGATGCCGAACTTGAGCCTGCTTTTATCGCAGAAATGCTAACGTTACCAAGTGAGAATGAAGTTGCTGGTTGGTTTAAACCTGTTGACGTCGATGCTATTCACCACGTGCTTGGTGAAATTAAACAGACATTTGCCCGGGCGATGAACGATGAACTTTCGGCCATGTACCACTCACTAAACCAAGATGGTTACAGTGTCGATCATCACTCGATCGGCCAGCGCGCATTGCGCAATAAGTGCTTGAGTTACTTAGCATTAACCGAACAAGGCGATCTGTTAGCCAAAGAACAATTTGCTGGCGCAACTAACATGACAGATAGCATTGCCGCGTTGGCGAGTGCCAATCAGGCGCAACTTGTTTGCCGTGAAAGCTTGATGAAAACGTTCAGCGATAATTGGCAGCATGATGGTTTGGTGATGGATAAATGGTTTATGTTGCAAGGCACCAACCCAGCAAAAGACGCGTTGGCGGTCATCAAATCTACGATGTCTCATCGTGCGTTTGACATTAAAAATCCGAACCGTACCCGTAATTTGATCGGCAGCTTCTTAGCCAATAACCCGATTCATTTCCACGCGAAAGATGGTTCTGGATATCAATTTGCCGGAGAGATCTTAGCTGAGCTTAATCAGAGTAACCCACAAGTTGCGTCGCGCTTGATTGATCCTTTGCTAAAATATCGCAATTACGATCAAGAGCGTCAGAAAATGATGCGCAGCGAACTAGAAAAAATCTCTCGACTTGATAATCTTGCAAAAGATTTGTTTGAGAAAGTCACCAAAGCGTTAGAGCAGTAATCCTGTCTAATTGAAGGTTAGCGATGATGAAGAGTGGCGGTAAACCGCGTCACTCTTCTTTTTCTAGCCTGCTGTTTTGTTAATTTTGAGGTGTGATGTGAATCAGTATCTGTTTAACATGGGTATTCCGTACAATGAATTTCTTCAGCATTACTCTGGCGCGGCCGCCAGTGTGGTTGTTTATACTGACCAAGGGCTAAAGCTACAACTTCCGGCCGCTAAGTTTCGTCCCTTTTTAACTCAAATTGGCGTAAAAGGGCGCTTTCGACTCACAACTGACCAGAACAACAAGTTTGTAAAGTTAGAAGCTCTGTGAATCGGTGAAAATTCAGCGAGTTAAATAACCGTCTTAGTCACATAATCAAACATTTCTCTCCTCACGCTCTGCAATTTCTTTAACGTTTTATCAATAATGCTTTTACAATATATAGAGTGTTACCGTTGCTTAACAGCAAGACCCTATAATCGATATTGATAACAGCGATTTATTGATAACTACCACTATTTTAAGATTGGAGCGTTTTATGACCGCACGAGAAAACGTTGTGCCGGTTCTGCTTGAAAAAGTTTACCAACTGATTCAAGACAAACTAGAGCTTACCCACCAACCTTTAGTCATTAAGCTTGCAAAGCATTTGTTTAGCAATATCTCCCAAGATGATTTGGTTCATCGTAATGAGTCCGACCTTTATGGTGCGGTGATCAGTCTGTGGCACCACATTACTGAAAAAAAACATGAGGACATTTCGGTTCGCGTGTTTAACCCAACCGTGAGTCGTCATGGTTGGAAGTCGACACATACCATTGTTGAGATTGTTGTCCCCGACAGTCCTTTTTTAGTCGACTCCATTAAAATGGCATTGGTTAGGCTCGACCTGTCGAGTCACTTGATGTTGCATGGGCCGACCAAAATTTCTGTCGACGACAAAAATAGAATCACCGATGTGAATCATCCTGATGGCCGTAGCGTTTCCTTATTTCATATCGAAGTCGACATGTTATCCAATAAAGCGGCCATGACCGCGTTAAAAGAAGAGTTGCGGTCGATTTTATCTGATACGGGCTTGGTGGTGTCTGGTTGGTCGCCGATGGCAAACCGACTCAATCAAGTGATTGATGAGATAGAGCAACAGAAAAAATCATTACCGATTGAAAACGAACGTATTGAAGAGACGATTGCGTTTTTGCGTTGGCTTGGCGATCACAACTTTACTTTTATGGGCTACAAAGAGTATGACTTAGTGGCCGTTGAAGGGGATCATGAGTTAAGGCCAACCAAAGACAAAGGGTTGGGGATCTTATCGGTCGATAGGCGAGTGCGCAGCATTAAACTGTCAAACCTTGCGGATTCCGCACGACTCGAAGCGAAAAAGCCATACCTGCTTATTGTCACCAAAGGTAACACGGCATCGCATATTCACCGCCCAGCTTACACCGATTATATCGGTATCAAGAAGTTTGCCAAAAATGGCAAGGTGGTGGGTGAGCACCGCTTTACCGGTTTGTACACTTCCGCGGTTTATAACCAGAGTGTCTCCAACATTCCGTTGATCAATGAAAAGGTCGAGCGGATCCTTAAGGCCAGTGGCTATCAAATAGGATCTTACTCTTATAAAGCGCTCAACAATATCTTAGAAAACTACCCCCGTGACGAACTGTTGCAAGCCACCGAGCAAGAGTTGCTGCAAGTGGGATCTGGGGTTGTCCAAATGCAAGATCGTGACATGCTACGATTGTTCGTTCGTCGTGATCCGTTCGGGCGCTTCTTTAGTTGCATGGTGTACGTGACCAAAGACCGCTATAACACCGAACTGCGCCGCCAGACTCAAAGGATCCTTGGTGAGTATTTTAATTCAGATCAAGAAGTTGAATTTACAACCTTCTTCTCTGAAAGCCCGCTTGCTCGGACTCACTACATAGTGCACGTACAAAACAACAATATGACGGTTGATGTGAAAGAAATAGAGCATAACTTGGTCGAAGTCTCTTCATCTTGGGACGACCGCTTGCAAGACGCGATCATCGCTAACCTTGGTGAGAGCAGTGGACTGCCACTTTCGAAAGAGTACCTCAAAGCGTTCCCACGTTCTTATAAAGAAGCCATGATGCCAGGCACTGCCGTTGCCGATATTGAAAGGCTAGAAGGGCTGGATGAAAACAATAAACTGGCGATGCTGTTTTATCGTCCGCAAGAAGAGCGCTCAGATTCCAAGGCAGTACACCTTAAGCTGTACCATCGTGATGAACCGATTCATCTTTCCGATGTATTACCTATGTTGGAAAATCTTGGCTTACGCGTAATAGGTGAGTCCCCGTACGAGGTGGTGAAAACCAATGGTACCGTCTATTGGATCTTAGATTTCTCAATGCTGCACAGTAGCGCTAAATCCGTCGATTTGCGTGATGCACGTGATAGGTTCCAGCATGCGTTTGCTGATATATGGTCTGGTGAACTAGAGAGTGATGGCTTTAACCGCTTGGTACTTGGTGCTGGTTTAACTGGCAGAGAGGTGACGATTTTACGTAGTTACGCTCGTTATATGCGCCAAGTCGGCTTTCCGTTTAGCCAGAGCTACATAGAGCAAACCCTAACAGACCATAGTGATCTTGCTAAAGGGTTGGTGGATCTCTTTATTAAGCGGTTTGATCCTCGCTACAAGGGCAGCCAGAAAAATCAGACCGAGCTGATCAATAAGATCACCGCACAACTGGATCACGTTGAAAGTTTGGATGACGATCGTATTATTCGCCGTTACATGGACATGATCATGGCGACGCTACGTACTAACTATTATCAGAAGGGTGAAGATGGCCTGCCTAAGCCTTGGCTTGCCTTAAAACTCAAGCCGACAGACATTCCAGAGATCCCACAACCGGTTCCCGCTTACGAGATCTTTGTCTATGCGCCAGACATTGAAGGTGTCCATTTAAGAGGCGGTAAAGTCGCTCGTGGCGGCCTGCGTTGGTCTGATAGGCAAGAAGACTTTAGGACCGAGATCTTAGGCTTGGTTAAAGCGCAGCAAGTCAAAAACACCGTTATTGTGCCAGTTGGCGCGAAAGGTGGTTTTGTATGTAAGCGTCAACATAATTTTACTACCCGTGACGCGATCTTTGCCGAAGGGCAACGCTGTTATAAGCGCTTTATTCGCGCACTGCTTGATGTATCAGACAACATCATTGAAGGAGAGGTCGCGCCGCCTAAAAACGTGGTGCGTCATGATGAAGACGATCCTTACTTAGTTGTGGCAGCCGATAAAGGCACGGCCACCTTCTCGGATCTAGCGAACTCTGTCTCTGATGAATACAACTTCTGGCTGGGGGACGCTTTCGCCTCTGGGGGATCAAACGGATACGATCATAAAGCCATGGGGATCACGGCGAAAGGGGGCTGGGAGTCGGTTAAACGTCACTTCCGTGAAATGGACATCAACTGTCAAACTACCGATTTTACCTGTATCGCAGTAGGTGACATGGCCGGGGATGTCTTTGGTAACGGTATGCTGCTATCGAAGCACATCAGGCTACAGGCAGCCTTTAACCACTTGCACATCTTTATTGATCCAAATCCTGACTCTGCGAAAACCTGGCCAGAGCGTGAGCGCTTATTTAATCTGCCGCGCTCGAGTTGGGAAGATTATAACCAGAAGCTTATTTCCAAAGGGGGCGGGATCTTCCCACGCCGGGCGAAATCAATCGAGCTTACGCCAGAAATTCAGAAGATGATCGGCACCCGTAAGAGCTCCATGGCACCAAACGACTTGATCAAAGCCATATTGCAGATGGAAGTGGATCTATTGTGGAATGGTGGCATTGGGACGTACGTGAAAGCGTCGACCGAGACCCACACAGATGTTGGTGACCGCGCTAACGATGCATTGCGCATCGATGGTCGAGATCTGAAAGCTAAAGTCGTGGGTGAAGGGGGCAACCTAGGGATGACCCAACTTGGCAGGATAGAGTATGCACTCACCGGTGGCCGGGTGAATACCGACTTTGTTGATAACGTTGGCGGGGTGGATTGCTCAGATAACGAAGTTAACATTAAGATCTTCCTTAATGCGCTGGTAGCAAATGGCGACCTAACTGTTAAGCAACGTAATCAGATCTTAGACAAGATGGAAGATGAAGTTGGGGAAATAGTCTTAAATGACGCTTACTGTCAGGCAGAGTCCATTTCTGTGAGCGAGCGGCAAGGAGCGGCATTGGTGAAAGAGCAGCTTCGTTTTATCCATACCATGGAAAAAGCGGGTTACCTTGACCGAGCCTTAGAGTACATCCCCGATGACGAAACGCTATTAGAGCGTGAAAAAATGGGTCAAGCGCTTACGCGTCCGGAGATCTCCGTGCTGGTGGCGTATGGCAAAATGATCTTAAAAGAGCAGTTGGTGTGTGATCAGATCGCAAATGACGAGTTTCATGCCAAGCAAATGGTGAACTACTTCCCTAAGGAGTTACGCCGTAACTATCTTCCGCAGATGGATAATCATCCTCTAAGAGCGGAAATTATCTCTACATGCCTTGCAAATCAGATGGTTAACGAAATGGGCTGTAATTTCGTTACTCGTTTGCAAGAAGAGACAGGTGCAACGGTCGTCGATATTGCTAACGCTTACGCTGCGGCGAGAGAAATCTTCGATTTTGGCGATATTCTAGAGCAAATCCGCGCTTTGGATAACAAGGCTACAGCGCCAGCTCAGTATGACTTAGTGTTTAGTATTCGCCGTACGCTTCGCCGTTTATCCCGCTGGTTGCTGCGAAACCGTTCCAACAAATACACAGTGCAGCAGTTGATTGACCTTTATCATGATGATGTTCAAGAAATCATGGGCGGATTAGATACCTTATTGGTGACAAGTGAAGTGCAAGAGCATAACGATCTCGCCGATCGGTGGATTGAGCAGGGTATCGATAAGTCGGTGGCCAATTACGTTGCCCGTTTGTCGAGTTTATACTCAGCACTGGATATATCCACAGTGGCCCGTGAACAAGGTAAATCGATCACTCAAGCGGCGAAAATGTACTTCACCTTGGGTGACAGGCTTTCTTTGCATTGGTTCTTGAAACAGATCAATAATCAAGGGGTGGATAACAACTGGCAAGCACTGGCAAGAGCAACCTTTAGGGAAGACCTAGATTGGCAGCAAAAACTGTTAACGGCTCAGGTATTAAGTTGTAATTGCTCAGGGGAAGCTCTCGATACTGACAATGCACTTGATGAATGGATAGAGCAAAACCAATCGTCTCTAGCACGTTGGGATAACATTTTAAACGAGTTTAAAGTAGGCTCCGTGCATGAATTTGCAAAATTTTCAGTCGCATTGCGAGAATTAGCACTTTTAAATTTGAATTGTGCAGCAAATGAGTAAATAATACAGCCCCGTTTAACGGGGCTTTTTTCTTTCGGAGGCACAATGCTTTACCGTCTTGCCAGAACTGGCATTTTTCAACTCGATCCTGAGAAGGCACACGACTTAGCTATCGAGAATTTCAAACGTTTCACCGGCACACCACTCGATCTCTTCTATCGTCAACAATTACCTAATCGTCCAGTCGAATGTATGGGCATCACTTTCAAAAACCCAGTCGGCCTTGCAGCAGGACTTGATAAAAACGGCGAGTGCATTGATGCATTTGGCGCAATGGGTTTTGGTTTTGTCGAAGTAGGGACAGTGACACCGCGTCCACAAGATGGCAACGACAAACCGCGTTTGTTCCGTCTTATTGAAGCGGAAGGCATCATCAACCGTATGGGCTTTAACAACCTTGGCGTAGACAACTTAGTCGAGAACGTTAAGAAAAGTAACTACGACGGTGTGCTTGGCATTAATATCGGTAAGAACAAAGATACGCCAATTGAAAAGGGTGCGGAAGATTACTTGATCTGTATGGAGAAGGTATATCAATACGCAGGTTACATCGCAGTTAATATTTCTTCACCAAACACGCCAGGGCTTCGTACCCTGCAGTATGGTGAAGCGCTAGACGAGCTACTAGCAGAGCTAAAAGCAAAGCAAGCCGAGCTTGAAAAGTTACACGGTAAGTATGTACCGCTAGCACTTAAAATTGCGCCAGATCTAAGCGATGAAGAAATCGTGCAGATTTGTGACTCTTTAGTACGTCACAAAATTGATGGTGTGATTGCAACGAACACGACACTAGATCGCACAGTGGTTGAAGGCATGAAACATGCGAATGAAGCAGGTGGCCTAAGTGGACGTCCGGTTCAGTCTCGCAGCACAGAAGTGGTGCGTCGTCTTCACCAAGAACTCGGTGATAAACTACCTATCATTGGTGTTGGTGGTATCGACTCTTATGTTGCAGCTAAAGAAAAAATGATGGCAGGGGCGAAATTGGTTCAGGTTTATTCTGGATTTATTTATAAAGGCCCTGGTCTAGTTAAAGACATTGTTAAAAATCTTTAATGCTCACTGTCAATTTGGCAGTTTCTAATACCAATTCATAAAATTAAAAAGGGGAGTTTTCCCCTTTTTTTTTGCCGATCGCTTTGTAGAATAAATGGGTAACAGGACTAGAGTTTTTTCTTCGAAGCTCTCTAACGTGCTGAACACCATCACTATTCAACGTTCACCTTCATGGAAGAGATCGCCAAATGCTAAAGCCAAGTAACAATTGGAACTGGTACTTTGATAAGAAAGCCAATGCGCTATTCTTGCTTGGTCTCGGCGATAATATGGCTTACCGATCGAACATTCCGACAAAAATGCTGGTGGACTGTGCGCTCAGCGCCAACGAGTTTACCGTTGATGACGCCGCAAATTTCACTACCTTCAAAGATGCTACTCTCTGCCTCCCTATAAACGAATACCGTCAAGATGAATTGATCCTCGCGTGTATTACGATTAAGCGCTTCCACAAGCCCGTACAGCCTAAGAGCTGGTTCTTTGACTATCAAGGCGGTGGATACGGCCCGCAAGAAGGGGAGCTGGTCTATTTGAAAAATGGTATCAACCAAGGCCTGTTTATTGTTGTAGAGGCTGGGGATAACGCCAGTATCTGTGTTTCCGTTGATTTAGAAGGGTTTTCTTTAACTTCTTCTAAAACACTTTCTTTCTGCCATCCGATTAAAGTGATGCATGATCGCATCGCTAAAGCGGAGTTGGCAGAGACCTTTGCGCCGGTCGCGCTGGTAGGGTAACGCCTGCCAACCCTTTACAAAAACCGTTCCTTAAGCCGATAGTGAGACTATCGGCTTTTTTTTGTCAGATCGACAATGGACATCTGACCCTCTTCCACGATTAGTTTTAATCCTTTGCTTACCAATATCAATGCAATCACAAGCAACTTGATTGCTCGAGAGTGAGACATCGAGCTCAATTTCTGTTTTTCCAAAACTTTTTTTTACCTTGTTAGTGGGGCTATTGGTCGCTATTTAGACCGATAATTCCCCGTTTAACGGTAAAAAGTAGCAAAATTACACACTACAAATGCTTCTGGTGTAGACCAATTTGCGCATGAATAAGTATGCACTTACCTGCTAGGCCTGATTACCAGGTAGAAAAATACGTGTGGATAAGTGCTTACTCACAAATGGGCCAAGAGAATGGGATTTGGTCGTAAAGCGGCGGATTAATCGCCAATCAGAGGGGAGCTATGGATAAAAGTTGAAAGAACGGTTCAGTAACTAGCGGTTTGTCAGGTATAATCGAGGCCATTTTTGTTATTAAAAGACCAGTATGAACCAGTATTTAGCAATTACATCGAATGGGTTAGAAAACCTACTAGCCGACGAACTTAAACAGCTTGGTATCGACAATCCAAAACCTGTACAAGCAGGGGTGAAGTTCAAAGCATCGAATGAGCAAATCTACCGTTGCTGTTTATGGAGCCGTTTGGCTTCGCGTTTTGTTCGAGTACTTGCCGAATTCACTTGCCAAGACGATATGGACTTATACCTATCGGCAACGGCGGTGAACTGGCCTTCATACTTCAACGCTGATAAGCGTTTTGTGGTGGACTTCAATGGTACTAACCGCGAAATTCGTAACAGCCAATACGGCGCGTTGAAAGTAAAAGATGCGGTTGTAGACTGCTTTACTAAGAAAGACTTTGAGCGTCCTTCGATCTGTAAAGATCAGCCGGATCTTCGTATTCATGTTCGTTTGCACCGCGATAAAGCCATCTTAGGTATTGATATGGTGGGAGCCGGTTTGCACCACCGTGGCTACCGTACCGAGTCTGGCCGTGCACCGCTGCGTGAAACGTTGGCGGCGGCGATTGTCTCTCGTTGTGGCTGGGATAGCTCTAAAGCGTTATTAGACCCTATGTGTGGTTCAGGTACGTTATTGATTGAAGCGGCGATGATGGCTGCGAATATGGCGCCGGGTGTTAACCGTAAGCAGTGGTGCTTTGAAGCGCTGAATGATTTTGAGCCTGAGCTGTGGACAGAAATCAAATCTGAAGCGAGCGTGCAGGCACGCCGCGGCATTAACAAAGCAACCTGTCACTTCTACGGTTTTGATAACGATCCACGCGTCTTAAAAACCGCGCGCGATAACGCAAAACGCGCTGGCGTTGAATCATTGATCACCTTTGCAAAGGGCGATGCGGCTCAAGTACGTAAGCCTGAAGGCTTTGACCAGGGCGTGATTGTGTGTAACCCACCTTATGGTGAACGTTTAGGTACTGAGCCTGGTCTGATTGCTCTGTACACTGCGTTTGGCGCTCAGTTGAAAGCAGAGTTTGGTGGCTGTCAGGCTTCTATCTTCTCATCATCAGATGAGTTGCTTAGCTGCCTGCGCATGCGTGCTGATAAGCAGTTCAAATTGAATAACGGTGCGTTACCTTGTCACCAAAAGAACTACGGCATCAGCGCAAACAGTGCTGAACGTAAGCAAGATAACGGCGAAGTGGCTCAAATTGCCCCTGACTTTTCCAACCGTCTAAAGAAAAACCTGACTAAGATCGGTAAATGGGCCAAGAGAGAAGGTCTAGATTGTTACCGTGTCTACGATGCTGATTTGCCAGAATACAACGTAGCGATTGATATCTACCAAGATCATGTGGTTATTCAAGAGTACGCGGCGCCGAAAGACATTCCTGAAGAGAAAGCGAAGCGTCGTCTTACTGATGTTATTCGTGCGACGATTCAAGTGACTGGTGTTGATGCCAACCACGTGGTACTTAAAGTGCGTGAAAAGAAAAAAGGCAGCTCACAATACCAGAAGCTCAGCCAAGACTCTGAGTTTATGCAAGTACAAGAGTACGGTGTGCAGCTACTGGTTAACTTACACGACTACTTAGATACTGGTTTGTTCCTTGATCATAAACTGACGCGCCGTAAAGTCGGCGAAATGGCGCAAGGTAAGGATTTCCTAAACCTATTTGCTTACACAGGCTCTGCGACCGTTCACGCTGCTTGTGGCGGCGCGGCATCTACCACCACGGTAGATATGTCGAAAACCTACCTAGAGTGGGCGAAAGAGAACTTAAACATCAACGGCCAAGCGGGTCGTCAGCATCAGTTCATCCAAGCGGATTGCTTGCAATGGCTACAACAAGCTGGTGGACAGTACGATCTTATCTTTATCGACCCACCAACGTTCTCTAACTCGAAGCGTATGGAACAGACGTTCGACGTTCAGCGCGACCACATTCAACTGATGAAAGATTTGAAACGTCTGCTGCGCCCAGAAGGGGTGATAGTGTTTTCAAATAACAAGCGCCACTTTAAAATGGATGTAGAGCAACTTAACGAGCTTGAGTTGTCTGCACAGAATATCTCTGCTAAAACATTACCACTTGATTTTGCAAGGAATAAGCAAATCCACAACTGTTGGATCATAAAACACAAAGGATAACTGTTTGATCAAGCTATTCAGCACGCAAGGGTGCCATCTCTGTGAGATGGCCTTTGACCTAACTCGCCAATTGGCTGTCGACTCTCAAGTCGAGATAGTAGACATTGCATTTGATGATGCAATGTTTTCTCGTTACGGTGTCACCATTCCAGTTCTTCATTACGCCGGTGATGAGTTAGGTTGGCCCTTTGACTTACAAGAATTACAAACATGGTTAGAAAAGCATGGCATTAATTACCATTCATAACGGTCAACTCGCATTTGGTGACCACCCTCTACTTGATAAATCGGACTTTGCCTTGCAAGAAAACGAGCGCGTTTGTCTTGTTGGCCGCAATGGAGCGGGTAAGTCGACCTTAATGAAGGTCCTTGCTGGTGACATCATCATGGATGACGGCAAGATGCAAGTTACCCAAGATGTTGTCGTATCGCGATTAGAGCAAGATCCCCCTCGAAATGAAGCGGGTACGGTATTCGATTATGTTTCTGAAGGTCTTGCTGAGGTGGGGAAACAGCTGCGGATCTACCACGATCTTCTTGATCTTATAACCACAGATCCAAGCGAAAAGAACATCAACCGTTTATCTCGTATTCAAGAGCAGCTCGAGCACGCAGGTGCATGGCGTTTTGAAGATCGAATTAAGAACGTAATGGCCGCGCTTAAGCTTGATGGCAGCACGTTACTGAAAGACCTCTCTGGTGGTTGGCAGCGTAAAGCCGCCCTGGCACGCGCATTGGTGTGCGATCCAGACGTTCTATTACTTGATGAACCGACCAACCACTTAGACGTGACAACGATTGAGTGGCTAGAAAACTTTCTAAAAGATTTCCGTGGTTCAATTATCTTCGTTTCGCATGACCGCGCCTTTATTCAGTCAATGGCAACACGCATTGTCGATTTGGATCGGGGTCAGTTGAGCAGTTTCCCTGGTGATTATGAAAATTACCTGGTTGAGAAAGAAGAGATGCTGCGCGTTGAAGAGATGCAAAACGCTGAATTTGATAAGAAGCTTGCTCAAGAAGAGGTGTGGATCCGTCAAGGCATTAAAGCGCGTCGTACCCGTAACGAAGGCCGTGTTCGCGCGTTAAAAGCGCTACGTAGAGAGCGTAGTGAACGTCGTGAAGTGCAGGGTAAGGCTAATATTCAAATCGATACCTCTGCGCGTTCGGGCAAGATTGTCTTTGAAGCAGAGAACCTTAACTTCCAGTTTGAAAACAATAAGATTGTTGATAACTTCAGTTTCAACATTATGCGTGGTGACCGTATTGCCCTGATTGGGCCAAATGGTTGCGGTAAGAGTACCGTACTCCAGTTGTTACTGGGTAACCTTCAACCGGATTCAGGTCGCCTGCACTGTGGTACAAAACTTGAAGTCGCTTATTTTGACCAGTACCGAGAAAAACTCGATCCTGAAAAGAGCGTGATCGATAACTTAGCCGACGGTAAGCAAGAAGTCACGGTAGGTGGGCGAGAGCGCCACGCGCTGAGTTACTTGCAAGATTTCCTATTCGCCCCTAAGCGTGCCCGTACGCCGGTTAAAGCGCTATCTGGTGGTGAGAAAAACCGCTTACTACTGGCAAAAATCTTCCTTAAATCGAACAACCTGTTGATTCTCGATGAGCCAACCAATGATCTAGATATCGAAACATTGGAACTTTTAGAAGATTTGCTTGCCAATTATCAGGGTACTTTGCTTTTAGTGAGCCACGATCGTCAATTTGTTGATAATACCGTGACCACCAGTTGGATCTTTGAAGGAAATGGCAAGATTGAAGAGTTTGTTGGGGGGTATCACGATGCTCAGCAGCAAAAAGCGCAATCAAGACCAACGCCAGCGCCTGAAAAGCCAGCAGTTAGCAAAAAACAAGTTGAGGAAACTCCCAAAACTCCTGCAGCAAGCGCTAAACCTAAGAAGTTATCGTATAAGCTACAACGAGAATTAGAGGCGCTACCTCAACGCCTAGAAGATTTGGAGCAAGAAATTGAAACGCTTCAGGGTCAGGTCAATGATCCTAACTTTTTTGCTCGTGCTATTGATGAGACACAAGCTGTATTGGACAAACTATCCGCTACAGAACAGGAATTAGAAATTGCCTTCGAACGCTGGGAAGAGCTCGAAGCAATGCAACAGGATTAAGAAGTTATAATGAGTAGTAAAACATTTAAATTATCTACTTTGGCCGCCATGGTGTTGGCAGCTACGAATGCCAATGCGGCGTTGTATACCATAGAGGCCGTTTCAAGTGCGGATAATGAGAACTTCGGTGGCCCGATTCAGGAAGTAACAACGGATAACTGTTTTACCACGGATTGTTCATCTGAAACACCCAAAGTCGCTTCTCGTGGCCGTTTAGGTGAAGCTGGTCAGTTTATTAACCATGAAGTGGATTTTCAGTTTGATAACAGACTGAACATGGTTAGAGAGGGTGATATTCGTTATCAGTACGAAAGATACTGTGATTATCAATATAAGTATAAAACTTGTGAAGCATGGGCAGATCGCCATGCCAAGGGAACGAATGGCTCTGGTGGGGCGCTCAAGATCATTAATTCTTGGAGTCAGACCTTTACATCAGATAATAACAATACTAAAGGTTATGTTGACGGTGCGCGCCTCAAGGTATCTGGCATCGCGAATGTTATCGCTGGAACCGAAGAGGTGGTCACCAACTCGATTACCGATGATGGTCACGTTATTGCGAATATGAGCAGCGGTTACGTTGAAAATAACGAAGGCGGACGTGGTCGAAATTACAAAAGTCGTGGTGTTTATGCAGACGTAACGGATCCAAATAACGTTGTTAAAACCGAGTTTCCTCCGCTGCTAACGAGTGGCATTGGCGTTAAATTGGCGCCTACTCGCGCATTTAGTAGTTTCAAGTATGGGACTAGTACTTATGTTGTAGGCTCGGCAGCGAATCAAGTGTTTGATAGCCGTGGTTGTACTAATACAACTGATCCAGAAGAAACAGCTAACTGTCAAAATACTATCTATAACAGTATTGCATCGGTGTGGGATGTTTCTTCGCCTGTCGCCATTCAGGTAGCGGGGTGGAACAGTTTTAGTGGAACATCTCCGGGCAACTCTAATTCGATAAATTCAAGTGTACGCGGGGCAAGCCTAGCCAAGGCTGGCATTGCAACTTACGGTAGCCTTCCTATTCTTGTCGGCTACAACGCGACGAATCAAGATAATCGCTCGAAGCTTGAAGCGGCCGTTTTCTACCCTACGAAAACCGACGGTAGTTTTACGGTCGCCAGCAACGCGTGGCGTTCAGTCACGATTAACGGAGCAAAGCTGCGTGAAAATGGTGATTCAGGTGATTGGTTCTACAGTAGCTCAGTTGCGAATGCCATTAATGAGAACATGATTGTTATCGGCAGCACCAAGCGTGGTAGCTTCGACTATATCCGAAGCAGTTCAGATGTCCCAGCACAAAACGGTTCACGCAATAACCGCTTATGGGTAGCAGATGCATCATCTGGCGTTCCAACGGCGACTTACCTATCAGGCGGCATCTTCTTCGACGGGGCTGGTGGTGAAATGCGTGCTATCAACAATCACAACGAGATTGTAGGTAAAATCCACGCAGAAACGCACCGTGAAGTGGATGGTAAAATGCGCCGCGAACGTGGCTTTATTGAACCATATACATCAGACCGTAAAGCGCTATTCAATAACCAAGCATGGTGGCTGGATGATCTGACCAACGGTAGCGATGGTGCAAACAACTATCGTATTATCGATGCTAACGACATCAATGATGCAGGTATGATCTCTGCGACAGCAATGTACTGTGCTGGTGGCTATAAAACCACTAGCCACAACTCAACTTGTGCGGTAGATGAGAAGAGAGTGGCGGTTAAACTGGTTCCGATTGCAGATGAAGCTAAGCGTAGCATTCAAACTCGCTCTTATGATCAAGACCCTGTAGTCCGTCAAGGCGCAGGCTTAGGCTGGCTATTCATCGGCGTGCTAACACTATTTGGTTTCCGCCGTAAATAGAAAAATTGTAAGAACAGGCATGGTTTCACAGAAATTGAACCATGCCTTTTTTGTATCTTGAGTATCTGGCGTTTTTGGTCAATTCTTAATTGTGGAGTCATAAAAACTCCATGAAAAGTTAATAGTAGTAAATTACGAATTGTTTATTTTGTGAGGACTGTACTATGAAGAGACAGAAGCGTGATCGTCAAGAACGAGCTCAATCTCAAGGCTATAAAGCGGGTTTAAATGGGAGATCCCAAGAGGAATGCCCGTATCAACAAATGGAAGCGAGATCGAACTGGTTAGGCGGTTGGCGAGATGCCAGAGACGACAAGCAAGCTGGTCTGTTTAAATAACTCCACTCTCATTTTACAGGATTAATAAGGGCCCCACATGTTGGGGTCTCTTTAGTGACTCTAGTGCACTATAACTAACCCTGTTTAAGTAAAAAAAGACAGTGAATAATCACTGCCTCTTCAAATACAACGCTTAGAAGCTAGAAGTGTCTTGGAACAAGCCAACTTTTAAGTCTTTCGCGACGTAAATCTCTTTACCGTCAACCAATACGCGGCCATCTGCAAGGCCCATAACCAAACGGCGGTTTACCACGCGCTTCATGTGGATTTCGTAAGTCACTTTTTTCGCCGTTGGCAGGATTTGGCCTGTGAATTTCACTTCACCAACACCAAGAGCACGACCTTTACCTTCGCCGCCAACCCAACCTAGGTAGAAGCCAACTAGCTGCCACATAGCGTCTAGACCAAGACAACCTGGCATTACAGGGTCACCTGGGAAGTGGCAGTCAAAGAACCAAAGATCAGGAGTAATATCCAGCTCCGCTAGAATAAGGCCTTTACCAAAATCGCCTTCAGTTTCAGACATCTTAGTAATACGATCCATCATCAGCATGTTTGGCGCTGGAAGTTGAGGACGGCCAGGGCCAAATAGTTCGCCTTGGCTTGAGGCTAAAAGATCTTCGCGAGTGTAAGAATCACGTTTATTTTGCATTATTTATTACTCCAAAAATACGTATGGGCATGTTAGTGAACAGTTGTACGCTAAACAAGTCGGATTAGTTGTGGTCAAACCACTGTTTTATGCGTGCAATCAGACCATTAGAGGTTTCATGCCGTTCAAAATCATCAATTCGTTGTGCAATTTTATTCAGTATGGTGTCTTCTTCGTCACCGCGTAGTGCTTTACCGGTTAATAGCGGCACCGCTTCGTCTACCGATTCAACAGACCAAATATGGAATTGCTCTTGTTTGATCGCTTCAATCACATCGTCGTGAAGGGCGAGGTGTTTAAGGTTTGTCTTAGGTAAAATAACGCCTTGGCCGCCGGTTAGCCCTTTGTGCTGACAGACATGGAAGAAACCTTCGATTTTCTCATTTAAACCACCAACCGCTTGAACGCGGCCAAATTGGTCGACGGCGCCGGTGATAGCGATTTGTTGATTAATCGGTTGCTCTGATAGGGCGCTAACTAATGAACACAACTCGGCAAGCGAGGCGCTGTCACCATCGACTTCACAGTAAGACTGCTCAAACACAATGGAGGCTGCATAAGGTAAAGGTTCATCTAAGTTCAAAGCGCTGCTGACAAAGGCTTGCATGATCATCATGCCTTTTGCGTGTAGGTTGCCGCCTAATTCTGCTTTGCGCTCGACATCGGCAATGTCTCCGTCGCCAAAGTGGATCACACAAGAAATACGAGCAGGCTCGCCGTACGAGATAGGGTGGCCGGGAATATCGACAACGGTCAAGCCGTTAACTTGGCCAACTTGCTCGCCTTCGGTCTCGATGATCACTTGTCCATCTAAAATATCGTCAATGGCTCTCAGAGTCAGGTAGGATTCTCGGTGATACTTGTGTTCAATGGCTGCTTTTATATTGGCGTGCGATACAGTGTCACTTTTTGCTTCAATGGCCGCTTCTGATAACAGCGCGTTGTGCCAGATAGGGCTCAGAGGCGCAAAATCTTGGTCTTCACATTCCCGTGCGCCTGCAGCTAGAAGCGCTTTAACGGCGTCACTTTCAAGCTGTGGCAATTGATAGTGATTGATTAAGCCTTTCACGTACCCAAGGTACTGGGGCATCGACTGCTCGGTGAGCTTGATATCGAGCTCGATTTCACTAAACATGCAAAATCCACTCTTAATATCATCGTCGAAGAAATCCAGATCGCCCATTTGGGTGCGGTCACCAATGATCACCAGCTTTACATCAAATGAAGAATTTGGGATCTCTAGCGCAAGCTGCTTACTGTTGGCATTGATGTAGCTGACCGACTCACCCAATAGCGCCGACTTTAACTTCGACCAGGCGAACGGGTTCGTCAGAATTAGGTTGGCAGAGATAATAAGGTAGCCGCCATCGGCTTTATGCAAGTAGCCTGGCGTCTGCAGCGTGACTTCTCCATTTTGCGCCTGATAGAGGCCGAATAGGGCTTCTGCATCCAAAGATTCAATACGAATAACGGGAGCGTTCGGCTTTATCTGGCCTTGTTCTTGTAACAGCTGGTAGCTGTTCACCAGTGTTTGGCGATAAATGGCGTTATCTGGTGAGTTAACGAGTAACACACGAGTTAAGTTATTTAGCTGATCGAACCGAGTTAACGCTGATGCGAGGCGAGGCTGTACATCCAAAAAGTTGAGAGGGTCAATGGTGTGATATTGCGAAATCACATTATCGAAAGAGTGGTACTGTGGTGTAACGGCTTGCCAATTTTGCTGCATCTTAAGCGCTATGTCTCATGTTAAAAGAGCCAAAGTATATAGAAATTTGGTGATACGTTATAGTGTTATCTGAAATTTCGGTATGGCAATTTGTGAACCCCTGCGATTGTTTTTTACGCTGCTTTGGGTTACGCTGTCACGCATAAGTCAAATGGGAAATAGGTTCATGAAATATCAGCAGCTTGAAAACCTGGAATGTGGTTGGAAATGGCAGTATTTATTAAAGAAATGGAAAGATGGCGAAGCGATCACACAATATATTGATAGCAGCGAAGCTGCGGCCGCAATTGAAAAACTCAAGCTGATAGAACATGAGCCCACTAAAGTTATCGACTGGATAGACGAGCATATGTCTCCAGAGCTCGATAACAAAATGAAGCAAGCCATTCGTGCAAAGCGTAAACGCCATTTTAATGCCGAGCAAGTTCACACTAAGAAAAAATCGATCGATTTAGATTATCGAGTATGGGAAAAGCTATCTAATCGGGCTGGCGAGCTTGGTTGTACTTTGTCTGATGCGATTGAATACTTATTAAGTGAAGCGTCACGTAGCGAGAAAGCTAGCAAGAAAGTAACCAGTATTAAAGAAGATCTGAGTAAATTGTTGTCTGACTAGGGAGGTTGGCTATGATATGGGTGATCCTTGTTGCCGCAATCGTCATTTTTTGGTTGGTTGCGATTGATCGACCAAGGTTAAAAATGGTATTTAAGGAAGGGCAAATAGAAAAGGTAAAAGGGCACTTACCCGCCACTTTTAAACATAATTGCCAAGAAATAGGCCACAGACAACCGTTTTCCGGCGAGTTAAAAGTGTATAGCACTCGCACTGGTGCCAAGTTGGTGTTTTCAAAAGGTGTGCCGAGCAAAATTCAGCAGCGAATTCGTAATGTGTTTCCCCATCAAGGGTTTAAAAACAACAAATCTAAGAAAACAGCGTAGTTTGAAGCTTGTCTCAAAGTAAGCAGGTAGTGCACTTACAGTTAGAATAGCTTTGTGGTGAGCCGAGAAATTTTAACCTTAAGCTTAAGTTTTTTAGAGATAATTGCTATTATGCATATCGTTACGTAAGGTAATGAAATGTAGTTTTATCAGTATTTGGCCGTCACTTTATGTGGCGGCTTTTTTTATATCAGGAGGAATACATGAACAAACGCATATGGCTAATCGCGATACTCGCCTCGATGTTTGGTACTGTTGCTGCCCAGGCTGATGATTCAGAAACCAATCAAATGGCGAAGAAGATTAAGGCGAAAGTAGAGCGTGAAGTGCGTAAATACAAAAAGCCACTAGATGGTTATTGCGACTTTACGATTGAAATGGAGCACAAAGGTAAGTTTGCTTATATAGAAAGAGTCCGAACGAATGGAGACTTTAAGCTATGTAAAGTCGGTAAGAAAGCGCTAAAAAAAGGCATGAGGTTTCGCTATCAAGAGCCAGAAAAGTTCATTCGCATTCAAGTGGTTCAGAAGTAGTGACGAACGCCCTCGATAAGTTGCATGGACTGAAGTAAAAGCCTCTATGCACGAAGCCGTTCGAGTTAGCGCCGTTGAATATAACTAGGTGTACAGCTTAAACCGGCGTCCCTGATGATATTCGATTATCGCGTTGTCTGCTATCCGGTTAATTAATTCTGCATCAATGGATTCAATCACCCAGGTATCAACCTGATCGCCAATAGAATGAATAGAGACCGACGGCTCCGTGTCATCTACGATCAAAATTGGCAGGCGAGGTAAGTGGTGAACCTCATCATCATCTGGCCGTTTTTCTCGGATATAGATGATCGTTTTGGCTGGGCTTTCATCGTAATCATCCAACGTTACATCAAATTTCGTACCAAAATTAGCAACTAAATCATTGAGCAATTGAGTATAGAGCCTCATAGGTCATCCTTAGCACAGCACTGACATTCTTATGTTATAAGTAAAGTGTAGTTGCATATGTGGCCATGCTCAATTATTGCCTTTAGAAAACTTAGCGAACTAACAGTAATATTGAATCATATGGAATGGCTCTGATGTCAGCGGTCAGTTTGAACAAAAAGCCCAAGGGAGTCGGCACAAGGCCTCAGCGGATAATTGAGGCCTCTTAGTTTCGGTAGCTTTAGCAAACGTTGGCGTGTTGAGAGCGGATGAATTAGAGAACCTCGGCGCGAAAAATTTCCGGATAGCACCAGTTACTCGGGCAGCCACGGGCACGATGAGTTAGAGCTGACGAATCCAATTCATTCAGTTGTTCTAATCAGCACCGAGCTGGTCGAGTGGCCATGTTGACAAAGCCGACGTTCAGGAATATTTTTCATAGCTTAAACGGTTGCTTTCTTATTTAATTACTGGGGTTGGTGTTGCTTGAATGCCTTAAAGCTCAGTGTGTTTTGAGCATCTATGTCGCTTTGGGCTTACAATTAGATTCAGTGCGCATTATATTTACTTATGGTTAATTTGTTTAATATCACCAGTATGCATAGTTCTTATAAAAGTAAGGACTTGCTGCATGATTTACAACGAAATGACAAAAAACTTTATTTTTCGTGAGCTTAAGTGCGGATTAAGCATAGAACAAACCGCCGAACTATGTTTTAAATCTGTGAGCACCGTCAAAAAATGGGATAAGGGAAAACCGATACCGCCAGAATGCAAAAGGCTAATGAAACGTCAGTTCTCTAACGAACTGCATCATAGTGACCAATGGAGAGGTTTTGAGATGAGAGGGGATAAATTGTTGCTCCCAACTGGGGAATGCATCAGTCCACAACAGATTTTGACGGGAATTGCTCTAATTCACATTAGATCTGAACTTGAACTAAAGACATCTCGTCACCTTTTTAAATTGGCTAGAGCTATAGCAGCTATCAAAACTCGAAAGTAGAGCGCTTCGCATATTAAGTAAATTCAATAGGGCCATTAAAGGCCCTGATTTAGATAACGATGAACGCTAGAACAATTCTTCTTCAATTGCACTAATCATATTTCTTCCCGCTCTTCTTGTATCGCTAGGAGTTTTAGCGAATGTCGCTGTGTATCTAGGCTCACCTATAAACTTCGCTTTATTATGGCCAGATTCATTGAGAACTTCGACATTTAAAATGCTAAAAGCTTCTCTAATCTTTGGTGTCATTTGGGTGAAAGTTTTAAATTCAACATTTAGTTTATTTAATGTTTCATCAATTACTTGGTCGACATTATTGCTGGTGACTAGATCTTTTAATACATCATATTTTCTCGAATGTATTTTTGAATTGTCTAAATGATTCTTTAAAGCTTTAGTAATGTGTGCGGATATTTCTCCTTGATAGAGGTCTGTCTCTTCACCATAATAGTAGATTGGGTCTCTATTTTCATTTTTTGATCTGCTTTCAATTGTTTCTAGCTTCGCTTTCACGATGATAAGCTCATTTGATAGGGCTTCTAATTCAGATTGAGCCGCATAATACATATTAGTGCTATCGGTTACTTCTTGTAATAAAACAATTTTTTCGTTCTCATGTTGGCTAGTCATTGTGTCAAATTCTAGCATCACCTTATCAATTGGTAACATGCTACCAGTACTTTCCCTTACTTCATCTATTTTACTTGAAAGAAAAGCACGCTGATCTTTTTGTCTCTTAGCACGGACGTGAGTGGGTGATAAGTGTTTTCGACGATTCAGACTGTTAGTTGAACTAGTAATAAGAGAAAGCAGTTCGTGATAGATGTTTTTGGAAGAAGATATCCAATTCTTAATATCTCCGGACAAAAGTAACCGATTGCTCACACTTCCATCTGAATTATTAGGATATATGATATTGACTGCACCGTCCCAACAGCTATATCTTTTAGTCAATACCTCTTCCATCAGTCCGTCATCCATATCGCTTGAAACAGTGACAACTTGCGCTAAACCAATCAATTGTGCTTGAAGTTTATTTGGTATGATCAGGTTTGACTGACTAATAAATACCAAAGGGTTTGTTCTGTCACTTCGATATATCTCTGAGCGGAATGCTACTAAATCATCTCTGTTATTTTTGATAGTTTTAGTATTTAGGCCAATAGTTAAGGATGAAAGGAGATTGTTTCTTTTAAGGAAACCTACAACAGCAGGCCTTGTGGCAATGGGTATCGAGCGAACTTGAGTACTAACGTCATTGGTTTGTAAAAGAATCGACATGCGTGTTTTGCCGTTTTCTTCAATAACTGTTAATTCTGTTTCCCAATTTCTTCCGACTTGAGTTATGTCTGGATGAGTAAAAAGAACAGAGTACATAAATGGTTCAGATGACGTAGCACAAAATGTTCTTACCATTGACTTGTGACACGGAAAATCACTTCCGCTTTTCAGCATATCAATAGTAAAGTGTTCGTCAGTTTTACTCTTTAGCCAACCACATATACTATTGAGGGCTTTTGTGGTTGCACTATTAGATTGCAATATAAATTCGTTTACATAGATTAACATACTAGCACCATTGTTAGATTACACTATATGCAATTATACGGGCATGAATGTATAGAAAGAAAGGATATTCTCGTATGCAATCTAATAACTATAAACTAGAGCACTAATGCAAAAAAAAAGACCTCATAGAGGTCTTTTTGTTAGATAGTCATGTACTCGCTGTCATTCATATATTCTTCTGCCAAACTACTTGGCATCTTACCGCTAAGCTTACACATCAGTTGGTAATTAGATGGTGCATCTTTGTCTAGCACCTCAACTGTTAAAGTTACTTTACTTTCTTCATGTTGAAGTAATTTTTGGATGTCGTTAGCCAAGTAGCGAGGGCAGTATCCTACAATTTGTGATGGATTATTGGCCCTAATTAAAACTGCTTTATTATCATATTGATTTTGGCAATCTAAACATAAAAACAATTGTTCACCAGTAGTAAGAGAGCCAACGCGTGTTAGGCTTTCCTCTGTAAGGTAACTCAATCCATGGACAAAGAAAAAATGTTCAAATTGATTGTTTTCATCAAGTGCAACTCTTTGGAAGGTTTGTAACTGATCAGTACCGCGGATGCCACCAGAACGTCCCAAAATATCCAAAGGTGAAATATCGTCAGTAGCTTCAAGTGATAACCACTTAAGAAACTTAGGGTATTCAGGTCTTCGTTTAGAAAGAAGTCTGTTTTTGAACAATGGAAAAAGCTCACTGGACATGTACGTTTTGTCTAAACTTTCCATGCCACTAAATGGAATAAATAATTTTGAGCTCAAAGCACCTTTTGTATAATTGAATGAGAAGCCTGTCTCAATTTGGCGCAATAGTCCCACAACAAACCAATCGCGAGACTCTGGGCTCTGCCAAGCTAAATAAATTGAATTTTGATTATTTTTCTTCATATCCTAAAAGCCTTTTTTTGTTCTCTAGTACCACCTGTTTTGCAAACTGGCGTGCTTCGCCAGAGATAATCGTATTCGGGATATTATCAAAGATCTTTTCAATTTTATCATCGCTTAAGTTAGTTAACTGAGTTATCCAATGTTTCTTCGCTGTTTCTTTTTTCTCTACCGCATGAAAAAAGGCATCAATAGTAAGCAGTCGCTTTTTATCAGCTTTTATCCTAAAAAATTCAGACCTTGCCTTTGTTATAAAGTACGGGACTCTTTGAAACTCGTCTTTACTTTGTAATCGCGTACGTCTGCGTTCGTCTGTTAACTCTCTACCTAAACTCGCTGCATGGTCATAGGTAGGGCACAAATAGCGCTCACCAGACTCATTATTAACAACAATGGCCCAGTTTTCATGATGCCTATCTTGGTTACTAATTAATGTATCGAGCATCAGATAGCCACAAAACAAGTCTGACGCCGTTAAACCATCTAAGTTATAGTCACTCTCTGGTAAAAGGTAGCCCCCTTTGTCTAAAACACCTAACACTCTAGTCACAGTATGCTGACGAACTCTCACTATTCGTTCTTGATCTTGTGTGGGGCTAGGATAATTTGATGGACTATCTTGGTGAAGAACTTCGTTACCCATAACCATACGGCAATTTTCTGGAATAATGTTTGGTGTGACTATACCATACCTATCACTGATTTGTGCCATTTCATAAGGTGCATGAGGTATACCTAACTCATGACATAATTGCTCTGCAATTTTTTCTGACCAGTGTTCGCCAGTATTTTCTCTAGAATACTTAAAAAGAACCCTATCTTTACTACCTTTATAGGTAAACCAGAACTTTTCCTTTGTACCGAGTTGTTCTAAATAATCTGGGTTTACGTTGAGCTTTACGATTTTAAATTTCATTTTTATTCAATCACTTATATGTATCGCTCAATAAGACGAGGGATGTAAAAGCTTAATCATCGTCAACTTAAGTTAAGTACTAGATGTTTCATATCAACATGATACCTGTTTTTTTTAGGTATATACAACCTGTTGAGAGAAGTGCTGCCATATAGTTTGTTAAAGTGGTGATTTATTCCCGATTTTGATGTGCATTAGGACGCTGGATGTGGAAAAGCTAGGACAAGCAGTTTTGAGTATTAAATATATTTTGTCGATAGAGATGCTTGCCCCACCTTTACCACAGCGCTACCAACCTCCGCACGCGCGTTAAGTTTGTGCTCCGCACCCAATAAAATTTCTTTTTGATTTTTATCAATTGCATAGCGCTGAGAAGTGACGCGAAAATCATCACATCGTGTTTGCGGTTAGGTAGGTTTAGCTAGATAGTGGAGCTGTCCAACGGGGCAATGTTGCACTTTCGCTTGCAACTGGGTGGACAGGCCGTCAGAAATGGCGGCCTTTTTTTTGTCTAAAGAACAGTCGTGCGGATAACAACAGATAACTCTTTTTGTACCTCTTCGGTTTTCTCAGAACTAAAGAACCAGCCAAGAACGGGTATATCCATTAGAACCGGCACACCAGATACGGATTCCTTTTCCTCGGTAGAGACAAGGCCACCAAGTGAAATGGTTTGGCCGTTATCGACCTTAACCACCGTTTTTAGCGTTCGCTTATTGGTGATGATGTCAGAGGCCACCGCCGATTTACTTACGGAACTCGACTCTTGGTCGATTTCCAGTATCACTTTGTCGCCCAGGATATGAGGCACCACTCGAAGAGAGACGCCGACATCTTTACGCTCGATTTGCTGGATCTCTTTTCCGCCGTCGGTCACTTCCTTTGAAACCAAGAACGGAACGTTTTGACCAACAGTCAGATAGCCGCTTTCTCTATCCATGATTAACAGGTTAGGCCGCGAGAGTAGATGAGTCTTTTCATTCTTGCGCACCGCTTTAACAAAGGCACTAAAGTTCCCACCCTCGAACATGAGCAAGTTGTCTTTGCCTGTATCGATCACAGTGGTATTACTCACGAACCCTGCATTACCAAGCTCGAGTTTCATGTTAACGCCCACATCTTCGGTATCGCCGATTTCGGACTCAGTAATCACGGCCTCGATAAACACTTGGCGTTGTGGTCGGTCGATACCTTGGATAATGGCGTCTATCTTTTTGAGCTGTAACTCAGTGCCAGTAACAATAATAGCGTTAGTAGTAGGGAGAACTTGAACATCATGGTTTTTAATCTCCTTGCCGCTTATGGACTGTGTTTGAGTAGCTGCGAGCATCGAGGCCATGAGTTGGGTGATTTTGGTATTGCGAACGTAGTTCAGTCGGTAGAGCTTAACCTTGGTCGGCTCAATCGCTTCGATATGCTGCTCGTCTAGTGTGACGGTATAAAAGCCATTGCGTTGTTCAAGTTGATAGCCGTGAGAGTTCAGTACCGAATCAAAGAACGCCGCATACTCAGATGGTTTTAGATCAACAGCCGAGAAACTCACCGTACCCGTTACGCCTTTACCTAAGACAATAGTTTGTCCAGTGTGGCCACCGAACCACGAAACGAAATCACCAATTGGCGTGTTATTGGATTCAAAAGTTACTGGCTCGGCACTAGCAAGCGGAGAAAGTAGGGCAATTGATAGAAGCAGTATTTTTAGTTGTTTAACCATAGTGAAGACCTTGACCTTTCCATGTTGAAGCGTCACCAGTGACGGCCTATTTAAATCGCTCTAATGAGACATAGCGACCCGTGTTTTTATCACGCAGTGTATTGAACGAAATGTTCGGATGATTGGCGCAAACATCGGCCAGTTGTTTAAACTCAGCTTCGAGTTCTTCGGGTATCCAAACGGTGGTTTTCTTGAGTCCTTTCTCACGCTGGCGCACTTCGTATCGAGCGTTGCGCGATAGGGGCTTACTGGCAGTAGATTGACTCATGTTGATCACCTTGACTGACCGAGACTTTGCATCGAGATTGAACCGTAATGGCAAAGCCCATTTCCTGAAGTTGAACGCTCGTTAGCGCTTGGCCGTTATTGGTCAGCGTGAACGAGGGTTCGCGGTTTGGCGGGGTGAAAGTGCTTTCTATGGTGTAACCCGCTAACAGTTCACCCAAGTTCGACAAGTCTGATTGCTCTGTCTGCTGGGTGGTCTGTTCGGGTTCTTGGGGACTTGGCACCGTGAGCAACACAAAGGCGGAGGCCAATACCACACCCGAAAAGAAAGCCGCGACTCGCGATAAACGCTTAAAGTAAATCTTGGTTATTCGCATAACATTTCTCATCGTATAAGGGACTTGATAACGGCCATGCGTGTACCAAGATGGGAGGACGGAATAAACGCCGTGTTCGTAGTTGTTGCGGAACATTTGCTTAGTGTCGTAGCTGGAATATAAGTCGGTGCCCCACAAGATCCATTTATCCACAGTCAGCGAGTTAAGATTGTCGCCATACTTCACTATGCCAACGTGTAGTTTTGGCATTGGCACCCGCAGCTGGCCGAGCGTGAGTATCCAAACCAAGCTAGAGATAAAAGGGATCTGCATACGGTCTAAGCGACGACAAAAAACGGTATGCTCTGCGAGCGTAAGCCTTGCTTGCTTATCGACGACAGCAATATCTTGAACGATAAAAATCACGTCCCATCCGAGTTTTCGAATATGGAGCAAATGGTCGATGAGCTTTTGACGGCCTTTGTCATTCCATGTGCGAGAGTTAAACCAAGTGCCACATTCATCTAAAACAATCAGGCCGTCTTTGCTCACGTCATAGCTCTTATTGGCCGAACCAAGTAATGCAAGGTCTTCGACTGATGGTTTGTCAGGAAGTCGAAACAGTCGAGTGTTTCGCTTATCGCGGCCTAACATCTCTTTGAGGTTAATATCAAGGTTGGTTGCCACAGGAACGCCGCGCAAAAACGCTTCTCGAATCTTGCCGACCGCCGTTAAGGTTTTACCCGAACCGAGCTTGCCCGTGACAAAGTAAACTTGAGCCATTAGGAAGACACCTTTGTGATCACATAGAACTGCCACGCCCAAACCCAACGGACGACGCGAGCCGAGAAAATAGCACTTAAGCAAGGGACGGCGTTACTTGGCACAACATACCCCCACGCCATACTGGCAAAGGGAGGGGCGACAGCCGCAATCCCCGTACCAATAAGATAAATCGCTGCAGCAACGTGAGCGGCCAAACCAACGACCATTGTTACAACGGTCAAATTGATGGCGATGCTTTTTGTTAGGCGAGCCGAAAAGAACGTTAGAATATTCGCGGCAAGGCCAGCCAAGAAAGCGGCGATGGCTGGAATCCGTAACGCACCTGAAATCGTGCTGATCATGGGAAGTAGGAATACAGGCATTGGCTTTATCTCCGTGAAGAATAAGGGGTAGTACCAGCAGCAGGCGTTACGCCATTAAGCAAAATCTCTGAAAGCGTCATCAGCGTATAGACGTAGATAACGAACGAAAGGATCGACTTCAAACGGTTAGAGAACTCGCAACCTAATGAGAACTGGCCTAACTCGGTTTTAAGAACAAGGTCTTCGCACTCTTCTGATGAGGGCATAACACCAACTAAATCTGATATGGACTTATCGATATAACCTTGCGCCTCGTCCGTCATGGGCTTATTAACGGCATCGGTTACATGACTAAGCAGTGTCGAGTTCGCCGCTGATAATTGAGAATCAGCCACATCAAGCATTTGCGTGTAAGCGTCCTTTGAGAAGTCAGAAGATAGGCCGTGTGGGTTTTCGCAATACTTGTTTTCAGCGGTAGGAACGCACGCTTCATCGCCCACTTTATCGGCCAATTTATTGATCGCATCCGTTACCTTGTCACCTGATTGAGTGACCCGATTACCAATATCACCAAGCTCTTTGAGTTGGTTTTCTCCGTTGTTTTGCAATGCGCCCACTACATCGGAATGCATTTGGCGTTGCATGGCTTTTTGGTTGTTGTAAATGTCGATGTCTTGGCGCATTTGGCTAACGATGTTGTCACTCGTTTGTTGCTGGCGCTGATTAAGCATATCGAGGTGACGATTGACCTTGGCAAAGTTGGTATTGTTATCGACGTTCAAGCCGCGCAACATTTTGTTCAGGTCGCGGTTTTGATTGGTGATGGCTGAGACAACATCCGAGTTTGAACCGTCTTCGGCTGGCGTTGGATTCTCGACATCTGGCTCGGTTTCGACATCAATAGGGGGCGTATTGGGATCAACAATTTCACCGCCGCCTGATGGGGGCGTGATGGGTTTAGTTGGGTCTTCGGGCTCGAAAGGCTTGTCATACGTGCCGCCTTTACAACTAAAAGCTAAAGCGATGTCATATTTACAATAAGCGTCAGGATCTAACTCAGCGCCAGCGTCAGGTTTACCGTCGCCGTCATTATCTTTCGGGCAAAAATACCCCTGAGTAGGGTCAAGAGGATGGATTTCACAGCCTGTAAATGGTCGGTCAGGAATTAGACCACCTGGAGAGGTTTCCCCCGAACACGCTTCGCCCGTGTAATACAAGTCAGCATGGCACTTGGCTGTTTTCAAATCACATTTGTAATTGGTAATCCCCATTTCGGTTTGGCACTGTTCAGTACAAAAATTGGTGGGGCGGTCGCCCAAGGCGTAATAGTCCCATGTGTAGTTGTGAGCAAACTTGTTTTTGTGCTCGCCACAACTGACGGGAGGCGCTTCACAAACGCCATTAGCATTAAGTTCTTCACCGATGGGACAACCAGAAGTAGGAGTGATGCAGTAAGCTTTTAGGCCATGCGCGCCAAATCGAATGCATGAGCCGCTTCGCCAAACGCCAAAGTTATTTTTGGCCTTAGCACAGCGTAAGGTTGAATCAATATCAATAGTTGCTCCGTTGAATTCGCCACAACCTAGCGCCCATTGAAAGTAAGTAATTTTTCCTATGGTGCCAGCATGAACGTTAAAAGAACTCCCCATTAGGGCGAGCCATAATAGAACCAGAGTTTTTTTAATGCACATATCCGAATCCTTGGAGCGAAGAAAGTAGGGGAAATGTTGAGTGCCTTGACCACCCAACCAACGTTGTTTAAGTCGCTTTGTTTGCGCCTTTGCGAACCAGTTTGAGACCAACAAAGCCAACGGTTAATGCTGTACCGAGTTTCCACACCCAACCTAATACGGTAGTGCCTAACTCATCCACAGAGTCCAACGCCGCTTGCGCTTCTGCTGGAATTGCCGCCGATGCCATGCCAGCCGTGACCAGTAGGCCTAGCGCTAGCGCTGCTTTTGATTTGTTACTTTTAAACATAAAATCACCTTTTCCTTTGGTTCTTTTTGAAGTTAAGAGACAACCGTCTCCATTGCTTTTTTGAGTACAAGAATTTTGAAGCCCCATGACCAGCCAATGGCCAAAGCGCCGACAAAAGCACTTGCGATAAATAGGAGGTCAGCCATTAACGTTGCCCTCCAACTACGAGACCGACCGCAAGTAATACAACGATGAAACCGACAAAAATCATCAGCCAAAGGCTATCGAGTTTTGCCATGAGTTCGATAAATTGCGCGTCGGTCATAATGCGTTACCTACTTAGCGTTTTGCGTTTGTAGGGCAGGTAAGCGGAACAGGTTGTTGTTGCTGCCTGAGATGGTTTGCCCGTCAGGACGGGTGAAGCTGAACTCTTTCTGCTCAATCCAGAAGTCGATCTCTTTGTCGATAATAGACTCGAAGCCTTTGCCGTTACCCGCTTCGCGCCATTGGTCAGGGTTCACCTTAACCTTGATAACTTGCGATGGTTTTTTAACGGACAGCAACAACTCACCGCGCACGATAACTTCGCCTGTTTCGCGGTTGTTGAAACTGGTTTGCTGGATGTCATCGACATCTAAAATTCGTCCTTTGACTATCATGATTTTGCCCTTGCGTTGTTGTTAAGTTCGGTTGATCCCTTTGGTTTTGAAAGTGGCGACAGTTAATGACACAAGTCCAAGGCCACCCAACTACTGTCGAGGTCGGGCTGCGCCCAACCCCAACAGCAGTCAGGTGGCAGAGCGTCCACGCTGTAAACATCATCACCACATAAAACCGACGGTTCGATACTCGGCATATCAAGCATGAACGCGCATTCTTCCTGCATTCGTTCGTATTCTTCTTGCTTCATGGCGTAGTATTCGAGTTCGTCTTGAAGCGTTTCAAATACGAGGTTGGTGCCGCTCATGATGGAGCGCATACCGCGAATGAATTGTTTCTTGTTGGCGAACTTCCATTCCTTAAAGCGAGTTTTGATGATCTTGCCTTGGAACAGAATGCCTTCGATGGCCGCGCTCATTTCATCCCCGTATCGGGTTTGGCGAAGTAGGCCAGTCACATCGACTTTTTGGGCGTAGGCGGTTTTCACCGTTTGGTCTTTACGACGTACAAGAACGCCGCCCATCGCTACCACAAATCGTTTAAAGTCACCGTCGTCAGCTGCGCGGCGAATAGACTCAAGGACAAAGTGCTCATCCTTGGAAAGTTGATTTCCTAAAATCACAGCGTCATCCTCTTTGAACTCTTCTCTAAAGCGGCGCATTTCACGCCAAACGGTCACTGATGGACCGCCATAAAATTGAAATTGTCGAATGCCGTTTAGACGGTTGAACGACACCACTGAGTTAGCCGCCTGTTTGCCTGATTGGTCAGTGTCGCGGTCTTTCTGGATGTGTTCACCGTCTATATTCTTTGATAAGTACTTGGCCACGTAGCCAACCGCGCTACCTTTTTCAAAGTCGATCTCTTCTACCTTGAAGCGGTACTTCTTCGCGCCTTTTTCATTAGGCGAATCACGCAATGCATGGTGATGAAGTAGGGAAGTCACGGTTTCTTTATCTTCGGGCTGCATGAAGTACAACATGTGGTTGTGTGGCGTGCCGTCGTGATGTGGTTCGACGATACGCAGTCCATACAGCTTGATTTTGGCTTTGTTTAAATCCTTGCGGAACGCATCGGACACGCCCATTAGGTATTGGTGCGCATCAACGGCGCTCGGTTTGTTGGCCGCTTCCCATGCTGGGTTAACGTCGTCACCCGAATAAACGTGAAAGCGGCTAGGGGCTGTCACCGTGTAGAACATGGCCACGTGTCCCGATTCTTGAGCGATTTCTTCAAAGGCGCGAAGACGCACGAACATTTCAGCGCGTCGAATCATTGGGTTTGATGTGGACTTGGCCGCGAGCTCTT
>Ga0070724_10000227_pt1 | contig 47430 bp, 38 predicted proteins | sample tdDd001_FD_67278 | JGI IMG/M metagenome (GOLD analysis project Ga0070724, IMG submission 67278) | Marine sediment microbial communities from the Atlantic coast under amendment with organic carbon and nitrate - tdDd00.1 | ecosystem: Environmental > Aquatic > Marine > Coastal > Sediment | place... | reverse complement strand
GGAAGCAGCAGGGTATAGCAAATTAAATGGACAAGAACTTGTTGAAGGTTTTAATCTCAAAGGCGATGAGTCGGTGATTTCTTTTACGTATTATGTTTATGAGCCTGAATTAGACGGGTTAAGCAGTTACTCTAGTTATCTGAAGTATTTTGAAGAAAAAGGATATATTCATGTAAATGGTGATAGTGGGAATGATGACGATGAACCGGTTGTTGAGGTGGAAGAAAATGGTGGCACTTATAGTCCCGAGACGTATTACGGAACACCGAAATATGTTGATGACGCAAGTGTAAAGTATTATCAGAAGGCTCAAGAACAAGGGATTTATTTGCATAAAGTAATTCTTGGCATGCATGTTAGAAATCACGAACTGTTAGCAGTTGAGTCGATTATTGAAGTGCAACTCATCAATCCCGATGACTATACTTATGAGCAAAGAGAAAGTATCTTTACAGAAAAAGTTGATGAGCTAATCGGAAATGGCCATGATCGAGCCAAGGAACAAGAAGTTATTGATAGCTTTTGTTCGTATGATGCGGATCAAGCTACTCACTTTATATCGTACGTCTTTGAGCCAGAGAAAGCAGGGTTCAACGACTATGCGGATTTTGTAGGATTTTTACTTGAAAATGATTTTGAGGAGTTGCCGATTAAGTGATGAGTGAAACATATTATATTGGGGGGGAGTATATGAAAGGACTAAGAGCGGTACTGCTGATTATCTTATTGATGTGTAGTTGTATAAGTGCATCTATGGCCACGAAGTACGATTATGACATGAATGGAGAGTCTGATCCGAATTTCAATAGTAAGATGACAAATGCAAATGTATTGGTTGAATATGATGCTGGACGTGATGCATGGGCAGTTGAAATAACTGTAAATGCAGAAAAACATGATGGCGAAATACTGACGCAGAAGGACTTGTTCGATAACAATGGATTAATGTACTTAGATTATAATAGGGAGTTAAAGTCGATTTTTCTTAGCTGCTCTGGTGGAGGAATAAAATGGGCAGATGCTGAAATTGTTGGTAACACTGTTTATACACCATTTGAAAATCTATTTCCTGATGGAGATGGTCTTTTTGAAGTATATCTTGTCCATGAATTTATAAATCACAATGGCGGGATTGTTCATTTGAGGACCAGTAATATTGCCACACTTGATTATGACGCAGCGCTAAGAATTAGAGAAAATGGTGGTTCGGATACAGGTACAAGTACAGGGAGTGGTGTGAATGATGGTACGTCTTCTGAGGAATCTTCAATTCTTGAAGGTGTTGTTTATGACAGAAAAAGCCTTGAGTATATAGAAGATGCTGTAGTAACCATTAATGGCGTCAGTGATACAACGAATTACAATGGTGAGTTTCGTATCAATGACGTTCAGCCAGGCATGGTTAGTATCTCGGTTGTAAAAAGTGGCTATTATCATTTAAATGATCAAATTGAAATTTTTCCTGATAAACACTACAGAGGTGTCGAAATTCAATTGGATATAAATCCTGATGCTGTCGGAAGTGAATGGGATGAAGAAGATGAAGGCTACAAAGAAGAGAAAAATAAAGCTACATCTGGTAGCGGTGCATTTTTTGTCTTCGGGGGTGCTATTGCAGGCGCAGGATTGCTGTTTTTTAGAAACGGCTTAAGAAAAAAGAATAAGAATTACAGAAAAGAGAAGGATTCTAGTTATAAAAAGAACAAAAAAATTGAAAAATTGATTAAGCAAAAGAAACCGGATTACGAAAATAAATATGTCAAAGAAATCGAAGATGAAGAGAAACGTCTTGAAAAAGAGCGCCAGGATCAGTTAAGTAAAATGAATAGAAAACATACTGATTCATTTGGAACAAGTGTTGGGAAAGGCATTAAAAACTTACTAACAAATGTGAAAAAAGTGAGTTCGAAGGTTAAGAAATTTACGGATAAGATTCAAGGTCATATAGATAAAATAAAAGATATAAATTTAGCAAGCTATAAGGGAATGAAACTTAAGGTAGGCCTGTTGTTGGATCTTGCGGGAAATCCGCTTAAAAAGTTCGAGAAACTAAAAGCAGCAATCGATGCATTTGACAAGAAAAATCTGAGCCAAGTGGTTAAAGATGAATTGAACAAATTAACGAATGTCGCCAAACAGCTTGGCAAGAAAATTAGTGCGCTAAAACAGTTTAATCAATTTAAAAAGCAGAGCAAGATATACAAAAAAGCAGTTAATCTCAATAAAAAAGTAAATGTTGTGAAGGCGATAAAGAAGAACCCGGAAATTTTGATTGATGGAAATTATAAAGATATTCGTAAGAGCACACCGACAATTGATACGCAACTTACTAAAGAAGCAAATCGATTAGATAAGATGACCAAAGATATGATTAACAATCAAACGAATACATTTGTCAAAGACGTAAAGAAGCAGTTATAAGTGGGAGGACGTAAAATGGAATATATATTAACTAAATCACAATATGAGTTTTTGAGACAAAAGGGTCAACCAGTGAATTTGTTGGTGCCTAAAATTGAGGGTGTATCGCTCAGCGCTGTGGAAATGAAAGATTTGGTGACAAAAAAATATGTAACGAAAGATCATAATTTGACAAATGAGTTGATTGAACTCGTAAAAGTCCTTTGTCGTCCTGTAAGTATTCAGAGACAGCGGTTAATCAATATGGACGCCATAATAGAACAAGTTCTTTATTCCGGTGAAGGAGACGGTCTTATTGCTGTTTCCGAAAGGGAGAATGGTGTGGTGATTGAATCGCCTTATAAGAATGGGGATGATCTAGAGGGTATGGGCCAGTATCTTGGTGGAAGTATCTTACAGAGTACAAACATAAACTTAAGTTTACCAGTTCTTGAGGCAGTTGTTCTTGCAGGCCTTTGGGACTGTATCCGAAAGAAAAACCTTGAGAAAAATTTTGAGGAGGACGGCATAGACTGGATTCGTAAAGACGAACTTGTTGAATTTATTTTAACGGTAGATTCCAGTCAAAGTTTTAGTTATTTTATCAAAGCGATGAATGATATAAAGCTGGACCGTAAGGTGGTAGAAAATCAGTTGCCCATTCTCGAAGAGAAAGGTTTTGTTGAAGGGAATGAGCGACTTACATTAACGGAAAGCACGTTGGAAGTGGCTTTTAGGTTTAATGCTTTCAAGACAATTCTGCAGTTAACAACGGCATCTCAAAAAGCTGAGACAACTTTTGGCAGTGAAATGATTATTCTTCAAGATGGCGTGACAGACCTTATGCTGATGGAGATTGGTGCAGAAAACGTTCAGTTTCTCAGCGTTTCATCATTAGGTGCACTCTCAATGCTTGAGGCATATTACAATAATCCCAAAAGCTATTTAGGCGACCTTTATGAAATAGAAGAGATGCCGAAAGTAAAAGAAGAGGCACCAACTGAAGCGGCAATGACAGGGGCAAAGTTCTGTGCAGAATGTGGTGCCAAGCGCACAGAAGGCGCAAAATTTTGTCCAGAGTGTGGAAATAAGTTTTAATGAAATAAGATATTTGAAAATAATAGATGTTAAAAAAGACACTTATACAGTGTCTTTTTTGTGTTTTCAAGATGATGATTTAATCACATGATAATATCTAAGAAACACCTAATGAGAATCTATATCAATTAACGCCTATCAGGCGTATACTTACAGTATCAGATAAAACATATCACCATAAACATCAATCTGTGAACGTAACATTGTTCACAGATTTCTCAGATACGGTGGTTAAGATATACATCTTTTTCGTTGGCGTATTCAGTATTGTTGATGAGCGACTCATGAGCGCACGAATCGGAGCGAAGAGATAATACTGAATACGCCAACGGGTAAAAAGATGTCATATGTTCAAGCGAATTAATAAGGAAAGGAAGTGAACACATGTTAGGTCAACAACTATTTATGAGCACGGTATTTATAGCAGGATTTTTATCATTCTTTGCCCCTTGTACATTTCCGCTTATACCAGTCTACATAGGCATGTTAACAGATAAAGAAGGAAAAGGACGCTGGGCACCAATGGCCAAGACCATGTTATTTGTTGGAGGTTTATCAACGAGTTTTATAATTTTGGGATTTGGCGCAGGTGCATTAGGTAGTGTTATTAATGGAAAAGCATTTATAACAACAGCAGGTATTATTGTGATTATTTTAGGCCTTCATCAAATGGGACTATTTCATTTGAAGGGCTTAGAAAAATATAAAGTGTTTAGAATCAAACGCACACAAAAAGGAGATTATCTAAGTACTTATTTGTTAGGTATAACATTTAGTTTTGGATGGACGCCTTGTGTTGGACCAGTATTAGGTGCAGTACTTGTGCTATCGGCAGGGGGTGGACAACCATTATATGGTGTATGGATGATGATGATTTACGCAATAGGACTTGCAATTCCGTTCTTGGTAATGGCACTCCTATCCAATGTGTTGTTAGAGAAATTTGAAAAACTAGAAAAGTATACACCGAAAATCAAAAAGTTCGGCGGTGCCATGATTGTATTGATGGGTATTCTGTTGATGACTGAAAACATCATGGTTTTTACAGGCTTTTTTGAAAGATTATTATAGGAAGGAGTAAGACTAATGAATAAAGAGCAGAAGAAAATAATGTGGATGTTTATATTAGGTGTTGTGATAATGATAGGCGTTTTGGCTTTTCAATTTATTCAAAGTGGCCAGGTAGTTCATGATCCGATGGACACAATGGATGACACCATGAGCATGGTCATGTCGGATGACGATATGGAAGACAATGCGATGGACGAAGATGACGAAACGATGTCTGAAGACATGATGGACAAAGACGATGAGATGATGTCTGATGACTCAATGGATAAAGACGACGAAATGATGGAAGAAACACTGATGAATGAAGGGCCTATGGCGCCGGAATTTTCATTGATGGATCTAGAGGGCAATACTGTATCCTTATCAGCTTTAAAAGGTGAGAAAGTATATGTTAAGTTTTGGGCGTCTTGGTGTTCGATCTGTTTATCCGGTTTAGATGAACTAGACGCATTATCAGGTGAAATGAACGACTTCAAAGTCGTGACAATCGTTGCACCTGGCTATAATGGTGAGCAAAGTGAAGATGACTTCAAGGAATGGTTTAAGACAAGAGATACAGAAAACTTGATTGTCTTACTGGATGAAGAAGGTATGATTACAAAGGAATTTGGGGTACGCGGTTATCCGACATCTGTAATTATAGGCAGTGATGGGGTTCTTGTACAACAAGTCCCCGGTCATGTTGGCAGCGATCAAATTACAGAGTTCTTTAAGAACGTTCAATAGAGAGAGGTGACGAGATGAAAGGATTAATGATAGGATTATTGATTGTTGGATTATTAGGTGGCATTTACTATATGCGCATTACAGCGTCAGAAAAACGTTTAGCATCAAATGATTTCTTAAATGATAAAGTGATGGCGGCCGATGATGCTAAAGGTGCGATTTCTCTTAAATCCTCGGTAGTAGAAGGTAATGCTGTACTACCAGATAATCCAAATGCAGAACTTATGTTTGATGAAGAAAAACTGGAGGATCTGTATCTTGCAGGAGGCTGTTTCTGGGGACTTGAGGCGTATATGACAAGAGTTTACGGCGTTTATGATGTCACATCTGGCTATGCCAATGGGGATACAGAAGACCCTAGGTATGAGGATTTGATATACAACAATTCAGGTCATGCTGAAACAGTTCATATCAAATATGATCCCGAGCGTGTCGATATTGATACATTACTTGCTTACTATCTTAAAGTAGTGGATCCAACAAGTTTGAACAAACAAGGAAATGACAGAGGCACACAATACCGTACGGGTATATATTACACAGATGAAAAAGAGTTACCGATGATTCAAGCAGTTTTAGAAAAAGAACAAGAGAAGTATGACAAACCGATTGTTATTGAAGTAGAAGCATTAGAACACTATTACTTGGCAGAAGAATACCACCAAGATTATCTAGAGAAGAATCCAAATGGCTATTGTCATATTGATTTGAACGAAGTCGAAGACGTGGTTATCGATCCAGAAGATTATGTGAAACCTGAGGAAGGGAAAATCAAAGAGATGTTGACAGACCTTCAATATAAGGTAACACAAGAAGATGGAACAGAAAGATCTTTTAACAATGACTATTGGGATAATAAAGAAGCTGGGATTTATGTAGATGTCGTTACTGGAGAACCGCTATTTTCTTCTAAAGATAAATACAAGTCGGGCACAGGATGGCCAAGCTTTACAAGACCGATCATCGATGAAGTGGTTACTTATAAAAAAGACTACAAACTTGGTGTGCCAAGGATTGAGATTCGTTCAAGAGTAGGTGACAGTCACCTTGGACATGTATTTGATGATGGACCAGTGGATGATGGTGGCTTAAGATATTGTATGAACTCGGCCTCTATGAAATTTATTCCACTTGACCAAATGGATAACATGGGCTATGGCCATTTAAAACACTTAGTCGAGTAGTGAAAGTTCAATTCACCGCTTAAGGAATCAATAAAATGGTATGAATAATAATAGGAAGAAAATAATATAACAAAGGTGATTCAATGTATAAATTATTAATTGTAGATGATGAGCCGTTGGTGCGACGAGGGATTAAATCCCTCGTCGATTTTCAAGGATTGCAAATAGACACAATACTTGAAGCGATCAATGGTGAAGAGGCACTCGAGAAGTTTCAAAAAGAACTGCCGGACATCGTGCTTGCAGATATCAATATGCCTAAAATGGATGGATTGAGCTTTGCTGAAAAAGCGAAGAAGGTTAAACCATCTGTTAAGATTGCCTTGATAACAGGATATGATTATTTCGACTATGCACTTCAAGCGATTAAGATTGGTGTGGATGATTATATCCTTAAACCCGTATCAAAAAACGATGTGCAAGAAGTGTTGCAGAAACTGATAGAAAAAATAAAAGCGACTGAAACTCAAAAGGAAGTCCAAAAAACACTAAAGTCACTCCTTGGTGACGGCGAAAAAGATACGGAGGATTCCTATAGGGAAATGATTCAGCTAATTCTGGATAGGGAATTACATAATTCCTCGTTTTCACTAAAAGTATTGAGCGATGAGCTGGGGTATAGCAGTGGCTATTTAAGTGGTCTGTTTAAAAAAATATATGGCACTACATTTCAGGATTACTTGGTGAAACAGCGGATGGAAAAAGCAAAATTGCTTTTGTTGACAACAGAGCTGAAACATTATGAAATAGCAGAATCTATTGGCATCAACGATGTGAACTATTTTAGTGCACGCTTTAAAAAGGTTGTAGGTGAGTCTCCAAAGCAGTATAAAGAGAGGGTGAGACGTTCCAATGAAAACCAATAGGAAATTGATGAAAACCCTAAAAGTTCAAATCGCATTGTATTTCTTTATCGCCAGTGTATTGTCTATCGCACTGATTGGGATGATTGCTTATTACAGCACCTCAAGCATTATTCTAGAGGATCGGTTAAAAAGTACGAAAGCATCCGTTGAGCAAAGCGGACAATATATAGAAGTATATTTGGAGAAATTAAAGGCCCAGGCGGATGTCATTGCCAATGATGGCGACACGATTCATTATTTAAGCGACGGCTCCTTGTACTCAAAAGATCAAGTGATGCAATTGATTACAAATACGTTGGCCACAGATGACGCCCTCGTCTCCATCATTATCGTCGGGAAAAACGGTGGAATTCTTTCTAACGAAGAAGGTCTAGATATGTCTGTATCCAGTGATATGATGAAGGAACCTTGGTATGTCGCTGCTATCAATAGTGAGATGCCTGTATTGACGTCTGCTCGTCAGCAGTCATTTACCATGGATAAAGACACTTGGGTGATCTCTATTAGTCAAGAAGTAAAGGATCATGACGATGAAAATATCGGGGTCTTGCTGATTGACATCAAGTATCAAGTCATTGAAGATTATTTAGGGAATATGAATCTAGGAGAAGATGGTTATGCATTTATCGTCAATGATACGATGGATGTCGTTTATCACCCAGATACGACTTATTTTGAAAGTGTGGAAAAAAGGGATGCCCTAGAACATATTTACGATAAAACTGTTGGATATGACAAAGAAATGGGCATGCTGACCCATAGCTACAGCATTCAACATTCAAATTGGCAACTAATAGGGTTGTCTTCTCTTGACGAACTTGGAATTGTAAGACGTCAACTTGTTGAGATATTAGTGCTGGCCGGTTTGTTGCTTAGTGGCATTGCTGTCGGTGCGGGGTGGTTGATGGCAGAGCGGATTTCGAAGCCGATTAAACGCCTTGAAGAGGCAATGCTTGATGTGGAAGAGGTTATGGAACAAATAGAAGTGGATGAAAAAGGGTGTTATGAAGTTGTTAGTTTAACCCATCACTACAATAAGATGATCGAGACAATCGAAGGGCTAATGGAAGCGATCAAAGAAAACGAAGGGTATTTAAGATCCTATGAAATCAACGCACTACATAGTCAAATAAACCCACATTTCCTGTATAATACCTTGGATACAATTGTATGGATGGCAGAGTTCAATGACAGTGAAAAAGTTATCGCAGTAACAAAGTCATTGGCTCAGTTTTTCAGGTTGTCCTTAAGTAATGGTCAGGAAATGATTTCATTAAAGGATGAAATTGATCATGTGAGACAGTATTTATTTATTCAAAAACAACGGTATGACGATCAATTGAATTATGAAATTATAGTGGATGCTTCGATAGACCATATAGATGTACCGAAAATCATTCTGCAACCGATTGTTGAAAATGCTCTGTATCATGGGATTCGTGAAAAAGGGGAGCCAGGACATATCACCATAAGAGTGGTGCCTGACGAAGCACATCAAGTGCTGGAGCTGATCATCGAGGATGATGGTGTGGGATTTGATCAAAGGGCTCCTAAAAAAGAGAAAGTGAAATTAGGTGGTGTTGGTATTGCTAATGTGGATCAACGGTTAAAACTATACTATGGAGACCAGTATGGTTTAGCAATTGATTCGGTCGTTGATAAGGGGACAAAAGTAGTCATTACATTGCCGATGTCTTCTTAACGCAAGTGAGTCGCATATATAGAAAATAAAAAGCGCTAAATAACATATGTTATTTAACGCTTTTTTCGTTTTATACTTGAACTTGATTAAAGTAATTTAAAATATTCGAGAACCCTTCATCCAAGAGATACTTATAAATGTCGCCAACGGCATCTACGTCAACAGAATCTTCGTTGAGCATTAACTGAAGTGCAATGCCATCGATTGCGCCGATTAGCAATGAGGCAATGGCACGTTCGTGTTGCGGATCGATTTCGGTATAAAGATGTTCAATTAACTTTTGAGTTTTTGAAATCCACTCCTCGTATTTGTCGACAAAATTATCCTTAAGATCTAGGTTGTTTTGCAATGCTTCCTTAAGTAAGAAAAACTGTATTCGATTTTCCTCAACTTTGCTAAAACGGTCAACAATATTTTCGTGTATCTCTTTGCAAATATCCTCTCGGGAAGTTGTGTCTAAATGTTTATCATCTGCCACTTGTGAGGTAACGGAAAGACTGCTGGACATAATATCATAAAAAAGCGCCTCGCGATTAGGATAATAATGATAAATTGCTCCAGTACTTACACCTGCGGCCGTCGCAATTTGACGAAGTGATGCTTTGGCGATACCTTTTTCACTGATAACTTTCTTTGCAGTAAGTATTAAGTGTTCCTTAGAACATTTTGCCATGGTTACCTCCATATTGAAATAAAGTTGATAAGTATATAAATACAGTTTAGCACATTGACTTTTATTGACAAAGTAGAATGAGTTTGTTAGTCTATTAACGAAAACCGAACAACTGTTATGTTTTTCGAAAAAGTATTTATTGGAGGGTGTATCGTGGCTATAATTTTAAAGTATGTTGTATCGATGGGGCTTTATTTTGTTTTTCTCCTTGCCTTGGTCGAAGTGATGAGAAAGCACTACAAAATGGCTCATGTCGTGTGGATTGCTTCTTTGTTGACTTTTCCGATTTGGTTGATGGGGGGCGTTGTAGGATGGTTTAGGTGGGCAAAGATAATCAGTGTTATTATTCCCACTATATTTGTAGGATTCGTAAGAATTGCATCCATAGAATCAAAAGAAGGTAAATGGTGGTCAAAACTGCGTCAACAATGGCCGATGAAAGTACTTTACTGCGTACTGTTCTTGAATATTTTCGAAGCCACAATGAAGGACATTGCCATGGGAAATTATTTCAATGCAATTTCTGGTGCCTTGTTATGTGTGACGATACCATTTACTAAAAAGTACTGGGGCATTGCAAAAGAGAAACCTGGCGACCTTATTGTATTTACGACGCTGGGATGGAATCTTATGTATACCACGTGGAACGCTTGTTTTGTATTTGCAGAAACGCCAGTTTATTTTGCTAGTTCCCTATGCATTATATTGGCGGCTGAGATCTATCCAATTATCAAAAAAAGACCAGAATTATATGTAATGTCGCGTGTGTATACCTTGGCAGCCCATTTAATCATCAGGTCGTGTTTTGTTGGCTTGTTCCCAACGGTAATGAATGCAAGCAGTTGGCAAAACCCATCATTATTACATAACTGGGGCATGGTCAATGCAATCATGATGATTGGCTATAGCGTTTGGCATTTTAGACAAATTAGAATTGGTAAAGATGAGGCGATGTTTAAACGCGGGAATTTAGGTCTGACCATTTAAAATGCAAAAGAGACTTTTTATTTTCTTAAAAGTATTGTATAATCACATCTGTGCGTAGTGAAATTGAAGTAACTCTATGCAAGAAGAGGTGAATAAATGAGTGAAGAAAAAATAAATAATAGTGGTCTTGCTGGTGAAGGCTGTCCAGTGCTGATGCCAGAGGAAGACAAGAAAACACTAAAGGAAATAGAAAGAAGTATTATTAAGAAATATCGTAAGCAAGTTTGGTCGCCATTTATTAAGGCAATCAAGGAATATAACTTGGTTGAAGAAGGTGACAAGATTGCCATCGCGATTTCTGGCGGTAAAGACAGTTTACTGTTGGCCAAGTTATTCCAGGAGTTACAGCGTCACGGACGAGTGAAGTTTGAACTTGAATTTATTGCGATGGATCCGGGTTATCATCCCAATATCAAGGAGTTGTTAATAGAAAACTGTGAACATTTGGGGATCCCGGTACATATCTACGAATCAAGGATTTTTGATATCGTGGATAACATTGCACAGGATTACCCATGTTATATGTGTGCGAAGATGAGAAGAGGGTCCTTATATGACAAAGCACAGTCTTTAGGATGTAATAAGCTTGCGCTTGGTCATCACTTTAATGACGTTATCGAGACAACGATTATGAACTTGTTCTATGCAGGAACTGTTAAGACAATGCTACCTAAGCTGAAGTCTAAAAACTTCGAGAACATGGAATTGATTCGACCGATGTACTTGATTCGAGAAAAAGCCATTGAAAGCTTTACTAAGAATGCAGGTATTTGGCCGCTGAACTGTGCGTGTATGGTAGCGGCGAAAAGAACGTCAAACATGCGTTATGAAATCAAGGAAATGATTGAAGGCATGAGTGTTGATACGAAAGTCATTGAGAAATCAATCTTCAGAGCCCTTCATAACATTAATCTAGATGCGTCTATTGGATGGGTTGAAGATGGTGAACGTCATAGTTATTTAGATAAGTATGATGAGGAATAAAAAAGAAAGTCATAATAAATAGCAAGTTATATCAGTTTAATCTAAGCTATCAGAAGTTTCATTCTGGTAGCTTTTTTCGTGAAAAACAAGAACAGCATGTGTGAGTATGTAGCCATAGGAATCAGCCGACAGGCTTATTCCTATGGCTACATACTCACACATATTGGGCGCGCCAGCGAACGAGCAATTCGAAGAATTGCGAGATGTTCTTGTTGAATGTATGGCAGAGCAATTCGAAGAATTGCGAGATGTTCTTTGTTGGCGCGCCCTACTGGACGTGCTTAAGAGGGTGGCCATCCTCGATGGTGGCTAGCGCTTATTTGCCGAGTTTCCGAAGGAAATGAGTAAGAAGCTGGCCATCCTCGATGGTGGCCAGCACTTATTAGGCCGAGTTTCCGAAGGAAATGAGTAATAATGAAGAACATTTTTGAAACTTATACTTGATAGATGATAAAATGACTACATAAACGAGAATAACTATGTCGTCATTATCTGAGTATAGAAAATCACTATAGGGTTATAGTAAGGAGAACAACTTTGAAAGAAATACCATATGGATATTTTACAGAAACAACATTTTATATAGAAGCTTGTCAAGGACTTGAGGATTTATATGAAAGTTTTTCAAATAAGTATGAGGGCTTATTTCATTTGACTTTTAAAGAAAAAGAGCGCTTATCACCAGCAATTATTTTTCTTCATGACTTATCGTCTTTATTTTTAAAAAGATTGTCCGAACAGCCTGACTTAGAAATTAGTAGAGAGAATATTGAAGTGCCTCTTGATAATGAAGATATAGACTTGCTTCTTAAAGAATTACCTCTTGTATTAGGCAATGAACATATTAATGCTGACTGGATTCACCTGCAATGGCAACAGTTAAACAGTACATTTTCTAAACTTATAACCAATACTGAAGGAACAGTAGAAAGTTATTTGAAAGGATTAAATGACAATATTCATGTAGCGGACAGAATATATTTCCATTTAGTTGAAAATGAAGCGTCCAACCGACCATTTGCTTTTATAGCCACTTATTGTGTTGAGTCTGGACATGGGGCTAAGCATTTACCTTTAATGCATGCTATTGAAGAGTTTAAAGATGATCAAAAGAAGTTAATTAATCTAATTTCAGCAGTGACAAGAATTTCAACAGAAAGTGAATTTGTCTCACAAATATTAGAAAGTGGAGAGTTATTTTCGCCCTTAGAATTATCAGCGGATGAAGCATATGACTTTTTAAAGGATGTAGCTATATACGAGAGAAATGGCGTTATGTGTAGAATCCCTAATTGGTGGAAGAAGAAAAATCCATTTAAAATTTCAGTGACACTTGGAGATAAAGAACCTTCTAAATTAGGACTAGACGCTTTAATGGATTTTAATCCAATCCTTACTTTAAATGATATGAATTTAAGTGAAGAAGAGATTAAAGATTTTCTTCAAATGGCTGAAGGCCTTCTCTTGTACAAGGGGCAATGGATTGAAATCAATAAAAGAAATATAGAAAAAGCACTTGATGCTTTAGATCATTATAAGGATCTGTCAGATAGTGACATGACAGTTTCGCAAGCCTTGAAGATGCAAATAGATGATTATAATGATGACTTAGGGATTGATGTCTCTTTCAATAATGGAGAGTGGTTGAAAGAACTGTATAAAGCTTTAAGGGGGGAAGTTAAACAAACTTATAATGTTGAACCTACGTTTAAAGCTACTTTAAGACATTATCAATATGAAGGTTATAATTGGCTAAATCAGATGAGTGATTTCGGTTTTGGTGCTTGTTTGGCAGACGATATGGGTCTTGGTAAAACTGTTCAAATTCTAGCCTTTTTAGAAAAAAATCGTAAGTCCTCTAATGGACAAGCCTTATTAATATTACCTGCGTCTTTAATCGGTAACTGGGAAAAAGAAGTAGAAAAATTTGCACCCGAAATGACTTATCAAGTGCTTCATAAGAGTCGATTAGCAAAAGGTGAAGTTTTGGAAGTTGCTGATGATTACTTAGTAATAACAACTTATGCCATGGCAAAAAAATTAGATTATTTAAAAGACAAGACATGGGATTATTTAATTCTAGATGAAGCACAGGGCATAAAAAATCCAGGGACTAAACAAACAAAAGCAATTAAAGAGATTCCTGCAAAAATGAGAATTGCTATGACTGGGACACCAATAGAAAATAAGTTAGATGACCTATGGTCACTGTTTGACTTTATGAATCAGGGGCTTTTAGGGACACCAAAAGAATTTAAAGCATTCTCTAAAGGCTTAAAGGATAGTCCTGATGGTTACTCTAGGCTTAGAAAAATGATTCAGCCATTTTTACTTAGAAGAATGAAAACGGATCCTAAAATTATATCGGATTTACCTGAAAAACTAGAAATGAATGCTTACACAAGTCTAACGAAAAAACAAGAAGTCCTTTACAAAAAACTCTTGAAAGATATTGAAGAAAAACTTCAAACAGCTGAAGGTATTGATAGGAAAGGCCTTGTGTTAGCCAGTATTATGAAGTTTAAGCAAATTTGTAATCACCCAGATCAATACCTTGGTGCGACAGAGTTTAAACCAACTAATAGTGGTAAGTTTCTACAATTAAAAGAAATCTGTGAAACCATATATCAAAAGCGTGAGCGCGTACTCGTATTTACCCAGTTTAGAGAAATGACCGAGCCGATTGCAGAGTACTTAAGCACTATTTTTGAGCGAGAGGGACTTGTCCTACATGGCGGTACACCTGTTAAGAAGCGTCAAGAAATGGTTGAAACCTTTAATGGTGAAGCGTATGTACCTTTTATGGTTTTATCATTAAAAGCTGGAGGTGTTGGATTAAATCTAACGGCAGCAAATCACGCTATACATTTTGATAGGTGGTGGAACCCTGCTGTTGAAAACCAAGCCACTGACAGGATTTTTAGGATTGGTCAAAAGAAAAACGTTATGGTTCATAAGTTTGTGACAACTGGAACTATTGAAGATAAGATTAATCAAATGATAGAAGATAAAGTTAAACTTTCTAGTGAAATACTATCTGGAGCTGGAGAAAAATGGCTTACAGAATATAATAATGATGAACTGATGCAGTTATTTTCTTTAGGTGGTGAATAGATGAGTTTTTATGACTATGGTTATTATGAAACGAAGGCTGAAAAAAGGCGAAGGATTGGAGAGAAGTTAGAGCGTTTAAGAAAAACTGATCCCAATATTGCGCCTCTAACAATAGAGGGAAATACCCTTGCTAAATCATGGTGGGGTAAGGCATGGGGAAAGAATTTGGAGTCTTATGCCGATTATAAAAGTAGGCTTTCCAGGGGGAAAAACTATGTTAAGCAGGGTGCTATTTTAGATTTAAAAATAGAAGAAGGAAAGGTTAACGCTAAAATTAGTGGTAGTGGTAGCAAGATATATGACTGTGAGATTCACATAGAAAGATTATCAGACGAGCGTTTGAAAAAAATATTAGAACACTGCCAGAATAAGATTTCTACACTAGATGCTCTTCTAACGGGTGACTTTTCTGAAGAATTATTAGAACTTTTTCAAGATAAATCCTATGGACTTTTTCCTTCACCAGATGAAATAAGCTTTAGATGTAATTGTCCAGATGTTGCATATATGTGTAAACATACTGCAGCAACACTTTATGCAGTAGGGACTAAGTTTGATGATGATCCAATGTTCTTTTTTGAATTAAGACAAATTGAGTCAGAGAATTTGATTCAGAAATCTGTTGAAAAGAAACTGGAAAACATGTTGGAACACGTTGGTAAAAAGACAAGTAGAACGATGGATGCGTCTAAAATATCAGATGTGTTCGGATTGTAAGACATGTTAACAAATGTAAAAAAAGCGTTTTAGGTTATTAGATGGGCTGTTGGGAATTAAGTGATATTTCCAGCAGCCTTTTTAAATTTATCTTATATTTTGATTTTTCGTATCCTACGTTACCGATTCATGTTTTTTATTAGGGTAAGATAAGGATGTACTTAAGAGAACGGTGAAAGAACAAATTTTGAACTTGTTTGAAATTACCGAATATAAACTAAATTATAACTTTGAGGAGGAATTACAAAATGGAAAATAATATGTTTTGTTTTCAGTGTCAAGAAGCAGCAGGTGGCGTAGGGTGTTCTAAAGTAGGTGTTTGTGGTAAGACAAGTGACGTAGCAAACATTCAAGATTTATTATTATACGTAACAAAGGGATACGCATTCCTTAATCAAATCGCAAGAAAAAAGGGTATCAATAAAGAAGCAACGGACAGACAATTAATCGAAAACCTTTTCGCAACAATTACAAATGCAAACTTTGATCATGCAGCATTCGTAGTAAGAGTTAAAGAAACTATCGCAACAAGAAATGAATTACTTCAAAAATTAAAAGAAGCTGGCGCACTTGATGGTGTTGAATTACACGATTGTGTAACTTGGACTGGAAGCGAAGCTGATTTCGATACAAAAGCTGCAGAAACAAAAGTAAGTGTTCTTGGAACAGAAAACGAAGACGTTAGATCTTTAAGAGAATTAATCATATATGGTGTTAAGGGAATGGCTGCATACGCAGAACATGCTCAAAACTTAGGATTCTTCAAGCCAGAAATCGTAGCATTCGCTGAAAAAGCAATGGCTGCAACATTAGATGATACATTATCTGCTGATGAATTAGTGGCATTAACACTAGAAACTGGTAAGTACGGTGTAGATGTTATGGCTTTATTAGACGAAGCTAACACAACTAAATACGGTAACCCAGAATTAACTGAAGTTAATATCGGGACTAGAAACAAGCCCGCTATCCTTATTTCAGGTCATGATTTAAGAGATATGGAAGATTTGTTAAAGCAAACAGAAGGTACTGGTGTTGACGTTTACACACATAGTGAAATGTTACCAGCTAACTACTACCCAGCATTCAAGAAGTACGAGCACTTTGTAGGTAACTACGGAAATGCATGGTGGAAGCAAAAGGAAGAATTTGCATCTTTCAACGGACCAATTTTATTCACAACTAACTGTATCGTTCCACCAACTGGTGAAATCGTAAACAGAATTTATACAACAGGTGCTTCTGGATTCCCAGGATGTACACACATTGCTGATAGAGTAAATGATGGCGCTAAAGATTTCTCAGCTGTAATTGAGCACGCTAAGAAGTTACCTGCTCCAACACAAATTGAAGAAGGTAAAATCGTTGGTGGTTTCGCTCATAACCAAGTATTAGCTTTAGCTGACAAGGTTGTTGACGCTGTTAAGACTGGTGCAATTAAGCAATTCTTCGTAATGGCTGGTTGTGACGGAAGAATGAAAGGTAGAGATTACTACACAGATTTCGCTAAGCAAATTCCATCAGATACAGTAATTTTAACTGCTGGTTGTGCGAAGTACAGATACAACAAATTAGAGTTAGGTGATATCGGTGGTATTCCTAGAGTATTAGATGCTGGTCAATGTAACGATTCATACTCATTAGCAGTAATCGCTCTTAAACTTAAAGAAGTATTTGAATTAAATGATATCAATGATTTACCGATTTCTTACAACATCGCATGGTATGAGCAAAAAGCTGTAATCGTATTATTAGCATTGTTATACCTAGGTGTTAAGAACATCCACTTAGGACCAACATTACCAGCTTTCTTATCACCAAATGTAGCTAATGTCTTAGTTGAAACATTCGGTATCGCAGGTATTGGTTCAGTAGAAGACGATATCAAGACGTTTTTAGGATAATTTTATAAATAGTGCTATACTGTTCATGTTTTCTTAAAACTGCCTTTCTTCGACTCCGATGTCACTTCGTGCCATGAGTCGCTCATCAAGGCATTTCAAGAAAAATGAACTGCACAGATATTATAAAACAATCTAAAAACTGGTTTTGGAAATGAATGAAGTAACTTCTTGTCAAAGTTAGTTCCCATATAGCAATAACTGGAGTGAAACGGCGATGTCCTTAGGGATACCGCCGTTTTTTTATAAAATCTATAAGTTGGAAAAAATGTTTTAGATATCTTTTTAAGAACAGGAACAGCAAAATATTTATCATTAAAATTTATTGTTACCAAGAAAAGTGATTTCAATGTTTTGGGCAAACGCATTGTTAATATTTTATCAAAATAAGAATAAATTTTCTTGACTTTTTATAAGCTTATGCGTATATTTAATTTGAAGACAGAATAAAAATGAATACGGCAGAGGATGAAAATAATGAATCCAAAACTACTTGAAAAAAACTACAGCAATGAAACTGTTTATTTCATCTCGTATGCAAAGCTGCCTGACAACATGACGGCAGGACTTATGCATAAAATTGTTGGTCTTGGTATGGTGATCAATTATAAGACAGGTGTTATCGAGGATATTAGTTGTACGCTGATGACCACGGTCGCAAAACAATTTTTAGAAGATGTCTTTATCGGTTATAATTTATACGATAAAGGGATAAATCCTTTGTTGGATGATATTAAATTTAGGTTCCATGGTAACTCGATGAAATCACTATGCGTGGTTGCCAAGGAAAATCATAAACGTTTTACAGAGTGGAAACAAAAGAATAATTTGTAACTGCTTTATAGGTCAGTGACATGGTGAATTAAAAATTATGTTATAACGCTTATAAAACCCAGTGAATAGAAACTATTATAGTTAATAGTTCTAATTTGCTGGGTTTTTTTGTGTGTATTTTGGAGGTGATAAGGGGTAAGGGCGCAACTATCGTTTGTAATGATCAAAATTAAGGGAGGAAAATAATGAAAGAGAAGAAAAAGGGTTTGAAGTTGTATCACAAGATATTTATTGGACTATTTTTAGGTATTATTGTCGGTATTGCATTTAATTATATGGGTGGTGCTGACAATCCATTCATAGCAGCTAAAGTACTACCGTTTTTAGAGTTTTTAGGCGCGTTATTTTTAAAGCTTATTAAAATGGTTGTTGTGCCACTGGTATTCTTTTCGATTATTGAAGGGGTTACAAGTTTACAGGATGTCAGAAAACTAAGAAGCATTGGTGTTAAAACAGTTCTTCTAATTTTAGGATCTGCAATGGTTGCAGTTTCAATTGGTTTGTTACTGGCGAATATCATCCAGCCTGGTGCAGGATTCCAGTTAGGACAAGTTGAAGCGTCAACATTACGTGAAATGCCATCGGGCTATCAAGTTGTATTAGATTTATTCCCAAGCAATCCTTTCATCGCACTTGTTGAAGGTAAAATGATGCAAATCATTACATTCGCAATGTTCACAGGTGTCGCTTTGATTATGCTTGGTGAAAAAGCAGAACCACTGAACACAGTAATCTCTACAATTGCTCAAGCGATGTTCAAAATTGTAGATATGATCTTAAACGTTATTCCATATGGTGTATTCGGTTTGATGGCAGTTGCAACAACTCGATTTGGCCTTGCGATATTTGGCCCGATATCAAAGTTTATCTTTACAGATTACTTGGCAGCAATTATTCATACTGCAGTAACATACTCATTCATGTTAATTTTCTTCGCAAAGGTGAATCCAATTAAATTCTGGAAGAAAGCTTTTGAGCCATGGATGATTGCATTTAGTACTTGTACAACATCTGCAGCACTTCCGGTATCGATGAGAATCGCACCAAAACTAGGTATTCCAAAGCAAGTATCTAACTTTGTACTACCACTGGGTGCTACAGCGAATATGAATGGAACGTGTATTTACTTCGGTGTTATCGTATTGTTCGCAGCACAGTTATACGGTATTGAGTTATCGATTGCACAACAAGCGATGCTCGCACTTCAAGCAACTTTATTATCAGTAGGATGTGCGGCAATGCCTCAAGTTGGTCTGTTGATCAGTATTACATTGTTAACATCTATGGGCTTACCACTTGAAGCAACTGCTCTTATTGCAGGCGTTTACAGAATTATCGACCAAATCCATACAGCGACAAATGCAGGTGGCGATATCGTTGTAGCTGCATCAGTAGCAGGTCTTGAAGGCACATTAAATTACGATGACTTTAACGCTGATAACATGGGTAAAGAGTTAGAAACTGTTTCAGCATAATTGAATGAAAATAGTAAGAATTACTGATGTGAATAGCATAGAATAGAAGCATAAGAAAAAGAAAGAAGGAATAGGAAATGAGTAAAAATTTAGCACCTAAAAATCATGTGTTCTACAGAAATCAAAATTGGCATTATCCTAAAATCGAAAGAGGTCAAGGTGTTTATCTTTATGGTGAAGATGGAACGCGCTATCTAGATGCGTGTTCTGGTTCAGCAGTAGCGAACATTGGTCATGGTAACAAAGAAGTAGCTCAATATGCCAAAGAGCAAATGGAAAAGGTTGCATTCACGCACTTATCAAGATGGACAGTTGATTCTATTGAAATGTGTGCAGAAAAAATTTGCCAGTGGGCACCGGGAGATTTAAATCATGTCTATTTCGTCTCTGGGGGATCTGAAGCAACAGAAACGGCGTTAAAATTAGCGAGACAATACTTCATCGAAAGAGATGGACAGTCTTCTAAATGGAAAGTCATTTCAAAGTGGAACTCTTTCCATGGTAATACAATGGGATCTCTAGGGATGACTGGTATTACTGGCCGTAAAAAGATTTATGATCCGATTTTACCTCAATTTCCAAAGATTCCTCAGTTTTATCATTATAGAAATCAGTGGGACTGTACAACACTGGAAGAAACAAGTCGAAAAGCTGCTGAAGCTTTAGAAACTGAAATTCTGCGTCAAGGGCCTGAAACAGTTATGGCGTTCATTAGTGAACCTGTAGTTGGCTCTGCTGCACCTGGTGTACACCCACATAAAATTTACTTTGAAATGGTTCGTGACATTTGTGATCGTTATGACATCCTTTGGATTGATGACGAAGTCATGGCTGGTTTTGGACGTACAGGAAAGAAAATGGCCATAGAGCACTACGGTGACTTGGTACCGGATATGATCTGTGCGGCTAAAGGCATGAGCTGTGGTTACACACCTTTTGGAACGGCCATTGTAAGTGATAAGATTTTCAACACGATTATGGTAGAGGGAAGTGGCAGCTTCCACCATGGTCATACCTATGCAGGAAATCCACTGTCGGCAGCAATTGCGTGGAAAGTTCTGGAGATTGTTGAGCGTGAAAATTATGTAGATAATGCTGCAGCAATGGGAGATTATCTCATGGAAAAACTACAGTCGCTTCGCAAGTATCCTCTAATCGGCGAGATTCGCGGAAAAGGTCTAATGATCGGCATCGAATTTGTTAAAGATCAACTAACAAAAGAGCCGTTTGACCGTTCTCTACAAGTTTCAGGGCTTATTACGAAATTCTGTTTGGCAAGAGGGATTGTTCCGTATCCTGGCACAGGTAGTGCGGATGGTGTACGTGGAGATCATATGCTACTTGCACCACCGCTTAACATTACAAAAGAAGAAGTTGATGAATTATTCACTGCCTTTGAAGGGGCAATTGAAGAAGCATCAAATGAATTATTTAAATAGAAAGAGGAGACTGTCATGGAAAAACTCATAATAACGATCGCTCCGACAGGAAATGTACCCACAAGGGATTTAACACCTCATGCGGTGTTGACAAATGAAGAAATTGTAGCGGATCTAGTGAAGTGTCAAGAGCTTGGCGCAAGTGTTGCACATGTCCATGTGCGAGATGAGAATTTATTACCGACAAGTGAACGTGCACGTTATGAAGATTTGCTACTGAAAATGGACGCGGCAGGACTTGATCTTGTACGCCAAGTATCAACTGGTGCTCGTGGTGGCGAAAACACTGTTGAATGGCGTGGTCAGATGCTAGATATACCACAAGCTGAAATGGCAAGTTTATCAACTGGCTCTTCAAATTTTCCAACGAGCCCCAATATCAATTCGCCGGTATTAATAAAAGAACTAGCGATGAAGATGAGAGATAACAACCTTAAACCTGAAGTTGAGGTATTTGACGTATCGATGATTGCACAGGCTGTACACCTTCAGAAAAAAGGGGTTATTCCAGAAGGTCCAATCCAATTTAATTTTGTGTTGAATGTTCCGGGTTCTTTACCTGCAACGCCAAAGAACCTTATGTTCTTGGTAGACAGTTTACCAGAAGGTGCGACTTGGACAGTTTCAGGTATTGGAAAATCACAAATTCAGATGATCACAATGGCAATAGCAATGGGTGGTCACGTTAGAACTGGGTTAGAAGACGTTATCGTCTATGACTATAAAACAGGTGAGAAAGCGACGAACGCACAATTAATTGAGCGTGTGGTCAACATCGCAAAAGCAGTTGGACGTGAAATTGCCACACCTGAAGAAGCAAGAGAAATATTGGGCATAGCAACAAAGAAATAACACTCTCATAAAATCTTCTTTCACTCCCCATAATTTGAAAGAAGGCATGTAACAAAACTATACCTAATAGTATGAATCTGATAAAGAACCTGAGAAGGTTCTTTATTAGGTTGTAGGAAAAATAAATAGGATTGCTAGTATGTTAATGAATAACTGGAGGTACTCAAATGAAAGGCTTTAACAAATCTTCACTTAAAACGTATTTTTCATTAATAATGATTGTAATAGTTGTTGTAACCATCTTAATATCAAATATCGCTGGTACAATAATACTGTCAAAAAATTATGAAGAAGAGATTCAGAAAAATCATGAACAGTTAGGAACATCAATCATGATGGGTGTTAAAGAATTTATTAGTAAAAGTTACAGCATAACAGAACAAGTTGTTGATACTGTTCAAGAGGCACCATCAAATGGTGCGAATCAACAGAGACTGTTGGCTGAAACTGTTGAGCGAAATCCTTACTTCGCTTTATTTTTTATGCAAGGCGTCGATGGGATGCAAACTGCTCGTTCATCAGGAACACTGGGTGATAGATCTGAACGCTGGTGGTTTAAGAAAATTCTATCTGATGAGAAGCCCTTTGTCAGTAAATCATATTACTCGATGACCGGTAACGAGGCGGTTACGTCAGCATTTATACCGATGTACGATGATGCGAACAACTTAAATGGCATTATGGGTGCTGATATTAGACTGAACGTCTTACAACAAATAGTTGATGAATTCAGTACAGATACAAAATACGCCTATATTATAGATGGAGAAGGTGCTCTTATTGCTCATCCTGAAGCGGAAAAAGTAGCTGAATTATCAAATTACATAACATTGGAAAGAAATGTATTGGCTAAAAATAATGACGGTAGTGTGAAAATTGACACAGAGGGTAATCCAATTAGGGAGACAGAGAATTTTACAGTTTCAGAAAAGTTATCAGAAATAACGCAACTGGTTTTAGATGGAAATAAAGGCTTTGTAGAGTATGAAAATGTTAATGGTGAATTGGTTTATAGTTATTATACGCCGATAGAACTTCCTGGCTTCTCGAATAATTGGGGCGTCATAACGGTGGAAAATAACGAGGATGCATTAGCATTTACTAAAGGCATTCAATACTTTAACACGATACTTTCGATTGTGTTGATACTTGTAGTGGTTGTTTTATCGAATGTCCTTGTGAGCCGTATTACAAAGCCGATTGAAGCACTGGTTGGGGTGATAAAAAAAATCAGTCATTACGATTTACGCGAAAATATTCCTGATAAGTTACAGGGTAGAAAAGATGAGGTCGGTGTAATGGCTCGAGAAGTACAACTGATTGAAGTTAACATGCGGGATTTATTGGGCAATGTCAAGAAGTCGGCTGATCAGGTCGTTGTGCTGTCAGACAAATTGGCTGATACAGCAAAGCTATCAACAACGACAGCAGAAGAAGTTGCGGAAGTGGTGAATCAAATAGCTGAAGGTGCCACAGAACAAGCTCAGAATACCATGGATGGAACAGAAAAACTCATAGAACTAGGCCGTATCATTCATGAGTCTACAGAACAGACAACTGCCCTTGAACAGACTTCAGATGCTGTTGACGTTAATGTTAATGAAGGATTAAAAGTGGTTGAGCTACTTATGCAAAAGACAAATGACACAAGTGCATCGACAGAAGTCGTTCATGACAGTATTCTTAAAACCAGTGAAAGTGCCAATAAAATTGCTGATGCGAGTAGCATGATTGCTTCGATTGCTGAACAGACAAATTTACTTGCCTTAAATGCAGCAATTGAAGCCGCACGGGCAGGTGAACATGGCAAGGGATTCTCGGTGGTTGCAGTGGAAATAAAGAAGTTGGCTGAACAATCAACTGAATCAACGAAAGTGATTGACGAAATCGTTCAGATACTTAAAACGGATGCTGAGATGGCAGTCATCAAGATGAGTGAAGCGAACCGTATTATTTTGGATCAGCGAGACAGTGTGGAATTGACAGAGAAAAAATACCGAGAAATCTCATCGTCGATGAATGAATCCTCTAATGCCCTTAAGGTCCTTAAAATAAGTGCAAAGGAAATGGAGAACAAAAAGGATACCGTTCAAGAGTCGTTACAAAGTCTATCGGCTGTTGCTGAGGAAAATGCTGCATCAACAGAAGAGGCCTCTGCAGCAATGGAAGGACAGACGAACTCTATTGATGAAATGTTCAAAGCAAGTGATGAGTTGCTTGGGACTGTTAAGGAACTCCAGAATATGGTTGGTAAGTTTAATATTTAGTAAATCGTGTGTAACTAAATAAGCTATTTACAATAGGGTATAAATCCTGTAAATAGCTTATTTATTAAAAACGTTTGTCTAGTATATCCATTGAGAGTTCACTGAGTACATCCATATTTAGCACATATCCTTGTTGTGTTTTTTTTATGATATCATCATTTAAAAATAATTTAATTGTGTGTAGAAGGTGCCTGTAACTGACATTCAAATACTCCGCTGTCTCGGTGTGTTTTTCGGTATAGAGACCATTGTGTTCAGACATCAACATATAAGCGGCCAATCTATTTTTAAGTTCGTAATTCTGAAATTTCATTTGAAACCATGTTCTCTCTAGCAGTTTTTCTCCGATATATTGATTGAGTTTCAGCAAGAATTCACAATCTTTTAGGAGTATTTTTTTTGCCATTGTAATGGGAACTGCTAGACAAGTACAGCTGCTAACGGCTTGTATGTCTTTTGGTTGATCGTCGACCTCAATTAACGATAATTCTCCAATTAATTCCATAGGCGTTAGAAACCTTACAATAGAACGTTTGCCATTCTCGTGGACCATGGTGACCTTTGCTTTTCCTTCTATAATCAGGTACAGATGATCCAGTGGTTGATCAAACTGTACAATGTTTTCTGTCTCGTTGAAGTGTACAATGCGTATTTCCTTCTCGAGACCTTTAAAGATGTATTTTGAAAAATTTATTCGATCCTCATATTGCTCTTCTACTTCATCTAACAAATATTTATTCATTTTGCCTCCTATGTGAGATATCTCATATTCTTATAGACAGTTATGGGGTATAGTACTTATGTACAAAGGTAAAACCTATGTTTTAGAAAGAAGGATAAAATGGAAAATGTATTAAAAGTAGTGAAAACCTACTTGCTTTATATTACATCTGCTTTTGGCGCAAGCCTTGCTATAAAAGCAAATGTAGGTGTCAGTAGTTTTAACTCGATGAATGTAGCGATTTCTAATGCCGCCGAAGTAAAAATAGGAACGATCACAATAGTGATCAACCTGTTGTTTTTATTAATCTATATGAAATTGACTGCGATGAAAAAGAAGAAAACGTATATCATACAGTTTTTAACAATCGTTATGTTTGGTGCAGTAATAAATATGTTTACTTACAATCTGCTGGCTGCGTTAAATACAACGGATTACGGAGTAAGGTTAGCGTTGATTTCTATAGGCACAATAATCAGTGGTCTCTCTATTGGATTGATTGTTCATTATGATGTCATTACTTTACCTGTGGAAGGGTGCTGTTTGGAACTGTCGAAAGTTTCAACCTACTCCTTTAGCCGATACCGTTATTTTGTGGACTTGTTCTCTGTGGTTATTTCGATGCTCATTTCGATCAGTTTCAGATTACCGCTCTTTGTGAGAGAAGGGACCATCATCAGTATGTTGCTGTTGACCGCCTCTATGACGCTCATTCAAAGTAGGGTGAAACAAAAACCAAAAACGTTAAAAACAATATAATGCAAAATACCATAAAAAGCCACATATCATATGTATCGGGTAGGATACGCATGATGTGTGGCGTTTTTTTTATGATAAGAAATGGGTATGTTACAGCTTAAAATCGTCTGCTGCTTTAAACATCATTTTCAAGTTTGGAATCGGTACTTGGTTAACAGATCCACCTGCTGCTAAAACACATCTATTGTTACCAGCAAAAGATTCTAATATTTTTGTGCAGTTGTCGTATGTTTCCTCAGGTGTCCATCTTGCTAATTCAAGTGGACTCAAACCACCAAGCAATGTAACTTTACTATTTGTCAAATCAAGAGCGTCCTGGGGTGCAATTTCAGGTAGGTATTGCCATGCTAGGAAGCCTGCGTCTGCAATTGCGGGTGCAACGTGTCTTGCTGTTGAGTCGTTGTGTAACCAAGGTTGCATGTCTGGGAATGCCGCAAACATTCTTTCATAATAAGGCAGAATAAATTCTCTATAAGCCGGTTCGCTAAGGAAAGCCGATAAATCATCCGCAATTAATACATGATGTAGTGTACCTAGAATTTTCTTTTGCTCAGCCATAAAACGAATACAAGTTTCAGTACATACATCCAAAATTTTATGCACCATTTCTGGTTCAGCGATTGTGTCTGCACAGAAGTCGCTGATGCCCCTAAGGTTTGCACCTATTGTGAAGGGACCCATAATTGGATGAGGGTTAATTCTGTAACCCTCTGGGCAATTGTCTACCATGTATTGTAGAGACTCCAATGCTTTTCGCATATAGTTGTCACCCCATGGATTAGCTGGTTCCAAGAAGTCAAGGTCATCAACATCATCAGCATCCTCGATATCGGGATTAGGATGTACTGAAATAAAGCCGTTATCATCAAACATAACAAGACCACCAAGACCACTAGCCTCCGCTACTGAACCCATATCTGGTAGTGGATTACCAATACCATCAATTTTTTCTAATGCTTCGATTTGACACTTAAGTGTTACCTCTGGCTTGTGGAAATAGTCATCCAAGTTCACACCAGTAACCGCTTGAAAGAAAGGAAAAGTATAGAAGTTAAATACTGCATGTCCATCTGACTTTTCACCTGCAATACTCTCTTTCAAACGTCTAAAATTACGTTCTCTTAAAGTTGACATCGTTATCATCCTCACAATAAATATTCTAAATTTTATAATTATTCTATCATGTCGGGCAAACGTTTGCTATAATGAATATGTGCTTGTGTGCAGGAATATTGCTTTTGGATTGCAATGGTGTTTATCTTGTATTATGCTTGTAGCAATGGTTTTGGAAATTAAGGATTGAAATGTTGCTTTACTGTTTCTATATCCTGCTTTATACTATCATAAAACGAGTAAGGGAGATGACGTGCAATATGACGATTGTCCAAGAAGAGATAATTAAGAGAATTGACCGCTTGGCTCAATCCTTTGGTGCGGATCATACGGCGCTAATAGATACGAGCGACATTCGATTTGATGAAATGTTTAGAAGGATTTGTGAAGGGAAAACTTGTGGTGCTTATGGAACGAATTGGATGTGTCCGCCTTATGTTGGGGATATTCGTGAGTTAATTAATATTGCCCAGTCCTATGATAAGGCTCTTGTATTCCAAACAATCACAACTATTGAGGATTCATTTGACGTTGAAGGCATGTATGGTGCTGGGAAGCGTAATAATAATCTAGCAAGAAAATTGAAGAAGAATGCCATCCTGCAAGGATTGGGAGATGTGTTGGTGTTGGGTAGTGGCGCTTGCGGTTTCTGCGAAGAGTGCGCATTAAAAAAAGGACATCAATGTCCCTATGAAGGTTCTTCTATAGCCTCGATTGAAGCATATGGCATCGATGCGTCCAGTCTTGCGTCGGCAGGAAAATTGAATTATATTAATGGTCAAAATACAGTGACTTATTATGGTGTTGTTCTATTTAGAGAAATTAGAAAGTAGGGGGAGTATGAGTGTAGAAGCTATGGCTAAAATATATTCTCATAGCGTGTCAACGTTTGCAAAAGAGAATTTGTTTTATGTGGAATTAGCCGGAGAATATAACAAAAAGCAAGATTATCGCGTTGAACGTGATTATTATGACAGTTTGTTGATTATGTACATAGAAGATGGTGTGTTAACGGTTGAAGTGGATGGTAAAGCTACTGAAGTTGTGGCGGGAGAGTGTGTTTTTATTGATTGTCGTCACCCTCATTGTTATCATTCATCAATGCCGATTACGTTTAAATGGGCGCATTTACAAGGGAGTTCGGTTCATGCCTACAGTGAATTGTTGTCAAATCGGTTTGGTAGTCCGGCGGTTATTCACGCATCGGCGATTATTACTCAAGAGTTTAAAATACTGATGGGACGCTTACGTGGTGAAAGTTCATTTGAACACTCGATGTCTGTTACGGTGCATAGGTTACTAGCAACGATTTCAGAGCGTATATCAGCACAAACAAAGTCTACAGAACAGGCACTAGTAACAGCAGAAGCATATTTAAGGCAAAATTATAACTTACAGATATCTATTACCGATGTGGCCAGTCAGGTGGAGATGAGTGTTTATCATTTTACACGGCAATTCCATAAGCAATTTGGTATTTCACCTTATGAATACTTGATCATGCAGCGAATCAGTAATGCCAAAAGGTTACTTTTGAATTCGGGGATGAATACAAAACAAATCTCGGAAGCCTGTGGGTATAATAATTCTTCCACATTCATTGCGGCTTTTAAAACCCGGGTAGGATCGACACCATCGCAGTTTAGAACCAATGTCATCGAGAATATAGGAATATAGAATGTTACAAAAAAAGAGACGTTTGATAACGTCTCTTTTTTTGTCTGAAATTTATTTTGTTAATACAAACTGGCCTTTGTATTGATCGAATCCTCTTTTTAGGGATTTTCTGATAGGTAATCCTTCGCCGGAAAGAACTACAAGGGTACCGACATTCGTTTCTTTGCTGTCGTCGTATGGATCGATGTTTAACATCGGGCCAACGCAGTTGACGAGATGAATCTGATTCTCAACCTCTACGAATCCTTTTACCCTATAGGAGTCTTCCAATATAATTTTAAGGAAATATTGGAGTTGTGCCAGGCTAGTTGTCGGTTCGACTTTTATGAGAAATCTCTGCAAAGAGATATCTGGTGCATGAACAGCATATTCCTCTACGTCATCAATCGTAATGCTTGTGTCTAATCCGTCAATCCACTCCATATCGAAATCTCCAAATGTCGTTCTGTATATAGGCATTTCGGGTTTATGAGTCCTTATCACACGTTCGACTTCTATAAGTTTGTCGTTTGTTGTTTTATCGGTTTTATTAAGGAGTACGATGTCGCTGGCTGCAATTTGCTTTTTTGTGCATTTTGCTGTGTTGTAAACTTTTTCGAAACGCATGGCATCTACCATACAAATCGCACCGCCATAATCGATTCGATCTTTGAATTTAGGTGCTTCGATGATTGAACGAATAGCTGTAGGGTCGGCAAGGCCAGATGCTTCCACCACAATACAATCTGGTTCATTCGAAATAGCATGCAACATGGCGTCTTCAAAATCATTTATCTTACAAGTGCAGAAAATGGAACCGTTGTTGATTTGCATTAAAGTTGTGTTCAGAGTTTCCAATAATGGTCCATCTACACTTTCTTTACCATATTCGTTGACAATGATATGCATGCGCATCGGCGCAAGTGAAGGGATGAACTTTTTTAGGAATGTTGTTTTACCTGCTCCTAAGAAACCAGTAACTAAAAAAAACTTTGGCATAAAACCTCCTATTATAGAGCAAGATTCATGTATAATGGACAACTATTATTTATGAAACATCAAATCTTGCTGTTTTGTTAAAAATATTATATCAGATAAATACATGCTTTGAGCGGTGTTTTCAAAGTTTTTAGAAAATAAAATTTATTTAGTGACAATTAGCAAGATGTATAGTATAGTGTAATTTAAGTAAAGGGTGTGTGAAAATGATAACAGTTACATTTGTCGAAAATGACACAGTGAGAAGAGCAACTATTGAACACCCGATGAAACTGTCACGGCTTTTGAAACACGAACATGTTCATTTGGACCTTCCCTGTGGTGGGAATAAAACATGTGGAAAATGTAAAGTTCGGGTTACGGGTCACTTATCACTGATGTCAGATATTGAAGAAAAGTTTCTAACGAAAGAGGAACTTGCGTCAGACTATCGTCTAGCATGTCATACGGATGTTTTAGGAGATGTAACGGTTTATCCGTCTAATGACGAATCGGATATTTTATCGACTGTAACATTAAATAGAGCGTTTGTACCATCAGAAGGTTATGGATTAGCCATCGATATTGGAACCACAACTGTGGCGATGCAATTATATGACTTGTCATCGGGGCAGTTATTGGAAGAATCACTAAGAGCGAATGTCCAAGGTGCTTATGGGGCGGATGTCATTTCGCGCATACACTATGCAATGGATAATGGTCATACTGTTTTACAGAATTCCATTCAAGAGCAGCTGATAGAGATGGCTGCAGAGTGTAAGGATCAAGCAAAGGTGACAAACATACATAAGGTTGTTATTGCAGGTCATACAGTAATGCTTCACTTCTATGAAGGATTGGATACCAGTGGTATAGCAGTGGCGCCGTTTACGCCTTTTTCTTTTTTTGGGAAGGAAAGCGTTTTCAAACTATGTGACAACAAGCCATATTTACCAAGTTGTATGAGTGCTTATGTAGGTGCTGATATCACTTGTTCGGTATTGGCGGCAGATATGATTCGTCATTCTGATCGAATAGAGTTGTTGGTTGATTTGGGTACGAATGGTGAGTTGGTGGTAAATCATTATGGAAGATTGTATTGTGCATCGACAGCTGCAGGACCAGCATTTGAAGGTGCGAACCTAACTCACGGTATGCGAGGGGGTAAAGGGGCAATCTCAAAATTAACAGTTGTTGATGCGTCGCTTCAAGTAGAAACTATTGGTGGTGTAGCGACTGGTATATGTGGATCAGGTGTACTTGATGCAGTCAGCGTTATGTTGACTGAGAAAATTATAGATGAAACAGGTCGAATAGATGAGAACTATAAAGGCTATGGTCAGATTATTGATTATGATGGAGATGTTGCTTGGCGGATTCCTGGTACATCAGTAGTCATTACACAAAAGGATATTCGACAAGTGCAATTAGCTAAATCAGCGATCTGTGCAGGGATTCAAACTTTGATTGAAGAAGTGGGGATTACTGTTGAGGATATAGAATCATTTTATGTGGCAGGGGGTTTTGGCTACCATATGAACAAATTTAGTGCTTCCAACATTGGATTGTTCCCAAAAGGGTTAGAGGAACAGACACAAATTATTGGAAATGGCGCTTTGTCAGGTGCGATAGCATTGTTACTCGACAAAGAGGCTAAGATAGATGAAAGAGCCATCATCGAGAGTGCTAAGGAAATTGTTTTGTCAGGTAACAAAAGTTTTTCGGACTACTACATAGATGGGATGTTGTTTGAACCATTGGGTGATTAAAATGGTTTAAATAAATGAAAAAGTGTGTGTGAAAATGAGGAGGAAACTAGGATGCAAGAAATGTTACAAGAAATCAGTACGTTATTACAAGCTGGGAAAGCAGGAAAATGTAAAAAAGCGGTTCAAGCTGCAGTAGATGCAGGTGTTCCGGCACAAACAATTTTGGATAATGCACTTTTAGCAGGTATGGACATTGTTGGTACAAAGTTTAAAGCGAATGAAGTATTTGTACCAGAAGTATTGGTTGCTGCTAGATGTATGAATAAAGGACTAGAAATATTGGAACCCCTTTTAATGGAAAGTGGTGTGGAAGCTGTTGGTACAGTTATTTTGGGTACTGTTAAAGGTGATTTACATGATATTGGTAAGAACTTAGTTGGGATTATGATGAAGGGCAAAGGACTTACAGTAGTAGATATCGGTGTAGACGTACCAGCTGAGAAGTTTGTTGAAGCGGCAAAAGAGCATAATGCCAAGATTATTGCATGTTCTGCGCTTTTAACAACAACAATGGGTGAAATGCAAGGTGTTGTTGATGCGGTTAAGGCATCGGACATTGCTGATCAGGTGAAGGTTATGATTGGTGGTGCGCCGATAACGCCTGAATTTGCCGATAAAATTGGTGCTGACAAGTATACCGTAGATGGTGCAGAAGCTGCGACAGTTGCGTTTGAAATGTGTGGCCAATAATTAGAGGTTAGTTTCTGATTGTCCTGTGGTCAGTCGGATTCATCGAACAAGCATTATGTTTGTTCAATATATAAGTTTCAACAATAAAACATGAAAAGAAGGGAAGATTGACATGCTACCAAAAGAACGAATTTTCAACGTTTTACGTAACAAACCAGTCGATAGAGTACCATGGGTACCGTTTGCTGGTATTCATTCAGGTCTATTAAAGGGCTACAGTGCTGAGGAAATTTTAAAAGATGGCGACAAATTATTTGAGTCGTTAATGGAAGTACATGGATTGTACAAACCAGATGGACAACCAGTTGTTTTTGATTTACAAATCGAAGCAGAATGTTTAGGCTGTGAATTACAGTGGGAAGAATTCAGCCCGCCATCAGTAAAATCGCATCCACTTGATGGTGATGAAGAAGAACCACCAGTTGTACCATGTGATTGTACAATTCCTACTAAGGAAAGTGGTCGTTACCCAATGATATTAGATGTCATGAGACGTATGAAAGCTGAAGTTGGGAATACAACTGCTTTATATGGTCTTGTAACTGGGCCATTTACATTGGCTTCTCACTTAAGAGGCAACAATATCTTTACGGATATGTTTGATTTTGATGAAGAAGTAGAAGCTTTATTGGCCTATTGTGCAAAAGTAACGTGTGCTTCTGCTGAATATATGATTGAAGCAGGTATGGATGTTATTGCTGTTGTAGATCCGCTTATTTCGCAAATCTCTTCAAGTCACTTTGAAGAATTTATGTCAAAACCATTTTCGGATGTATTTAATCATATTCGTTTAAAAGGTGGCTTATCATCTTTCTTCGTATGTGGTGATGCAACGAGAAACTTGGATGTTATGTGTCAAACAAAGCCAGACAGTTTCTCCATTGATGAAAATGTAGACTTAATGGCTGCATTGGAAATTGGTAGAAAGCACGGTGTTGTAGTTGGTGGTAATATTCCGTTGACAACAGTGATGTTAAATGGAAATCAAATGGATAACATGAAGTTTGTTGTTGACTTACTAGATGGTATGGAAGACAAGTCGGGTTTTATCCTATCGCCTGGTTGTGATATGCCGTATCATACACCAATCGATAACGGTATAGGTGTTGCCCAAGCAGTCTTGGATACAGCTAGTGTCAGAGATATGGTCAAGGATTACAAACCGGAAGAAATAGATACTTCAGGCGTCGTAATTCCGGAATATGATAAGCTGGAAAAACCATTAATCGAGTTATTCACATTAGATCCATTGCAATGTGCTGCATGTACTTACATGTTAACGGCTACGGAAGATCAAGTGAAAGAATTTGATGGTAAAGTAGACATGATTGAATATAGATTTACCGAAAAAGAAAACATCGCACGTTGTGTGAAAATGGGTGTGTCAAACCTACCATGTATTTATATTAATGGTGAGTTAGCATATTCCTCGATTATTCCATCAAGATCGGAATTTACAAATAAGATTGAAGAATATTTATAAGAAATTAGGGCCGCTTGAGAAATCGAGTGGCCTTCTTCATAGCTGCTTAAGTAGCAAGTTGCTTATTAATTAATAGTGGGGGAAATATGAAAGATAGGTTTAATTACGTAGTGGATAAAGCAAGGGAAGGGCTCGGTTTGTCTGAAGAAGAAGCACTATTTCTTTTGAAAAATGTTGCTTTGGAGTCTGAGGAGTTTAAGATATTAATTGATGCAGCTGATGCAGTCAGTAAGAAAGGTTTTAATAATTTTGGTGAAATACATGGTCAAGTTGGCATTAATAATGGACCGTGTTCAAAGAATTGCAAGTTTTGTTTCTTTGCAGAAGTGAATCATGATGGCAGTTCGACTTACCAATTAACTGATAAAGAGATTATTGATCAAACTCAAGTGTTGAAGGATATGGGTGTTGGTTCTATATCTTTGATGAGTACTGCGGATATGAAGTTTGAGGAATATTTGCGAATCGGACAATTGGTCAGAACAGAAGTGGAGGATGCATTGCTCTTTGGTAATTGGGGTGACTTGGAGTTAAAAGAAGCTGTTGCACTAAAAGAGGCTGGTTTTACTTTTTACTATCACGCTTTGCGTTTGAGAGAAGGTATAGATACAGAAATAACTAGACGTAAACGCATTGAAACAATGAAAAATGTTACAAAAGTCGGAATGTTGTTGGGATCTTGCTTAGAGCCAATAGGACCAGAGCATACGTATGAGGAAATTGTTGACACACTTGGTGTGATGAAGGATCTCGATGTTCGATTTATGGCTACGATGAAAAGAATTGCGACTCCTAATAGCTGCTATACTCAGGTTGGTGAAATTAGCAATGAGGAGTTTGCAAAATTGACAGCTGTCACTCGTCTTTATTTTGGAAAGCAATTGCTGACAATGGCAGCACATGAACCGACTGAATTATGTCTTTGTGCAGGGGCTAATTTCTTGATTACGGAAGTTGGTACAAATCCAAGGGATGACAAGGAACAAACGGAACTTGGTAGAGGATTGTCCTATAAACAATGTGAGGCGATGTTGAATGCTGCTGGATATCAGAATTATAAAGGGGACTTTCTAACTCGTTATAATGAGATGCAGTAAAAGAAGAATTTTCAGAATATTTAATTGACAAACTTAAATGAGTTTGTTACTATAATGTCAATGATTGCGTTATCATGACCCACGTCATCTGAAAACGTATTCACACACAGGGCGTTACAATACGCCATAACTTATGATAGTGAAGTCGTAAATAAGGCTATATCTCAACATTAAATATTATGAAGAATATTGAAACCGCGAATACAATAAAAACCCATCGTGCGAGGATGGGTTCTTCTAGATGCTTAATGATTGCGCTATCATAAGTTGTTTTTCACAGGAGGACATAATGAGTAGAAAGCCATTAAATTTACAACAGCACGAAATTAGTGATCGTGCAAAAAAAATAAATAAATCCATATTTGTTGATATTCATAATCATATGATGTTTGAATATGCGATTCGTGAAGCTTTGGGAGAAAAGGATATTTTTAATACCCATTATGAACCTATTCTAAAAAATGGTGGGATAAATGTTATTGCAACAAGCGTTGGTGCTAATTCTCCTTGTTTAAGTAACTTGACAGACGATTTGGTATTCGGATGCTTTGAGCAAATCGATATGCTCAATAGAATGGAAAAAAGCACAGATAAAATGATGCTTTGTTATAACACATCGGATATCTTAAAGGCGTATGAACAGAATAAAGTTGGTGTGCTTATGGCATTTGAGGGCGCCAGAGTTTTAGAAGGTAGACATGGTGAAGAGAGTCTTGTCATGCTACGGATACTACATCAATTAGGATTGAGAGTTAACTGTATTGCTGGTGCTGCACGTACTGCATTTGCAGATGGTATGGGTGAAGCAGTGGCTGATGCAGGGTTGACAACATTTGGGATCAAGTTGATTCAGGAAATGAACAAAATTGGTATGTTAGCTGATTTAACACATTTAAATGACAGAAGCTTCTTTGATATTATTGAAGTTTCAACAAAACCAGTAATTGTTTCTCATATAGGAACACAGAAAGTATGCCCCAACGCAAACAACCTTAGTGATGAACGTATAAAGGCCATTGGTAGAAACGGTGGTGTCATTGGCATGGAAATGGTTAAAACGGAAATCAAACATAAGGCTGAGGAAACAGGAGAAATTGTGACCTTTGATGATGTTATTGACCATATTGATCACATCAGCGCTCTTATTGGTTCTGAACATGTTTGTATAGGGCTGGATTTTGATAACTTCGAACTTGTTCATAATGTGCATAGGGCGATGTCGCCTTTCCCTGGATCTATTGAAGGTTTCTACACAGGTATACCAAAAGGGGATCATATGTTGGATGAACCCAATAATCTATCTCAAACTTACTTGATTGCTGAGTATCTTGTCCGCAGAGGGTATTCTGATAGTGAGATTGAGGGGATATTAGGTGGCAATATTATGCGTGTGTTGAAAGAGACCATTGGGTAATTGGGAGGATGTAAAATGACAGATAAAAAGTATATTCTAGCTGATGGTTGCCAGGAAATATTAGACGAATATGTATATGAATTTATAAAAAACGAGGAAGATGCTCTTGGTGGTAAAATTCACATCTTCGATGAAATCTATAAACCGATTTTAAATAAACAAGGTGTTCAATTCATCAATATGTCAGTAGGTGGCGAGCGCGTGGCACAAGTGCTATACAGTGCTACTGACAAATTTAGATTTTGGGATGCACATAAGAAACTGGATGTACTGAATTCAGAATTAGAAGCAGGATGTAAGTCGTTTTTGCTTTGTAAAACGGCTGATGATATCGATAGAGCCATCGAAGAAAATAAATTTGCTATTGTTGCAACATTGTCAGGTGGTAAACCGCTTGAAGGAAAACCTAACCTGAACTTATTATCGAGTTTACGTTCTCTTTATCGAATGGGTCTTAGGGGATTGCAACTAACGGGTAATACGCGTAATCGATTGGCTGATGGAGTGGCGCAGGAAAGAACATTTGGTAAATTGACAGGATTTGGACGTCAAGTAGTAAAAGAAGCCGATCGGTTGGGAATGCTATTAGATACAGCTCAATTATCGGATCATGGTTTCTTTGATTTAGTGGAATTGACAAATAATCCAGTGATTGATTCACATAGTTGTGCTAAAGCAGTATATGATCATCCGCAGAATTTAAACGATGAACGCATCAAAAAAATAGCTGAAACGGGTGGCGTCGTGGCATTAAGTTTCTGGGCGAGCTTGGTAGCAGGCGATAAAGAGATGCCAACAACTGAGGATTTGATGAATCACGTGGATCACATTGTAAAACTAGTTGGTGTGGACCATGTTGCTTTGGGACCGAATTATAGTGCCTATGATACACCTGTAGATAGAGAGGCAGTAAGGGGACTAGGTAATTTAGGACCGGATTATTGCAAAATGGATAGATTAACACCACTGATGAGCGAGAAATACCCTGGTTGGATTGATGGGCTTTGGTATGGAACAAGAAAAAGTGATTTTATAGAAGGAGCAAATACTCATGAAACATACTCTCTAGTGATTGAGGCACTTGAGAAGCGAGGATATGATCAGGAAGCATGTCGTAAAATACTTGGAGAGAATATGATCCGAGTGTACAAAGCGGTACTCAAATAATAGGACCATGGATAAATAATTATTCGGAGGTGAAACGTAAGTGTGTGTGTAAATGGTTTTATATTTTTAAATACTTTGGGTAATATACTAAATAGGGGGTAGAAAGGTGCAAACTTTAGATTTAATTATAGTAGTAATTTATATGATAGGCATTATGTATTTGGGTTATGCGTTGGGTAAGTCCAATGAAAATGAAGAAGATTATTTCGTAGCAGGTAGATCTTTACCTTGGTATGCTATTGGTTTATCAGTTGGGGTAACGATGATCAGTGCCAATTCATTTATTGGTGGCCCGGGTTGGGGGTATTACGATGGTATTTTAGCGGCAATGGTAAATATCACGGTACCACTCTCAATCTTATTCATTACATATACTGTGTTACCAGTACTGTATAATGCAAAAGTAACAACTGTTTACGAGTATGTCAACGTGAGACTAGGTGGTAAATCTAGAATGTTGAATGTTATTATTTGGTTATGTCAATCGATGATCTTCATGGGTGGATTCGTTTATACACCGTCACTAGTGTTAAGTCAATTGACACCTATTTCTTTTGAAATGTGGGTTCCTTTAATTGTCATCTTCGCAATTATCTATACTGCAATGGGGGGGATCAAAGCTGTTGTATGGACTGATGCTATCCAAGCGCTTGTATTATTTCTTGGATTAGTATTTGCGATATTCTATGCTTCCTCATCTACACCAATGACGTTTGGAGAAATGATGGGCATAGCGAAAGAATCAGGAAAGTTGTTATCATTTGATATGACATTTAACAAAGATTCGTTAAATGTTTGGTGTGTCCTTATAGGTGGTTTTGCAATGTGGATCGGTTATTTTGGTTTTGATCAAGGTCAAGTTCAAAGATATTTAACCGCTAAGAACATCACCAACATCAAAAAAGGTGGTATTATGAGCTCGATGGCGATGCAGCTTATTTATTGGGCTTGTATGTTCCTAGGCGTCATCTTATTTATATTTTATCAATCAAATCCAATATCACTGGATTTTGGTAATTCAAATAACGTCATGATAGATTTCTTGGCAAATTATGTACCATCTGGACTTCTTGGAATATTACTTGCAGCAACATTTGCAGCAGCGATGTCATCGGTAGACTCAATCCTAAATTCCTTGACGGCAGTATTTACAAAAGATATTTATGAACCTTATATCAGTAAACAGAAGGATACGCCATTATCAAAAACAATTGTGTTCTCTGTTGTATTTGGTGTATTGATCATAATTTTTGTTTACTTAGGATTAGGAGGTAATACAAAGTCAATTTTAGACACAGTTGCTGGTTTGGTGGCACCTTTTGGGTCGCTATTAACAGGGATTATGATTGCCTGTATATTTATTCCAAGAGTTAATGACAACGGGGCTTTCATTGGTTCGATTATTGCAGCAGTTGCATCTTTTGCGACAGGTAAGATAATGCCTGCACATTGGTTATGGGTATACTTCTATGGAGCACTTTACTGTATCGTCGCAGTGTATGTATGCAGTTTGTTCTTTAAAGATGAAAGTGCAGAGAAGAGACAATACACGGTATTTGGTGCAAAAGAAGCAATGGTTGGTCAGGTGGATGAAGAAGGAACAAGTCTTTCGCCACTTGTTATGGATAAGTATGGTTGGATGATGCTCGGTATCTTTATGGTTCAAGCGATTCTTTTAATCATGGTACAACTATAGAATAAATAGAGTGTTAGTCTAAGGGATGTAGTGTGCTACATCCCTTTTGTTTTTTAAAAATTGTAAAGATATTTTATTTGATTTATAATGAAAGGACGGAATGTAAATTAGTGGAGGTTATCCTTTGTCGAATAATAATGAAATAAAGTATCCAACTTTGAAAGATGTTGCAGAGTTAGCGGGTGTATCCCCTATAACGGTATCAAGAGTTTTTAATGAGAAATGGACCGGACGGGTCAAAGAAGATACAGTACAAAAGGTGTCTGAAGCTGCTCGTAAACTTGGGTATAGTCCAAACCAATTGGCGCGAAGTCTTAATGGTGAAAGAACCAATATCATAGCTGTCGTTACAGGAAAAAAAACGGGTATTTTTTATGATGAGTTATTACATAAGTTAACAACTATGATTCAAAAGGATGGGAAACAAGCTTTGGTGTTTGTCGCGGACCCAACATATGGTATAGAGAAAATTGTGGAACAAGTAAATCAATTTAGGGTAGATGCGATTATTGTAACATCGCCAGCTCTAAAATCTGAAATTATGAATTTTTTCACCAATACCAAACGTCCGATAATTCTTTTTAATCGATATATTGAACAATCAACAGCAAGTGCTGTTTGGAGTGATGGGATTTTAGGGATGAATCGGCTAGCGCGTTATTTGGTTGATAATAATTATAAGAATATTGCATTTCTGACAGGACCACCAGAAGGATCGACTGAGTTGGAACGTGATATGGCATTTATAACAGGATTGACGAACTTGGGGTGTCCGCCGATGAAGGTGCTCAGCGGAGATTATACTTATGAATCTGGTTGTGAAGCGGCACTTGCTTTCTTTAAAGAAGAAACGAAACCGGATGTTATTGTCTGTAGTGGTGATAATATGGCCTTTGGCGTACTAGATACTGTAAAAAACAAACTTGGATTACGTGTTCCACAAGATATTTCAGTAGTGGGGTATGATGATAATCCTGTCGCTAAATTAGCCTCTTATGATTTAACTACAGTGAAGCAACCATTTGATAAAATGGTTGATGCAACGATTGACGTTGTAAACGCTTTATTGGACGAACCTGCGCAACAAAAGTTGCTGTCCTTTGATACTCAGTTGATTATACGTGGCAGCACGCGATAAAAATATTAGACATGCAAAAGGACACCTTCGATGGGTGTCCTTTTAATATTTTATACAGAAAATACTAATTATACGATTGTTTCTAATTTAGTTTAATATAGCGACCGTCTCTCAATCGCTCAAAAACGTTTACATCCATTTGAAGCAGCACATCTACAACATCCATGTAACACCAATTCTCGGCAATCTTGTCACCTTGAATCAAGTAAAGATCTGCATCTCTCATGACTATTTTTTTATTACTTGGTGGCATGCCCAGCCAACTGCCGCCTTTGTGGGTACCCCAAAAGCCTTCCCATTCGATAAGTGCGCCATAGTTACCTTCGGCAAAACATACTCTAAAGAAATCGGGGTAGGTGTTTCTGTCAGGCAGTGCATCTAGGAAGGGTTTTTGATGATATTTTCTAAAGCCTTCCAATCCTCTTGTCGTTCCTATGCCACATGGACCAAACCAAATGAAATTTTCAGTGAAGTAGTCTTCCAATCCCATTTTGCCAAGTCCTGTGTCTTGATAAGACGATAATGCCTTATAGGCCATGTCATGAATGATTTGAAGAGATTTCTTGCTTTCCTCCTCATCTCGTGTATCCATAATCACCCCATCGTTTGATGACGGGCCAGGGATAATGACTTCTGGTGCAAGTGCTGGTACAAAGCTAATGCCTGCTTGTCTGATCAAATCAAGCATATCGATAATGGTGTACGTTTCAATGATTTTATTGTCTTTTAATCTGTTGAACTCGATATAACAAATCCATGTAATGCCTTTGGATGCTGGAATATCGACAAAATCGTTGTCAAAACTGCCAACGTAGTGACCTGAAGAAACAATCCATTCGTTGTTGTTGGCAAAATGATTGTTGCCTGCTAGGTGCATAAATGTATTCTTTTGAAGATCAGGCATTGCGCGCATGTAGGGTTTCCAAAACTTTTCTGCCAATGCTTTTCGACCCTTTAACGTGTTAAATGGTTGTGGTCCATTCCAGACAACATCCTCGTGATAGTACTCCTCGATTAAAGTGTCTATTGTGCCTACTGTTGCATCTTTTACTTTATCGTAAAAATCTTTAACTCTCTGTTTACTTTTTACAAAATTATTTTTCATTCTACAACTCCTCGTAGAATATTAAAACCGCGAATACCTAATTATAGCTTAAAATGACTGAAATTTCAACGAATTGAGTTAAACGAATGTTTAATGATATTAAAAAAACACATATTAGTAAGTAACTGTAAAAAGGGATGGCGGATATTTAATAATGATAAAACTATAAATGAAAAAGTAAAATAAAACCAAATTTTACTTTTGTGCTTTAAACACTCTAATTACACGATTCTGTGAAATTTGTATGAGCTTTTAAATAGTAAGAAAATTTTGATTGATCATTTTTTAGAGAATACCTATAGTGTCTATTTGGCTTGAAATAGCTAAATGACTGGCGGATTGACAATTAATAAACAAATTAAAAACAATGGTTATATAAAAAAGTAAATAAAAGTAAAAAACGTAAATTGATATGACTGCTAAATCCTTATAAAATTTAACTATAATAATTGTATTCGCGATACAGAAAATTATTGAACTCGCCATACTTAGGAGGTAACGACATGTCAGCGACACAAAATAAAGAAACACAAACTAAAATTGAAAAACCAGTAGCAAAGAAAGTAGCAAAGGAACAAATTAAAGATACAGTGATTCACACTGGTGACTATTCAGAAGTAAATTCAGTGGAAAGTTATGATTACAATGATTTTAAAGAGTTGCCAAAAGCAAAGCAAGTGATGAAGAACTTTGAAACTGATTATAAAGATTTTGTTGACTACATCATGCGTATCACACATAGAATTTGGGAACAAAAAGGCATAGGTGTTATTTATGATACGTATCATAATAATGTAACAATGCATTTAAGTTCAACAAATGCTGTTGGTATAGACAAAGTGATTGCAGGGACTTTGCAGACGCTACATGGTTTTCCTGACAGAAAGTTAATTGGACAGAATGTCATTTGGTCAAATCATGGCAAAGATGGCTATATGTCATCTCATAGAATCTTATCGACTGCAACAAATATCAATCAAAGTGAATTTGGACCAGCAACAAACAAGAAGATAAACTTCAGAACAGTTGTTGATTGTGCAGTAGAAAACAATAGAATCTATGAGGAATGGTTAGTGCGAGATAATTTATGGATGGCTAAGCAACTAGGCGTTGATGTAAATGAGTTAGCAAAACGTATGGCAAAAGGTACAGTAACAAATGATGGCACTAATCATACGCAATATGGTTTAGGCTCGAATATGAAGGGTCAATTCTTTCCGGAGAAACACACAGCTAAAGATGATTCGATTGGCGAGTTAGTTAAAGAATTTATTAGTAGAGTTTATCAATATCGTTACTTTAGTGATGTTGTAGAATACTACCATGAAAACGCTGTTGTACATTATATTTGTGATAAGGACTTATTGGGACATACACAGATTCAGGGTATGTTGATTAATTTATATGCATCGTTCCCGAATGCTGAGTTTATTACAGATAGAATCACGGTAAATGGAACGAAAGAAGACAACACGTATGATGTATCAGTAAGATGGCGTATGAATGGTATACATGAAGGTATTGGTATGTTCGGTGATCCATCGTATAAGCCAGTTGAGTTTATGGGGATTACACATTATAGAATAAGAGATAGAAAAATTATAGAAGAGTGGTTCACATTTGATGGACTGGATATTCTAAGACAAACCTATTTAGGTGACGAGGATATAACAACTGAGTAGCAAAAAGCTTCTCCAGTGTGTATTATAGAATCTAATGGGGTTTAATATTTGGGGGTTTAGAAATGATATCAACAATTGATAGTATGATTATCGTAGTTTACATTATCGGTATGTTAGTTGTAGGGTACTTTGTAGGGAGAGACAACGAAACATCTGAAGACTACTTCTTAGCAGGTAGATCAATGCCATGGTTACCGATTGCATTATCTGTAGCGGCAACAATGATTTCGGCAAACAGTTTTATCGGAGCGCCGGGCTGGGCATATGGTTCAGGATTAGCACCATTTATGGTTAACATTACAGTACCTTTAGCAATTTTCTTTGCGTTTACTGTCAGTACACCGGTTTTATATGAACTAAAAGTAACGTCGGTTTATGAGTATATGGAGTATAGATTAGGACCTGTTTCTAGAATTTTAACGGTACTTCAATTCTTTATTAACTCATTGATCCAAGTAAGTTCAATGGTATTTATTCCAGCACTTATTTTACAAACAATCACTGGGTGGGGATTAAATGTAATCGTTCCACTAATTGTAACAGCATCAATCATCTACACGATTCTTGGAGGTATCAAGGCCGTTATTTGGACGGACGTTGTTCAGACTTTTATCGTTTGGGGTGGTATGGCATTAGTTGTATTTATGGCATTATCTAAGCTTGATATGGGTCTTTTTGAAACATTAGGCCATGCCAAAGCTGCAGGTAAACTAGAAGTATTCGACTTTGCTTTCAGTTTAAATAAAACAAACGCATTTTGGGCATCACTTATTGGTGGTACTGTTATGTGGGTTCGATATTTCTCATTTGACCAAGCTCAAATTCAAAGAATTCTTACTGCAAGCTCTATGAAAGGCATCAAGAAGTCTTTCTTATCGTCAGCGTTCATCATGAATATCATGTATTTTGTAACATTGACAATCGGTCTTATTTTATGGGTATTCTATGGTGGTAAAGAGTTTGATTCATCAAATGGTATCATGATTGGTTTCATCTTAGAAGAATTACCAGTGGGTACAGTTGGACTAATTATTGCAGGTGCTTTCGCAGCTGCCATGTCATCGGTGGATTCACTGCTTAACTCGTTGACGACTGTATTTATCAAAGATATTTACGAAAAGTACTTCTATCACGGAGAAGGCGAAGTATCGTTAAGGCTTACGATGACTATTTCTGCAGTGTTCGGTGTTATCATCATCTTCTTTGTAATCGTAGGATTCGGTGGTACTGTTAAGTCTGTTCTTGATATTGTAGGTAAATATATCTCTTACTTCTCAGGTCCAGCATGTGGTGCTTTCTTATTGGCGATGTTCACTAGAAAAGCAAATGACAAAGGGGTCGCTACAGGATTCATTATCTCTATGATCTGTACGTATGCCATTGCAAAGGGACTTAAGACGTCATGGTTATGGAATCCAGCAATCGGTGCGGTATTATCGATGACAATCGGTTATATTGCTTCTATGATTTTACCTTCATCAAGAAAAGAAGAAGAAATTACTCAATACACTGCAAGTGGTATGAGAGCGAAGTTAATTGCTGAAGGCAGAACTGAAGAAGATGGTGTTTCATTATTACCATTCACTATGGATAAGTACGCGAAAATCGCGTTAATATTCTTCTTATCACAATACGTATTCTTAGCATTAATCAATATGTAATTTGACAGTTGGAGGAAACAAAATTGGGACAATATCAAGAAACAAAAAAAATTGTTAGAGCGTATTTCACCGCTCTGGAAACAGCAGGGAAGGAAAACCCTTCAGCGGAAAATCTAACAGCTACAATAAAAGCATTTACAGGAGACACGTATCTTTGGAGAGGTGTTTACCCTTGGAGAATGCAAAACAGTGTCGAAGATGCTGTAAAACAATTCTGGGCACCCTTCTTATCTTCAGTGAAACATGTTCAAAGAAGACAAGATATCTTCATTGGTGGTACCAATGAAATCAGTGGTGAAGAGTGGGTCATGAGTATGGGTCATTTAGTCGGATTATTCGACGAAGAGTGGATGGGTATCCGTCCAACTGGTAAAATGGCACACTTGCGTTACGCAGAATTCAATTGTGTTGAAGAAGGCAAAATTACCCAAACAGGTATTTTTGTAGACATGATTGGTTTTATGCAACAAGCGGGTGTGAATCCACTACCACCATCAACAGGACATCACTTTGTATATCCAGGACCTAGAAATCATAATGGTCTATTGTTTGAAGATGCACCTGAGCATATGGCTGGGGAAACATTGGCACTTCTTAATAAAATGATCGACGATTTATCAGAACTAAATGATAGTGGCGCAATGGGTTGTCCACCAGAAGTCTTAGAGAAATCTTGGGCAAAAGACATGATCTGGTATGGACCAGCTGGTATCGGCGCAAGTTATACCATTCCACGTTATCAGTTACAACATCAATTACCATTTAGAAATAATTTAGATGGTAAGAAATTTAATGGACATGTGTGTCGATTTGCAGAAGGTGATTTTGCTTGTTTCTTTGGATGGCCTAACCTTACGAACAAACCGATTGGTGGGTTCTTAGGATTGCCAGGTGGAGAAGTGATGGCAGACATGCAAGTCGTAGATGTTTACAGCAAGGTTGGAGACAAACTGTCAGAAAACTGGGTAATCATCGACATTCCATTCTGGCTAAAGCAACAAGGGTTGGACATATTTGAAAGAACTTCTTCAATTATGAATCCTAAATTCTAATTTATGTGATAAGCAAGAACAGCACGACAAAACCTAAACAAGCAATGGAGAATGCAAATTCTCCATTGCTTGTTTAGGTTTTGTCGTATTGGCGAAGCAACGCGAGCCAAGCGATTCGAAGAATTGCTTGCTGTTCTTTTGTCGTATTGGCGAAGCAACGCGAGCCTAAGCAGTGCAATTTTTACAACATGGGTCAAGTTGTGAAAATAAACGGTACTCGCACTAGCGAGTAGCTACCGAAATCTTGTAACCGTGCGTAGCTATTCACTCACGTCGAACTGATGACGCACTCAGAACTGCCAATATAGTGTATAATAAGTACTATAAGTATAGACGTAAAGCGGGGGAGAGCCATGAGATTCCAACTAAAAGATATCGTAATAAAATCACCAGGTGTACAACTTAGAGAACGGATTTTGGAGCAGTATGGATCCATCAAGAATTTTGCAGATGCCATTGGTCTTTACGAATCGTCTATAACACAGTATTTATCAAGTAAAAAATTAGGGTCTTCAACATTTAAAATACGAACAATGAATGCTTTTAAAATGGATTTTAATGAGCTTTATAAAAGCGATGCGGAGCAAGTGCGCTATTTTTCGGATTTGATTTCTTGGTATATAGACGAGTATGTGTACAAGGATGATGTTGAAATATTGGATAAGATCAAGATGCTTGCCATAGAAAAAGAGTTATATGAGGATTATGCCATCATTTGTCGCGCCTACGCTCATTACTACATGAATCAGGGCAAAGTAGACAGGGCAAGGGCTTATATCGATGTGGCCTTAAATTCAGTCCGGGATAAAGATAATATTGATCGTATCGGCTTATATCTTGGTGATCAAATCATGATGAAAGCTGGGGATATGAATCGTAACGAGTTTAGAAAGGCTGTCGAGGAATTCTACGAAGTGTTAAAAAAGGTCAGTGGGCCATTGACCAATGGACATATGCGGATGCGACTGGGGAAGGTTTATTTTTACTTAGAAGCCTATGAGGATGCCAGAAGAATTTTTAAAGAGGTGTTAAAATATCATAAGGACGCGAGAAGCCGAAGCTTTGTGTATATGTGGTTAGGAGACGCTGAAAAAAGATTGTTGAACTTTGATCAAGCACTGTCATATTATCGTGAAGCTGAAAAATTATTAGATGCTGAAGATGACATGGTGTACTATGTGTATGATGAATTTGCATTGTATTACTTGCATAATGAGAATTATAAAAAGGCAGAGATGTATGTTGATGAAATATTTGACGATGAATTATGGAAAATATCAGCGACAAAACATTCAAAACTTAAGACTTTCATACTTGTAAAAATCGCTTGTGGAAAGGAAAATGAAATTGTCAAGGTCATCAATAGATTGCTTGATGAAATAAAAGATGGCTATATCTACAATTTTCATCATTTTGCTGTTGTCGGTGAGCAACTACAGCATACAGGGATTAAGAATGAGACGTTGAAGGCAATAGGTCGTGAGATTATCTCTTTTTCAAGAAGTAATGCTATGGATAGTGGTGATGAAAAACTCATTCAACAATTATTAGGATGCTTGGCCTTAAACAAGCATTTCAGATATTAAGAAACTAAAAAGCACCGCCTGATCGATGGGTTGATCATTAGGCGGTGCTTTTTAGATGTTTGAGTATTTATTTAAATATTCTAAGAAGGAATAGATATTAGCCTTTAATTTTTGCAAGATTTGCTTTTGCAGCCCCTGCAACCATCCCTTGGTCCGTCCCGACCAATAGGTATTGAACACCTCTGTCGATATATTCCTGCGCTTTGTCAGGAGAGGAAACAATGCCGACTGCCTTACCGGCAGCTCTCACTTTTTTGATGACTTTATCAATCGTTTCGACTACAAGTGGATGTGTTGCTTGTCCGATAACACCTAGTGATTGAGATAAATCCATAGGACCGATAAAGATAACATCAATGTTTGGAATTGTTAA